>Ga0302325_10017733_pt1 | contig 15034 bp, 17 predicted proteins | sample Palsa_T0_2_FD_201948 | JGI IMG/M metagenome (GOLD analysis project Ga0302325, IMG submission 201948) | Peat permafrost microbial communities from Stordalen Mire near Abisko, Sweden - Palsa_T0_2 | ecosystem: Environmental > Terrestrial > Soil > Palsa > Peat permafrost | place: Sweden: Abisko... | reverse complement strand
GCTGTTGGAGAATTGGCAGAATGTCCTTAACGCGCTGCCCCGCCAACGTTCCCACGTTCCACGGGCGCAGACCGGAAGTATGCACGATCGAAGCTAGGGTCGCTTTCGCTACAGCGTCGGCTGTCTGCCGCGCCCGATGAAGGTCGGAGGAGTAGATACGCGCCACCGGATATTGAGCCAGCCTTTGAGCCGTCTCCCCGGCTTCGCGCAAACCCTGTTCGTCGAGAGGTACATCCATCCAACCGCGCAGCCTCTCGGCGCTATCCAGCGAGTTAAGCACGGTTTTCCCGTGACGCACCAAAATCAGCTTTCCCATTTTTGCTGACTGTCAACTGAAGGAATCAAGGAGTTGAAAATCAAGACTAAGGGTTAATGACTATTTAGTTGATAGACATACTAGCAATGTAACACAGCGTTCACGTTAGCACCGGGGTTTCGGGGCTGTCAAGCAGATTTTCCGGGTCATGATTTTCCGGGTCATGATTTTCCGGGTCATAATTTTCCGGGTCATGATTTTTCGGGTCATCGATCTGACGGACGGGACGTTCCTTCGCCGGATGGCGGAAGCGCCGTTCTCGAGGAACTCTTTCGGCTTGCCATCTATCGCACGCATGAAAGGAGAAGTCATGGGAAAGCTCGAAGGAAAAGTAGCTGTCATCCCAGCAGCGGCGTCCGGCATGGCACTCGCCACCGCCAAGCTCTTCGTCAAAGAGGGCGCATACGTCTTCATCACCGGACGCCGCAAGGATAAGCTCGGTGAGGCCGTCAAGCTCATCGGCAAGAACGTCACCGGTGTGCAGGGCGACGCCAGTAACCTAGAGATGAATTTGGCCATCTCCGCTTGGCACGGCCGCCATCACGTCGCTCACATCACTTCGCTGAGGGCGCAACGGCTGGTAGCGGCGAGTTTCTAGTTCCGGGTCTCTGGTTTCCGGTTTTGAGGGAAATGCAGCCACGATGGGAGGCTGGAACTGAGAAACCGGAAACTGTAAACCCGAAACTAGAAAACTGTTTTCCTTGGTCATTCGTCCAGTTCACTTTGGTCATCTTTTTCCCGCCCAAGCCGGCGGATACGATTTTAATGTGACCACTTTCCGGTTCGCACCTTTCGGTCTGCGGCGCAGCTGGCTTCGAGCGTCGGCTTTCGCGCTCTTCGTCTCGGCCTCCTTTGCCCAGCAGCCGCCGCCGGTGGCTCCTGCGGCCCCGGAACCGACATCCACTGGAGCGGAACAGCCTCTCGGGACCGTGGCTCGGAACTCCAAGCAGCAAACCTCCGTGCGGGCCAAGAAAGTGATTACCGAAGACGACATGGACGCCCTCGCGAATGCGCTCCCCCGGCTACGCATGGAGGGAGCGGAAAACGCCGACGAAATCATAGCCGCGATCGGCCAGTACAAAGCGAGCCACACCCCGGAGGAAACCGAAGCGGTAGTGCAGGCTTGGTACGAGAGGTATGACCAAGACTTAGCCGCCGCGATTCAGCAAAATCAGGTGGTCAACACCCTGCGGGAAGAAAACTTCAGCAATGGGTCTGAACTTTGCCGGGAGAGCGGCGACTATCAGAGCTGCGAGCAGAAGCGCCGGGCCGAGTATGTTGGGGTGCGGCATGATCAGTACACCATCCGCCGTAATATCGCGCTCGAGGTACGAATTCAGCACGTGTTCATGAAGGTCCGCGCTGGCATCCTGCGCTACAACCTCCGTTACGACTGGTTCAAGGTTCGCACGACCAACGGTATCGACACATTCTAGAGCTTCAAGAACGGTTTTCGGTTTCTAGTTTCCGGCTTCTGAGGGGCGCGACCGCTACAGTTCGTCGAAACTGGAAACCGGAAACTTACTCCTGGGTCATACCCAGCTTCCACAGCAAATAGCTGCTCGCTTCCCGCAATACTGCATAGGCGCGTTGCCCAACGCTGTGCGGCTTCGAATCCGGTCGTGGCGCCACATACACCGGACCGACACCTTCGTGCTCCAGCAATTTCTTGATGCGGAACACGTGATAGGCGTCGCTGACCGCCACGCAACTGTGCAACCCGTTGGCCCGCATGATCACAGCCACGCGCACCGCCGATTGAGCGGTGTCGGAACTCTGAGTCTCGGCAATCAGGTTTCGCTCGGGAATTCCGTGGTGTTCCAGATAGTCGCGGCCCACGCCGCCTTCGCTGAAGCTGGGGTCGGACGCAGCACCTCCAGTGGTAATGACGATGGGCGCGATACCCCGGCGAAAAAGATCGAATGCATGATCGAGCCGCGCGCGCAACACCGGCGAAGGACGGCCGGCATACTCCGCTGCACCGAAGACGACGATGGCGTCTGCCGGGTGCAACTCCTCGAGCGATCCCTCACGCACAATGCGAACCGCGCTCAGCGTGAGGAACGCAGCCAACCCAGCCAACGCCAGCACGCCGCACCGCAGCAGCCAGCGGCGTCGCGGATGACGGTGAACAGAATCGTCGCTCATCCTTTGGCAAAGAAGGTGGAGATATCTTCGGCAGGGATGGCGCCTTCGCGGATGACGCGCCAGCGCACCCCTTCGTCGGTCAGGTCAATAATGGTGGAAGCGATATCGCGAGGGGAAGTCCCGCCGTCGACGATAATACTAATGCGGCCCCGAAGCTGGTCGCGCACTTGCTCGGCGCTGGTACATTCCGTCGCTCCGCTCAGATTGGCCGACGTGGCCGTGATCGGAATGGCCGCGGCCGCCACCACCGCCAGCGGTATCTTCGCGTTCGGCACGCGCAGGGCCACGTTGCCGGTATTGGCGGTCACCTTCAGAGGCAGACGTGATCCGGCTTTCACGATGATGGTCAGCGGTCCCGGCCAGTATTTCCGCGCCAACGCATAAAACTCCTCGGGCAGCGCCTTGGCCAGTTCTTCCGCTTGATCCACGCTTTCGATGAGCAAGGACAAGGGTTTGTGACGCGAGCGGGTCTTGATTTCATACACGCGGTCCACGGCGCGCAGGTTGAACGGATCGGCCGCCAGCCCGTAGAACGTGTCTGTCGGCATGCCCAGAACTTCGCCCGCGCGAATCTGGTCGGCGGCGTACTTTACCAGTGAACTCTCCGGCATCTCGCTAGTGATTTTTAGGATCTCGGCGCGCACGGCGCTCCCTTCCTCGATGCTTCCGCTTGGAATATTTTGTCCGAGGAACCTACCATAATACGGCAAAGAGCTTCAAGCCGGGTGGGCGGCGTATCATTCAATGACGATCCGGCATGAAACAAGCCTCACAGACCGCTCCGAACGTGCAGCCTAGGCTCCGCCGCATCGAGGGACGCCACAACCCGTTGGTCAAGCAACTGCGCCAGGCATTTTCGCGCGCGGAACTTACCGAAGGCGGAGACTGCGCCATCGAGGGCTTGCGCATCCTGGAAGAAGCCATCCGCAGCGGCCTGCGCTTGAGCGCGGTATTCTTTCGCGAGTCGGCGCAAGACCGGGCCGAGCGTCTCCTGCCGCAGATTGGAGCCCATGTCGAAACTTTGCTGCTCCCCGACCGGTTATTCGACAGCCTTGTACCGAGCGAATCCCCTCAGGGCGTGGCCGCGCTGGTGCGCCTCAGGGAGTTTGCGCTCGATGATCTTATGGAACGGCTACAGGTAGGCCCGATCGCCGTGCTCGCCGGACTGCAGGACCCCGGCAACCTGGGTACCATTCTGCGTTCGTCCGAGGCCTTTGGCAGCGCGGGGGTGGTTCTGGGCGAAGGCACGGTCAGCCCCTTCAACTCGAAAGTTGTTCGAGCCTCGGCAGGATCCGTGTTCCGGCTGCCCATGGTTCATGCGCACGGGAAATCAGCGGCAGGCAAGCTGGAGGAGGTTGCAGAGAAGCTAAGAATACAAGGCGTACGCCTGATCGCGACCTCCTCCCACAAGGGCACCGCATTGGATCAAGCCGACCTGACGGGCACGACAGCGCTGTTCTTCGGCAATGAGGGCGCAGGCCTACCGCGCGAGCTGATGGCTAGGATGGATGAATTCATCTCCATTCCGCACACACCGCTGGTGGAATCTCTGAATGCCGGCGTTGCTGCGAGCATCGTATTGTACGAAGCGGCAAAGCAGAGGAAATAAGAACATGTTCGCCCCAGAGACACAGAGAGACAGAGAAAACCAGGAAGATAAAGATCCCCGGGCTGGTGCCATCATGGCTGCGGCCATTGCGGTTCACCGTCACTTCGGTCCAGGGCTGCTGGAATCGGCCTACGAGGAATCTTTGTGCCGCGAACTCGATCTGGGCGGCATCGACTTCCGCCAGTTCAACGTTCCGTTGCGGACCAAGGGCATCCCTCGTTGCGTTCTTTAGAGTTTTTTCTGTTCGCGGTCTTCTCTGGGTCTCTGTAACTCTGTGGGGAACAGGTTTTCCATGGGACTTTTTCAACCCGCCCCGAGCGCCGATAGCGCCACCGACCGCACGCGGCCGCTGGCGGACCGCATGCGCCCGCGCACGTTCGAGGAGTTCGCTGGCCAGCAACACCTGATCGGTCCCGGTAAGCCCCTGCGCACGCAGATCGACCGCGACGATACCGGTTCGCTCATCTTCTGGGGACCGCCGGGTACGGGCAAAACTACGCTGGCGAAGATTATCGCCCGCATGACCAAGGCGGTGTTCATCGAATTCTCCGCCGTGCTTGCCGGGATTAAAGAGATCAAGCAGGTCATGGCCGAGGCCGAGCGCGCGCGTCAATACGGCACGCGGACCATCGTCTTCATCGATGAGATTCACCGTTTCAACAAAGCTCAACAGGACGCCTTCTTGCCTCATGTAGAAAAAGGCAACATCCGCCTGATCGGCGCCACCACCGAGAATCCGTCATTCGAGATCAACTCCGCGTTGCTCTCGCGCTGCCGCGTCTATGTGTTGCAGCCGCTGACCGAAGACCAGATCGTGCAACTGCTAAAGCGAGCCATTGCGGATGAGGAGCGCGGCTTGGGCATAATAAAGTTGCGCGCATCCGACGATGTCCTCAAGAGAATCGCCAGCTACACCAGCGGTGACGCCCGGAGCGCCTATAACGTTTTGGAAGTGGCGGCCGGTCTTGCGCAGCAAGCCGCAACCCAACCCGCGGAAATCACCGACGCCATCGTTCGCGACGCGCTGCAGAAGCGCACCCTGCTCTATGACAAGGCCGGAGAAGAACATTACAACCTGATTTCCGCGCTGCACAAGTCCGTGCGCAACAGCGATCCCGACGCCGCGCTCTACTGGCTCGGCCGCATGATTGAAGCCGGCGAAGACCCGCTCTACATTGCTCGTCGCGTCGTGCGCATGGCGGTGGAAGACATTGGCCTCGCCGATCCTAATGCGCTTTCACTCTGCATGGCTGCGCGCGATGCCGTGGATTTCATCGGCATGCCGGAGGGCAATCTCGCTCTGGCGCAAGCCGTCGTCCATCTCTCGGTCGCGCCCAAGTCGAATGCGCTTTATACCGCATACTCCACCGTACAGCAGGATATCGAACAAACCGCCGCCGAGCCCGTCCCGCTCCATCTGCGCAACGCTCCCACGGGTCTCATGAAAGGTCTTGGATACGGCAAGGACTATCAATATGCACACGATGTCGAAGGCAAGGTCGCCAACATGCAATGCCTGCCGGAAAACTTGCGGGACCGAGTCTACTACCGGCCGACAAACGAAGGCATCGAGAAACGCATCCGCGAACGCATGGAAGAGATCAAGAAACTGCGCTCCCCCGCAGTCGGAAACAAACCACCCTCAGACCCCGAGAAAGAATCCTAGGGATACGGCATGGCATCTTAATAAAGGCGACTTGCGCGTTTATGGTTCGCGCGCGTCCGCGAATTAAGGGGCTGAATCCCATGGCCACATTTAACGGAGCCGTCGCCGCCGATGCCGTTCCCATTCCCCCGCTGCGCATCGATCAGGTAGAGGATCTGCAAAAACTGCAGAAAGCGGCGCAAAGGATCACTTCGATCCTCGATCTCGATCAACTCACCGACAACATAGTGAATGACGTGGCCCGTTCCTTCGGCTGCTTGGAGGCCAGCGTCTACCTCCATGACGAGGAACGCGGCGAGATGGTGCTCGCCGGCGTGCATGGATGCAGCGTCAACCACAAAGGGCATCGTATGAAGATTGGCCAGGAAGGCATGGTCGGCTACGTCGCGTCGACCGGCCAGATGCGCTATGCGCCCGACGTGCGCAAGGACAATTACTACATTGCCTGCGAGAAATCCACGCTCTCCGAAGTGGCGATCCCACTTCATGTCGGCGAACGCCTCGTCGGTGTCTTCACCGCATCCCATCCCGAACTGGACGGGTTTCCTCGTCACCAACTGAGAATTCTCCAAGCCCTGTGCGATCACGTGGCCGTGGCGGTGCACAACGCCCGCCGCTTCCAATCGGAACGCGCGGAGCGGGAAACGATGAGCCGCGAAGCCGAGGAAGCCCGGCTCATGCAGCAGGCGTTATTGCCAAAGAGTTCGCCGTACATACCGGGATTTGTGATTTCCGGTCTCAGCGTCCCGGTCAGCGCCGTTGGCGGTGATTGGTACGACTTCATCCCGTTTCCCGATGGCCGCTGGGGTCTGGTGCTAGCGGATGTCTCCGGAAAAGGCACTGCCGCCGCGCTGCTGATGTCAGCTACGCGCGGAATGTTGCGGTCTCTGGCGGAAGCGTGCTGCAGTCCGGGCGAAGTTTTGACCAAGCTCAATAGCTTGATGGTGGAAGACTTTCCGGCGGGCAAGTTCGTCACCTTGGTCTACGGCGTGCTCGATCCGGTAACTCGCACTGTGACCTTTGCCAACGCTGGACATTTGCATCCGCTCTTCATCGATGACAACGGGGTACAGTTCCTGGATACCGAACGAGGGATGCCTCTCGGCATAGGTTGCGGGGATTATTCCGAAACTTGCGTAAATTTGTCCAAGGGTTCGCGGCTTGTTTTCTACAGCGACGGGATTACCGAGGCTGTAAACGCGGATGAACAAGAGTACGGCCTGGAACGGCTCGCAGAGCACGCAGCGAGCGCTGGGGCATCGGCCATCAGCATGGTTGACGATGTTCGCGCCTTCGCGAATGGCTCGGGCGTGCGCGATGATGCTACTGTGGTCTTCGTCGGTGTTGGGCGCTAGGGCTCGGACTCATCGGAATCGCGCGGTGCTCCTAGAGAATGCAGCGGTTCATCTCCGCGAACATGCCCGCCCGGCATAGCTTCCGGCAGCCTTTTGGTGAATGACGTCCTCTTCGATCCAGATCGCCGGAACCTTCAACCGAATGGCCTGATCCACAACTTCTTCCACCAACTCCGGCCGCCGGACGATGTTCACGATGTCGATCTTCTCCCGAACATCGAGCAACGAGGCATAAGCTTTCCCGCCCCAACAGGACTCGATCTGCGGATTCACCAGAACGATGGGTATCCCTGGCTCTGTAGCTAGGCCGCGACGCCTTGGCTCGAACGCAGGGGTCGTCCCAGACTCCGCTCGAGGCAATGCTTCTCTCAGGAGTTCGGTAACGGGATCGGTCTGCGGGAAAGAAGCCGCGCGGTCCTTTTCTAGCCCCTCTTCCCCGCGTCCAACTTCTGCTTAAACATCTTCAAAGCCAGGTTACGTAGGGTCTCAGCAATTTCCTTGTTGGCGGAAAGGTTTTTCAAGTCCACCGGTTGCAGGTGCTTCATCAACCCTAATCCAAGATCGAGCGGCGTGCGTGGGTTCGACACCAGATTCCGCACCACGATGTAATTCTTCATGAAGCGGCGTTTCAGTGGGATGTAGCGCAACACTGCTTCCGACACATTCTTCTGGAGGGCAAACTTTTCGACTTCCCCGTCGGTAAGTTTGGGCGCATCGAGCACCGCCAGTGCGACCACCTTGGTGCCGTCGCGAATCAGAATGGACCGCTCTTCCTTGTTGCCTTTCAATGCCAACTGGATGCGGCCCTTCACATCAAGGCGGTTGATCTTCTGCAGTGTATTCTCACGCCGGGCGAGTTGAGGCTTCACGGCCGGCTTAGAACGCGCCGCTCCGGCGGACTTCCCGCTGGCAGACTCAGCCGCAGCCTTCTCCGCACTGCCGGCGATCTCGGTCATCTCTTTGATTTCTGACACCGGGAAATAGTCGGCTCCCAGCAAATCCACAATGCCGCCGACCGGCTGAAACGGCTTATCCGGCTCCGCGGCAATTTCTGTCGCGTGCTCGGCCAGGTAAGAAGAAATAGTTTCCTCGGAAACTTGAGTTGTTTCGTCGCTTGCGGCCGGCACCGACCCGTGGACAGGTTCGGCTGACGTCGCGACGACTGCTTCATCCACTTGCGCTTCGTCGCCTGCAACCGGAGACGGCGGCTCGGCCTCGCCCAAACCTAGTAATTCAGCAAGCGCGGATGTTTCCTTGGCCTTCAGGTATGGGTTCGATCGGAGAGAATCCAGAACTCCCGCCGCAGCCCGCACGCGCGGGCTCCGCAGCAGGGCCTCGATCGATTCCTGCGATGCGGAGATGGCAAACTTGGCTAACTCGCTATTCGAGACCGAGGGATTCTCGAGCAACGCCGGCAGCAACTTGGGGCGAAGATTCTCAGGCGCAATCAAGTAGTCGAGCACTTCGCGCGAAGTCTTCGGATCGGCAGCCGCAGCCAGCGAAGCCTTTTCGTCCCAGCCTGCCAAAGTCATGCGGGCGACATCGCCAAAAATCTTATTGTGTTTAGCGAGGTAAACCAGGATCTCCATGTTTTCGTCGGGCGGAACTTGCAACGCACCCTTCGCCGCAAACTGCATCATGTTCGACGGCAGCTTGGAGGCGCGAAGTAGATCGATGGTGCGCGGCATCAGTTCACTTCCTGAACTTGCGAGGAAGAGAACCGCGAAGACTGGCCAGACTAGCCGTATCTTCAAGTTCCCGGATCGCAAGTTCCAATTCTCGCATCAACCGATTCGGTTTGCGCCGAAGAAACTCCTGCAACAAGGCCCGATAGTACCAAAGCGTTCCCTCGCGACCGCCATTGAACCGCGCCCAGATCGATTCCCCGACTTGCCTGTAGTCGGAAAGAATGGAGCGCACATTGTTCAGTTTGTCCGCGGCAGAAACCAGCCTGGTATCGGCATCGGCGCTCCTCAGATGATGGATATAAGTTTCTTTGCGTTCCCGCCACGGCGGTTTGGGATCGGTATCGGAATCGGTGCAGCCATCCACGATCTTCGCCACCCGAGGCCCGAAACCCCGCCGGACTTCTTTCAGCATAAGAGCGCCGCCGCAGTCCTCGACCACATCGTGCAGCAACGCGGCGATCGCCAGGTCTTCGTCGCCGCCGAACTCCAGCACCAGCGAGGCAACCCCCATCAGGTGCGCGACGTAGGGAATCGTCGAAGCCTTGCGCGTCTGCCCGGCGTGCTTCTCGGCCGCAAAATGGAAGGCGCGCAGGAAGCGCGGACCTAGCTTCACCGATCTCTTCTTCGCTCCCGTCGCCTTTGCCGGCTTCGCGCTCACGATGGCTTCTCCCCGCGCCGCCCCAGCAAATACGCCCGGATGAACGGCTGCAGATCGCCGTCGAGCACGCGGTCCACGTCGCCGACTTCGGTTTTGGTGCGGTGATCCTTGATCATGCGGTAGGGCTGCAGCACATACGAGCGAATCTGCGAACCGAAATCGTTGTCGAGCTTTGAGTCTTCAATCTTCTTCGTGGCCGCGCGCTTTTTCTCCATCTCGAATTCATAGAGCTTGGAGCGCAACATGCTCATGGCACGCTCGCGGTTCTTGTGCTGCGAGCGTTCGTTCTGGCAGCTGGCCACCAGGCCGGTTGCCATGTGCGTGATGCGCACCGCCGAATCCGTCGTGTTGACGTGCTGCCCCCCCTTGCCGCTCGAACGGTAGGTGTCTACCCGAATATCCTCGGGCTTGATGACCACTTCAATGCTGTCGTCAATCTCGGGAGAAACAAAGACGCTGGCAAACGACGTATGCCTCCGCTTGGCCTGATCGAACGGCGAAATCCGCACCAGGCGGTGCACCCCGATTTCGCTGCTCAACAATCCGAATGCATACTCGCCGTTCACGGCAAAGGTCGCCGATTTGAGTCCCGCTTCTTCGCCGGGCTGGTAATCGTAAAGCACAGTCTCGAATCCTTGCCGCTCCGCCCACCGCAAATACATGCGCAGCAGCATGTCAGCCCAGTCCTGCGATTCCGTCCCGCCGGCTCCGGGATGAATCGTCACGATGGCATTGAGGGCGTCGTTGGGGCCGGAGAGCAGTGTCTCGGTCTCAAGCTTGTCGACCAGTTCGCGCAGCGAGTCGATCTCGCGGCGCAATTCAGCGTCGACCTTTTCACCTTCATTTGCCAGCTCGAAATAGGCGGCAATATCTTCGCCGCGGCGGCCCAGATCGGCGTCGGTGGCCAGCAGGTGCTCCAGGCGCTTCTTCTCGCGCATGACCTGTTGCGATCGCTCGGGATTGGACCACAGATTCGGCTCGGCGGACTGCTTTTCGACTTCGGCTAGTTGCGGACGGAGCTTACCGGCGTCAAAGATACTCCCGGAGTTCGCGTACCTTCTTGCCTAAGGACCCGTATTCCTGTTCCAGTTCTTGATTCATGACAATCGTTCTGCTTTCTTGCCAGCTTGCACCTGAAGCCCGAAGCGCGTGACCAGCGCCCCTGCAGAAATTATCGCACACAGCCAGGCGAACCAGTCACCGTGGCGCGTGTAGAAAGTGGTTACGGAGGTGAGGGCATAAGGCGCGACCAGCGCCCCGCGCTCTTGGCGAGCAAGCCTCGCGACGGTCCGGCCGTAGGGATCGATCGAGGCCGTCACTCCGGTATTGGTCGCGCTTAACAGCCAGCGGTCGTTCTCGATGGCGCGCATGCGAGTCTGATTCAGGTGCTGCGCGTAGGCGCCGCTGTCGCCATACCAGCCGTCGTTCGATAGATTCACCAAGACCTGCGCACCCTGCTCGGCAAACTGCCGTACTTCGCCGGGAAACACCGACTCGTAGCAGATGAAAATTCCCATCTCTCTGCTTTCCGCCTCGAGCGGCGCTCTCGACGTTCCCTGCTGGAACTCTCCCACCTCCTTGGTCAGGCCGCCAGCAAAAGAAAATAGCCGAGGGAACGGCAGATATTCCCCAAATGGCACCAAGTGCACTTTGTCGTAACGCGAGGTCCATTCGCCAGAAGGGCTGATGAGCGCGGCCGAGTTGAACAACTGCGAAGCGGACCTGCCGCTCTGCCCGGCGGGTGCGCTCCCGATGGCGCCCGTCACCACCCAGGTGTGCGCTTCGCGAGCCATCTGGCTCACCGGATCGCGAAACAGCGGATCACTGGCGAAAAAAGGCGCAGGCGACTCCGGCCATACGATCAAATCAACCTTGCCCGGCGCCCCGGATGTAGTCGCGGCCTCGGCCTTCAGGCTGAGATCAGACAGTTCGCGCAGCGTGCGTTCAAAAGCATCGCGCGTCCAGCCCGCCTCCACCGGAATGTTCTCCTGCACCAGCAGCGCGCTGTGATCCGCCGGCAGCGCCGGAGCATCGACCAGCCTGCCCGCCTGCAGGACCGCAGCCGCAGTGAACGAGGCCAACAACAACGGGTTGCGCTTTTTTCTGGGCACCAGGAATGCCGCCGCGACCGCAACATTCACCAGCATGATTTCAAACGAGACTCCGTAAACTCCAGTCCAGGTGGTGATGCGGCTGAGCGAGATATTGTCCACCTGCGCTGTGCCCAGCAGGTTCCAGGGGAAGCCCGTGACGCGCGTCCGGGCTAATTCCACCGCGACCCAAAGAAACGGGGCGGCCAGAAGCGCACGGCGGTGGTCACGGCCCGGTCCCGCCGACAAGCTCAACAGCAAACCGAACAGTCCGTGATAGAGCCCCAGATAAAGACAAAAGAGAAACAGAGCCAGCAGAGCCAGTGGCGTGCTCAGGGCGCCGTATTGGTGCATGGTGTTATAAATCCAGTAACAGGTGCCCGCATACCAGACGATTCCGGAAATGTAGGCCAGCAGAAATGCCTGTCCCGGCCGTGCCGCCTGAAGATTGAGGGAGCCGTCCATCTCCAGCACCCCCACCGGCCGGGCCCGCAAAAGGGCCACGATCAACGGAGCGAATGCCACCCAGGATAAAACGTAAAGCCCAGGCAGTGGGAAGATAAGAATCTGCAGGAGCGATGAGAGCCCGATCAACAACCAGGCGCTGGAATGAATTTGCCGCACGGGGAAGGATAACAAACTGGTTCTCAGTTCTCCGCCACCAGGTCGCGGATCCGACTCCGCACGAACGCAACGATTTCCGGCGTCACATAAGGTGGGGGCGCAATCCGGAATACCGGCCGCTCCGCCACCGGCTTCAACGAAACGCCTTGCCAGGCCGATCCCCCGGTGGTTGAGCCATCGTGAAGGATCACCGCACCGGCGCGATCCAGAAATTCCCGCGCCGAATTCTTGAAATCTTCCGTGCCGGGGTCGAGTACCGTGAGATACAAGTCCGGCCGCAGGAATCTCAATACGCTGTTCGATTCCAAGATCACGTGGCGTGAACCATCGAGCCGGCGCCGCAGTGCCGGCATGGCTTCGGCCAGTCTGCCTTGCTCGGTGCGCACCCACAATGCTCGCATCGCGCCCGCCACCAGAAAGCGCGACGTGTCTGACTCCCCCCCGCGATCCTTCTCCTCTGAAATCGCCCAGCTGTGATCGGCGGTTGCGCAGTCGCACGGCGCTCCATCGGCAGAGCAAACTCCGTGCCCATATTGCGTAATCTTCACCGCCGTCCAATCGTACTCGGGCAATGCCGAAATCAGCTCCGCAACCACGCTCGTCTTCCCTACGCTTCGCGAATGCCCGCCAATCACCACGATTGCCACATTTACCTCTTCTTGCCCAAGCGCGCCAGCGCCGCTAACTGTTTCAGATACTGCCGCACGGGCTGCGCCGGAGTTCCCCAGAATGCCACTCCCTTGCCCCGCAAAACCTTATTGGGCAGCACACCGCCCTGCCCGCCCAGCATCACACCTTCTTCGATGCGGGCATGTTCGCCAACGCCAACCTGTCCTCCGAGCACGACGTCATTCTCCAGGACAATGCTGCCGGAAAGCCCGGTCTGCGCCGCGATCACCACATTCTGCCCCAGCCAGCAGTTGTGCCCGATGTGGACCAGGTTGTCGATCTTCGTGCCCCGCCCAATGCGAGTTTCGTCCAGCGCTCCCCGGTCGACGGTTGTGTTCGCGCCAATCTCAACCTCGTCTTCGATCACGAGTCTGCCGACCTGGGGAAATTTCTCGTAGCGTCCGCTTTTCGGGTCGCGCACATACCCGAAGCCATCGCTTCCGAGAACCGCGCCCGCATGCACAATGACCCGATCACCCACCGTGGTCCCGGGATAAATCGTGACCTGCGGGTAAATTTCGCACTCCCGCCCAATCTTGACTCGCCGCCCGATGACGCAACCGGCGCCGATCCGTGTGTTCTCGCCGACTTCCGCACCCTCGGCAATCACGGCGCGTTCCTCGACGACCACGTCCGCACCCAGGCGAACGGAAGAATCGACAACGGCACTCCCGCGCACCCCGGCCTGGGACCCTTCGCGATTTCCCTCCCCCAGAAATCTCGCTGCCTGAGCGAAAGCCAGCTTGGGATGACGACTGATGAGCAGCGGCTTTCCAGATGAGGTGGCCGCGAACTCTCCCGCGATCACCGCACCCGTTGCGGACTCGAGCGCCCGCAGAAGATATTTCTCTTCTTCCACAAACACCAGGTCGTGCTCGGACGCTGATCCGATACTGGCCACGCCGCCGACCTCGACCCTTCCATCCCCTTGCAGGCGGGCATCAACTGCCTGCGCAATCTGTTGCAGTGAGCGCTTCATGGCTCCCACTCTATAGCAGAGCGCGGACATGACGAAAGTGCTTGGCCGACAGCACTGCTGCCTCCGCCGCAGCAGCCGCCTACAATGATTCGATGGAGAAGAAAATCTTCTGGGTCAGCTTCACGGTGCTCGGCTTGCTGGCGGATTTTGTGCTGCCGATTTGGTGGGGCCTGGCCGCGACCGTTCCCATCCTTTACGTCTCCTGGTGGGTCGCCTACCGCAGCGATTGGTTCTGAGACCCGCCAACTTCAGGACTGGGTCATGGTAAAACTGCCGGTCGTGTCGACACATCCCGCGACGGGCGAACCGCTGCCGGTAAACATCCAAGTGCCGGTGACCGAGCCGCCGGTGAGCACGTCATTGCCAGATGGCCCGCCGGTTCCGGTCAGCGGCCCAGTCAGGAACAGGGTGTTACTCCCTGATTGCACGGTAAAATTCAGGGTGCCGGTGACGGCGTAAGTGTTCTGGTTCACTTCCAAATTCGTGATTGACCCGGTCACCGAATCTCCGTCCACGGGGAAACAAGATCCAGCGTTATAAAACTGGAAGCTCGACAAGCTCAGGGTCCCGTCGCTGTTCAACGTGAAGTCCGTGGAAAAGCTGAACCCGGAGGCCGGGCCGTTTCCTCCGAGCACTTTAGCCGACCAGATGTCGGCAACAGTCTTTGGCGTCGACGAGTTGCTGCCACAGCCGTTCAGCAGAAGCGCGGCCACCAGCAGAATTGCAACTTCCTTCATGGATGTTCCTTCAGCCTGGAATCGAAATTCTAACGTGAGATTTCTGTTCCAAGGTTACAGAGATGCGGGCTGGCCGGTCAATGGATGTAAGTCGGCCTGAGTCGGCCTGGATGCAAACCGGCCGAGGATTCGCGCGGGAGGCTTGAACGGCCTGCCCCGGAGCGAGGCGGAAGAGCCCACGGCTCCCTCCGTGGTGATTGTGGCGCATCGAGATGTTTCTAACGACCTCCCAGGCCCCAGTTAGTGCAAGAGCCGCTTCCACAGCACGGCCAGCACCAGAACGACGATACCAATCAGCATCCCAAGGGCCCGCGCCCGATTCGCCTTTTCCATCATGCCCCCCGCCTCGTCTTCAACTCCGCCAGCAACTGCTCAATGCGATCCTCTTTCTCGAGCGCCGCCAGCCGATCCTCCATATTGTCGCCGGCGATTTCCGCCTTCGCCTGGCCCATCGCCTCCGAATGCGCCACTTTGCGTTTCATGCGGTCGAACGCC
>Ga0302325_10017732_pt1 | contig 15034 bp, 21 predicted proteins | sample Palsa_T0_2_FD_201948 | JGI IMG/M metagenome (GOLD analysis project Ga0302325, IMG submission 201948) | Peat permafrost microbial communities from Stordalen Mire near Abisko, Sweden - Palsa_T0_2 | ecosystem: Environmental > Terrestrial > Soil > Palsa > Peat permafrost | place: Sweden: Abisko... | reverse complement strand
AACTTCACTATGAAGGTTTCGGCAAAGGAGTTTACAGGTCAAAGACCATAGATCCCAAGCCTGTAGATCCCAAGCCTGAGGACTCTAAGACAGCGCACCCTACAGATATATTTGTTGAATTTGAGCAGGCCTGCGACTGGTTTTACGGTCTTGATTCCCATCGAAACTCCGCAGCATGTATGCCAGACCATCTCCAACCACCGCCATTACCAACACAGCCCAGCCAGCCAGCCGTACCAATCCAACTTGTCCCACCAACTAAAATTATCTTGCCAGCTCAACCAACGCTTCCTGGAGACCTCTGCAACATCGACAACGTCGTCGAGCGAGAAGTGCTCTGGTTCTTCGGATCTGAGTCCCGTAGGAACCCAGACGCTGTCATGCCACCCGAGCTTTGCCCGCCACCAATGCCCACCTCATCCACTGCACCGACAGGCTCCGCATCGCTGTCAGGCACTCCTGAAACTCCTCAGTCTATAGGATCTGGGCCTTCCGCTGCTACGGTATCCTCCCAGCCTGCGACGACCGGACCACAGCAGCAAGCAAACCTGCCGGCTGGGATATGGACCGTTTTTAGGTGACATGAGGCATTCCTAAATTGGCTTTTCGGAACTCTTGTTGAAGAGGATCCTTGGTCTACGGAGGTTCCGGCACAAAGTTAAGAGAATATAGCTCTCAGAGCCTGTAGTACCCTGTAAGGCCCTGTAGACCTCCCTTCGGTTGACGAGCCCTAGCAAGCCCTGTAACAAACCTCGGTCATAGCGCTCGGGGCGCTGTTGTTGCTTTGCCAGCTTACGCCTAAAGTTAAGCGGTTCCAGTGGTCGATCTCTTGAAGGCTCCTGCAGGCTTTGAACCCTATTCTCTTTACTTTTTGCTGGAACCTCCGTAATGTTTGGAGGGAAGCTTAGAGTTGAAACTTGAACTAGAGGTTGAGGAGGATCGATGAATTGGGACAGTTTTTGCCTGGGTGCTTTGTATAGTAACTGCGAATCATTGAACCGCATTTCCTCGCATACCAGCTGCTCCGTGTCTGCAATAGAATTTAAATTGAATGCGAGATGCTAATTATACTTTTAGCGGGAGTCGCCCATACACCGCAGTCCAGAAAACTCGAAACCAGTGTACTTGTGCATTGCCGTGTGTGAGGGTGGCTCATGATTCGGGGGTTGTTTCTCCTGCTCTGCTCTGATTGGTCGCTTTCCCGAACTGAAATGCGGCTGAACATCCAACTTGGCTCAGCGACTGACCCTCTTTTTCTGCAACTTCGAGTCACGATTGCATGAAATCTGGACCTCTGAGCTGACCCTTTGAGCGGGCTATTTCTAAAGTATAAATTTCGTCTGCCATCAACCCAACACCAAGCAATTCCTTGAACCTTTCCACCGCTGGTTGAGCCCCACCTCCGTCTCACGGCCGTCTTCCACATCAATTCATCCAAGGCGAATCTTACACGCCATATTGCCAGTCATGCCCTTTACCAGGCGTGATGCTCGATAGAAAGCTGCCCACATATGGCCACGATGGATCTCTCAACCTAAGTCTTCGCAGTCATACAACTACCAACTACTTCCGACGGTAATATCCTTCCGGATCCTTGAGCTTCTTCCAGGGAAGCATAACGACAATATTTCGGTCCGTTTGCTTCACGCAGACTGGAATGAACCTCTATCTTACGAGGTTATATCATATGCCTGGGGGGATGTCAACGTGAAAGTCGAAATCACGTGCCATGAGTGACCTTGGAGATTACGCGTAATCTCCGAGACGGGCCTCGTGAAATGCGCCTAAAAGACCGGTCGAGATTTCTTTGGGCTGATGCTATTTGTATCAATCAAGAAGACGTCCCTGAGAGGTGTCATAAGGTCAGCAACATGTTGAAGATATATCGGAATGCTACCAAAGTTCTGGTGTGGCTCGGAGTAGACGAAAATCGGAAGGCGGAGAAAGCGTCCAAGATCATCAATCACATTGCGGTAACCGTTTGTCAGCGCTTAGGGATATCTCTCTCGGACTTGAGAAACGTTGACAACCTTTCAGATCTCGTAACTTCCGAAGTGGCAAATCTAGCATTTGACAATGTGGGATCGTTAAGACCACTTCGCTGGTTCACCGGAAGACCATGGTTTAATCGTCTGTGGGTATTCCAGGAGGTCAACTCAGGCACAGAGGTACTTTTCATGTGTGGTCGCACTCTTCTAAGCTGGGACGCCGTGGCTTTCACTGCCATGATTTTTGAATGCTTCCAACATCTTTTCGACCAGAACGTTGCGAGAGACTGGAATTGGGTTCTCCCAGGATATCTGCGGGAGTGAACCTCTGCTTAACGCACTACTATAATGGGTTTATTGGATACCTCCAGGGAGTTCATGTGTTCCGAGCCCCTCGACAGAATATATGCAATGCTAAGAATGCCTGCTTTCACAAGCTGCAGTGCGGTGATTCGAGTAGACTACAGCACGTCAAATTTGGAATTATATCAGTAAGTTGTCCGCTTGTCTGCGGAACAGATGCTAGATCTCCAATTTTTATCTTTCGTCCGGCATGATGAAGTGTTCAGTGAGTCTCAACTTTCTTGGATTCCTTTCTTGGTTGAAAAGTGCCTCAACAAACAAGTGCCTCGTTCTTGCAGCCCTGCCTGCAAAAAACCAGAAGGCTTGTCTGGATATGAAGTCATCAATTGCATTTGACTTCCAAGCTCATGTCTTCAAAGCAACTGGCATCAAATTCGACAAGATTACAGCGGTCGAATCAACATACCTCCAAAAATATCACCCCGACAATAGTGCTAATGCTACTAAAAAGGAGAGAAATGATGCTCTCCAATATTTTATCGAGGCTAAAAACTCCGCTCCTCAATATGTCACCGGCGAGAACACGATAGAGGTCATCCCGATAGTCCTTAGAGCAGCTTTGGACGACGGGGGGATCCCAAGAACTTTGGAAGAGAATAAAATTCAACCCCATTTCGCTGCATACGTTGACCAACTCTGCGAAGAAGCCGGGCAGGACATGGCTGTATTCCCGGAGCTAAGGCCCTGGGTTGAGCATGGAACATCAATGACGTTTGAGTATGCAGCTTTACAGGTGGGACTTCGCTGCGCGATTTTCAGGACCTCGAATGGCTTTATGGGACTCGGACCCGGCATGGTACAAGTTGGGGGATATTACGGTAGTGCTTTTTGGAGGCTATGTTCCCTATATTTTACGCTCGAAGAATGGGTATTATCAGTTCGTGGGCGAGGCTTATATACACGGTGTTATGAGAGGCGAAGTCATTGAGCAATGGAGAAAGGGGCTTTACAAAGAGGAGGGTTTTGAAATTCATTGAATGAGCACGTGATACTGTCTGCAGTACAGTCAGAAGCACTCGAATTGCAGAAGATCTGGCTCAATTAACAACGAACTAGACCCCATAGTCATGAATTTGTAGGATCATAAGATTAAAAATACAGAAGTTTTCTACAGAAGTTACCCTTTTGGCAGCGCTCCCCGTTCGATTAATCTCACCTCAATTTTATGACGCTGTAGGAGAATATTCTTTGATAAGTGGGAATGTGGAAGTCAAATACCCAGTATTTTCATTGCTCGATTGGTATTCAAACTACAAAGCCTCCCTATTTCCTCACTCAATGTCTACTGGGATCTGGTACATTTACAACGACTAGAGCATTCTAACGTATGGTTGTAAGATTAACTTATTCTGGATAGCGAAGTCGCTTATAATATTCAAGAAAAGGGGGAACAATCAAGTCAGGTATCCAATTTTCATTGCTCGATGGGTATCTAAACTACAAAGCCAGTCCGTTCTCTCTTTTCAATAACCCAAGTCAATTCGTACTTTCATAGGAACGCTCTCGTGATTAAACTAGCATTGGAAAGCGACTCCAACCTTTTCAACCGTATTTAAGCCTCCTCCAGCAAAGCCAGTGCCTTCACACTTGATCTCCACCAAACCAGGCCTGATCTTCTCTTTTTCGGCCTTGGTGTCGCTGCTCCCTTGCTTGACCCCACTCTCCTTTCTCTCTGTCAGGTCGGCCTCACACACATAACATAAGACCATGTTTTGGTCCACCTGAGGGGCATGAGGATCATGTACCCCTGATGGCGTCATGAATTTGGATACACAACTCTTGCATAATACATGCCCACAGGGCTTTGCAAGCATTGCTTTCGATGTATTGCTCAACGCCTTTTTGCAGGAAGGGCAAATTCGCTGACTTGTGCCTGCAGTTGTGTCCTTCTCTTCCGTGAACGCGAGCGTGATCAGAGTGTGCAGTGAGTAATTATGGGGCCTATCGTCTGGTGATGCAGGGCAAATAGGTGATTGCTTTGCTTTCTTGGCAATCTTGTGCAAGGTTGTGTTGGTGTTTGATGACGGTGTTATCGATGGGACCCAGAAGGATGGCAGTGTCGTCTTCGATGCCTAGGGAAGATGTCAGCAAGAATGAAAAACACAGCGGACATCACACCTTCTCATCATCAATGGCTTTCCTTGCCTTAGTCCTCTCTTCTCGAGCAATGCGAAGAAGTTCATCTTCATCAAGCTCAAACTTCCTCTTCTCGCCTCTCTTGCCTCCAACAACATCTTCTTCCACTACAATCTTTCCATCTTCCCTTCCGATAATCTTCTTCCCACTCGAAGAGGAACCCATCTTGGCCTCCAACCCCATCTGGATTTTCTCAAACTCCTGAACAGCTCTCTCCTTTGCCTCTGCATCCTCTCGTGCTCTATCCTCTTCAGCCTCCTTTTCTTCTTTCTCCCTGGTCTTCTCTAAGCGTTTGATTTCTTTCTTCTGAGCCAGGATGTTGCTTAGGGCACACTCTCGACAGAAAATGTCTCCATGTGAGCAAGAGACGGGAGCCCGAGCTGGCAACAGGCACAACCGGCAAGAGGCAAATGGCAGAAAGGAGTCTCTAGAAAGACGTACAGTAGTGGAGCTCCATGCTGCTTTTGCTAGTGATCTTTCATGAGATGTGAACACGGAGCGTGAAGTATTTCGCTTGCCTTGAAAGGTGTCAGATAGCTACAGGATGGTGTCACAGGGGACAGTGGCGACTTACTATGAGACATATCTAGCCGTATTCAGGAAGGGTAGTTCTTTCCTTGGGCTAATGGTATTTGGACTTTGTTTATAAGGCGATTTTTTTTTAAAGCTAAAGACAGTGCAAGTCTTGATGAACCTAGGTTAGACTGTTGAAGGTACTCCGTATGATACAGCAGGTTTCCTCGGGTGGTGGCGCCGGCGGCAGTAGTCACGAGACTCAAGAATGTGAATGAACATACGCTTTTCTCTTTAGTAGATAGATCGATTGTGTATGAATCGTTTTCCTCCTCTGTGGTTATTGCTTGAGAAGGAGAGGACTTCCGCAGAAAGAAACCTGACGTCGGTGCATGCATGAGGGCACGAAATTCGAGAGGGTGACGACAACAAGAGGATTTTCGCTGCAACAAACTGAACGGCCGATACTTTTTAAAGAGGATTGAACCAACCAACCCTTTCGAATCTCGAAAGAAGAATTTGTTGTCGAGAAGGTTATGTCGAGGAAGAAGGCATGGGATGTCGTCTGAAAATCTCACTTGAAGCAGCCCGCCAAGCCGGCTCCGGCAAAAAGATCTTCCGGCTCCCGCCGCAATTCGGGACCGTCTCTGCAACGTTTTCCCTTAGTAGTTCTACGTCACTAGTTCCCATCGCGTTTGCAACATCCACGCTCATTCTTTTCCCTTTATGGCCTCCTCTCCCCTTTTCATGCTCGACATACGGTAATGCGCGACGAGCGCCACTATGTCGAGCTCCAATCACCCTCCGCCTCCGTGTCCTAGCCTGCCATGGCGATTCAGCTCATCGCTGATCATGGGTTTGACGGGCTCGCTGTCGAGGGGTTTTCTTTATGGACTAAATAGGATAGAGGTGTTTGGCTTGGATCGTTTTCTGGAGACTCTGGACAGGAGGAAGGATATTGAAGGGAGGGAGAAGGGATTGATTACTGGTATGTGCTTAGAGGCGAAGCTTAGGATCGAAAACGCGCTGACCGGATCCATTGGATAGTATCAAATCATGTCAGTGTGTACGTCGAGCCCTGCGCCGACCGATATTTGTATACGGGATGCTGTGCTCACACAACATGTCTGCAGAATGGATGATCCTTTGATCTGGGGCGTGCTTCCTTTCAAATACGCATTTAACCCTGCAAATCATAGATGGAGTCTAGGGAGTTATGATATTTGCTTCCAAAATAGGTTTGCATACCTACCGTTCGAAAGCAACTCTAGCTGATACCAATGTGCCACCAGATTTCTCACGGCATTTTTCAACTACGGCCAAGTCCTCCCTACTCACCGCAGCGCACACTCTCCGCATGGAGGCCTCTTCCAACCTACCATAACCCAAGCGATTCGACTGCTCTCCTCCCAACCTTTCTCACAACCACCCTCCAACTTCTCTCACGCACTCGACACCTCCGACCCTTTCGCAACTGGCACCTTGACCTATAGCACCAATAATCTCGACACCTTCTGTTGTCCCTCCTTCTACCCCTCCCGAAAATACTCCTGGATCCACATCTTTCCCGAAGGACGAGTACATCAACACCCCACAAAGTCCTTGCGGTATTTCAAATGGGGCGTTTCACGCCTGATATTGGAGTCGGAACCGCTCCCTGAAATCATCCCGATTTTCATTGATGGCAATCAAGAGGTGATGCATGAATCACGACAATTTCCTCGATTTATACCTAGAGCGGGAAAGGATATCAAGATTGCGTTTGGAGAGCGGGTCGATGGAGAGAAAGTGTTCGGGGAGTTGAGAGAACGGTGGAAAAGACTGGTGAAGATGCAGAAGGATGCGTTGAGGAAGAAAGGCGGGGAAACAGAATGGGAAATGGGGGACTTGACCGAGGGGTTGAAGTTCGGGAGTGAAGCTGTGGCATTGAGAAAAGAGGTCACGATGAGAGTGAGGATGGAAGTGTTGAAAGTTAGACGGAGTTTGGGATATAAGGACGAGGATCCGAAACAAGGCCTTGTGGAGACATGGATTGAGGAAGGAGGGAAAGAAACAGGAAGAATGAAGGATGGCAGTTGGGTGGTCAATACTTGACGACTCGGTGCTGTTAAAAAGTGTTGAATACGTGGACGGTTGTTGTACGATTGAATGGAGCAACAGAAAGAATAGACAGAGGTCGAGACACGGTAGCTCGAATGACACTTTTGCATCTATATTCAACATACAAGAAAGCCTCAACACCGCGAAATCCCGTTCCCATTGGCGTCAAGTCCTACCTCCCAAGTGGGATTCCAGCAGGTGCAATCTATGCCTATCAAGTCAAATTCGATTGACTGCGGCCTTTGCCTGGGTCGGGCATATTTAATTAAGGTTCTTGCTCAACCGAAAAGCAGAGAATACGGTCTGTTAGTGGAGAATCCTTAAGGAAATCCACTTTCAATGCCTAACACCGAATGTAAAATTTCTGTTTTCCGATTTCTCGGAGTCTAGCTCCTTAATTGCGCGGTAAAATCATTCTTCGTCAGTAAATTTTTTTCTGTCTCTTTTCTTTTGCAATTCTTTTTGGTCTAAATCAAGATTTCATAATTTTCGAATCCTTTTTCTGCCTTTTTGGCGCACTCGCTAGTTCACTAATAATAGTCGGCCAGTGCGTCGCGACTAAGTAGTGTGGCGGGGTGAACCAGGAGACTGCTGAATTCTGTCGATTTTAGAGGTTTTCAGCTAGTGCAACACGTGACTGGAATGGGGGTATAACTGCTGGGTTTTTTGTAGCTACACACACGTCACTTCATACTTAATCATCACTTACTTTTGCACCTAATAATCGTACACATTCGTTACCAATTCTACAGTTCTGCTTCTGTTTCTTGATTTACGCGTACATGCTTTAGGCCTTGCATACTTTAGTTCCTTTCTTTTGTTGTTGCTTCATTTCTACATATGCGTTCTGCTTGTTGCGCCATTGTTAGGTTCCCAGGAGACACGTTCTTGTAGGGTTTTCTTCTGGCTGAGATCCGCCCCCCTACAGTAGCCGTAGCCCTACCCCCAGCCGGCGAAAGCAAAGTGTCGGCGTCCATATTATTTACTTAATAATTCCACGTAAACACATTATTATTGTCGTAGAATGAGCACAGCGAGGGGCGGTATATATTACACAATTAAGCATTGTGCAATAGTGGTTCCACTTTTGCGACAATTATATAATTTTAAAAGGTGCATTTTATTCACAATACTTTAATATATAATTGCATGGTTTAAGAATAAAATTTAAAGCGTAGTGGTTGCAAAGTTATTAAAATCGCAATCATAAGCCTTTTTTACTCGGTTTTTGGCTCGCGATTCTGCCATGTTTAAATGTCCATTATAAAAACATAAATAAATTTATAATCACGCATTATTATTTTGAAATCTAAAAAGAGGATTTTGTTCGCAATATTTAAATTTATAATTATATTAATTAATAAATGCTTATTAGCTTTATAATTATAAAGTTATTTAAGCATTTGTCGAGCCGCTTTGCTTTCGCATATCTTCCTTGTATCCGTGCTTGTTGTTTCTGGCCTGAAGCTGCTGGAACGATAACTCCCATGTCGTAAAAACATTCAACGCGGTTTCTCCAGCCGCATCACTGAGTTTTCGTCGATATTGTGTCATCTGGGGTGTTTGCTGCAAGATGTCTTTTCGCTGACGCTTGTAATGGTACATGAATTGCTGCAATTGGATTTTTCGTTGTGTGATGTAGGAACCGGCCTGGGTGATGGCTATTGCGTGGTAGCCAAGACGCGCAACGATGAGTTTACCATTCTTTTTGTTCGCTTTATCATGTTCTACCTGGCTTTGCTTCAACAGATGGTCTAAAACATCCGCTTCAACAAGCCTTCGAGATAAATAATGCACTCTGGGTCGATCAGAGTACCTGCATTTCGACTTGTGACCAGAATCCGTCCAGAATCTCCCTGAGATACAAAGTCGAGGAGGTTAAAAGCAGAAGGGTCATCGTAGTTATCGAAGACCAAGAACCATGTATCCGGCCAATCTGCGAGCCTCTTCTTCAAGAAATCAACTGCTGATTCAATCTTTTCTGATGGAATTTTAATACTTTCTGAAGTATTTTTAAAGCTTCCCTTAACAGACCCATCGGAAGACGCATCAAGCTAAAATATGGCTCTAATACCGTTGAGCTTGGACCGGCGACAATACCCGAGTGCGATTTGAGTCTTGCCTTGTCCGCCTAGTCCTTGAATTACTACCACGTGAGGCAACGCAGTCGAGGAGAACTTCTCTCCAATTCCTTTCAAGACGTCTTTACGGCCGACAAATGCACGAGTCTGACGAACGGGAACTTGGTAGTAGCTCTTCGTTTGAGATGACGATAGTTGTTGATCGACCTTGCTCAAATCAGCTAGGCTCTTGTGACAATGGGCAGTTGTTTTCAGGGATCACTACTCACAGCCAGACCTTTGAGGATCTGCATGACAGTGTGGATCTCTGTGATTTGAGCCGACATTCCAGTCATTTGATGCCCAGTGTCGTTGACCACAAAAGAAATGTCACCAGTCCGGTTTTGATATCTGTGATATTAATATCGATCGACTGCAATAAAGTACTTGTACTCTTCAGCCCTATCAAACACAAATTTCCAACCTACTTACTTGTCAATCTGCTGAATATGTAATATCAATGAAGTCTTCTCCCGCTCAAGATTATCAGCCAGCACAGCAATATTCTTTTCCTTCATAACAGCCGTAAAAGATTTCTTCCTTCGTCTAAAACGACTCTCTGATCCAGAAGGTAAGACTTTTTTCAGGTATTCTTAGGCTCGTTGGGCTCGCTGTAAACAGGCACGGAGGATTGAAGCCACGGAATCTTGCTGGAGTAATACGTGCTGCATAAATAGGCGCTAGAGACCTAGGCGTTGCTCAACCTGTACTGTCTGGTTTCGGATCGATTTCAGAGCTTCCTTCATCTTTGATTGGAGGTCCCAGAGGAATTTTGTGATGGCAGCGCCTTGTCTGAGCAGGCCAATAGAGGTAGACGTCGCGCCCAAGATGGTGAGAAGGTCCATCGGGGAATGTCTTGATTGTACTTTCGTACATAGGTCCTCGGCTAGGATAGGAAATTTAGTAGATGCTTTTAATAGCCTGCATATAGAGGGCGTCAGAATGAAGCTGTTTGAAAAAGAAAGAAAAAAAATTTTGTAAGGAAGAGATGAGGAAGATTGGCTAAAACTTCGAAGATTGTAAGATTACTTTTGTAGTTCAGCCGCAGCGGGGCACATTTCATGACGTAGCCGTTTTTGTACAATGGATGGCAGTGCAAGTCACAATGTGACAATGGAGCCTCCAAGGCTCCAATTGTGATAGATTGGAGGAGTTAGAGAGAATGTATACAGGGGGGAACCCACCAGGAAAAGGGACAAGCAATGCGGTGGTTCATACGGCTGGCTCGTTTGTATTTTCAACATTTTATTTTTAGAAAAGTGTACAATGAAAAGATGAAAACTATACAGTAGGCTAGGCCCTCAAATAAAAGAGAATAAGTCTCCGTGGATTTTGGACATTGGGAATATGAAGGATATGAATGTGTATTTCTTATTCTACTACCCTACTGCCCTCCTCCCGACTACCATCGATCCCACAATCATAATCCCAATTGAAAAATTCCGGAATCGTCGAGTCTTGGTAATGACCCATATCTCCCATCGAAAAGAACGCTCCATCGGCCTGGTGACTGATGCTCTCAAACCAATTGTCCCGCGCGATGATTGATGACCCAGAGGTGATAGTTGCAATGGGTTCATGGTTTGACATTTGATGCTGAAGATCAGACATTTTGCAGTCTCTGCTTTCTACTTGACTTAGGTCTTCGCCGAGAGATGATCCCGAAGCTGAGTCGTGACTTCCGTAGCTGGAGTCCCACGATGGGCGTTGTGCAGGATGTTTGGGCTGGTTATCCCGTCCTTTTGTCTCGAACTTTGCTTGGGTATGAACGGGCTGTACCGGGATTTGAAGGCAGCCATCAACGGCATCTGGCTCTTGGTCTGGAGACAAAGCTCCTGTTTCTGCATTTGCGGTGGGGGAGGATGCCCTTGGTTCGGACCTATTGCTCCGCGTCTCGGACTCCCGTGATCGAAGAGCTTTATAGTCCGAGAAAATGCGAAACTGACAATCTTGAATAATGCTCATCAATTGCTGTCTCAATTCTTCCTCTATTGGTTGTGCCTTGTGATTAACGGCAGTTTCGAGAACTCTGTGAAACAACCTTGGGAGCTCCCGGCGTGAGTAATCTTCATAGTCTGCTAGCTCTTGGGATTCGGCAGACAGTATACTTTCTTCTTGAATAGTCTCAAAATCTAGAATGTATTACTAAAACAACCTTGGAACAATGGGGAGATTGCTAACTTACAAGGGCCTGGAATATCTTGACCGGGAAACAGAATCTGGAATATTTCTCTCCAACGTTCTTCCTCGGTTTGGTGACGATAGGTCTTTTTCCGGCTTCGTAAGCGTTTCTCAATATTGAAGTTAATTCCCTCGGTTGCTTCTGTTGAGGATTGGTTACAGCCATCGATAGCTGTGAAGTGTGCTTCCTGTTCGTCTTGAGAGGAGAAGAGTTCTTTACATCGTGGACACTGAAATATTCGATGGTGTCTGTAGAGGTGTCCCCTTAAGAACAGTATTAGCGTTCATCTTTTGATGGAAAGAACTGAGGCTAATATACTTGACACGAGCGATTGTATTGTGAGGAGTGAGAGCACAAGGGCGCCATTCGGAGACATTGTATTTCCTAGGATTATGTTTACGATAGGGACAGGCAAAACCTGGACGATTGTTCCCTGAGTTAAGTAGAATAGGTCCTTTCTTGGGTCGTTTAACTCTTCTATTGTTTTCGTCGTCTGATTCTTGGTTGTTCCCGTCGTCCAAACTTCTCTTTGCGCCTTTGAACGGAGTGCTCGAGGTTAAAGACGTCGAATTGCTGGAAGATGGGATGGCTTCTATTGAAGTTGAGGTACTAGTACAGCCTACTACGTTCGTAGGTGTGATTTGATCAAACAAGATCCAAAATTCCTTCATCAAGCGATCAATCAACTTCGTTTTCGATGCTGCAAGGGTGGGCTGAATCGAAGAGCTACCAACAACAATCTGGCGAGAAGGGGAATGAACATTAATATAGGATATTAACCCGAAGCTTCCATCAGACTCATCGCTGTCATCCTCTGACCAAACAGTCTCGCTGTCTAGAGAAGTTGATTCTTCTACGGTTCCAATGACTCGAGGAATCGGCTCTGTAGTTGCCGGTTGAGCTGCAACTACTGCTCTTGTGACCAGGCCTGTTATGTTGATAATCTTTATAACTTCCAAGTTGAACCAAATGCCGCCAAAGTGTATTTCGTGAATAGTCAGAAATGGTTGATCCTCTTTCATGAAAATCATGCCTCCTTCCATTCCGGGAAGCTCTCGCTTTCGTTTGGCGCCAAACGAGAGCGGCGACCAGTTGGGATCATTCGTCTTGCGGAAGGCCTCAAATTTCCAAAGTGGTGGGATTCGAAATGCTTTCTGCCATTTCGATAACTTTGACTTATCATATAAGTTGACTCTGGCCCTTTTGGACATTTCACTATGCCCAATCGTTTTATCCGAGACATGATCATTTGCTAGCTCTGGAGAAAGTTCGACAGCGGTGAATCCTAATCCTGCAAGGTACTGTGGGGCTTGCTGGTTGACCTTTAGTGGTTCCCAAGGCTCGTGAACTTGTTCAAGTTCTGGTTTCCGCGATGGCTGTGACATCAATTGTTGATAGTGGGTAGAGTTGAACTCCAGTGAATCCCAAAGCTCGAGTACCTGTTCAACTTCCGATTTCCGTGACGGCTGTGACACTAATTGTGGAAAGTAGGCAGATTGTTGGGAATAAAATTGAGAGTTGCGAGATTGCTCCTGTAAGACCCAGGCCATTACCGTGTCTCGACGGGGCTCGGAGTGGAGAAGTGGAGGCATCGAATCATTCGAGGTGAAGGGAAGATTGCCACTTCGTTGCAAGGGCATTCTTGTTGATTTCGTGTATGCTCTAGGGAATGCTGATGTTGATTGGTAAGAGATGGCTTCTGAATGCTGAGTTGAAATATCACTCAGGCCCTATTTTTTGTTAGAATAGCTTCGGTTTCGGAATAAAGGATTACCGCACTGAGATAGTACTGGCGTTGGTCATAGAACTACTGTTGGACGTTTGTGAAGTACAGCTGTTAGTCTTTGGCATTCGATTAACTGATTGCCCTTCTGAGCAACCCCTGGCTATATTGACGGTATTACTGGTGGACAAGCTTCGTGGTTCTCGATGTTGCTTGTGGATGGGTGTCCTCTGGCGTTTGTAGGGCGGCGGGGAGGAGAGGGGGGAGGAGAGGAGGGAGGCAATTGTTGCCTCGATCTCCACTTGCTTGGCCTTGAGGACTTTGAGTTGCTCGTCCTTTTTTAGGGAGGTGTTGATAATTAACTCCGATGGGTGGATCTCCGCTTGCCTGAGTAAAGGATCTTTCGGTCGTTCGTCAAGGCTGTGACCAGAAGAAGCGTTGGAGCTTCCAATTTGTGTTCGATCTGATGTTGGTATTGCTGCGTGGGAAAGGCGGCCGGCATCCACATCAAGGATAATTGGTTCTCCAACAGTCATCCTGGGCCAATCAATCCCATTTCCATCTGTGAACATTTCAGTGTCAGCGGAATACACTGGAAGCACATACTCCGGATGCCCATCAAAAGTGGACGCCACCGCTATCTGTGAGTGAGTTTTAGTGGGAGATGCAGTCGCCAAACGTGGAAAATTTCCTGGCGCGGTACTCCTTGCATCTGGATTTGGCTGAGGAAGGCTGTAGCCTACAAATACACCGCGCCGAGGAGGGCTCGGTTGCTCAATCCTCTCAGCCATTGCTGTGAGAGTCAGCCCGAAAATCTTGAAAGCTAGAGTAGAGTTAAATCCTTCGATAAGGTTGTAATGATGTAAATCGGAAAGATGAGGTTGAAAGAACATGAAGTTGCGAGGTTTTCAATTAGGCAAAGCTGTGGCTGAACAGCTGACTTGTCAGCGCAAGGATTTGTTCCGCACATTTGCGCGTTACTCACAGCGAGCTGTTACTCGCCGAAAGGATTATCCTGCACATGATAAACTTGTGTCGCTTTATATTAAGGGGAGAAAGATTCCCATATTATAATATTTAGGTAAAAAGATTTAAATACTATATAATAGATTTATATAACATAGATAATAGAATATACCTTATGCTTTATAAGCGTATAAAAATATAACTATTTATAACCTTGTTACTACTAATCACATACTTGTGTAATCTCTTATATATTATAGAGAAGTATATCCTCCCTTTATAAATTAAATAATATAAAGATTATATATTATCATTGCTATTATTTGCAAGCTCTGTTAAAGCTAACATAACTACTTCCCCTTATAGTCCATATATCTTATCTTTCCTAAATCGCTCCTTCTTTAGCTGGTCGCAAGGAACTCGAGTTAAAGGTAAGTAGCAATTATTAAAGGGGAGCTTTTATACGTCAGAGATATCGATTAAAGAGAAGTCCGAGGTATAAGTCTTCCTCCAAGGCTCAACTAATAGCGACTCTAGCATATAGGAAGTCAAGTCTCGACCGGCGATTGCAAATATCGTTGTAACCAAATCGACTATATAGACATTATCGCTTAATTGGTAATATATCATAATTCTAACTACCTCCTTATATCCATACAATTACTTTGCTTTGAAAGTAATAGCAACAATAAGCTTACCGCTTATATATTAGAGTATACGGTAACCTATAATATTAAAGTCTTTAATAAGGAAGTCGTATTATTTAAATCTTTTTATGCGAAATTGATGGTACTAGAATCTTTCTCCCTATATTAAATGGTTCCGCTGCTATACTAGACCTGAACGTAAGCTTGTTTCTAGCTTGAGCAGTGCAAATTCTATGTATTGTCTACAGAAGCTGTAAGACAAAGAGCAATGGGGGGGGGAGCTCAATGATATATTG
>Ga0302325_10017731_pt1 | contig 15035 bp, 4 predicted proteins | sample Palsa_T0_2_FD_201948 | JGI IMG/M metagenome (GOLD analysis project Ga0302325, IMG submission 201948) | Peat permafrost microbial communities from Stordalen Mire near Abisko, Sweden - Palsa_T0_2 | ecosystem: Environmental > Terrestrial > Soil > Palsa > Peat permafrost | place: Sweden: Abisko... | reverse complement strand
AAGTACATTCAGTCTCGGAGCCTATAGGGGGCACTTTCAGGTTTGAGGCTCTATCTCCTTTTTTGAATGTCTTCGAATTGGCCTGGGATCCTAAAATCTCTTTTACAATGCTAACGCCGAGATTTTGATACACAGAGCTATGAAAACCCTGCGAGAGGTTGACCCGTGAGTAAACAATTTATTGCGTGTTCTATATCTTTCTAGAATTATCTGTCATGCTTGATTGACCAACACTGACTGTACCCTTTTCTGTAGGATCCACAGCCCTCAAGTCTTCGTGAAAAATTGGGGTTACTCCATCAAGGATGTGATTGATATTAGTCATGATAATCCTGTTTATGACTCTCGCGCGCTCGAGCGAGGGGGGATTCATTATCAGTATGTTGGAAGCAAATTGCTTCAAGAGCCAACCTCCAACCAGTCCCACCAGGCAATACTGATGCCCCTTTCTTATGCAGTAAGTTTCCTACAATCAGCAAAATTCCTCCGACAGGTGATGAGGTTGATGGCTTCATCGAATTGGTGGATCGCCTGCGTGAAGAGCAGAAAAATAGAGCTGTTACAGAAGATTGGGGCGAACATTACATCGGAGTAAGGACAATCCTCAGATTTCCTTCTCGCATTTTCTCACTTGTTCTATATATTCCAAATCAACCCCAAATATTTTCTTCTGATTTTGCTCCAAAAACTTGTACTGACTTCCGATCTCACAGGTGCATTGCCAGTGAGTATCCTCTTGTCAAATAGTTCATCGAAACACCCCAAAGCTGCGTGAGAAACAAATTACTAACTCTATGCCTCAAAAGCTATGGGTTTAATAGAACTGGTGAGTGTAATCTAGTCATAGCTACCTTACGTTGATTACTTGGAGACTTCTTTACTCAATACTAACACAGTTCACAGGTTACTTCATTGTGTGCTATCTGGTGGAGAAAATGGGCTACGACGTCCAAACTGCCATCGACGAGTTTGCTAAAAAGCGGCCTAATGGCATAAAACAGTGAGTACCGGGCTCCTTAAACTCTTTGCTCTTATTTCCCGAGACAATTTCCCTTCGATCTCATAGACTCCCCGCATATCCCAAAAGAGCCCTTTTTCCACTTTCCAAAAAAATACCTTGAAATAGGAAATTGCTGACTCCCCAATTCTCCAGTGCCCATTTCATCGACGGACTTTTCGTCAGGTATTGCAAGGGACTTAAACGAGCGCCTACTGCTTGATGGTTTCAGGACGGTTTGGTTGGATGGATGATTTTATAGAACTAGTGTTAGCTCTTTCGCGAGAGAATAGATAGATACCCATGGATCTTTTGTTTGCATTGCTCTCAGGCGACTTATCTCCTCTACTTTTATCTCCTATACACGTGAGGGCCTAGGGGGGAAATTAGCGAGAATTACCACTAAATCTTGGGATTTATGCTTTTAATAGTTCTCTTACCAGGCCTGGGATTAAGAAATTTAATATATAAAAAGTCTTTAAATAAGTCAATTATATTTAATTATTAGTAACGTTATTTTCTATTAACTCTTATTAATAATAATAAAAGAAGAAATAAGATTTTTGCTTAATTTGTAATATGTATATTTACCAAAAGCTATATTATTTCCTACTATTATTATTTTAACCAAAAATTAACTATAATGCATAAAAATAATCGTATTATAGTCTTCTAATAGCTACTTGAGCCTAGCTTGTAACAGTGCTAAAACTATTATACGTTACACAAATGCGGAAAATGTGCTATTTACTACCAAATTTTAGTGTTCCCTGCCCCTTAGGTAAACCCGGCCGAGTTCTTTATTTATCCATGTAATAGTGTTCAAGCAGAGAGAAGTGTGTCCTGAGCCTTCCTCGCGAAGGCCAAAAAAAGCGGCACTCATTTTTCAGATTTCTGTGTTCCAACTGGGGACGAGATAAGGAAAATTAGTGCCGCTTTTTCTGTCCACAACGAGGCATCCTACTGGTACTCTCAGGCCGGCGCTGCTTAAGCGAGCCCCCTTTCCACAGTACCTATCGATGACGTTTTTTCCCGATTAAATCGCGCAATTTACGGTCACAAACCATGAAACGTAGAGGAAAATTGCTAATTCGCACCAGCTGCATACAATCTTCATCGATGTAGATAGCTCAGCGGACTTTCGTACACGGCAATAATTACAAGCTGTGGGAGGAGGGATTTTTCGCTCACTTCGATTGAGACGGAGTCACATATCTCCGATCTCGTTAAATGTTATCATTAATTCTCGCTTTCACCACATGATTCAAAAGAAAGAAACTATATACTGTGTTGCCGTAAGTCAGCAAAAATCCCAACCAAATCAGGATCAGCTCCATCCTCTGGAACGCCGACCATGTATATATGCTCTACCGGAGGCCTTTCAAGGCTCTTCCATTATCCGCCCCAAACTCGGCCTTGATGCCATTTTATCTTACAAATGAACAAGTATGTGTTTTCGGTATCTCCTTCTCAGCTCATTCCACTCATTCCACTCAGGATATGCTTCAAAGACTTGCTCTTCCTCCTCGAATTCTCCTCACTCTCATCCTGTCCATTTGATGCTGGTGATGGACTATCCTTGTCTTTCTTCTTCAGCCGATGCAGTGTAGCAGCAACAAAACCTCCGTCAATCCCGTTCTTGATACTCGAATGCGTTGTCTCACTATCGGCGATGCTCCCTGGTCGCTCCTTCTGATTCGCAGGCGTCATCATCAAACCAGATGGGACATGTTGCTTCTGTCCACTAGATTGGAGTGACACCACGCTACTGGACGCGCTGGGCGTCCGAGTGAGTCTGTTATCACTTGAAGCAAAGGATCGTCGAGGGCTCCTTGATCGATCCGAGCGTATAACACCAGTTGGACTTGTTCCAAACGCACTAGAAGTATCGCTGTTTTCGCGAGAATTGTCTTGCGTGGAAGGAGCTAACACCACAGAGCTGGTTGCAAGCTCTCGCAGCCGATTCTGTTGGGCGGTGTTGGGACGATGTTTGGAAAACTTGTTGCCAATTATCGCGCCGGTGTGCGAGATCAAGGCGCGAATAACATCCTTCTTCAGAGCTAGCGCTAAATCCAAATTTGACCATGTCTTGTTTCGATATTCAATCATAGGAAGCCTGAAAACAAAGTCATGGACATCTTCGATGTTACGCGAGCCTGCGCCCTTGTAACTGAGACAAAGCACCACGCTCGGAATTTTCACATATGCGAGGGTCATGTATTCCGAGGCTCGCGACATCATTTTCGTCAAATCATCAGAAGGTTGCTCCTTTTTCTTACCGTTGCGGTGAATCCCAAACCTCTTAGATTTAGTTTCACTGTTTATAGATTGGGAATCCTGCATCGAATTGTGTGTTGACGACCGACCAAGAGTTGGCCGTGAACCAATACTCGACTGCAAGCTTTCCACGGAAGCTTTCTTGCTCAGAGTCTTCGTCGAGAAGCGCGAGCTCGATGAATTCTTGCTATTTGACTGGAATAGCCGAAAATGGTGACCTTCAGCCCCATGAGATGACGTTCCCTTGCTCTTTTGCGAGACTGCAGTTCTTGGTCGAGATTCAGAATTCATCGTGGGATGGAGGCGGAGTTCCAAGGAGCCAGCTCTTGTGCTAGAGGCAGAATCGTGTTTTTCTGTGCCGGAAACAGTTAATTGACCCGAGTTTTCTCTGCCCATATTACTACTGCCCTCTTCGTCTTCATTATCGTCGTCGACGGGCTGCATGTTTTTGACCATGAACGGTGATTGGGTTTTTGAGTCATTCGAACTGGGAAACATGTAGTCGAAGAGCCTCTTTCCGACCTCCCGCTCCAGCTGTATTTTCATCGGGAACAGATTGACTTCGAAGTGGTCCATCACCGGAATTCCAGCAATCGCTTCAAGCATGTACCAGTATACCCTCAACATGTATTGATTGCCTCCCTCGTTGAAAGTGCCTCGCTCAGCATCTGAGTACGGGGCGAACATTTCAGGATAGATGGCATCAGGTAAGAGGTTGAGTCCGACGATTTTGCCGATTTGCATTAAGTTGATATGCGATCCGTCAGAGTTATCAGTTCGATCGTATTCAGCTCGTTGGAGCTGGAATTCCATTAATGGTTCATTATTGTCCCGAATAAGATGCCAAACGATCTGGTCGGATGAAATGTTCCATCTCAGCAAACCGCTCGATTGCGTACCATCATACTTTCTCTGAGAGGTCGTGATAGCTTTCATCATAAAAAACAACTCATCCTCGCAGCTTGTCAGATCTTTATCAAGAGCAAGCCTATCTTCCCAACCTCTTTTGTCCAGGAATTTAGAGTTAATCTGGAACTGTGTTTTGATCTCATCCAATTGGCGGATCCGCTCTTGCAGACGTACAACCATTTCAGGAGCACCGCGCAGATCGCTGAAGTCTGAAGCAAGCATGATCTTCTCCAGACGCTCAGTTCTCGTCTTCTCCAGTGGTTCACTGTACATGAGAAGATCCAACACAATGATATACATGGCATAATATTGCGCGGAATTGCAAATAGCCCGAACTTGGGGAAATTCCACCCAAAGGTGATCCATCCGGCTTTCGATATTGTTGGGGCTTGCAGCATGATTTACATCGGTGCTGATCTCGTCGTTGTATTTGAGTCGCAAAGTATTGTACTTGTCGTAGCGCAAACTTGCGGATGTCTTTTGCACAACACGTTTGAAACCGAACGGATCGACGTGGAAATCAAACATGACTTCCATGGGCACCCAAGGAGGCCAAGCAGATCCTGCAGGGACGCCATAATGATTTCCGGAGTACATGGAAAGCAATTGTGAAGAGAACCATTTCTGATGCGTAACGAAAAATTGCGTGCTGTCCATTTCGACAGAGAAACGGCGTTGGACAAGGCCACTAACATCATCGAAGATGCGATCCTTGTCCATGACCTCGATGACCTTCAGTTCCATTCCTTTCGCGGTGACTAGGACGACTGCTTTAGGATTCTTCTCGCTCTGAAGCTGAATCTGAGGTGCAATGAGCCGCAAATGATAGCTGCTCTGAGCCATGAAATCGCCAGCAATGTTGGCCTCTAGGTTCTCGTTAGAGACTCTCTCGCTTGTTTCTTGAATTTGTGGGTCATTCGCATTGACAAAATTCTTTCCATCGGCAAGAATTTCTCTTATGCGATCCTCAATGTCCTGAGATCCGGCTTCATCATCCTGAAGTGAGACGGGCGAAGTGGCTGTTGTAGAATTGTCGGCTTGTGTGTTCGTACCAGGTTTTGATGCCTTTCCTTTGTTCTGTTCTTCAACAATATCCAGAATGAACTTGACGGCACGTCTTGAAAGATAGTATACAAAGCCACGTCTTTGGCTGACCTGATGGATGTATCGGAGTATAATATTTCTTAACATGTTATTCCATTTCAACTGCATGTTATGGATAACGAAACGATTGTTGAAGTCGCTAACAAATTCTGCTCCAGGATTGCTATCCATGCCCTCGGGTTCTGGATCATAATTCTCTGGTGACGGAGTCTCGCCTTCGCTGTCGACATCGGCATCTTCATCTGGGACTGCTCGGTTTTCTTTCGTGTGTACACGCATGACCATACGATGCATCATCAACTCTAGGAAGAGCTTTTTGTCTCGCAGGACGTCGCCATGTTGGTTTAATTGTTCAAAGTCGTCTTTCAAATTTGAATTGTTCTCGTCCCTAATGTGTCTGAGTTCAGCGTCGCCTAAAGCTCGAGTGTGAGAGTCCATCTGTTCTTGAAGTTGGTTTAGGCGGGTCTGTATTAGCTGGCATTGAACACGGCGAGGGTCGTCGTCTTTGCTCATGATGCAGAAATGCGTTGGTTCGTTGCCAAACATACTAGTTCGATCCGGGTCTCCAGAAATAGTATCACCATGATCAGTCTGGCGGAAATATGTGAAACGCGGGGCGTAGGCAAGAGGCATTATTTTGGTCTCGGGATTGGCTTCCGAAGGCAGGATCCAGTCCAATTCAACAAAATCGTCCATATCAATCCAACTGAAATCATTGTCCGGTATCTCAAAGTGCGACAAATCCGTGGCACCTCCATCCTGCTGTGAAACAAGAAGGCTTGGGGCTGATGCTTTTCGAAGATCTTCTGGTGTGGTACCTGCAATGCTAGCAGCTACAGCTCGGATATCTGCAGATATTAAATCTAGCTGAGCCTGATGCATTTTCATGCCACTTGTTTTGCCTGGTGTCTTTCGCCCCTTGTCTTGTGTGTGAAACTCTTCACGCCTTTGATGCACGTCAAGCATAAAGCTGTCGAGTCTCATTTTGATTCCTGTTGCAGATACGACGTCTTCCGAGTAATCCTCAGCATCCTTATGTTTGTAAATATGGCTTAGAAAAAGAGGAGCTAGTAAGAGGTTGTACTTGATCGTGGCAAGATGTCTGCCGAACTTCTTGCTAGACTTTTCAATGCCAGGCCATAGGCTTCCTTGGCGGATAGGTAGTGACATTGTGCCGTTGAACATTGACCACCAAGCGAAAAAGTGGGTAAAGAATCGAGGAGACAGGTGCACCGTATTGTAGCTCCTGGATGTCTCTGTGTTGGTGACACTCCATTCCCGGTCGACGGGAGCTTTCACAGCTATTGACATATGAATATGGTGACTTCGGAAGCCCCTGAATGCATCATATTCAAGACCGGGTGGGGATTTGGCGAACTGTGGTTCCTTGAAGACGACATTGTAGTGAGGTTCAAACTCGAAAGACCTCTGTCCTTTCTCGGTCAAGTTCCTTTCGAACATCAAGCCCGCAAGCCACTGGACATTCCCCGAGAGTTTCATGACAACTTTCTTGAACGTTACTCCACGTTTGAAGCTGTCCATACTAGACACACTGTCGTCATCACGGTTATGCCTTGCTGTGCCACGAGCCTGATGACTATAATCTGGAATCGCAAGAATATACTCGCCACTGTCCACGGTCATGAACTTCCTGGGATCTTCCTCGCGACATATGTTCCACCTCACGTCGTTCCGCCAACACATAAGAAATCCGGCACCGTTTCCAGTGACCATGTATGGGTCTCGAGTTCCCTTGAGCATGAGATGGACATCGCCGTCGCCCTTCCACGCAACTGAAACATGGGAGTGGAAACTGAGCCGTATCTTATCCCAAAAACCGGTGCGATCTGATGGATCGACCTGGGGTTTGGTGAAACCCTCGATCACCATCATCATATCTTGAATTGCTGGTTGATAAGACGCACCCCAGGTGATTCGAGTAGGGTAGCCAGTGTTGATGTCTATGTTGATGTCTGAATACGTTTTCACTGGGGAAACCGTCCTTCGAACGTCAATAGCAAATCCACCCGCATTTGATGTCCCGGGCTCGCGATTCTTTGGGGGGATGATATCGACTTTGACGTGACGCGTCGACTCCGGTCCCCGAAATTCTTCAGCGATGACAAAATCAGTTTTGAGTGACCACGCGGGTAATCTGGCTGATTGCCCAGGTTTTATTGCCGGAACATGGAGAAGAGGTAAAGGATAGTCTCGGAGAGTGACCCGCGCCTCGCCCATGTCTATTTGAACATGCATAGGAACTAGAAGAGAGTATTTCATATCGTAAGGCATTCCTTTTCCGACGCGATGAATGAACTCTGGCAGTTGGCTCATATGGAACGAAGGTTTGTCGATGGTAATGTGAAGGTCGCTAATCAAGGTCGCCATTAAGGCAGGCCGTTGAGGTACTTCAAGGATTTCTTCGGTATCTTCCATCTCTTCAGGAAGTTCATCAGGCCCCCAAAAAACACCACGCAGCTCCTTCATGCCATTTTTTGCAGCGTTGAAAATGTGATCAATTCGTTGTTTCCAGCTTTGAGCATTGTGGCGTTGCAACTTCTCATGAGCCTCGCTGATTGTAATCTTTGCTGAGCTTGTCATTCCACATGTTCCTTCTGGATCGTAACGCATCTTGCGACCGCGGTGAGATCTCGATCGCCCATTTCGAGAAGTGCTGTCCTCACTCTTGCTCCGCTGACGAGTGCTATCCTTGTTCGTACTGCGCCCACGTGGGTGAGTGGATTTTGGGCGAAATCTCGAGGCATCCTTCAGTCTTTCCTCTTCCTCAATCTTTTTGGCCTTGACCTTGAATGCTGCTTCGCGTGCTATTCGCTGTGCCTGTTCTATCAGACCAGCTCGATATATCGCGCCTAGTTTCCATTCAAATGCACCATCTTCGAGCTCAAAGAGTAATGCTCTACTTCGAAGTGAGACTTTAGGGACATGTTTTGGGCCTTCGGGATACTTTTCAAGAATGTACTCGTTGGTTCCCGTTACAAACCGATGATGAAGTTGTTGGACGGACTTGATCGTGTTCATGAAATTGTCGAAAACTTTATGTAGTACAAGTTGATGCGGGACAGCTAGTCGTATAGCCTCTGTGTTCATGTCGATCATTCTCTCATCGTGCATTTCGCCATTGCTGCGCTTCCGTCTATTCTCACGCAGATCTACTCGAAGAGTTTTGACGCTCACAATTCTCGCCCAAACACACTTCAATTTTGGTGCTTCAGCATACAATCGAGCAAGCTTGGCATGTATGAATGGAGCGGACCACCTATGCCGGCCAGCCTCCATCCCATGGATCTGCAACATCATTGGGGGGTCGGCTGGCATGCTGGCCTTAACTTGCACCAATGTTGACCTGAAGTCCAACGTCACGAGTTCTTTTGCGCCAAAGGGATACTCAGAAACATCTTTTGAATGAAGATCTTCCGGAGATCTCAGAGGGGAGAGATGATCAGCACCTCCGAAGACCCTTGTCGCTGCTCGTGCCTGCTGGGCTTCCAATTCATCGGCTTTGGTACGGACAAAAGCCTTTCTCAGTACCGTGGTGGCAACTCCAACCGCATAGTGACGATACAGTGAGTACTGGAGAAGCAGTGTTCTTACGTGTGAGTTGACATGGAAGATCGGCCCTTGATTGTCACTGGATGTGGACAGTGCTACCTCGAAGCGTGGCATGGCAACAAATGGTTCAGCTTCCCATTTTTCTGTCGACTCAACTACAAACGCCTCTAGCCCACGGACATGAACAGCTAAACGTCGACCATCGGTAAGATGCTGTTGGTGTTTCTTTCGTGGCGACTGCGGCATTTTCAAAAACAACTCCGGATCTGGAGTCAAAGACCGACTCCCTGCTCTTCTTCGGGAAGCTTTTCGCTCTAAACCTTCTGTTTTCTGGGCTCGGTACTCGGCTGTCCAGGACTGAAGTTGTAAGGCTACACCCCGCGTGTCATCAGAGATATCTTCGTCAACCCCGGCAACTTCTGCGCTGAAGTCGGAGCCTTGTATTGAAAGGTGTAGGAGCCAGGCCGGCATTGCCCTGATGAAGTTCGGATCTTGAGAGGTCTTCGCGTGCGCCTTCTTCTCTGGCTCCACATTGAGTCGTAGCTGACGAACTATTTGGCGAACTCCATCACTAATCTCCGGACGAATCATATGAACAGAGAAGGTCTGCAAGTTGCCTGTAGCAACAACATAGACTTCTGGATTCGCACTAAGCTGGACTTTCAATTCCAGAGACTCGGTCTGAAGCAAGTCGAAATGAGCTCCTGATGATGTCTGATAGTAGAGGTCATGAGATTGTAACCTCAAGGTCGACCCTAGACTATAGTGCAATTTTCCCACCGCTGAATGCGAAGATTCAATGTCCAAAGAAATTGAAGAGATTGAAGATATGATCAAGTCGAAATCATCTTCTTCCGCCGTCTTTTCGACAGGTGGGAGAGAAATCCGTATCACAGGCTCATGCATGGAGAACTTGACACTGGCCTTTGGTAGGAGCCTGGAGATGAGAACGTGTCTCTGTGGCAGGGTTGCTTTCTTGGGTTTTGGTTTAGGCTGTAGGATAGCTAGTATTAGAGGTAGATGTTTAGGATCCAAGTCCACGGAAGGGGACGTGATGACCATATTAGCGAAGAGGATATTCGCATTCCGCTCGTCTGCGCTATTGTCTGCGGCAAATTCAACAGTCTTCGAAGGCAGAGTCGTTCGGACTGTGGTGGTTGCCATAGGAATGTATATTAACCTTTCAGTTTTGCCCTGCCCCTCATCAACACCAACAGCAATCGAAAGGGCTGCAACCAGGGCTTGATGCGCAATGTCCTTGGAAGAGAAATACATTCGATGTGCGGGTGACTTCTGATCCAGTCTGTGCAGATCTACACCGACCTCTTTCATGGAGGCATTCAGGTAGAGTGGTGAGCCATGAGGCTGCACAGAAGTGATTTTCTTGGTAAACCCAACAAAGCTGACTGCAAATTGCACCTCCTTGATGCCGCGAAGAATAGAGCTTACAAATTCCTTCGAATCTGAGACAGTCTGTACCAGGTTTTCTTCCCGGCTACCGGGTCTGTCAAGTTCCTCGAGCAAGTCCTGGACAGATATTTCCTCTGCAACCGGCTCTCGCGGACCGTACAGTTTTCGACACCCTTTGTATCTGTTGATGCAAGTGTTTATGTCGTCATATGGTATATGAACTCGGCCTAACTTGAGCGAGATGGCAGCGTCTCTGAGGCCGTCGAGTTCCTTGTATAGTAACCCGTGTATATTGAGCGTCGCGTGATCCAGAACTTCGAGAGAATCCCTTCCTTCTGGTGTGAATAGCACACTGCGCATCGTAAGCATCCACTCTGCAGGGCGCTGATCCTTCTTGGCTCTCTTGACGTGGGAGAACATTCTCCCTCGATCGACCATCTTGCGCCGGGTATCCACTGCCATTGTAAAACTCCCAACCTGGATCTGCCCCACGTCGACCAATGTCACAGACGAATTCGTAGCCACCACATCCACCATACGAATCCAGTTGATGTTTCTATGAAGGCGCTTTATCCGTTCCTTGATGCTGGTTAGTCGTTCCCAACTCTTGCTTCTATGCGGCTCGAAGCTAGTCCTCCGCAACAATGGCTTTCGTTTTGGCTCGAATTCGCAATTCGGCCCATCTACCCCCTGGACCGCGATATTGGCATCATCAGAATCGCCATTCTTGTCCCCTTCAGCAGCCTTCAAGTCTACCGTTACGGCGAGCTCGGTTAGGACGATACTAAGCCAAGTTGGTTGCGCAAATGTAGGTCGGTGTAGATTCAGACCAAGCCCCCGGATCTCTATCTTTATGCCATCTTTCGGTGTGTATGCGAGTCTTCTCAGAGAGAGGTAGCCGATCCGCTGGATGGATATGCCTGTGAGAATTCGTAATACGGCGAAGAGAATGAAAGACGACAAATAAAGCAGGACAATCAGTCCAAAGATGAAGGAAGGATTCAAGAGCGCCATTTAAATCGTCAATCATAGAACGCCATTCGCAGCGTGAGTCTTGTCGTCGGCCGTGGATGAGGCTCCTTCGCTGTCAACCTCGTGCAGATGAAATTCTGGCACGAGACCATGTGCCATTCGCAGTCTTTGTCCGGCTCAAAGAATGAATGGGCTAGCCCAGTCGATTGTTTACCCTTCCGATGCTACCGACTTATGATGCGGGCGAAAGAGACGGACCAGCATAGTTCATCAGGGCAGCCAGTGATTCGAAGAGAGAACTAGCTTGGGGCGAAAGAGGTACGAAGCAGAGCTAAATGGGAGCTTAGGTTCATTGCTGTTGATAGCCGGAAAATGACGTATCGGAGTGGAAGCTCTTCGCATAATCTTTCCAAACGGCCGCCGCCAAAAACAAACCGAGTCCGTACGAACCGGCGGAGTCGAAGGGCGTTGAAGGTTGTTGGGAGATGCTGTTCTGGGTGAAGACCGAGAGACACTCTTGATTGATAACAAGGCTGCGCTAAGGTGCCAGGGTGTGATTGGACAGGGATGCAGGGTGTCGGAATTGGGCTCCCAGATTCGACGGACTCAAAACTGTGCACGGAGCATGGATTTCCATAATAAAAGACTCTAATAGTGGATATCTAAGCTCTTTCTCGAGTGGCAGGAGTCTCTGGTTCGAAGGGTGGTGATAATAAGACCAGGCTCCCAAGCCACAACAGTTTTTCAACAACCCTGGTCAGACCTTCCTTGTATCTGATAGGATTTCGACCTTCAAAATTTGAATCATATCATTTCTTACTTACTATCTCTGGATTAAACAGGAGAAGGCGGACTGAGTATGTGGACGGAGATAGGTCCGATTTTTCAACCTTCTGGTCAACCTATTTTAGCCTAACCTTGTGTCAGCGGGGCGGTCTCTCATTCAACGTTCATTGCCTTTCAAATACTTTGCAGCTGTACAGTACAACGAGCAATAGTAAGAAAGGTATCCGATATCTGCTGAAACATGCCGCTCCAGGCCGTTGATATGACGATGAGATTTTGTGATATTGCCTCGTCCAATCTATTTAGCACCGCCAGTACTGAAAACCAATGATAGACTTGCAACAGATAGAAGTTCCTATCACAGTTCGAGAAGCTCACCTCAAAACAACTCAAGATCAAAATTCTACCTACCCTTGTATCTCTTGTAGCTAGATTAGGGTCTCCAAGCCTATCATTGACCCATTAGACTGTGTCAACCTCGAAGGCAAAGTACTCCTCAGTGTTATGAACGAATGGAAGCACTCGAGCATTTTTGACCATAAAACCCCTTGGAGATCGAACACCAGGAGCAAAATTTCACTATCGGGCATCCATACGGAGCATTTTGGCTTCAAATCCCCAACGTGCTCAGCGAATGGCCAATGCTTGGACGATATGCAAAGGATAGGAGCGCCATCCAATTGAGTCAGCGCGTAAGGAGTTGCTACAGCTGATAAGTAATGAAACACTGTCAAAATATGCGTCAAACTACATACTCGTACGGAAAAGCCATCGATAGAACATATTAGTCTGGAGGTAGGAAGTAAGGCACTCACTGGCGCCTCATGTGACTGCTGTGTAGGGCTTCTTGATAGCTCATCGTTGAACAGAGCTGAGCTGGTGTTAAAAGGCCAATCTTTGGTGGGCAGCTTCGAATCCGGAGTATGTTCGCTGGCAGTTGAACGGCTCGCAGGTGACATGGCATTTCTGCTGGTGCTTGGGGAGGGATTTGTAAGTGAGTTAGACTCACCGTCTTTGCCGGAACCGGTGTTGTTTGGGCGCTAGATTGTTCTTTTCCTACGAGAAGTGTGAAGTCTTTGCATTACATGACTCTAAATAGCCTGCCGGTGTTGCCTTCTCGGTTGGACCGAAGACTCGTTAATGAAAAGGAACCGGGGTTGGGTAACTAGCTGTGGTAATAACTTTCCGCATCCTAAACTGGACTTTCGCTTTGAGAATTCCTTCTGCTGAATTGGTTCCCAATGTTGAGAGAACTAGGATTAACTAATCCTATTCCCAAGCTCGTCTCACCAACAACAGATGCATTTGAATAGTGGCCATTTCCAGCACGGTTACTGTTGTCCGCATGTCGGCCTGGTTGCAGAAAGCTTGATATGGGAAAAGGATTGACCTATGGTCGCCACTCTTCCATGGTATTGTCTTGAAGCCGTTCATGCGGTTCGCAAGAGGATGCGAAACCCCTGACAGAGTGTTAACAAACTTTGTTCTTGACGGCGAGGCCGCTAGCGGGATCTGATCGAGGAAGAAAGGTGATTAAACTGTGGGAGAAACAGCACTCTAACCGACTCAGCGCGAAATCTCACAACTTCAAAAAAGCTGTCGAATCGCCTCTTATAAGAATACTGGACATTTTATGACGCGGTGGTGGCTTACAACACGAAACAAAGTGGAATAGAGTACGTTAAGGCCCGCAGACTGCGTTGACTACGAAGTGGACTCAGGACATGCTTCAATATAGTAGAGCTTCTATTTCCCTTCCATTCTGGTTACATGCATGAAAGTTCAAGCTTCGAAGAGGCTTCTCCGCGAATCAGCATGGTTAGAATTCTTCAAAAGCCTAGACTTCCTACGGAGTAGATCGGCACCCATATTCTCTTGTTCCGGGAATCGAGGAGGGTGTTCTGGAGCTCCGTTGCCTCTTCGTCACATATTGGAAGACATTTGAATCAACGACCACGTTCTCCGAGCCACAGGCTCTATTGGAATTTGCTTTCAGACAGTGGACAAGCGTTCCTGCATGCGGAGTCCAATAAAGTCGATGACATCGTACGATGACAAGAGGTGGTGCTTAATCATTTGCGGGCAGTTCAAATCTACTTGACCGAACCAATGAAAACGTTGAGCCTGAGAAGGAGCATGCTGCTATTCTGCATAACATCTCTTGAAATTCAGAACCTTACTTCAAACTTGAAATTTTGATTAAATAATCCGCTGAACACTTATTTGTACTTTCTTTGGGCCTGCGGGGCATAAGTTACCTACTCAAAACGTCTGGCAGCCTTTCAAATGGCTTTACAAGGTACAGAAGCCCGCCGCAAAATAGCCTCTGATAGCAATCCAGTCGCTACTGTAATCGCCGTAGTCCATTAAGCAAAATTGTTTCTGATATTTTTAAGCTTTTTGTAGGTGCGAACGTAAATATAAAGGACGATCTCCTCGTTCTTCGCCTTAGGGGCGCAAATGCAGACGATTCCTCAACGGTTGACATCACCGTCGATGATGCCTTGAAATTCCTGCGACGAAATGAGATTGTTGGCTATTCCCTCGATAAGGAGGAAGAAATGAAACTGGGTTAGGAAGATTAATTAGCTCTTAATGCCTTTGATGGCCGCAATATATAATCTTCAGTACCTGGATAAAACCATACGTATATTCCCCTTTCGTTAGAACGTTTCCCACCCATCTCACTTGATTGGGGATGGTCTGTGGTATCAACACGCGAAAACTAACACATTACCACAATAATACAGTTAATTATGCCCATGTCAGTAAGTTCACCCCGTCCCTCATTCCGGCAGGACACCAATGGGGTTTCTGGGGATAATTTCGTTCAGTGGACCTTGCTGAAGACACAAACACAAATGCAAGCCAGTTCTCATATCTTGCTATTGCCTTCTATGTCGGATATTTGGTATGCGAAATACCCAATAGCTATCTGATTCAGAGATTGCCCGTTGCTAAGTATTTAGGAATATGAAGTGAGTTGATCTGATCACCCGCAATGCAATAT
>Ga0302325_10017729_pt1 | contig 15035 bp, 13 predicted proteins | sample Palsa_T0_2_FD_201948 | JGI IMG/M metagenome (GOLD analysis project Ga0302325, IMG submission 201948) | Peat permafrost microbial communities from Stordalen Mire near Abisko, Sweden - Palsa_T0_2 | ecosystem: Environmental > Terrestrial > Soil > Palsa > Peat permafrost | place: Sweden: Abisko... | reverse complement strand
TGATCGGCGAGTACAAGAACAGCGGTCGGGAGCTCGCCCGCGGCGGCGAGCCGGTTGAGGTCAGCACCCACGACTTCCCCGACAAGGAGTTCGGGAAGGCCGTCCCGTACGGCATCTACGACGTCGGAACGCTGTCCCTCCCTTGCAAGCCGTTGACCGTCGAACAGCCAGCAGCCTGCCGCGAGGGCGGCGGGCGCGTCGCCAACCAGTGCGCAACTTCCGAGAACTTCCTCAGACCCGGAAAGCCCTGCTCAAACCCGGAATCACGGTCTCACCCTGACCACACCGATGCCGGGAGACCCCGCTTTCGCGAGTTGCGCTGGCGTCACGCGCGCGAGGTACAGCGGCCGTTCGGCGCCGCGGCGCTGACGTATGTCAAGCGGCTGCTGGTCCAGTCGGGGATGCGCCGTCCGAGCGAGGAGGAGATCGCGACCGGGCTGGCGCGGCTGTTGCACGAGCTCTCCGACGAGGATCTGTTCCGCGACCGTCGTGGGCGCCGCGAAGCGGTCCGCCAGGCGGTGATCGCCGAGCAGCGCCGCGCCCAGGCCCCGGCGCCGACCAAGCCGCCCGCGGCCGCGCCGCGGGAGTTCGACGCGTGGGCGGGGATCGAGATCCCGACCTTGGAGCTCGAGCAGTGATCGACCCGGACGCGGAGCGCTGGCGACGCCTGACCGTCAAGGAGGGATGGCGGCGGTTCGTCGCGGACGAGCCGGCCCAGCGTCCCGAGCGGATCCGACAAGCCGACTACGGCCGTCTGAATGAGCGCTTGCGGTCGGCCTATGACTTCGAGCGGCTGCGGCACGCGCATGGGTTCGGGCCGATCCGCTCGCTCTACGCAGACGTTCACCGCACGCTGGAGCGGCTGGTGGTCTCAAACGAGCTGCGGGGACCGGGCGCGCGTCACGGGGCGGCGCTCGACGGCAACCCAGGGAACGTGAAGACAACGATCGTCAGTCACTTCGGCCGCCATTACGAGCGACGCTGCCGGGAGCGCTACCCGCACGAGCCTGACCCCGGACGGGCACGAGTATCTGCCGGTCGTCTACGTCAACGTCGACGCGCTGCCGACGATCAAGGGGCTCAACCAGGCGATCCTGACGTTCTACGGGATGGGGCCGCCCAAGCACGCGAACGCCAAGCAGTGACCCAGCTGGTGCTGGAGTGCGCGCGGCTGTGCCGGACGTCGCTGATCGTGATCGATGACATCCATCTGCTGGAGCTGCGTCGTGAGGCCGACCGCGACGCCAACAACCATCTCAAGCGGCTCGCGAACGATTTGCAGGCGACGTTCGTCTACGCCGGCGTCGGGCTCTCTCAGGGCGGGTTCATGCACGAAGGGCTCCACGGTCAGGACGCGGCGCTTGCACAGATCAGCCAACGGTTCAAGCGCCTCCCGGTCGAACCGCTACGCCGCTCCAGCCAGTCCGAGCGGGCGACGTGGCTCGGCGTGCTTCACGTGTTCGAGCGCGAGCTGCTGCTCCTGCAGGCCAAAGAGGGCGATCTGACCAGTCTGGCGGACTATTTGTGGCGGCGCACCCAGGGGGTGATCGGCTCGCTCACCCAGCTTCTGACCGAGGCCGCTGCGGAGGCGATCGACACCGGCGCCGACCGGATCACCCGCAAGCTCTTGGACGAAGTCGACGTCGGCTATGCCGCGGAGGTCGGCGCCGGACGACAGCAGCCAAGACAAGCAGCGGCGTGAGGAGCCTGCCGCTCAGGCTCTCCCCGATCGACGGGGAGAGCCTGCTCGGGTACATCGCCCGCTACTCGCACACATTCCAGTTCGAGCCCGGCGATGTGGTCAGGGCGCTCGGACTGGAGCCGGCCGTCGACGGCGTTGCCGCCCCTGCGCGCCATGGCGTCTCGTTGTCCGCGGGGCAGCTCGAGCACGCCGCGTTGGCGACCGGGATCACGACCGAGGTGCTTGAGGGGATGCTGCTCTCCCGGTATGCGGGTCGCGCGTTTGACCAGGTCTCGGGTGGGGCGGCCGAACGGCAGGTGTGGATCTGGTGCTCGCGGTTCTGCCCGCCGTGCCCTGCGCGAGGATGGCGCCTGGCGGCTCGCCTGGCAGCTGGGATGGAGCGTCGTGTGCGTTCGCCACCAGGTGCTGCTTCGCGTCCGCTGCCCCCAATGCGCGGGAGCGCCGGAGGTCGGCGCGCGCCGCCGCTGGCCGCACGATCACCTAGGCCTGCTGAGCGACCCGTCACGCTGCTGGCGCCGCCGCGAGCAAGCACTGTGCAGAGCGAACCTCGATGGGGCCGACGTGGTGAGCGTCGCCGACGGGAGCCAGCTGCTGGCCGCCCAGCGCCGGATCGACGCGTTGCTCGATGGGCAGCTTGAGCCCACGCTCGCCGGCGAGCGACTCGCGCCACCTGTCTATCTGCGCGACCTGCTCGCGCTGTGCAACCTCCTGGACCGGCACGCGCGGGTGCCCGAGGAAGTCCAGCCGCGCGTCCCGCTGAGGGGGCGACGGCTGCATGATCATCCGGCGGAGCTCGCAGCTGTGCTGCCCGGAGCGCTCGCGCTCGCCGATCTTCCCGACCAGGCAGCGCTCGCGGACGCGCTGCGCGAGCTCGCCGACCGCCGTTACCTCGCGGACGGGCAGACGCTCACCGTCGGCAGGTTCGGCTCGGTCTCTACAGGGCTTCACGGCGTGCTGCGGCAGGCGCTCACCCAGACCGCCTGGGCGAGGGCATCGAGCCGGATGGGCTTTGACCGCGGCGCCCACCGTCGGCCCGACGACCTCGACGACAGCTTCCAAGCAGTCCATGTGCCGCAGCTGTTCTGGGCCGAGGACTACCTGCGAGCGCTAGCCGAGCTTTTCGACTTCGATTACTTCACGCACTGGCTCGGGCGTCGCTTCTGCTCGGTGTTGCTGATGCGGATGCTCACGCCGCATGACTGGCGCGACGCCGCGCGCTGTCTCGATTTGCCCGAGCAATTCGTCAACGACCGCGCCGCCCCGATCGAGCTGCCGACCGAGAACCTTGCCCCGTCACGGCTACTTCATTCGCGATGTTCTGCCACCGCTGCGCGAGCGGCTGCTGATCCTCGCAGAGCTCCTGCTCGCGACACCCGCAGACGCCCGCTCGACGCTGCCCAGCCGTCTCGCCGCAGCACTTCAGCGACGTGGACACCTGGCACAGAACTACCTCCTGGAGAGCATCGACCCGCTGATCGCCACGCGAGTCCTCGCGCACACAAGCGCCCATACCGGCGTCGACATCCCGAGCCTGACGACCTCGCCGTCAGGGTCCGATGCGCCACCCGCGGTCCACCACGCTCGCGTGCTCGCTGCCTGGCTGATGCGCCGCACCGCGCTCGCGTCCTGGCCCGCAGTCGCCGCCATCATCGGTGGCCACCCCGACAACATCGGCCAGAACGACCATTGGTACCGCGCTGCGCTGACGCGCAACTCCGACTTTGCCGCTGAGCTCGACCGCCTCCTCCGGGGCGTCGAGGACTGGCACGCACCCGCTCCCGCCCACCCGGCGACAGCGCATCACGAGCGAATGCGCGATCTGGCGCGCGCGATCCAGGGCTACGCCGCGACGCTGCTCACCTCCGGACACGGGCCGAACATGGCTCGCCACGCCAGCATCGCCGCGTGCCGCGAGCACACTGACCTCACCAGCCGCGAGATCGCCCTGATCCACAACGTCAACCACGCCCAACCCACGTTCGCGCACGCCACCGTCGAGCGCCGCCGCTGCAAGAGCCCAGACTTCGACGAGCGGTACCGACAGCTGCTCGATCACGCGCACGAACTCCAACGACAGGCCGGCTTCGCGAGCGCCAACCTCAAACGCGGTCTGACCAGGCAAGCCGGCCGCCGCTGACGGCGCAGCGACGGCCACTGGAATCTGGCCGTCAAATGGAAACTAGCCTGAGCGGCAACAGGAGGAGGTTGTTGCCGCTCTCAGGCTGGGTTCGAATCTGCGACGTAGTTCGAATCTGACGCGGCAGGCGCTGCTGTCAGAGGCTGGGCACCGCGCATCGGCGCGTGCCGTCGAGGGGCAGCAGCGTGCCGTCCTCCAGCTCGCGTGCGCAGGTCAGCCACCGTTCGCCGGCCAGAAACGAGACGAGTGTGCCGTTGAACGGCCCGTTGGGGTCTTCGACCAGGCGAACCGCGATCTGCTCATCGAGTGACGTGTCGCCCTTGATCGGCTTGGTCACGACCGCGGTCACGGGCTTCTTCCAGCTGCCGGGCGACGTATCGACTACCTGCATCTCGCAGATCACGTTGGCCGCCGCTTCCTCTGCGGTCCAGTCCAGGCCGCACAGCTCCTGATAATTGAGCGCAAGCCGAGCGATGTGTTTCTCGATCAGCCTTCGGCATTCCAAGTCAGCGACGGTCCTCGTTGCCATTCGAAGATAGTGGTCTGTTGGGTGGCGCAACAGCCAACCGACGTTGAGGTGTCTCTGGGGCTCGAAGTCCTGACGTCGTTCACGGAGCTCTCGGCCGCGTTGCCTGCCGCTCCGGCCCGCGTCGACAAGCTCTTGGACGCGTCGGCGGGCGACTTCGTCCCACTCGTCAGACCATTCACCGACCATCGAGTCGATTCGATCGAGCAGCCGCAGGCTGTCGCCGGCAAGCCCGTGCTCGGTTCTGGCGGTCTGCTGAGCCAGGAGGGCGCGGCGCGACAGTGCGACGCTCGCCGCCCACGATGCGTCCTGCGCCGCATCCGTGCCGGGCGCCTGTCCGGCACCCAGCTTGATCACGATCGGGATGATCGGGCGAAGCGCGTCGAGTAATGCCAGCGCCTCGCGTGCGCAGTCAGGCACACGATCGTCAAGGACCGATGCTAAGGACGCGTCCTCTCGCTCCCAGGCGTCGAGCTCAGGTCCGATTCGCGCCAACCGGTCGTCTGCGACGGTCACGCTCCAATCATCCGCCTCACAGGCGCGGCTGACAAGTCGGCCGCAGAACAGGACCGAAGTACGACAGACTGTGTTGTGGGCGCCGTTGTGGCCTCGTGCGGTGCGCGCGGCGCGGCGTCGGATCGGTGGGCTGGGAACGCGCAACCCCGCGTGTACGCGATCGTATGATGCGATGACGTCTTCCGAGGGTCAGAAACCCCAGACGAGCAACGAGCGCTATGCGAGGGGGAGTTGGAGGAGGCGCGCCTCGCGCGGTGGGTTTGGCCGCAGGCCGACGCACGACGCTACTTCCTTGCGGGGGGCGGCAGCGATGATGAGTTCGACGCCTCCTGGGCTCGTCGTCTCGGCGAGATCCAACGAGCCGCAGCGGCGATCACCGAGTCGTCGTTCCACACTGCTGGAGGGATGCTTCTTTACCTCGTCGCAGGGGACGACGGCGGTGAGCATAGAGGTCTGAGCGCACCGGGTCGGGCGGAGGGTTGGGAGCGATGTTTCGGGCGACTGTGTTCTCATCGTTTCTGATGTGTCTTCGGCCGTCGGCTCTGCTCGGTGCTGCTCACGCGGATGTTCACGCCACTGACTGGCAGGCGCCACAGCAACGACAACGACGTCGTCGGCAGCCCGCGACCCTGAGTCCAGCCGCGGGAACGGCGGCTAACCGGCGAGTCGTTCGAAGAGGAGGAGCGCGGCGATGACGATCATCAGCGCGCCGGCGGTTCGCGTGACGGCGCGGGCGGCCCGCGGCCGCGTCGCAAGCACGTTGCGGGCCAGCGCACCGACCGCGAGATAGCCGGCCGCGCAGTTTGCCATGTGCAGACAGCCGAGCAGGCCTGCCTGAAGCGGAATCGGCCAGCTCGCGTGGGGATCGACGAACTGCGGGAGCAGGGCCAGGTACAGCAGCAGCCCCTTGGGGTTCAGCCCGCTGGTGGCAGCGCCGCGCAGCGCGACCCGTAGCGCTGATGGCGCCGGCACCGAGGGGTCTGCGCCGGGAGAGGCGGGTCGCGCAAGGATGTTCGCGCCGAGCCAGAGGAGGTAGGCAGCACCGAGGACGGTCAGCGCGGTCAGGACACCTGGTGTGGTCGCGACGATCACGGCCAGACCGGCGACTACGAGCAGCGTGTGCCCCGCGTACCCGGCGACCAGTCCCGTTACGGCGGGCAGCACCGACCGCTCCCGCAGCCCGGTGGCGATCACGTACGCCCAGTCGGCGCCAGGCGTCACCACGAGCAGCAGGTCGACCGCCATAAACGATGCCAACGTGGCCACTTTCATGCTCGTGGGGAAAGCTATGCGAATTTCGCGGGTCAATGGTCCTAGATACACTTGCTTTACTCGCCGAAATGGGGAGAATCTTGCTGATGGATGGCGTTGACAGGAAGATCCTTGCTGAGCTGGAGCGAGACGGGCGCCTCACGGTGACCGAACTCGCGGCCCGGGTGCGACTGAGCGTCTCGCCATGCCACCGGCGCCTGCGCGAGCTCGAGCGACTCCGAGTCATCCGCGGCTACCGGGCGATCGTCGACGCAGCGGCAATCGGGCTGACCTTCGAGGCGCTCGTATTCGCGTCGCTACAGCAGGGCGACCACGCCACCGTCGCGGCATTCGAGCAGGCAATCGCCACGATCCCCCAGGTATTGCAGGCTCAGCGCCTATTCGGCGACCCCGACTACCTGCTGCGCGTGGTAACGGCGGACCTGCCCGCCTACCAGCGTCTTTACGACGATCGGCTATCAGCGCTGCCGGGGCTCCAGCGCCTCAGGTCGACGATCGTGATGAAGAACGTAGTGAGCGACCGCCCCCTGCCGTAACGGACATGCCCTCGCCGCCGCTGCGATCACATGCGCAGCGACGGCGGGGCTGCCTGGTGGCGGCCATCCGTGGCCGCACCGCCACCTAGTGCAAGAGCTTCAGCGTGTTGTCTCCGTCGTCAACGTAGAAGATGCCGTTTCCGACCGGGTTTACGACCAGGCCGAACAACGATCCTGCGCCAGTCTTCGTATCCGCGGTCCGCGCGATCAGCTGCTTGCCGGCCGGTGTCGTCTCGACGATGTTCCCGTTGCCCGCGTTCGCGGTCAGGATGTCGCCGTTCGGTGCCAGCGTCAGCCCGAGTGGCTGGATCAGCTTGCCGCCGGCCGACACCGTCGTCCCGCCATCCGGTGCGGGGGTCGTGCGCGTCAGCGCTTGCGGGATCGCGGCGATCCGGTTATCGAGTGTGTCGGCCAGGTAGAGCGTTCCGTCCGAGGCCAGGGCGACGCCGGTCGGGCCGATCACGAGCGCGTTCGGGTCATCGCGCCACGGGATCCGGTTCGCGATCACCTGCTCGCCGAGTACCTTCGGTGCCTGGCCGGTAGCCGACCGGAGGCGGATCCGCAGCACAGTTGAGTTGTCGATCGTGTGAACGCCCTTCGCGGCTCCGCCGTTCAAGGCGTTGCTTACGAACAGGGTCGTGATGTTGCCCTGCGTGGTCGAGGTCATGTCCCACGGACCCTGGATCTTCGGGCCGGAGATCGTGCTCACGGGCTTGCCGTCGCTGTTGAGGACGATCAGCCCCCCGTACTTCGCCGTCGCCGATTTACCGTTGGTCGTGGGTAGGCTCCCAACCACGACGTAGCCGCCCGGCAGCGCGCTAAGCGCTGTGGTGAGTCCAACACCTCCGGGAATCCTGCCCGGCAGCGTGCTTGTGCTGATCGTCGAGAACAGGGACTTCTTGCCGGCCGGTGTGAGCTCGACGATGGTGCTACCGGTTCCCTGGTTGTTGGCCTTGTCATTGAAGTTGCTGATCAGCAGGTCGCCGGCGTGGAGCTTGCCGGTCGTTGTGGGCACGACGACGATCCCGTAAGGGTTGATGTCCCCGTTCGACGGAACCGTCGATCCGACGTTCGAGACCGATTTCAGCGCCGCGAGGAACGCCGCCGGGGCTGGGCTCGTGCTGGCTGCACGCGCCGCCGTCGCGGGCGCGGTGGTCTTACTGCCGGTAGTGCTGGCCGCGCTCCCACACCCGGCCAGCGCGATCGCGGCCACCGGGACTGCCAAAATTAGCTTCCTACTCACTGGATCGTCCTCTCGTTGGCGAGCCACTGGCGGGTTAGCCAGCGGCGTCGAAATCGGAGCAGGAGCGCTGCGGCCCCCGCTCGAGCGAGGAGCCTCCGTCGGAAGCTCCCGTCGCTTGCGATGACGCCGGGACCGTCGAGTTCCTTCCCTGCCTGATGCCCGCGCCGCCTCGATCGACGCGGGTAGGTCATCGCCGGTGCGGCGGACCTGCTCTAATTAGAAGCAAGAGATCTGTCGTGTTCACAGACATTCTTCAGCCAACCCACCTGCTGATCATCCTGGTGGTCGCGCTCCTGGTGCTCGGGCCGAAGCGACTGCCCGAGGCGGGCCGATCGCTCGGCAAGAGCTTGCGCGACTTCAAGGACGCGCTCAATGGTGCGGCGGACGAGCCGCCCGAGCCTACGATCACACCGGCCGTCACCGCGCCCGATCCGGCGCCGCACGACCCGCTCCAGCCAACTGGCTGAGCGAGCGTACTGGCCGATCAACACGCGCCAGAGCCCGCTGACGGGCCACCACATGCTGGTGATCGCGCAGGACGCCGACGTCGTCGAATGAGGCGCCGGACGGTGCACTAGCCTCAACAATGCAATGTCCGATCGCACCGAGGCCGCCGCGCTGGTCGCGCTCCTGCGCGCTGGGCGACGGCCATGGGCGGAGTACGCCGACCTGGTCGAGGAGGCCGGCAGCGCAGCCGCCGTACTCGACAGCGAGCAGTCCGCCGAGCCGGCGACCCTGTTCGGCGGCGACGGCTCATCTGTGCAGCTCGAGGAGATCGCCGCGGAGATCGATCGGTGGGAGGCCGAGGGCATGCGGTTTCACACGGTGCTCGATCCTGGCTATCCCGACAACCTGCGCGGGGTACACGACAGGCCGCCATTCGTCTTCGTGGCCGGGGCGCTCGTGCCTGCGGATGCTCGCGCGATCGCGGTCGTCGGTTCGCGCATCGCATCCCAGCACGGCGTCTGGGCGGCGCGGGCGATTGCCGAGCATCTGGTCGATCAGCGCTACACCGTGGTCAGTGGTCTCGCGGCTGGAATCGACAACGCCGCGCACACCGCGGCGCTGGCGCGCAAGGGTCGCACGGTAGCCGTGATCGGCACCGGGCTGCGCCGCAGCTACCCGCCCCAGCACGCTGACCTCCAGCGGCGGATCGCAGCCGAGTGTGCGGTGATCTCGCAGTTCTGGCCCGGCGCGCCCCCGAGCCGGCGAAGCTTCCCGATGCGCAACGCAGTTATGTCCGGCCTGTCGCTCGCGACCGTGGTCGTGGAGGCGTCGCTGACCAGCGGATCGAGAATCCAGGCGCGCCTCGCGCTGGAGCACGGGCGCCCTGTGTTCCTGCTGGAGTCGGTGCTCGAGCACGAATGGGCCAGGGAGTTCGCGGCCCGGCCCGGGGCGCGGGTGTTCCGTTCCCCCGATGAGATCACCACGGTCGTGGAGCGCCTGACCTCGCCGGACGATCTCGCCGCCTGAGGCGCGGCGATGCCAACAGTCGCGGAGCTGACCGAGCTGTACGGGAACTTCATGCTCGGCCCGCGTCCTGGCGCGGGGGTGTGCGAGGTCTGCTTCACGTTCACCGAGGGCCACGACCGCTGCTTCGTCTGCGCCCAGCAGAACAGCTCGCTCGACGCGGTGGCGCCGATCTCCTACAGCATTGCCGGCGGACAGCTGCACCACGCGCTCGCCGGATACAAGCGGCTTGGGGGCGAGATGGCTCGGCGCCTACAGGTGGAGATCGCGGCGGTTCTGTGGCGGTTCCTGGCGGCGCACGAGGCGTGCGTGGCCCGCGCCGCAGGAACGACGGGGTTCGACTTGATCACGACGGTGCCGTCGAGCAGCCGAGAGCGAGATGAGCACCACCCGCTGCGGCGAATCGCCGGGGAGCTCGCCCGGCCGACGCGAGACCGCTACGACCGACTGCTGATCCGCTCGAGCGCGGCGGTGCAGGAACGGACCTTTGACGTGCGTAAGTACGACGTCGCCCGCCCGCTCGACGGCCAGGCGGTCTTGCTGATCGACGACACCTGGACGACCGGGTCGGGCGCGCAGAGCGCGGCCGCGGCGTTGCGTGAAGCCGGCGCGGGACCGGTCGGTGCGGTGGTGATCGGTCGTCACGTAAAGCGCGGGTGGAGGGAGAACGAGCGACGGCTCCACGCGCTGACGCGGCCGTTCAACTGGGCCTCGTGCCCGTGGCACGGAAGCTGACCGGCGCAACCGGCGGCGACCCGGCGCTAGCTCTTCGGCTTGAGCCTCAGCTTGAGCATGTTCGTCCGCTGAGCCGAATCGGTGAGCCTGACCGTGAAGGCGAGGGAAGTGACCTTCTTGCGGCGCAGCTGCGACTTCACGTTCTTCGACAGCGTGGTCCTGACCGCGAGCGCTGGGGTCCTGACCGCGACTACAGCCTTCGCGGCCGCGGACGAGAGCGTGATCCTGAGCACGCCGTGGCTGACGGTGAAGGAGAACTTGTGCTTGCCGGCGCGGGAGCCCCTGACATAGATTCCCTTGGCCAAGTTCGTCTTCCTGCTCGAGAATACGATGCCCTTCGGCAGTGCGAGCGTGATGCGCTTGATCGGCTTCGCGTTCTTGCCCTCGTTGACAGTGAACGTGAGCTTCGCCGCGCGGTTGACGAGGCCGCGAAGCGAGGCGCCCGAGACCATTGGCTTGCCGGACGTCGCGGTTGGAGTGGTCGGAGTCGTCGGGGTGGCCGGGCAGCTGCCGCCGAATGTGATCGGCGTCGAGATGGTGTCCTGTGCGCCGCCGTCCCACGGAGTCAGCTGCGCGGTAAGGCTGCCGGCGGCGCAGGTAGTCGTGAACAGCCCGGGTATCGAGGCGCCGCCGACCTGTAGCGCGAGGCTGGTGAGTGGCAGATCCGGAATGCTGTTGAACGTGAGCGCCTCGGATGACAGATTGACCGTGCCAATCAGAGAGATCGCATATGGCGCGGGGAAGGTTACGGTCAGGGTCGGCGAGGTGATCGGCCCGCCGAGCCGCACGGTCCCGTCGCTCAGCGCCGAGCTTGGCAGGATCGGCGAGCTCGCCGACGCCGCGCCGATGGTGCACGGCGTGTCGAGCAGGCAGCCGATCGCAGCCGACACGTTCGGTGAGACGCTCGGAGGGATATCGACCTGGAATGCGTGGGTCGCCGACTCGGTGGCGGGCCCGATTACGATGGCAGTCAGCGTCGCGCCCGAGTCACTCGCGTCCCTGTCGACCGCCGCAGCCAGCGTCGGCGCGTACGGCAACGAGCCACAGCCGGTGACCGCGAGGGGCGCGCTCGTCTCGACAGCAGTCGGTTCCATCTCGGATGTCGCGCTGACGCCGACCGTCGCCGGCGTGGACGGGCAGCTGGTGGGCGCGCGGACGCTGCTCAGGATGAGATCGAGCGTGCTGACGCCGGCTGGCAGACTCGCGAAGGACACGTCCAGCCCGACGTCAGGCGTGGTGCGGAGGGTGACGTCAGCGGTGGCCTCCACGACGCCACCAAGCACGAGCGCCGCTCCCGCGACGTCCGAGGCGCTCGGGCCCTTCACGAGCCAGAGGCTGACCGGCCCCGACACAAGCGCTGTCTGAGTGCCGGTGCCTAGCTCGCAGCCGGCCAACGGAGTCGCCGAGCTCAGGCAGGCACCACCATCGAGGTCGACGAGCAGGCCCGACGGAAGCGTCAGGCTGAGAGTCTTCGGGTAGTCGAGGGACGAAGGCGAGAAGGTCAGATCGAAACCGAGTTGCTGGGCGGCGCCGGCGGTGACCGTGCTCGGCGCGAGCGCCAAGCGCGGCGTGATCGTTGCCGAGGCACTGGCCGGTATCGCAAGCATGACCAACAGCGCGAGTAGCGCTCGCTTCGGAACTCGACACCGCACCTTGTCTACCTCTCTGTACTCGCTGCCGGAACGCGCGACGCGTTCACCTTAGATTGATATCAAACAGCTCGCGCGGCCACGAACCTACGAGAATGTAGCTATGAGGTGCGCTAGCCTTGCCGCCGTCGATGCCAAGGCGCCCAGCCCTCAAGCGCGTGCCCGCGGCTCGCCGGCGCTACGCGGCGCGCATGCCGCCCGAGGAGCGCCGGCAGCAGTTGCTCGACGCGGCGCTCGGCGTGATCCTCGAACAGGGCTACGCAGGGGTGTCGATCGAGGCGATCGCACGCTCGGCCGGTGTCACCCGACCCGTCGTCTACGACCATTTCCGGAACCTCGGGCTGCTGCTGGAGGCGTTGTTCGACCGCGAGGAGCACACTGCCCTCGCACAGCTCGCCGAGGTAGTCCCAACCGACCCGGGGGTGCAGGATCCAGGCGAGGCACTCGCCAGCGGAGCTGGGCGCTTCCTCGATGCCGTCGCGAGCCGGCCGGCTACCTGGCGCCTGATCCTCCTGCCTCCAGAGGGCACGCCGGAGATGGTCCGCCAGCACGTCGAAGCGAACCGCACCCGCACGCTGGCGCAGATCGAGCTGGTCGTTCGCTGGGCGTTCGACCAACCGGGATGGCCGTCGGGGATCGATCCCGAGCTGGCCGCTCGTGCGATTCGCGCGGTCGGCGAGGAGGCGGGGCGTACGCTGCTGATCGACCCCGAGCGCTACTCGCCCGAGCGCTACGAGCAGTTCGTCGTGGCGATGGTCGGGGTCCTCGGCGCTAGTCGGCGCTAGCTCGATGGCCGCCGCCGAAACCGCGCGGCCCCTGACCGCGCGCTCCGCGCTCGAGCTTGCGCATGCGATCCGCACGCAGGAGGTGAGCGCGCGCGATGTCGTCGAGGCGCACATCGCGCTGCTCGAGCGCGTGGCGCCACGGATCAACGCGATCGCCATGGACCGGTTCGACAGCGCGCGGAGCGAGGCCGACGCTGCTGACCGCCGCATCGCCGCCGCGACCGACGAGGCGCAGCTAGCGCCGCTGCTAGGCGTTCCGTTCACGGTAAAGGAGTCGATCGCGGTCAGCGGGATGCCGTCGGCCGCCGGCTTGACAGCGCGGCGCGACTACCGCTCCCCCGCCAACGCGCCGGTCGTGGAGCGGCTGCTCGGCGCCGGCGCGATCCCGCTGGGCGTCACGAACACAGCCGAGCTGACGCTGTGGATCGAGTCCAACAACCCCCTCTATGGCCGCACGAGCAACGCCTACGACCCGACCCGCACGGCGGGTGGTTCCTCCGGCGGTGAGGGCGCTGCGGTGGGGAGCGGAGGATCACCGTTCGGGCTTGCGTCGGATATCGGCGGGTCGATCCGGATCCCGGCGCACTTCAACGGCGTGTTCGGACACAAGCCCTCGACCGGCGTCGTCCCCAACACCGGGATGTATCCACCCTCGGACGGCGCGGCCGGACGGATGCTCGGCGTCGGGCCTATCGCGCGGCGCGCCGAGGACCTGATGCCGCTGCTTCGGCTGATCGCCGGACCCGACGGCGTCGATCCGTTCGCGCACGAGACTGCGCTCGGCGACCCTGCTGAGGTGTCGATCGAGGGCATGACCGTGGTCACGGTCGAGGGCTCGGCGCTGATGGAGCTGAGCCGCGAGCTCCGCGACGCGCGCGAGCGCGCGGTCGGCGCGCTGATCGCCTCGGGTGCCCGTCTGCGGCGAGTGACGCTGCGCTCCTGGCGCCGGGCAATCCTTCCCTACGTGGCGGCGCTACAGGCGGGATCGTCGGGTTCGACGAGTGACCTGATCGTCGACGCCGGCGCGGAGGCGCCGACCTGGCGAACGCTGCTGAGTCGCCGCGTCCCATACACGGTGCCCACCAGGATCGCGCTCGCCGTTGGCCTGCTCCCCGAATCGACCGACTCGGCGAGGCGCGATCGGCTGCTGGATGAGGGTCGGCGCCTCGCGGATGAGCTGATCGACGCGATCGGGGACGGCGTATTGCTCCATCCCGCCCATCCGCGCGTCGCGCCGCGTCATGGCCGAACCGTGGGACGGCTGTGGCTGATCACACCTACTGGCGTCTTCAACCTCGCCGGCGTGCCGGTCACGCAGGTGCCGCTCGGTCTTTCCGGCGGGGGCCTGCCGCTGGGGGTCCAGGTCGCCGCGGGGATCGGCAAAGATCACGTCTCGATCGCGGTCGCGCTCGCACTCGAGCGGGCGTTCGGCGGGTGGGTGCCGCCGCCGGGCGGCGTGTGACCTCGATCCTGCGAGTGCTCGCAGGCTCGGGTGCGAGGCACGCGCCGAGCCGGCCGGGGGCGAGTCCGGTCAGCTCGGCGCGGCTTGCACCAAATACACGACGGGGACCCGCTTCGGTCCCCGTCGAACCCCCGGGTCACGCCCACGGCCGGGTAGAGCGCGATGGTCCGGAGAATTACTTCGGGCCTGGAACACGCGCCGGGGACAAGAGTTGCGTCGCGAGGCCCGCACATATGCCCTCCGCCGTCTTGGCATACTTGCGTCTCCCCTCCCAGGGGGCGTAGCTCAGTTGGTTAGAGCGCCGGCCTGTCACGCCGGAGGTCGCGGGTTCGAGTCCCGTCGCTCCCGCTAGTCAAGGCGAGCCAAATCGCGCCATTACCAGGGCCTTTATAGGTCCAGCGCGATTTGGCCTTCGCCGCCGCGAGCCACCGAAAGTCAGCTCGCGCCAGAAAAACGGTGACCAAACCGGTGACCACCTGGGAGGACGCGGGCGGCGTCCAAGACCTCTTTCCGGTCCCTCTGAGAGCCGAGCTGGCCGGACTTCTGGGCGCCCCCGTCGCCTTGGGGGGATCCGATGACCCCGCGAGGGCGTGTCCGTCTGACCCTGACTGAGCGTCAGGTGCGACTGCTCGCCCGGTCGCTGCGCGAGTCTGCCGCTGCTGGGTTGCTGCGCAGCAGCGAGCTCGAGGACGTCTACGAGCTCCTGAGCCTTGTCGATCAGAAGCTCCCGACCGCTGAAGAGCGCCACCCCGCGGGTGGCGAGGCGGCAGAGCTTCTGCTCGGCGAGAGCATCCTGCGGTTGCTGGCGTCCGCGGAGGATGCCGGCCGCCGCGAGCTGACCCCGCTCGAAGTCGACACTCGTCTGTCCGCCAAGCCGGAGGGCACGAGCATCCGATCGACGCTCGAGAAGCTCCGCCGCGAGAAGCTGCTTATGCAGGTCGGAACCGACGGCCGGTACGTCACACTCACGCGCGACGGGCGCGCACGCGCCCGACGACCCAC
>Ga0302325_10017727_pt1 | contig 15036 bp, 5 predicted proteins | sample Palsa_T0_2_FD_201948 | JGI IMG/M metagenome (GOLD analysis project Ga0302325, IMG submission 201948) | Peat permafrost microbial communities from Stordalen Mire near Abisko, Sweden - Palsa_T0_2 | ecosystem: Environmental > Terrestrial > Soil > Palsa > Peat permafrost | place: Sweden: Abisko... | reverse complement strand
ATCTGGCGCGCGTCTACGACATTCTGGAGGAAGTCACCCGGCAGGTGAATTCGCTCAAGCGGCAAGCCTCCAAGACCCGCCGGTATGCCGAACTCAAGGTAGATCTGGAGACGCGCCTGCGCCTGGTGCTCTCCGGCAAATTCCGCTGGTTGGAGCGCGAAGCCGCCAAGACCGCGATCGATCTCAATCTGGCGGCCGCCGAATTGAAGGAACTCTCTGAACAGGTGGCCGGGCGCGAGAAGGAGCACGAACAGCGGCAGGCAGCCTGTTTTCAGATCGAGCATCAGCTGACCGCCGAACGGCAGACGCTCTCCGACTTGCATGTGGAGGCCACGCGCACGCGCGGGCGGCTGGAATCGCAGGTGCGCGAAAGCGGCGCGATGGAGCAGCGCATCGGCCAGGCGGAGAAGGAATCGCAGGAATTGGGATTGCGGCTGGACGCGGTCGATCAGGAGATCGCCGTCCACCAGAAGAATGTCGAGCTGTTCGAAGAGCAGATCGCCCAGGCACGCGGCCGTATGCAGGAGATCAACCTGCAGCGCGAGTCCCTGCAGGCCAGGGTTCGCGAGCGCGAAAAGACCATCGAAGGCGGGCGCCAGGTGATCTTGCGGCTGCTGGGCGAAGCTTCCACGCTGAAGAATCAGCTGGCGCAGATCGAAGAATATCTCGCCGGTATCGACCGCGAGACGGCTCGCTCGCAACGCGAAGAGCAGGTGGCGGCGGGCGAAATTGAGCGTCTGGAGATTGCCCGCAAACAGCTTTCGGAGACGTTAGCGCAGCGACAGTTGGAACTGGAGACGGTGACCGGCGAGCGTCGCCGTACTGAGGAAGATTTGGTGGCGCACCGCCGCGGCGCGGTTGAGCTGCGTCGGGAAATCGACGGCATGAAGACCGAAGTTTCCCAGATTCAGGCTCGCAAGGAGTCGCTCGAACAGGTGCTGGCGCATCGCACCTACACCACCGAATCGGTGAAGCGGCTGTTCGCTTCGCTTGAAAAAGGCAAGGCGACGGATCTCAAACCGCTGGGCGTGCTGGCCGACTACGTGGAAGTGGACGCGCAATATGAAAAGCCCACCGAGGAATTCCTGCACGAAGAGCTGGAATATGTGGTGGTGGAGAGTTGGGCGCAGGCCGAGCGCGGGTTGGATTTCATCCGCGCGGAGCTGGACGGCCGCGCCACCTTCCTGGTGCATCCCGAACCCAACGGCCACGCGCAGCCGCACCTGCCGGAGCCGGCCATTGGGCCGGAAACCGGTATCGCCGCAAGGCTGAGCGAATCTCTGCGGCTCACCAACGGATTCAAGGATCGCGCAGTCGATCTGTTGCCGCGACTCTCGCTCTGTTTCCTGGCGGAAGATCGTGCCTCGGCGCAGCGGCTTTCGGTTTCTTATCCGCATCTATACTTCCTGATGGCCGATGGCGTCTGTTACCACGGCCACACCGTGACGGGCGGCAAGAAATCGGGCGCTGGTCCGCTGGCCATGAAGCGCGAGGTGCGCGAACTGTCGGCGGCGTTGCAAAAGCGGCGCGAAGTGTTGAGCGCCCAGGTGGAACGGCTGGAAGGACTCAATCAGGAAATCGTCGGGCTGGAAGCCGAACTGGAGCGGCTGCGCGCGCTGCAGCAAGCGCGCGAGAAAGATCGCGTCGCGCTCGATCACGACATGCGCAAATTAGGCGACGACGTATCGCGCTCCAATTCGCGCCTCTCGGTGGCCCGTCTGGAACTGGAGCGGCTGCGCCGCGATTCCGAGAAATCGGCCGAGCAGCGCGAACGGAATGCCACCGCGGTCCGAGAGAAAGAGCAGTTGCGGGCGCAGCGCGAAGAGGCTTTGGAGGCCGAGCGTCAGGAACTGGAGAAACTGGAAGGGCAGGCGGCGACCATCGGCGAAGATCATGCCACCACGCGCGCCGAACTGGCGGGGCTGGAGGAACGGCACCGCGGAGAACGGTCGGCTATGGGCCGGCTGCAGCAGCAGTTTCGCGAGACTTCGGCGCGGCGCAATGCCATCGCGCCGGAAATCGAGCGCCTGGGAGAGCAGCGGTCGCGGCTGCTGGCGAATAATATCGAACTGGATCAGAAGTCCACGCAACTGGCCGGCGAGATCACCGCTTTAGAAGCGCGCGTGAATGAAATGGCTTCTCAGGATGCCTCGATGCGGGAAGCGTTGCGGGTGCTGGAAGAGGAATTGAAGACTTCGCGCGCGGGTGTGGCGGAGTGTCACGAGAAGCGGTCGCAGACTGAAGTGGATCTGGTGCGCAAGCAGGCGGAGTTGAAGTTCCTGGATGAAACCAGCCGCAAGGAGTTGAATTGCCCGGTGGTGGAATTGGCTGCGTCCGACGATCCCGTGCCGGATGCCGATACCATTGCCGAAGCGGAGTTGGCCGCCAACGAAGTGCGCAACCGCATCGAATCCCTGGGGCCGGTAAATCAGGCGGCCATGGAAGAATTCCAGGAGGCGCAGCAGCGGCAGGACTTCCTGAGTGCGCAACGGCAGGATCTGATCGACTCCATTCGCGATACCGAAAAGGCCATTCAGGAAATCGACCAGGTTTCCCGTCAGAAGTTCGGCGAAGCCTTCGAAGCGATCAACGCGAATTTCCGCGAGGCTTTCCAGACGCTGTTTGGGGGCGGCACCGGCGAAATGCGGCTCACCGATCTGGAGAATCTGGCGGAATCGGGCATCGATATTGTCTGTTCGCCTCCCGGTAAGAGGCTGCAGAACGTGCTCCTGCTTTCCGGCGGCGAAAAGGCGCTGGCTGCGGTCGCCCTGCTGATGGCGATCTTCCGCTATCAGCCCAGCCCCTTCTGCGTGATGGACGAAGTGGATGCGCCGCTCGACGAATCCAACATCGGCCGTCTGACGAGACTGCTCACCGAGATGGCAGTCAACACACAATTCGTGGTGATTACCCACTCCAAGAAAACCATGGAAGCAGCGCAGGCCCTGTACGGTGTGACCATGCAGGAACCTGGAGTGTCCCGACTGGTGAGCGTGAAGTTCCACGGCGAAGCAGCTTCAGCGCCGGCGGCGTAAGCAGTACCGGCCGCTGAGGAACGCCGCAATCGGCCTTCCTCAGCGGCCGGTCTATTTTGTCGGGAGCCGCAGCACCAGCGGAGTTCAGAATCGCGGGCGAGAAGGAGAATTTCGACGAGCTTGGGACTCTGCTGAACGCGGTAGTAGATGAGAATTGGGGTATGGACAAGCTGGCGAATACCTACCGGCCACCGGGCTGCCGATTCGGGTCTGAGATTCGAACTTGGAAATCCACTGTGGAATCTTCTGCCGCGCTTCTTCAAGAGATACCGTCCGCCCCTCGTCGGCAGCTTTGACGCATCGATCGATCGCGGCGAGCGTTGCGACGTCAACCTCGACTTCGTCGGTTGCGGGAACTTGGAGTTGGAGGTCTTGCATACCTACCCTCCACAGTAGTCCCGATTGCGAACGGCATGCAAACGGATTGTTGTAGGTTTGCTGGGGTGGCGCCGGTTGCAGGGGGGACAAAACAGAACTGGCGACCCGTTGCCGGGTCGCCAGTTCCATACCACGGAGGAGCTTTCTCTTAAAGCAGGCGGAAGTTGACTTCGATGGTCGCTTCTACGGTCACCGCCTTGCCGTCCTTCTTGCCAGGGGTGAACTTCCAGTTCTGCACAGCTTCCATCGCTTTTTCGTCAAGTCCTAGTCCGAGGCTCTTGACTACCTTCATGTTGATCGCGTGGCCCGAGGGGTCGATCTGCACATAGAGCAGTACCGTTCCCTGATGCTTTGCTTTGCGGGCTTCTTCGGAATATTCGGGCTCTTTCTTGTAGAGCAGGACGGGCGGGGAAACGCCCCCACCGACGCGCAACACGCCGCCGCCAGTACCGCCGCCGGAACCAGGGCCGTATCCGCCACCGTTGCCGTTGCCAACGCCGCCACCCTTGCCGTTACCAATGCCGCCACCAGAACCTTGACCGTTGGAAGGCGTCATGTATTTCGACAGCGGATCGCCATACAGCGGATAGTCCACATTCGCGACCTGAGTATTGGGGTCGCCGATGAGGGTGGGCTCCACACTCAGCTTGGGGTCCATGTTGTTATATACGGCCACTGGCGGAGTGAACTGCCGGAGCGCAAACTTCGGCAACTTGCCGTAGCTGGCCGGAAGGGGCGACCGATCGCCACCGCCACCACCGCCCTGCGACTGCTGCGGTTGGGGCTTCATCTTCACTTCGGGCGGCGCGGTATCCGCGACGTACGTCAACACGGTCTTTGACACCGCATTGCGAACCGTCTTGCTGGCCGTTAGGACGAGCACGATAACCACAATGCCAGCCTGGAAACCCATCGACATCATGAAGGAGCTCTTCTTGCGGCCATACAGGCCCCAGATATCCTTCACCGGAACCGGCTTCGAGGTGATCTCGAGTGGCGGAAGCTTGGGCGGGTTGAAGAACTCTTTGAAGTTGCGGATAAAGGTGTGATACCAGGGATCTTCAATACCCGCGCACAGCAGCCGCGACAAATGGTCATCGGCGCTATTTACATTGGGTTCATTATGTTGCGGTACGTCTGCCATGTTTTTCCACCAGCCCTCTTGGGGAGTCGGTTGCTTTTTAGTTCCTTCTATTGGACGATTTCCAGAGTGCAAGAAGTTACAGGTTTTGGGAAATACGTCTCACCGGTTCTTACTTGCGAGTCTACCATAACTTCTGCCGCGTCGGCATGTATCAATAAGGACGCGCTTTACGCACTGACCGCGAAAAATTCCAAAAATGGAAATTCACAAGTGAGACAGGAGACCGGCGGTTTGCAGTGCGGCTTCCGTTTGGGCACAATCAATGAAGATGAACATTACAACCGAATTTCAGCCCTTGTCCCAGATCGACACTGACTCCCTGATCGTCCTGGTTTTTGAGGGTTCCCGCGAGGAGCGTTTCGGAGCGGCGGAACTGACTGATACAGGTGAGGTTACTGGAAAGATCTTGGAACTAACTACAATCCACCACCCATCAGGGGTGGCGGCCAAACGGGTTATCCTGGCTGGCGCGGGCAAAGCCGAAAAGTTCGACTCGGCGCAAGTGCGGCGGGTCAGTGGGGCCGCATTGCGTTTTCTGAAATCCAAATCCGCGAAGAAAATTGCCTTCGCGCTGGATCCTGCCTTTGCCACTGCAGAAAATGTGAGCGCCGTAGTGGAAGGGGCGATTCTGGGCGATTTTGAACCCGACCGCTATAAAACGGGCGACGAGGACAAAAAAGTTGTGGAATCCTTCACCGTGGCGCTGGAAGGCAGTTCCCCCGATTTAGCTGCCGCCGCCGAGCGCGGGCGAATTTTGGGGGAAGCTCAGAATTTTACACGCGCGATGGTGAATGAACCGCCAAATCTGCTGACTCCGCTGAAGATGGTCGAGGCGGCACAGAAATTGGCGGCCGATTATCACCTGGAATGCGAAATCCTCTACCGCGAACAGATGGAGAAGCTGGGAATGGGCGCTTTGTTGGGTGTGGCGCAAGGCAGTGCCGAGCCTCCCGCCCTCATCGTGGTTCGCTACCGGCCAGCCACGGGGGAGAGCAAAGCGCACTTGGGGTTGGTGGGGAAGGGTGTGACGTTCGACACCGGCGGCATTTCCATCAAACCGTCCGAAGGCATGGAGAAGATGAAATACGACATGGCGGGCGGAGCCTCCATGCTCGGCGCCATACGGGCGATCGCGCAATTGAAACCGGCGATCCAGGTGACGGCCTTCGTTCCCTGCGTCGAAAACATGCCCGGCAGCCGTGCGCAGCGGCCCGGTGACATCGTGACTGCGATGTCGGGTAAGACCATCGAAGTGATCAATACCGACGCCGAAGGCCGGCTGATTCTGGCCGATGCGCTGCATTATGCGAAGCAGCAGGGTTGCACCCATCTGGTGGACGCAGCGACGTTAACGGGCGCGATCGCGGTGGCTCTGGGCCACTTGAACGCGGGGCTGTTCGCTAATGACGAGGGGATGCGCGATCGCGTGCTTGCGGCCTCCAAAGCGGAAGGCGAGCGGATGTGGGCTATGCCGATGGATGAAGACTATAAGGATTACCTCAAGAGTCCGTTCGCCGACATCGCCAATGTGGGGGGCCGTTATGGCGGGGCAGTGACGGCCGCAATGTTCCTGAAGGAATTTGTAGGCGATACGCCGTGGGTTCACCTGGATATCGCCGGTACCGCCTGGCAGGACGAGACCAAGCCGTACCAGGCTAAGGGGCCAACGGGATTACCGATGCGAACACTGGCGCGGCTGGCGCTCGATTGGTAGCTACGCAAACGGCACCGACGCTTCGCTCCAGCCGGTGGGCGCCTGGACGCGGATTTTCAGGGTAGTGGCCGCGAGGTAAACCGGCTGATAGCGGATCTCATAACGGGCCAACAGATTCAGATAGGCCAACGAGATTCGCTCTTCGAGGACGGCCACGTCCTGCACCCTCTGGAAATTGCCTGCGAGGCGCCGGCAGAAATCCTCTAGAGCGGCATTCTCGGCAACGGAGACCACTTGTAACGAAAATCGAGCTGCCTGTAGGGCAGCAATCAGGCCTTCGTCGGGGAGGGCGCCGGCGTCGTCGAGACAGACCGCGATGATCTGGCGTTTTCCCCGGAGGATGATATTTTCAGGCTCCACAGCTCGCCGCAGACCCTTCCAAAATCCCGTGGCATCCTCCCGTTTGGGCTTTTCCTGCGACGGCCGCTTGGTTTTTGCGGTGTTGGCGATAAACGATGGCAGTTCGAACTGGTCCGCGGATGGAAGTTCGGCATCCGGGGAGTATCTTGCGCTACTCCATTGGTCAATGGCCCGTTTCCATGCGAGGCCCCGCAGGCCGTTATGGTCCAATAGTTTACCCGCAACCTCCAAACTGTGAGGAAACAGGAAGATTACCGACATCGGTTGGGCTGCGGGCCGTTCTGTAACCCGATAGGTCCAGACCGGTTGGCCATTTTCGGTCAAGATGAATTGTGTCGGCAGGAGCCGCGGGCTCTCGCGGCCCTGGGTATCCAGAACTGCCACGGAAACGCGGCGTTGACCATCGCCCTGCTCTTTGATGCTGGCAGAGCCCGCCACAACCAAGCTACTTGTCTGCGAGAGTTTTGCGACGGCCGTCTTGAGTTGTCTGACCGCAGCAAATGCGCTTTTGCGCACTTCCGGCTGGCTATCGACCAACATCCGGCCGATGATTTCCGTAAAACGCAGATCTCCGGTTTGGCCCATAATCCAGGCAGCGGAGCGGCGAAAGGCCGGGGACTGATGGTTGGCCATTTTTACCATCTCAGAAAGCGCCGCGTTATCGCCCAGCCAATATAGCCCCAAAAGCGCGTTGGATGCCACTCGGTTGTTGTTGTCGCGAACCGCAGCTCCGAGTATTTCCCGGGTTTCGGCAGTGTCGGTACTCCAAAGCGCTTCCACGGCGTTGGCGCGCACACGCGGGTCGGATTCGTCCAGGTACCTGCGAATCCAACTCAGGCCCTTACCGCCCTGGCCAATCATGAGAACTGCCTTGGAACGGAGATAGGCGTTATCGCGCAGCACGCGCATCAGCGAAGGCAGAATGCGGCTGGGCTCGGAGATTTGTTCCAGAATCCCCATTACCCGTTCGGCCGTCTTCATGCCTTCCGAGGTGGAGAGAAAATCCGTGTCTTCCGCAAGTTGGCGAGCTAAGGCAATATCCGCACGCGGGTCCGCTGCCAGCGCTTGCCGCGATACCGCCAGGGCCAAGTCGCGGTCGACAGTAGGATCGCGTAAGATCTGAAACAGCAAGTTGCGGGACACGAGGAGTGTGACGACAAATTGCGCCCCCCGCGAGCTAGGATCCTTCTTGAGAACCTCGACTGCCGCCTGGCAAAACACATCGGGCTGGTTCTTCGCATACTCACCGATACGGCCGCGAGATTCCACCGCGTCGCGGTCAAAGTCGCGGAGCAGATCGAGCAGAGAGCTATTCGGAACTAGGATATCCGTAGGCGACGCCACGTTATAAAGATCGGCCTGCTACCCGAAAGACTTTAGCGCGCGGAACTTCCGGCTAGTCAGGTCTTTGTTTTCAGAAGGCGGGGTTGCCTGCGGATCAAATCGTTGTTTTCCTTACGGTGTGCTTTATCTCCGGCGCAAACGTCCTGGATGGCGACGACGCTTGGGTCCTTCTCAGCGGCAAAAGGGCATGCCAGCCTGGCGTCTCCCAGGTAGAAATAGGGACATTCTTTGGGATCGTTACCCGCTTCGCCGGCAAGCTTAATCTGAGGAACTTTAGTTCTTCTGAAAGCCTCTTCGGTGGTGGGGTCCGTAAGGTTAGTCTCAACAAACTGAGATAGGGTCCGGTAGCATCCGTCCGCAATGGACTTCCGGACAGTCGCCACCTTCATTCCCGTCGACTTGCAGAATGCGAACGTCGAGTTGATGTGATCCTTATCGGTGGGCGTGATGGTCAAAACCGCTGCGTTGACCGTGCCGTCGAGACAGTTGAACTCTTCCTCCGGCAGGATCGCGCAGTTCTGATCCTTGATCTGTTCCAGCATTTTCGCCACTTTCCCGGCGCTGTGAGTAAAAGAAGACACTTTGCTTTCGACGGAGAGGCTCTTAGATCGCTTCCAGACCTTGAACAGAGTGTCGTAAGTAGCGACTGGCTCCGGAGTGGCCTCCAAGCCGGCGGCAATGAATATGTCGCGGCTTGCCGAGCGCCGGCGCAAACGGGCTTGCAGTTTTCCGGGTTCGCGATCGCCGCTTAGCTGTCCTGCCAGGAGGACTTCCAGGGCCGGGAAAAAGGGCAGGTTGTCGAACATTCCACCGTCGGCAAACAAACGGTCGGTCCGGCCGCGGCCGGGAAGCGTATCGGACTCCCTGCGGGGCGCGAATACGGCCGGAAAGGCACTGGAACTGAGGGTGGCGAAAACGAAGTCCCAGGTAGGATCTTCAGTCAGAAAATCCATGCCCAGCACGAGAGCCGCGCGGGCGTTGATAAAAGAGGTAGTGCAGAAAAATGAGACCGGACTCTTGCCAGGAGTAGGTCGATGATACGGCTGGACTTTGTCGAGCTGCGCGTGAGCCGCTGTTCCTCCCAGCAAAGCCCGCGCTTCCGCCTCGATCAAAGAAGTGCCGATGACGAAATGTTCGATGTCGAAGCTCGATAAGGTCTCGCGCCGCACCTCTTTGAAAAAACAACTGGTGGCTTTGGTGAAATGGCCGGCAACGAACTCCGACGCGATCTGGGTAGTGCGCCGGTAAGGAATCACGAACAGCCCCGAGATGGCATCGATGAGCGCGGGCGGAGCGCCGGTAGCGGCGTAACCAGCGTCCGACTGCGAACCCCGGAGCACCATGCGGCGCAATTCGGAGGGCGCCAGCTGCAAGTTTCGTCCCCTGATACCCAACTGTTTGACGGCGTTCTTGAGCGTGCGCGTCAATGCCACCCGCTTATCCACCTCAAGGAATACACTGGCGAGGTGTTCTAGCAATCCGGTCTCAGCCGCGGCCGGCGCCACGGAGATGTTGGCCAATGCGCCGCCCATCAGGGCGCCCACCGATGCCCCCAGCACCAGATCCGGAAAAACCTGGGCGGCCTGCATCGCGCCAATCACTCCGATGTGAAACGCGCCGCGGAAAACTCCGCCGCTGCCCAGGAAAACGATGCGTGGGTTGCCTTTTTGCTCTTCCCTGACACCGTGGAGGTGTTCGAATCCGCCGGGAAGCTCTTTGCGATTGATCCGCCCCTTCTCTCCGTAGCTGCGGATGGCTCCTCGCGGGGGACCGCCGTCATCGGTGAGAGGATGAAATTCCAGGTCGCCGGAGCATTTGCCGCAGATCTCCGGGATTCCCGGGCTGTCTTGGATAAAGGCTCTCCGGCGGGGCGCGATGGTCCGCAACAAGTCCGCGCACTTTATTTTGCTGCCTCCGCACGGGGCTTTTTGAATCTGGTCGCGGTAAAGTGTCTCAAGCGCAGCCTGACAACCGCGGGCAGCCACTTCCAGCGATTCCTCACGAGAGGGTTCCCATTCGTTGCGAAAACCGATTCCCTTTTGGGGCGCAATTTCGTCGGCGAAGATTTTGAAGGCCACGCGATTGTCTTCGGTTCCTCCGCCATTTTGGCGAAGCTCCTCCAGGCCGGAGAGGAAGTTGGTCTGGCGGACCTCCTGCCGGGTGTCCCGCTGCTTCTGTAACTCCAGGCTGACCTCGACCGATTCCACAATATCGAAGGAACTGAGCGGTTCCGCGTCGGCCAGCGAGCCATTCCACCCTAGCGGTACGTTATAGACGACGTGGAGTTTAGGGGGGTCGTCCTTTAACTCCAACTTGATGGCGGTGTCTTTTCCGGCAACGGTACAATTGCACCAGTCGAAGAAGGCTGGGATGGGATTGGCGCGAACCGAGGCCCCATCCACCAGGTCCGCCATTTCCGGCAGAGGCTCTTTCGTGGAGTAATTGTCGAGTTGCTCCCGGTTCAGGCGGACCGGCGGGAACAAACCGGGAATTGCGCAGGCCGCTGAGAGTGCTTCCAGCAGGGAGATGCCGTCATTGGAAGGCTTTTGCGCGATACAAGCGTCTCGGTCTTTGGGCCAGACCTGCCGGCTTTGCTGCAGCGCGGCACAGACTAACAGCAGATGCATGCGCACTCCGCTGTTTTCGTTCAGTAAGGAATCCAGCTTTTGCGTGCCGAACAATGTGGCTAGACGGCGCCTCAGCTCGAAGGGCGAGAGCAGACCTTTTTCGATGTCCAAGGCTTTGAAGCAATGCCGCAGAATCTCGTTTTTAATGGCCTTCCATGACCATTTCCGGTTGGGGTCTTCGGGCGCTTTCCACCACAGGTAAAGAAGGACGCCAGCGAGCACACCCACCACCAGGATTAGCGGGTATAACAATATTCGCCCCCAGGGCAATTGCAATGGCCAGTAGAGTACCGCCGCAAACGCAATCACAAGAAATAGCGACATACTTGCGATCCAAACCGGCCAGCCAAATACGGGACGAACCCAGCGCTTTCCAAACGGCTTCTCGTTGATGAATGTGGGGGAGCGGAGAACATGCCACCAAACCCCCGCGATAATCAAGATCTTGTTCCAACGGAACGCCAGAGGATTCTTTACCCAATTGCCATACCCCTCTGTTTTGCGGACCTTGTACACCAGGAACGATGCCACCGTTCCGACTCTTACCGGCAAACCGGCCAGCCAGACTCCAAAGCGGGTCAGCAGGTAGAAATGGCGCCGGGACTGCCTCTCTTCGGCGGAAAGATCGACGGGCAGTTTTTGTGCCGATAAGTCCTCGACCGGTGCGTTGTCGGCGAAAAAATCTACCGGATTGGGAATCGCCTTCCAAATAAAAGCCAAGGGATCGTTGGTGACCGCATCCAGGTATCGTCGAAACCATTCCCACCGCTTGCCTTCCAGATTGCCTGCTTCGGCGTTTTCCAGTTCGCGATAGGACTGCTGCATTGCGGAGGCGGTAATTGCTCCGGTGGAGATTCCCGCCGCCACCAGGGGCGGTTCCCGATCGGAGGCCAGCCATGCATGGATGACACCGGCTCCGAACGCGGCGCCTTGCGGCCCCGAAGTGAAACAGATAGCGTCGCTGCCTGCGGGACGGACCCGGCGGGCGTTGCTCTCTGCGTATGCGCCCAGCTGTGGCGAGACAGGCCGAACGGGTTTTGGCTGGTCTACATGTGGATGCGCCATAGCTCTTCAATTCCTTTCCGGAAGCCGCTCATGTCACGCGATTCTAACTCATTAGGCGTAGAAAGAAAGCGTAGCTGGAGACGATTTGCAAACTATTGGCACACGGCAGGCTATGCCCTTTATAATCGAATCAATGGCAATGAACAGTTTTGGCGCCGCGGCCAAGTTGCGCGCGGGGAACAGCGAATTCGAATATTTCCGGCTGGCCGCTCTCGAAGAGAAAGGCTTGGGGAGCGTCTCGCGGCTTCCCTTTTCCATCAAGATATTGCTGGAAAATCTATTGCGTAACGAAGACGGCAAGCGCGTCTCCGCACAGGATATCGAGACGGTGGCCCGCGGAGAGGGCGCCAATACCAAAGAAATCAGTTTCATGCCGGCGCGCGTGCTGCTGCAGGATTTCACCGGCGTTCCCTGCGTGGTGGACCTCGCCGCTATGCGCGATGCCCTGGCCGCTATGGGTTCCGATCCGAATCGCGCGAATCCGCTTTTGCCCGCCGACCTGGTGATCGACCACTCGGTGCAGGTGGACAGCTTCGGTTCCACAGGCGCGTTCGATATCAACGCGGCGCTGGAGTTCCAACGCAATCGCGAACGCTACATGCTGCTCCGCTGGGGACAGACGGCGTTCCAAAACTTCCGCGTGGTGCCGCCCGACACCGGTATCGTCCATCAGGTGAATCTGGAATATCTGGCGCCGGTAGTCTTCCGCTCGAACGGTCAGGCCTATCCCGATTCGGTGGTCGGCACGGACTCCCACACCACCATGGTCAACGGTTTGGGAGTGCTCGGATGGGGAGTGGGCGGCATCGAGGCCGAGGCTTGCATGTTGGGTCAGCCGGTGTCGATGTTGCTACCTCCGGTGATCGGTTTCAAACTTCATGGCAAGCTGCGGGAAGGCTGCACTGCCACCGACCTGGTGCTCACGATTACCCAGATTTTGCGCAAGAAGGGAGTCGTCGGCAAATTCGTCGAGTTCTACGGTACAGGCTTGAGCGCGCTGAGTCTGGCCGACCGCGCCACGGTGGCCAACATGGCTCCGGAATATGGCGCCACCATGGGATTCTTCCCGGTGGATCACGAGACCCTGACCTATCTCAAATTCAGCAACCGCCCCGCCGAGTTGATCGCCCTGGTGGAAGCTTACAGCAAGGAACAGGGCCTGTTCCGCACCGACGCGACGCCCGACCCGGTGTATGCCGATAAGTTGGAACTGGATCTGGCGGCCGTGACGCCGTCGATGGCCGGACCCAAGCGGCCTCAGGATCGCGTGGAACTGCCCGACGTGAGGAAGAATTTCCACGATGCGTTTCCTGGACCGCAGAAGACCGCGGTGGCGCAACTCAACGGCGAAGCGGAAACCCTCGGCGATGGCATCGTGGTGATCGCCGCCATCACCAGTTGCACCAACACTTCGAATCCCTCGGTGATGCTGGCCGCCGGGCTGCTCGCCAAGAAGGCGGTGGAGCGCGGTCTCAGCGTGAAGCCGTGGGTGAAGACCAGCCTCGCTCCGGGATCCAAAGTGGTGGCCGATTATTATCGCCAGGCCGGCCTCACGCCGTACCTTGAGAAGCTGAATTTCCACCTGGTGGGTTTTGGCTGCACCACTTGCATTGGCAACAGCGGTCCGCTGCCCGAGCCGGTGGCGCAGGCCGTGCAGAAGGAGAATCTGGTGGTGGCGGCGGTATTGAGCGGCAACCGCAATTTCGAGGGTCGTATCAATCCGCAAGTGAAGGCCAACTATCTGGCGTCGCCGCCGCTGGTGGTGGCCTACGCGCTGGCCGGCACGATGGATATCGACCTGACCCACGATCCTCTGGGCGTGGACCCCTCCGGCCAGCCGGTGTACCTCCGCGATATCTGGCCCAGCAACGAAGAAGTTGCCAGCACGGTGCGTGCGTCGATCGATCAGGAAATGTTCCGCACCGAGTACGCCAAGGCGTTCGATGGCGACGCCAACTGGCAGGGAATGTCGATTCCCACGGGCAACATCTACCAGTGGGATAACGACTCCACTTACATTAAGCGGCCGCCGTATTTCGACAACATGGTGGACCCGGAAACCTCGGTGAAGGATTTGCCGGGAATGCGTGCGCTGGCGATGTTGGGCGACTCGGTAACCACTGACCACATCTCCCCGGCCGGGTCGATTCCCAAGGACAGTCCGGCGGGACTCTACCTGATCTCGCAGGGCGTGAAGCCGTCGGATTTCAATTCTTACGGCGCGCGCCGTGGCAACCACGAAGTGATGGTGCGCGGGACGCTGGCGAATATCCGGCTGCGCAATCAACTGGCGCCGGGGACGGAAGGCGGCTGGACGCGTCATATGCCCGATGGCGAGCAGATGTACATCTACGACGCCTCGCTGCTTTATGAGAAGGCTGGGGTTCCGCTGGTGATTCTTGCGGGCAAGGAATACGGCTCGGGATCTTCGCGCGATTGGGCCGCCAAGGGAGTGATGCTGCTGGGTGTGCGGGCGGTGATCGCGGAAAGCTTTGAGCGCATCCATCGCAGCAACCTGGTAGGCATGGGTGTGCTGCCGCTACAATTCCCGGCTGGTGAAAATGCCGCGTCGCTGGGACTGACGGGCAAGGAGACGTACACCATCGAGGGCGTGAAGGCGTCGCTGAATGGGGGCGGAAGGAAGGCGACGGTGCGAGCGGTGTCGGACGATGGCACGGAGAAGACATTCACGGCGTTGGTGCGGGTGGATACTCCGCAGGAAGTGGAATACTACCGGAACGGCGGAATTCTGCCTTATGTGTTGCGGCAGTTAGCGGTTGGGTAAGAGGGGGAAACCAACGGAGGGGCTGGCGCGAGTTTGCGTGCGTCCCGTTGGCGGCTTCGGGGCTTGCGATGGTAAACACTTCGCGAGGGAGGATCTACTGCTCGGAACGCCGGGTTCGGGACGACCGGTCGGGTCAAGGTCCGACATGGCGACTTGGCCAAGTGAGCAGGTCAAGTTACCGATAACCCCGTTCACAACCGTTATCGAAAGAAGCCCCGTTTTATTTACCGTTGCTAGACTAGCAAAGAATCCAGGTTCACTGCTAAATCGCGGTGGCGCCCACCTCCAGTGTGGCCTTCGCTCTGCGGGCAGCGATTGCTTTCGGGTGGTCCTCGCACCACTCGCGCGCGAACTCGGCCACGGCCAGTTCATAAACACTAATCGCGTCCTCCACATGGCCAGTCCGCACCTCCGCCCGTGCCAACTCGAATTGCAGTTCCCCGAGATCGATATTGTCCGGACGCTTTGCCACTTTCGACCAATGGTCCACTTGCGCCAAGTAAAGGCGTCGAGCGTCCTCGTACTGTCCACGGCAGAAGTGTAGCTTCGGCAGGCTTGTTGGCGTGAGCGAATATTGGTCCGGG
>Ga0302325_10017726_pt1 | contig 15036 bp, 23 predicted proteins | sample Palsa_T0_2_FD_201948 | JGI IMG/M metagenome (GOLD analysis project Ga0302325, IMG submission 201948) | Peat permafrost microbial communities from Stordalen Mire near Abisko, Sweden - Palsa_T0_2 | ecosystem: Environmental > Terrestrial > Soil > Palsa > Peat permafrost | place: Sweden: Abisko... | reverse complement strand
AAAGCGAGTCTCTTCTAACTACTGTTGGGTCTGACAATAGACACTGGGGCTGCGGCCTCTCCGTTCGTCGTCGCGATTATAAACGCACAGATTCCCGGTAAATGAAAATGATCCCCCACTGACGCGTCTAGGTTTGCCAGGCTTTTTGAATGCTTGCATTCTGATCTTCATCATCTCAGCTTCGAATTCAGATTTATATATCGCATGTCGTACGATGTATGCCTTGGCGCTAGCGCGGTCCGCTCCTTCGATACTGGCTCGAACAGATAAACGAGGTGTGCCATTTGTTGCCTTGGGTGTCTGTGCTTTGTTCTGCTGTCTCGCATATATGAATGTCAGCGAGTCAACTACGACAGTCTTCAAATACTTGTTTATCATATCCACTCGACGAGCTAATTGCCCAGTGTAAATCTTGTTACGATCTTCGGATTGTTGACATGGATCTCAATCCTGGTTGCTCACATCGGATTCATGAAGGTATATCCTATGAAAGACGATCGTACTGATCAAAGTGTATCGCAGCACAAGGGATCGACCGTAAGAAAGATCTTCCGTATCATTCCCCGCTCGGAGCCTTTGGAACCTGGTTTTCGTTGGTGGTCTGCATTCTCATCTGCATCTTTAAGATAAGTTCCCTTCTTATTTTGTCTAACGCTGTTTCCACGGATTCGACACGATTGCTCCAAAGGCAAGTGACCAACTGACTATCTAATTGTGCCAGTTTAGTGTTGCAAATTTTATTACATCATATCTCGGTAAGTCGGAGTGTATCAAACTCGATTAACGATAGGAATTCCAATGTATCTGATCATGATCGCCGGATATAAACTAATCCGAAAATCCAAGAGAGTTAGTCCAGCCACAGCTGACCTTGTTACCGGAAAAGCTCGAATTGGTAAATTTGCATCCTCTTTCATGATCATCTAACAGAAAGATCTGGATGAAGCGAAGTATCTGGCGAAAGAGGCTGCTAATCCGCCAAAGAATGCAGTAAGCACCATTGTCTGTCTATGTAACCGAACTAGTGGTACCGATTCATTGCTTGGCTATTCTAGAGCGAATGCGTCTTGTGTATATGGAGTAGTCTGAGTACATAGTCTAGTTTTTATTGCGGTGGGGCTGGTCTTTAACACCTGAAATTATCATGAGTTCCGAAGTGAGATCCACTAATCACCAGCTACCCCACACTTCGCAATTTACATGCCGATTATTTGCCGAGCGCCTTAAATGCCCCTCGCTCGCTGACTGTCTGCCATCGACACATCGATTGAAAAAATGAAGGGACTTATCGCAATTGAAGAGGCCGTACAGATTCCGGAGCTTGCTCATGAAGCAAAGAATCATGCTCCTGGTGAAGCGGCTGAGCGTCTTGCCAAGAACCTTGTCGATATTCATGAACAGCGTCTACAGGCTATGGACCAATTCGCGGTAGATATGCAAGTTTTTGTGCCCGCACAATTCACCCTAACGCTGTAGGTCCTCTCGCTTACTTCGCCGGGTCCCCAAGGTTTATCTGACCGAACTGCAGCGGAAGCATTTGCTCGGAAAAGGCAACCCTACATCTGTGTATTCTAAAATTAACGGCAGTAACGATTACCTTGCGGCACAAGTTGCCAAGAATCCCAAAAGGTTTGCCGCATTCTGCGCCTTGAGTATGCATGATGCAGAACAAGCAGCTGAAGAACTCACTCGTTGTGTCAAAGAGCTTGGCATGGTCGGGGCAATGATCAACGACTTTCAAAACGGCGCTGATGGGAAACCACTCTATTATGACCAACCAGAGTACGACGTGTTTTGGAAGACAGCCCAGGAATTGGATGTAGTTATTTACATGCATCCTCGCTTTCCTCATCCGGCGGTAATCGAGAATCTTTTTGGTGGTAGACGGGGATTGCTCGGAGCTTGCTGGTGATCTCAACCATTAAAACCACTAAAACAGGTAGGAGTTTCCAAGTTGGAGTTGGGACGCATGCTCTTGGACTATGTACAAACGGGGTCTTCGATAGGTTTCCTAAAGTCAAATTTGTGTAAGAATTTTTTCCCGCAGCGATTGACGTTTTAGAATTGGGCACCTTGGCGAACATATTGTTGCAGATCTCGTTCGACTTGATGCATGGCTCGTGAGTTCCCTTCAAGTTTCAGTCTGTATCTACTAACCTTACCAGGCAAAGAATGGGGAAATGAAAGGAGCTACAATGAAAGAAAATATTCGCTACTATCTCAAGAAAAATATCTGGATTACCACTTCGTACGTTCCCCACATCATCCCTCTCACCCATCAGTGGAAATTTCAACACAAAACTCCTGACACACATTGTCGATGAGATCGGCTATGAAAGAGTCATTTTCTCCATAGATTACCCCTATGACGAAACCTCCAACGCAGTCAACTGGTGGAACAGCGTCGACCCTTCCGCCGTTGGAGGCCAACAAGCTTACGAAGCAATCGGCCGACACAACGCTATTAAACTGTTGAAAATATCTCCATAATCATATTTAAACAAAGTTCAATAGTTTCCGACTACTTCCCTACAAATAGCGTGATTACATCCAACCTCCCAATAACAAATCCATTAAATCCATATATCTCCAAAATCCCAGGAGAGGTGTGCCAAACCCCAAGTCCTATCATTTCGCTGCAGAGGTCTCTTGTTCTTTGAGTTTCATACTCGCGCGAACGACTTCTGCGAACGCAGTTGCGCCAGTAAATGGTTTCTTTTCCGAAGAGTGAAAGGAGGCAGGTTTTTCTGTTTTGTGTGCCTCTGGGGCGTCGGTGTCTTCGTCTGAGGAGTATTGGGTCATTGTCAGAGACTTCAGGCGATTTGCAAGGCGCACTATCATTAGTCCGATGGATTGGACGAATATACCAGCTTCGATAGCATGCTTGAGTTTTTGACGTGCATTGACTATTAATTAGCAAGCAAGAGAGGATAGGCAGCTTACATCCTTCCTTGATATCTGGCAGGAGATCGGTTGTGGTATTGGCTGTCTTTCCAGTGAGCCAGACATGGTTCAGAGCCGCCTAAAGTCAGTCATTACAGAAGGGTGTTGACCCTGGCTGTGGGACGGTAAGCCGGATCAGCCTGAAGAAGTGAAAGAATGAACTCCTTCGCTAATAGATTAGATTACAGAATGTAGAGCAATACCATCTTTGCTAATATCTTTCCAGTATCTCTCGTGAAAGACCTAATCGTGAGTGGAAAGCTAATTGAAGATGAAAGGCATACCACTCGAGCTCGAACCGTCTCCTCAATCAACTCATCTCGATCTTCACTTCTGAATGGGGAATAGCCACACAAGAGCGTGTAAGTAATAACACTACTATCAGCCTTGAATACCGGCATGTTACCCCAATGACCACAGATCAGCAGGTTTACTATGTCCGGTTTGTAGGAGGATTTCAGGAGCAGCATATCCATAGCTTCCGGCCATTGACAACAAGGCCTGATCTTTAGATTGTAGGGCCTTCGCAATTCCAAAGTCCGCAAGAATCAAGGTTGAGTCCGGATCACGCGTTTTATAAAGTAAATTCTCTGGTTTTAGATCTTTCCGTCAGCCGCTTGCCACAGTAATTTGCGAGAGAAGGTATGAAATATACCTCGATGAACGATTTCCATGTCGTGGAGATACGCAACAGCTTCTAAAGTCTCCTTGACGACGTTAACTGCATCTCGTTCGGTAAACCGTCCATAATCGCAAATTCGTTCAAACAATTCCCCGCCAGTTGCCAACTCCGTGACAATGTAGAAATTCTTTGTGCTTTCGAACCATTCATAGAATTTGACGATGTGGGGGTGATTTAGCCGTTTGAGAAGTTCCATTTCTTCGTAGACCATGTGTTCATGTCCTTTGACATTCTTCCTTGAAATGACCTTGACGGCAACGGGGCCATCTGGACCGTCTGCTTGTTGCACAACTCCGTATCTACATTGTCAATAATCATACGTCGAGGTGCTGAACGTTCCGGCCCCTGAATAATGCGATTAGCGTTATGTCTCGATGATAGGAAGACTTACCCAGTGTTTTGCCAAATTTGTACAATTTCTATCCCAAGGGCGTTAGTTATGTGCAAGACGAGGAAGCCAGGGCATGCTGGACCAGGTGGTACCTTGCGCTCATAGGAAGGGGGCTGTTTGGAGAGCTTGTTGAGGAAAGTCGAGAAGCTCATGCTGAGAGAAACGGCCACGGAAACGAAGGGATCACAGAGGATTGAATGACTTCAGAAGGGCCGCGTTGTGCTGTTATATCGGGCACTCTTAGACCGGGCGCAGATGATTGGAAGCGATATCGGCTAAGAAAAGGAGGCTTAAACGAATTCGATTCAGGCTGTGTCCGGCCGCAGATTGAGGCTGAGCTCCCCGCATAAACCCCTGCACGTGAGCACCTGAAGGCGCAATCATCGGTCGGAAATCCCCCATCAAGCAAGACTTCACGAATTGTTTCACGTCCTAACTAATGCGACTATATAAACAATCACCGAAGGGTTTATTTCCTGATCGCTGTTGCTATAGCACTGCAGTGATACTTTCCATCTGTATAACGTTGAATATTTTTACATATGCATGATCAGATCAACCATCTCATCGATCCAGGGTACTTTGGCCTTTTATTTCCGGAAACATCCCGTGGACAAAGCTACACCATCATCATCATTTGCGAACCGTGTAGTACGGGATGCATCTTGATGTAGTCCGAATTATTCTAGATCTGTTGAGTGGAATTTTACAACGCCAAACTCCATAAGCAACGCTCCATGCAACGACTAAATGAAATGAACAATCCCCCTCTCCCGTTCCCCGTTAGATTCATCCCTCAAATTATCTAATAACTCCTCCCACTCGCCTTTCAGCTTGGGTATCTCTCTCCTCCCTCCTCGCTTCTCATCGTCAGCAGCAATAATCTCCCAAATCTCCTCCTTCGAGAACAAGTCCTGCTCCTTGAAATCGCTCCAGTCTCCATGAATGTGCCTTATCTCCAGCTTGAGATCGTTGATTGCGCTCTCGAGTTCCTTTCTCGTTTCCTCGTGTTGACGATCGGATTGGAGTAATTGCCGTCCGGCGATTTCCAATTGCGCCTGCATTTGTTTGATTTTCTCCATCAACGCCTTCTTCTCCTCTTTCTCAGATTTATTCGACCTCACCTGCTGAAACCACAATCCTGCACCGGCGACAGCCCTGCTGTCAATTTACATAACAGGAACCGGGTGAATACAGTAGAAATGCTTCTCCGATGACATCGGCAGCCAAGCTGATGGCCTCATCCTCGGTTAATTCCCTCCGGATAATGGGCTTCCCCTTCTTATCCACAACTGGTTTTCGCCGGACAATCCTGTCCCATCGTGCGTTGGTGCGGGCGTGCAGTCGAGCCCCTCCGACCGCAAGTTTCCGAAACGTCTCGTGATCCTTGACTGTGGACTTTACCATGTTCGAGACCGGCTTCGCGACGGTGCGCATGAGCAAAACGCCGAATTTGAGGAACAGAGACATGATTGAACGATTGGGCTCCAGTTACCGAGTCATCCTAGCTTTCCTGCGATTCCGCCGACCGGACGATTGTTATGACGGATTGGGGATCGACAGACACCCAAGAGGGCAGTTGTGATAGGAATCTTACATCAGCTTCAGTTTCGGCTGCAATTGGAACAGTGCAGTTCTTTCCGATCCTTGCGCCTGTGCAGTCTCTCTCCATCTCGGGCTGACGTCAATTGAGCAGTAACCGGCAGTCATCCATCCTCCGCTTCCAATCCACAATGCTGTCTCGTGCTGCACGACCAGTACTCGCCCAAGCGTCCTCGCGAAATGGGTATGTCTGCTCCACAGCACCTTTGACTGTAGATTGGCCCTCGGGCAGACGGCCAGGACGATGGCTACTCTGCGGGAAATCGAACAGCGCCTGAAGGTACTGCAGACAATTCCATCTGTACTAACTGCAGTCAATCCGTAACATCGAGAAAATCACAAAGACAATGAAAGTCGTTGCTAGGTATCCTGATTGATGAAAATGTGTTGACGACAGTACAAAATTGACCCACGCAACTCGAGCAATGCAACAAGCCCGCCAATACGGTATCACCAACTCGGAAGTATTCCGCCAGGCCGAGACCCAGGCCCCGTCCTCCGCCGCAAAAACACTCTACATCACTGTCTCCTCTGACAAAGGTCTATGCGGCGGTGTCCACTCATCCCTCTCAAAAGCAACCCGACGCATCAGTGCCGAAGAATCCGAACAGAACGCCTCATTCGGTGTCGTTGTCATTGGCGATAAATCAAAAGTACAACTAGGAAGAGTGATGCCTGAGAAGATGGTCCTGTCTTTCAATCAAATTGGAAAGGATGTCCCCACCTTCACGGAAGCGCAAATTGTCGCCGATCAAATCTTTGCTAGCGATGCCGACTTTGACAGGATTGAGATTATTTACAACAAGTTTGTGAGTATGGTCAGCTATGAGGCTACGACGGTGACTGTGTATTCTGAGGATATCTTCCAGAAGAGTCCTAATTTCTCGGCCTTTGAAATCGAGGATGATGTATTGACGAATTTGAAAGAGTTTGCTTTGGCAAATGCAATCTACTGGGCTCTTGTTGAGGGACATGCTTGTGAGGTAACTCTCTTCACGACCGAGTTTTTGACCATAGATCTCTGCTCGACAAAATGCTATGGATAACGCAAGTAAGAATGCTGGTGATATGATTGGAAAATTCTCATTACTTTACAATAGGTATGTCCTTTGGCTAATCTTGCTAATGTAGAACTCGTCAAGCTGTCATTACCACTGAACTCGTTGATATCGTCACGGGTGCCAGCGCTGTTTAGTGTTAAAATAAATAGATTGAGTATCACAACATGCTGTCACATTACCGTTTTCCTTGTGTCATACTTTCATGTCATACCTGATCTCCTTGGAATATCGAAAGGCTTGCGGCTGACCCCTTTGAACCTCACGCCAAATGGCATATGAACGGAATGGGGTAGAATGTCAAGCGCCAACTTCCTCAGATGAGGAATATCCGTCCTGAGTGCAGCTCAACTTTCAGAGTTGCCACTGAACAACCCACCTGAGTTCCCACATTCCTCCATCACGATATCAATTTACAGTTGTCATTACTAGCTCCACCTCTTATACGCCATAAGGTTCATCCAATTTCCCCATTCGCATGTTCGACTCGATGTTATTGCTTAAAACCCTTTGCCATCTCATCGGCCTTTTATCCAGAACTACGACATCATCAACCATCAGCATAAATGAACCCCACTATTAAACCTATGACATCCGATTGATCCGAATAGACAGGACAAGTCAAACTCCGAGGTGAGCAATAACAGATAATAATTCATTCGGCGCAGGGATGTCTGATCCAGGATTAATTAGCCGTCACGTCTTATGTAATCCGTTCCAACGCGTCAAAACAAATCCCCCCAAATTTACTCCCGAGTCACGACACAAACATTGCCCTTCGCCCCGGACCCGTCTTGCAAGATGGCAGCAGCAACGACGAAATCGCATTTCCATCACCACGGGGAGCAGCCGAAACAACAGCGTCGTCCGAGACCGATCACGGAAGCCGAGAGGGCGGCTATCGAGCCGCTTTTGGAGAAGGTCCATTACTCGCCGAGGTACGCAAAGTCCCCCCCAGCAGAACCCGTCTCCCTTAACCCCATCGACGAGTCTTGGATGGGTGGACGCTGATGGCAGATACTCCGATGACGATTTCGAGTATCGACATGTGATGTTGCCCAAGGATGCGCTCAAGGTTATTCCAAAGGACTACTTTGACTCGGAAACGGGGACATTGCGGATACTAGCAGAGGAAGAATGGCGTTCTCTTGGCATCACACAGGTCGTTCTGCTCATTGGGAGAGTGCTGATGTGTGTAGTCCGTTGGATGGCAGCACTACGAGATCCATGTGCCTGAACCGCATATTCTTCTATTCAAGTATGCCCCGTCCTTCCACCTCCGGCTATATTGGAGGTATGTTGACGAGTAGGCGAGAGAAGGATTATCAGACAAAGTATATGGCTGCCCAACAACAGCTACAACAACAACGTTAGTCGAGTTTTAGGAGAAGGAATGAAGTCAAGTGAGCGAGGATTGCATCAGTTGTTTGCTTTAAGTAGTTAGGTAGCATATGCATCAATAATCTATGTCGATACATTCAGCCATTCTCCCCGTCTGTGCATCCCTCGTGATAGTTAAAAGTGATCCGCACGGACGGATACTCTGATGATCCCGTTATTGATCCCACGACACCGAAAGAATGAGTTACAGGAGACTCTCAGTGACTTGGCCTCGCACTTCCAGATCCGAGAAATCGATGAATCGACCAGTACTCCGGGGGACATGATCTTTCCTTCCTTGTCTCTTGCGTGTGTCGTCGTTGGTGATGGAATGAGAGATGATCTCCTTGATAAGGCAAAGAACATCATGCAACGTCGACGATGTCTAGTCCTTGTCCCGCAAGAGCAGTTCTGGGAAATCCAGTATCGGTATACTTCATCTGAGATTTCTGGTAACTGTAGCATGATGATGGAGTTTGATATTGATTGCGGATGTGTCCTGGGATTTAAAGGAAGCGATGGCCTTGCGAAGGTGCTGAAAGCTTATATCAAGGGAATGACAACTCAATACAACTCGGACCCTGTTTCTACATAATGTATCGATAGCATCTGATGGTCATCTTATACTCGGGATGTCCACATAGACAATATTCGTTTCGTACCGTATGTCTGGTCCGAGCCTACGCTCCCTCCAAGTCTTCAAAGAACTTACATCCCCAATTCTCACCAGGGTTACCAAACCTGTGAGGACCATTCATCGACGCAATATTCTTCATATCCTCCTCGTCCAACTGATCTATCACCTTCAACGCCTCAAAGTTACTCTTAATTCTCCCTTCATGGACACTCTTCGGAATAACCGTAGTCCCCCTCTTGATCCCCCACGCGATCGCAACATGCGTCCCCTCCACACCATGTTTCTTCGCAATCTTCTGGATAACCTCATGCTGTACCAGCGGGTGGACGTTCTTGCCCGCGTCGTAGATGTCGTTTTGGTTGCCGAAGGGGGAGTACGCGGTGACTTCTATGCCGTGCTTTTTATGGAATTCGAGGAAAGAGGTCTGTTGCAGGTACGGGTGGGTTTCATATTGGTGCACTGCGGGGACGACTTTAGCGGTTTTGAGGAGGGTCTCGATTTCTTTTTTGGAGAAGTTGGAGATGCCGATGGCTTTTACTTTGCCTGTGTCGAGGAGTTTTTCCATTGCTGCCCAGGTCTAGGATGTCAGAGAACCCAAAATGTATAGGGGAGGATGTGAACCTCGGAGTAGGTAACTTCGTCGAGGATGACTTTTCCGCTGTCGGTTTTGGGCACATTGCCCTGCCCAGGAACAAAAGCAGCGGGCCAATGCATCAGGTAACTTCCATCAGCCACATTTCAGTAGGATTGTACAGATCAAGGTACTCTAATTGTAAATCCTTCAATGTCGTCTCCAAGGCCTTTGGCACATCCGCCGGACGATGTGCATTGTTCCACAACTACCATTAGACACAATTCCTCTAGCGCGCCTGTTCCAAGGGCTATTAATTACCTTGCTAGTGACCCAGATCTTCTTCCTGTCGCCGCCCCAGTCCTTGATGCCCTGGCCAATCTCGTCCTCGTTTCCATAGATATGCGCACAATCAATATGCGTATACCCCGTCTGCAGCGCAATCTTGACCGCATTTCTGACCTCGCCTTTCTTCGACAACCTAGCCATCAATCACCGTTCGCAGCAATGGAGGCAATGCATACCATGTTCCCAATCCGAGCATGGGCAGTTTAGCGCCGGTGTTCAAAGCTGCGAGAGGAATTGCCATGTTCGTCGTCAAATCTGTACTTGTCGTGGAATCTGATGCGAAGTGTCAAAGTTTTCGAGACTGTGTGACGTTCGTCGTGGGGAGCGTCATATATTAGTCAACTGCAAGATTAGGCCGCCGGAGATGCCGTCATCCGGGGGCTGAAATGGACGGCGATTCGTTCATTAGTCAGGGCTAGCCGTTGATTCGTCATTCCGATATAGGAAGCTGTTGACGGACTGTGATCGCCCCTGAAGCGATAAAGACGCAGCTCGACCACAGAGCAATCGATCCGTTGATGGCTACATTAGGTCGGTGTGTGGCTGGGGTATGATTTGGTGATGTCGACGAACTATTTAAGTACTTAATTGTCTTTGTCGGTTTCCCACAATAAAAGTTTATCATCGGATATGAGAGGATTCAATTAAGTAAAGTTGCACACAACTGCAGATGCGGCTGAAAAGTCAATCACTTGCTCCTTGGGTTGAGTAGGATCAAAAAAGGGAAGAAATGGCGCCCTCGGGGAGATTAGGATTCCCCTTTGAACGGCGATAAGGCAATGTACGTTCGCTTCGCGCGCTAGTCTTCCTTCTTCGGAAACTTGACTTTCCCCGCGACACAACTGGCAACTCATGGAAACATATCCCAACTGCACAGATATCTCGATGGAATATCTACCCTATGATATTACATCCACCGTCATATGGAGCTGGGACTTGGACCAGAGTTCGAACTATTATTCTCCAATCTTCATGAGCTTTCACAGGTAAACCAAAAGCATTCCACAACGGAAGAAAAGGTACTTTACCCCACGACTTTGATTGATATCAGAACAAAGGAACCACTCCAAGGAAGGGCCAGAAATACGGACGTGCAGGTCGTTTGCGCTGTATAAACGTCGCAGATTTGCTGGGTAGGAAATCGGAATACCAAACGATACGAGTCGATTGGATTGGAAGGTATATATATATATATATTTGTACCCTAGAAGCGTACCCCCTCCCTCCTTCCCTCCCAAAACCGAACAAAACTCTCTTTAATGTCCGCTCAAAAGGGTAAATACAAAAAACATACCTTCCACCCATCGACTCATATCGTTCTCTCTTCCGATTTCCTACTCGGCAAATCTTCTCCGAGGAAGAGAAACGATTCTCCTGTGTCCTAAAATACATGCGCGATAATTTGTCCTGCTTTTGGATTCGCTCCGCTCTGTTTAATCAATCACTTTAAAAATGCCGGGGATTCTCGAGTCCTCGGAAATCAGTCGAGCGGTGCTCCTGGCTGAACGATCAGCTTGGTCTTTCACATGGACGGATCCCCGGACGGTGGGATATTTCCGATGGTACAGGGTTGTTGCGGAGACGGCCTTTGAGGGGCCCTTGGGGGTGGAGCATCTGAAGGTGGGGTATATTATGTTGGGGTTGGCGACGTTTAGTGGGCAGTGGGTCTGGTTCGGAATGCGGTGATGGCAGTGGTGGGCGTTCTTGAGGTGTCGAAGAGGGAGAAATGTGTTGGTGGAGCGGCACATGTTGTTTGGGGTTTGCAGGTTGTGAATGGGGTTTCGACGATCTTGAAGCGCAGCGTTGGATTTGTTGCTGTTGTATCTGTTGATGGTGGGCTCGGGGATGCGGTTTGTGGAGCTCAGCAAGCTGTGCTCAAGATGTCCCTAGGCTGAGTTTGAAGGGCCAAAATGTAAGCAGCAAGCAGTAGACGACCCAAAAGGAAGTCGTGGCTGAGGTTTTGGGCTGTGGACGCGGAAGCACTCTATTTCCCTCCTAACCTTCTCTCAATCTGGGAATCCCTCGGAAGTTTCAATCTCCAACCTTATAGAGAATTCGGCCGAATTATGTAGGCGGTTGGGATAAAGGTTAGGCCATCAGCTTTACTCATTAAATTGAATAGTTTCATCTATATACTGTACACATTCTTGAAGGTCATGTTAATCATATATCATCAGCCCAGCAATAGAACTATAACTCATAAACCGATGAGTTTATTAATACTGTTATCATAAGTTCCATGTCCCAGGTCTCCCAAAAACTCGAGAGCCTTTCATTTAATACTTTTTCATCCTCCAATAGCCGATCGCATTGCTCCAGCTCGTCTCTTCCAGGCCGAAGAGATTTCAATATCCAAGCCGAATCTTTTATTAGCCCATAACCTGAATGGCATTACTAATTGATGTTCTCATTGGGAGGCCTCCTAAAAACAGCCAGGACCTGACTAGACGCCTCTCTGTTCTTCTCAGTTGGGAAGAGATTTTGATCAGTGACACCAACCTCGTAGCGAGCATGAGGCACTCAGTGGAGTGTAAGATCTGTAGGATAGGACTCTCGCCGCAAAAGAGTAACAAAAGACGGGCCGCTACGTTTGCCATGCTAGCTCGACCGACATCGCTCTCACCCCAAGCAGCCTCCCTTCTTGAATTCAGCGCCATTTCAGCCACCATGTCCAATTCTGCGGATTCTGGGCTCTGGAGGGCCTCACTGATCCATTTCAATATTGGATCATCTCGAAACTTGTCACGTTCAACAACTTGGTTTCCTTCCCTCTCGTATTTCAGGCGCAGTAGACACAACATAGTGAAATAATCGTAGCGGAAAATTTTGAAGAGCGCACCTGCGCTGATGAGGACGTGAGTTCCAGGGATCGTTTCTTGGACTTGACTACCCTCAAAAGCAAGGAATGATTGGAACCGCTCATTCCAGGAAGGCAGTGCGAAAGAACAGGCATAGACTTGATCAGCATAGGCCCTCATCTGACTGGTTGACATTCCCATTTCCGGCAGCAAGTAATCCACGAAAAGAGGACGCAAACTTGTGAAGATGTCGTCCACATGATTTCTTTTGCGCCCCTTTTCATGTAGCGTATTTAGAATTGCAACCATGCCTTTGATATGCATGAGTCCTTCGTCCTTTGATGGTGTTGTGCGCCAAAGGATGTAAGCCGTGAGCAGATCGGTATCATCTACGGTTTCAGGAGACTTGCGTCCTAGCGCACAAATTGCCTTGCTCATATGCTTGCTTTGCTCTTCTCCAAACCGAGAGGGCGGCAGTGATGATGCAGCAAGGGCTATGATTGCGTGTCGGAGGGGCATGTTGGGAAGAAATCCTCCGTGGCCAGCTACAAACTTCCGCATAAGTTGAGAGAAGTGATTGTAGCCGACCTTTCGGTATTGATCAGAGCAGGCATAATAGAAAAGCATTGCATCCTCTGAGTTCATGGTGGCATTTTCGGGAGAAGGTACAGGCCGTGAGGGTGGGTTTCGCATTTCGGTTCTTGGCCCTCGTCTCTTGATACATGGCGCTTTAATGTTGCGACTATAACAGAATTCGCAAGCCGACGATATATCCTCGTATATACACTAAACAGATCAAAGCTAATTTTGAGCTGAACTACCTTGCTTCTTCTTTTCCGACATTCTTCGCACTTCCATGCGCCTGCTCTGCCGAACGAATTGTTGCCAACTACAACTTCTGTGAATTTACGGCGCCTTCTATTCAATGAGATCCATGGAAGTAAATTGATATAACCTCTTTGTTGGCACTGGCGAGACTTTGCTAACAACTTCGGCGTCCATATTATAGTCATAACCTAATTTGGCTGCGCAAGAGCTATCATCCTCAGGGATTTCAGTAAATCTGTCAAGCGGAGCCCATATTTCCACTCTTTGTGCCAGTGACGAAGAAGCCAACGCGAGACATTGTTTAGAAGGTGTAGAAAGGTGGCTCGAGAAAGCTTGTCCCGTTGACAGGATCGGTCTTTGAGGCCGCGGATCGAATTGTAAACTGGGGAGTACGGGACTCTGAAGCGAGAGATTGGGCTCCGTCCCTGTCCCTTGATCGTCTGCAACCGGTCCGAGAAGGCGAAGGGGGCCGTAATTCGGATGCGCGGACGCCGAAAAGTTGGGCAGAGCGAAGGAATGAGGCGACTGTAAACACGGCGAACGTGTCGCTGGAATCGGGTCTCCAGAGTGATGAGCATGTACGGGCATCCAGAAGTTCATCGTTGCATCGTTCCTGGACCCGTCTGAGAAAGGGAGAAAATCCTGATTTGCGTCGTCATCATTGGGGAGCCACAGTGAATTCATGATGGGACGCTGATCATAGGGAGTGAATCGGCGCGTGGATTTATAGTTATACCCTGTTTCAGGACGGGTAGTAGTTCAGCCTAGCTATTAAGCCGAATCGCGACACGGCACTGATAACTCGCCGGCCTATGATTGGCTATACGATAAATATTGAGTTTGCAAGCCCAACGCCACCGAGACTTTAACCTTAATCGCAAAGAATGCCTATGCCGCTCAACCCCACATTGCTTCTGTTGTCACGAAGGCAAATAACTGAGACATTTGAACAACGTACGTTTGCATGAGTACTTGAACTGATTCCCTATCTTTACAGTGTATCATAAGTCGGACTGGATATATAATGGCATACATACGACTCGTACTATTGAGTTATTTATTTAAGCAAGCGGTCCCACCGTATGTATCGCAAAATTAGTCAAAGTTGGTCTATAGTACAGAGGCTTCGACAAATCTTTTAGTCCGGACACTGGGGAGTCAGTGGGTAGACTCACTTTCCTTAGAAACGAGAGCCATGGACGACAGGTAAGAGTTAAAGGCACCCTAGATGATATTCGAAATTCTCTCTTTATTTACATATCCGACACTCAATGTATACATGCGCAATCAATTATAATAGCCACACTAATTCACAAATCTCCTACAATGATTGTTGACGGTTCTAGACTCAGAAACACTCGGAAAATGGATTACCGATAAAACGATTCTCCGTCAGCTTTTAACTTCACCAACTTCACCGGTCGGAGCATATTTAGGTCTCATCATGTTGATTTCTGTTGGGGCCACGAAGAACAGTGATTGAACGCTTGGATGTGCCCGGTTTGTGCTGACTTTCGAGGATGGTAGATAGATGACTGGGATAAAAGATCTGGGGGACGGGATTATTATATAGCTATAGCAAAATGCTTAATAGCTATAGCTAAAGGGAGATACGAGATCTTCCGACGTGGGCCCGAATAATTTGCATGTGGTCGTACTGACAACTTTGAAATCCGACACGATCCGGAGATCAAAAGCCAAATTTTATTCTAGTCTTAGGTTAGCGACCACTCATTCATAAAGTTGACGGATTCCGTCAAGCATCAACGAGCACTTTTGTTTCTGGGAGCAATGAGCA
>Ga0302325_10017723_pt1 | contig 15037 bp, 9 predicted proteins | sample Palsa_T0_2_FD_201948 | JGI IMG/M metagenome (GOLD analysis project Ga0302325, IMG submission 201948) | Peat permafrost microbial communities from Stordalen Mire near Abisko, Sweden - Palsa_T0_2 | ecosystem: Environmental > Terrestrial > Soil > Palsa > Peat permafrost | place: Sweden: Abisko... | reverse complement strand
CGGCGACGGTCGTCGTTGCTGGAGGCGGCGGCCGAGCCACAGCGCGGGAGTTTGCGAGGAACGCTGCGGCGGCTGAAGGACTCGGGGTTCTCGCGCGAGATTACGCTGGCGCTGCTGGAGCAGATTTGTATTACGCCGGTATTCACGGCGCATCCGACAGAAGTTGCTCGGCGAAGTGTGATGTTCAAGCGGCGCAGCATCTCGGACCTGCTGGAGAAGCTGGATGGAATTCCGCTGCCGGTCACGGAACTAGATGAGCTCGAAACTGCGCTGTTGGCGGAGATCACGGCGCTATGGCAGACCGATGATGTTCGCCACGCGCGGCCGACGGTGCACGACGAGGTGCAGATGGCGCTGGATTATTATGACGCGTCGCTGTTTGAGACCGTGCCGGTTTTGTATGCGGAGATGGCGAGCGCGCTGGACGCGGAGTTTCCGGGAACGGAGCCGACGCAGCTGGCCGATCTGCCGGTGGTAGTGCAGTTCGGGTCGTGGATTGGCGGCGATCGGGACGGTAATCCGTTTGTCACCGCAACGACGACGGCGGAGTCGGTGGCGATGTCGCGTGAGGTGGTGCATGACTACTATGTGGCGCGGCTGACGGAGCTGTTCGAGCAATTGGCGCCGTCGACACGGCAGGCACCGATTTCTGTGGCGCTGAGGAAGCGGCTCTCAAGTTACCTGGAGCAGCTGAAGGCCGCGGGATATGCGATGGAATTTGTGGGCGACTTCCCTACCGAGGCGGTGCGGATGCAGATTGCGTGCATGACGCTGCGGCTTGGTGGAGTGCCGGCGGTGTCGATGCACAAGCATTTGGCGCTGCCGCTGGAGGCGACGCTGCCGCGGTATGAGATGGCGGCGGAGTTCCTGGAGGATCTGACGCTGCTGCATGAGTCGCTGGACGAGAATCGTGGGAAGCGGCTGGCAGAGAGGTTTGTGGATCCGCTGCTGTTGGCGGTGCGGACGTTTGGGCTGCATCTACAGACGCTGGATATTCGGCAGCACGCGAAGGTGGACGCGGCTGCTTTGCGAGAGTTGAAGGCTGGGGGCGAGGTGAGTGCGCAGACGCTGGAGGTGATGTCGACGTTCCGCGCGATTGCGGAGTTGAAGAAGAGTTTGCCGGCGACGATTGCGCTGTACGTAGTGTCGGGTGCGACGGCGGTGGAGGACGCACTGACGGTGGTGGAGCTGGCGCGGATGGGCGGGGTGAAGGTCGAAGGTGGAACGAGCGCGAGCGGAGAGCATGATCCGGGGCTGCAACCGGTGCTGTTGTTCGAGTCGATTGAGGATCTGCGGAACGCGCCAGTGGTGTGTCGCGCGCTGTGGACGAATGAAGCGTATACACCGCTGCTGAAGGCGTGGGATGGGCACCAAGAAGTGATGCTGGGGTACTCGGACTCGAATAAAGATGGGGGCATGATTACGAGCACGTGGGAGATCTGGAAGGCGCACCGTGCGCTGCATGAAGTGGCGCGGGAGTGTGGCGTAACGCTGCGGCTGTTCCATGGGCGCGGTGGCACGGTGGGACGCGGCGGCGGGCCAACGCATGGCGCAATCTTTGCGCAGCCGCTGGATAGCTTTACGGGGCAGCTACGGATTACAGAACAGGGCGAGGTGCTGAACTGGAAGTACAGTGATGTGGTGCTGGCGGAGCGGAACCTGGAGTTGATGATCGCTGCGGCGCTGGATGCGCTGGCGCGTCCGAGTGTGAAGCCGGGTGTGAAGCCGGTGTTGACGGGAGAGATGCTGCCGGAGTGGGAGGCGGCGCTCGATGAGTTGTCGGCGACATCGTTTGCGTTTTATACGAAGCACCTGATGGATGATCCCGAGGTGTTCACATACTTTGAGCAGGCAACACCGGTGGCGGAGCTGGAGCATGCCCGGATTGGGTCGCGACCGGCGAAGCGGGCGGATGCGAGCGCGTCGGGGAAGCCGGCGGAGAAGCGGAGCCTGACAGATCTGCGGGCGATTCCGTGGGTGTTTGGGTGGATGCAGTCGCGACACGTGGTGCCGGCGTATTTTGGCGTGGGGTACGCGCTGGAGCAGTATGCGGAGAAGCACGAAAACGGGCTGGCACTGCTGCAGGAGATGATGCTGGGGCTGCCGCTGTTCGTGGACATTATCAAGAATGTTGAGATCGCGATGGCGAAGGCGGACTTTGGGATTGCGAAGCAGTACTCGCTGCTGGTGGCGGATGTGGGGCTGCGGGAGCGAGTGTTTACGACGCTGGAGACGGAGTTCAATCGCACGCGGCGGATGGTGCTGGCGGTGGCGCAGCAGAAGGAGTTGCTGGAGAGCAACCAGGTGCTGGCGCGGTCGATCCGGCTGCGCAATCCGTATGTAGATCCGATGAGCCTACTGCAGCTTGAGTTATTGCGACGCAAGCGCGCGGGCGAGCAGGGCGAAGAGCTGGATCGCGCGATTACTGCGACGATTAATGGGATCAGCGCGGGGCTGCGGAATACGGGCTGAGGTCAGATCCGCAGCCGGCGAAGTTAATTCGATGCGGCTTGAGGCGTGATCCTGATGGCCTTGTTGTTGGAGAACACGATGATGATGGGATGACCGTTGTTGTCGAATTTGACGGCGCGGTTGCCGGTGTTGTCGGAGTTGGGGACGGTGACTTCGCCGAGAGACATCATGGCCTGGTTTTCGCTCATGCCGAGCACTGCCTGATGCTGATCGATGGCGGACCACATGGGGGCCGGCCAGAAGTTGTAGAGCTTGTGGGGATCTTCATAGAAGAAGACATTGTCGGTGATGAAGTTATAGCCACCGTTGTCGTAGTTGCCGACGGGGGTGGCATAGAGGGTGTTGGGGTCAGCAGATTTGGGCAGCGTGAAGGCGAGAAGGACGTGGCGCTGGCCGGGGGCGATGCGGAAGACGGCCGGGCCGGTGGCGGGAGCCTTCTGTTCGAAGACGCCTTTGATGAGCATGGGCGTGGCGCCCAGGAGGCTGCCGACGGGGTGTGCGTAGTCGACGTGATTACCTTTGTCGGCGTAGTAATCGAGCTGGCCGCCGGCACTGACCCAGAGGGTTTGGCCGATGAGGGCGCGCATGTCGGCGAGCGTGTCGGGATGCTCCTTTTTAAGGAAGACATTATCGTCGGGGTCGACTTTGATGTTGGCGTAGGGATCTGTCTTGCCCGGTACGTCTTCGTGGTTGGCCTTGTAGATGAGGCCGATGCGGACGCCGACGGCGAGCACCAACACTGCCGTGACGCCGAGGCCGATCTTGAGTCCCTTTTGCATGAAATTCCTCCCTTCTGACAGATTAGCTTGGTCTGGAAAAGGTTGCGAGGGTTGGGCAGGAAATCGGCGGTGCGCTATGATCGCGTGCATATCTGCAAACGAGGTCCTGTCATGCGTGTGCTTCGCGCGCTTCTGTCTGTGCCGGTGATTTTGATGGTTTTGCCTGCGCGAGGGCAGGTGGCATTAAAGACTCCGGTGACGCTCTCGCCGGCTGTGGCGCGGTATGTGAAGGTGCCGGCGGCAGAGTGGATTGTGTTGAAGAATGTGCGCGTGATTGATGGCACGGGCGCGCCGGCGATCGAGAAGACCGACGTGGTGATTCATAACGGCAAGATTGATTCAATTGGTGTGGTCGAGAAGATTGCGGCGGGAGCGACCGTGCTGGATTTGAGCGGGCACACGGTGTTTCCGGGGTTGGTAGGGATGCACGATCACATGTACAACATAGCGCGGCCGAACCTGAACGCGGCGGGCGGTTCGGAGCCGCCGCTGATGGTGCCAGAGCTGGCGTTTTCGTCGACCCACCTGTACCTTGGCGCGGGCGTGACGACGATGCGCACTACCGGCTCAGTGGAACCGTACACGGATTTGAACATGCGTGATGCGATCGACAAGGGGGAAATCCCGGGACCGCATATGGATGTGACGGGGCCATATCTGGAGGGGTCAAAGTCGGTGTTCATCCAGATGCACAAGCTGCGCGATGCCGAGGATGCGCGCGCGACCGTGGACTTCTGGGCGAAGCAAGGCGTGACCAGCTTCAAGGCGTATATGTTCATCACGCGTGCAGAACTGAAGGCCGCCATCGACGAGGCGCACCGGCATGGGATGAAGATTACCGGGCACCTGTGCGCAGTGACGTATCCCGAAGCGGCTGAGTTGGGAATCGACAACCTGGAGCACGGATTCTTTGTGAACACGCAGCTGGATCCGGGTAAGCAGCCGGATGAGTGCCCGAACACGGTGGGTAGTCCGACGCTGCAGAAGATGACGGCGGGCGGAGCGGAGGCGAAGGCGCTGATCGACCTGTTGGTGAGCCATCATGTGGCGGTGACATCGACGCTGCCGGTGATGGAGCCTGACGATCCGCCACAGGTGCACATTCAGTCTCGGGTGCTGGAGACGATGGCGGTGCCGACGCGTGAGGCGTATCTGTACACACGCAATTTGGAGCTGATGCGGGCGGCGGCGAATCCCGAGGTGGCGGCGCAGAGGGCGGCGATGTTCAAGAATGGGATGGCGCTGGAGCGGGAGTTTGTGGCTGCTGGCGGTCTGCTGATGGCAGGGCCTGATCCTACCGGCGATGGTGGTGTACTGCCAGGGTATGGCGATCAGCGCGAGGTGGAGTTGCTGGTGGCGGCGGGCTTCACTCCGCTGGAGGCAATCAAGATTGCTACGCTGAATGGAGCGACATTTGAGGGTCTCGCGAGTTCGATTGGCAGCATCGCGCCGGGCAAGAACGCGGATTTGGTCGTTGTAGAGGGCGATCCGAGCCGGAAGATTTCGGATATTGAGAACACGGAAATTGTGTTCAAGGATGGCGTGGGATATGACTCGCAGAAACTGCTGGAGTCGGCGAAGGGGCGGTACGGCCAGTATTGATTGGGGGCGGCCTAGCCGACGGGCTCCATGCTGCTGAATTGTTTTTCGAGGGCGACGAGGCTTTCGGCAGTGAGGGTGTCGGCGTGACGGAGCGCCGGGAAGAAGATGCTCCAGGAGCCGGTGACGGCAACGCTGGCGATGCCGCCGATGACGACCGCGCGGACGGCTCCCCACCAGTGGGCGGTAAGGCCGCTCTCGTACTCGCCGACTTCGTTGGAGACGCCGATGAAGAGCCAATTAATGCTGGAGACGCGGCCGCGCATCTCGGGCGGCGTGGCGAGTTGGAGGATGCTGGAGCGGACGACGACGGAGATCATGTCCGACGCACCAATGATGACCAGCGCAATGCAACTGAGCACGATGTTGCGGCTGAGGCCGAAGATGATGGTCGCAACGCCGAAGATGCCGACGCAAACGAGCATGATTTTCCCGGCGCGGCGCTTGATGGGATAGGCGAGCAGGGTGAGGGAGACGGTGAGGGCTCCGAGCGAGGGCATGGCGCGCAGGAGGCCAAGGCCGTTGGCTCCGGAGTGAAGGATGTCCACTGCGAAGATGGGCATGAGCGAGGCTGCGCCGCCGAGCAGAACGGCGAAGAGGTCGAGCGAGATGGAACCCAGCAGAAGGCGTGTGCCGATCACGTAGCGCAGGCCGGCCAGCATGGTGTCGACGGAGAAGCCTTTCTTGTCGGCGGGGGCGCGGCGTTTGATTACGCTGAAGAAGCTGAGGAAGAGCAGAAGGCCGAGGAGGGTGAAGCAATAGACCAGCGGTGCGCCGTTGAAGTTGGCGAAACGCCCGCCGAAGATATGCGCAAGCGGGATGGTGAAGAGCAGGCCGCCAATCATGGGGCCGGTGGCGTTGGCGATCTGAAAGATGGAAGAGCCCCAGGTGACAGCGTTGACGAAGTGGTCCTTGGGGACGAGCGAGGGGACGAGCGCGCTGGCCGCGGGACCGCTGAAGCACCGGCCTGCTCCAATGACGAAGAGGATCGCGTAGATGAGCCAGATGTTCTGCGAGTGATGCAGTGCAAGCCAGAGCAGGGCGAAGGTGGCGATTGCCTGCACGGTGTAGCAGGTGAGGATGACGGTGCGGCGGTCATAGCGGTCGGCGACATGGCCGGCGGGAAGAACGAAGAAGATGCCGGGAAGGAAGAGCGCGAGGCCGGTGTATCCAAGAGCGAGGGCCGAATGGGTGATCTGGTAGACCTGCCAGGCGACGCCGACGGATTGGGCTTCGGCGCCCATGATGCCCATGAGGCGGGCTGTGGAGTAGAAACGGAATTCGCGCGACTGCCATGCACTGGTGGCGCTGGGGGATTGCTGGGCGGCATCGCTCATCTGAACTACTATGCTTGCACAGTTGGAGCAGGGCGGTCATGAACGGCCGCTATGATAGAGACCGGCGACGAGACGAAAGGAAAGCAAGAATGAGTGCACCGGATCGAGATACGCTGGGAACTTTGCCGACAGAGGCGCGCAATCCTGCGAGTGAGCGTCTGGATACGCTGCCGACGTTGGAGATGCTGGCGCTGATCAACGCGGAGGACGCGAAGGTTGCGGGCGCTGTGCAGGCGGAGCTGGCGCAGATTGCAAAGGCTGTGGATGCGATTGCGGAGCGGTTTCGGCGGGGTGGGCGACTTTTTTATATCGGCGCGGGAACGAGTGGGCGACTGGGGGTGCTGGATGCGAGTGAGTGTCCGCCAACGTTTTCGGTGAGTGCGGATTTGGTGCAGGGATTGATTGCGGGTGGGGATTCGGCGCTGCGGCTTTCGAGTGAGCACTCGGAGGATTCGCACGAGGAGGGGGTGCGTGATTTGCAAGCGGCGGGGTTCGGGGTTGATGCAAGGCCTGACACGCTGGTGGGGATTGCGGCGAGTGGGCGAACGCCTTATGTGCTGGCGGCGATGGAGTATGCGAAGAGTCTTGGCGCGCTTACGGTGGGGTTGAGTTGTGTGCCGGGGTCAGCCCTAGCGCAGGCGGCGGAGATTGCGATTACGCCGGCGACGGGTGCGGAGGTGCTGACCGGGAGCACACGGATGAAGGCGGGAACTGCGACGAAGATGGTGCTGAACATGCTGTCGACGGGCGTGATGGTGCGGACCGGCGCGACGTTTGGCAACCTGATGGTGAATATGCGGCCGACCAATGCAAAACTGGTAGACCGCGCAGAGAGGATTATCGCTGCGGCGGTTGGATGTGATGCGAAGACGGGGGCGCGGTTGCTCGCGGAATCGGGTAGCGATGTGAAGGTGGCGATTGTGATGGGGAAGCTGGGTGTGGGGCGCGAGGCTGCGGTGGAGCGGCTGGCGAAGGCTGGGGGTGTCCTTGCGGATGCGCTCGAGAAAAATGTGCAAAGCCGTTCATGAGGGAGCAACACCGCGGGATTAAAGTAGGCGCATGCGAGCCTATATTTCCAAATCGTATTTGAAGCTGCTGGGGCGCAGGGCGCTGCTTGGTTTGGCATTTTTGGTGATTGCCAAGCTGGCTGTTGCTTAGTTCGCGATGACCCGGGCCGACATTTGAAGCCGCGCTAGCTGAAGAGCGTGTGCTTGCGGGGCATGTCGATGCCCAGGTGCTCGTAGGCGAGGCGGGTGGCTACGCGGCCGCGGGGGGTGCGGTCGAGGAAGCCAATCTGGATGAGAAATGGTTCGTAGACTTCTTCGAGGGCGTCCTGCTCTTCGGCGAGTGCGGCTGCGAGGGTGTTAAGGCCGACCGGGCCGCCGTCATATTTTTCGATGATGGTGCGGAGGAGGCGGCGATCGAGCTCGTCGAAGCCGTGGGCGTCGACTTCGAGGAGTTCAAGTGCGGCGACAGCGGTAGGGCGATCGATGCGGCCGGCGGCGCGGACTTCGGCGAAATCGCGGACGCGGCGGAGAAGGCGGTTGGCGATGCGCGGCGTGCCTCGGGAGCGCATGGCGATCTCAGCGGCGCCGTCGCGGTCGATGGGGACACCAAGGACTTCGGCCGAACGCTCGACCACCCAGCGGAGCTCGTCATCGGTGTAGAACTCCAGGCGGAGGAGGATACCGAAGCGGGAGCGCAGCGGGGAGGAGAGCAGGCCGGGGCGCGTGGTGGCAGCGACGAAGGTGAAGGGGTCGATGCGCATGACGTGGGTGCGGGCCGAGGGGCCGGTGCCGATCATGATGTCGAGCTGATAGTCCTCAAGCGCGGTATAGAGCTTTTCTTCCATGACGGGCTGGAGGCGGTGGATCTCGTCGAGGAAGAGGACCTGCTTGGGCTTGAGGTTGGTGAGGATGGCGGCCATGTCGCCCTGGACCTGGAGGGCAGGGCCGGAGGTCTGCTGAAAACCTACGTCGAGCTCGTTGGCGATGATGGTCGCGAGGGTGGTTTTGCCGAGGCCGGGAGGTCCGAAGAGGAGGACGTGGTCGAGGGCCTCGCCGCGCGATTTTGCGGCTTCGAGGGCGATGGCAAGTTGCTCTTTCGCCTTGGTTTGGCCTATGAACTCGGCAAGGCGTTTGGGGCGCAGTTTTAGCTCGACGGCATCATCGTCGTCGAGGCGTCCGGCGGAGACAAGGCGGTCGGCCTCGGAGGTGCGCGGCGCGGCGGTGCCGAGGCCAATTTTTCGCTTTTGCTCGAAGTCCATGCTGAGGCGAGGATAAGGCGAAGCGGACGCTGAAGCAATCTGTGGAAGGAAGTGCGTGAAGTTTTGGCGGGGGTTGGGGCGGAGGCGATGATAACTTGCAGCGTTCCGGCGGCTAAAGGCGGGGTGTGCACGTCTATAGTGGGCGTGCATCTTAATGCAATTGGATCCGGCGGCGGTTGAGGAAGCCGGATCGCGGGAGAGTTCATGTTCGAATCGTCGCGTTTGTATCTGGCGCTGGTGACGGCGCTGCTGGCAGGCTCGATGAGTGGGGCTGCTCAGCAACAACCTGCTCCGCCGGTTAGCCAAGCGGGTTCCGAACCGCAGGCCGCGCAACCGGCAGAGTCGACCGTGCTGCATGCGCGCACCGGATCCTTGCCCAGGACGATTCACCTGGATGTGGTGGTGACGAGCAAGCCGGGGCAGCCAGTGGCAGGGCTGGAGCAGAAAGACTTTACGCTGCTGGATGATAAGACACCGCGCGAGATTACTTCTTTCGAAGCAGTCGACGAGCAGAAGCAACCGGTGCAGGCGATTCTCGTGATTGACGCTGTAAATACGGGGTACACGGTGATCTCACAGGAGCGAATCGAGATCGACAAATTCCTGCGGGCCAATGGAGGCAAGCTGACGCTGCCGATCGCGCTGGCCGTGTTCGGTGACCAGGGGATCAAGATGCAGGGCGGGTATAGCCGCGACGGCAATGCACTGGCGGATGCATTGGCGAAGTACACGATCAGCCTGCGGGAGATTGGCCGGTCGGCAGGGGTGCAGGGCGCCGAGGAGCGTCTGGGCGACTCGCTGAAGGCGATACGGCTACTGGCGTCGTATGAGGCGCAGCGACCGGGCCGGAAGATCATTTTGTGGGTGTCGCCGGGCTGGCCGCTGCTCTCCGGGCCGGCGATAAACCTGACGGGGAATGAGAGGACGCAGATCTTCAACGACATCACGTTTTTGTCCACGACGCTGCGGGAGGCGCAGACGTCGGTGTACGCAATCGATCCGCTGGGAGTAGGGGAGTCTGTGGGTAGAGTTTTCTATTATGAGCAATTTACGGGCGGGGTGAAGAAGCCGTCGGACGACAATATTGGAAATCTGGGGCTGCAGGTAATCGCCAATGAAACGGGCGGATTGGTGCTCAACAGCACCGGCGTCGCAGAACTGCTGCAGGAGTCCGTAGCAGATAACGTCGCATATTATCGGTTGTCCTTTGAGCCGCCGCCGACGGAGAAACGAGATGTGTATCACTCGTTGAAGGTGACGGTGGCGAAGCCGGGTCTGACCGTGGCCACGAGCACCGGATACTACGCCGAGCCTTAATCTCCAGGGACCCTGGAAATTAAAGTGATGAACGGAATGACATCTGCATCAAAACAAAAATGTAACTGTGCGTCCTGGGACGGGAAAGATGCGTCTCACTGTTGCGGTAACAGTTTTGTCATGTTGTTCGATGTTGAAGAAGAACCAAAGAAGGCCAGGATGCGGGTCGGCGGAATGCGGTCCTGCGGTTGGTTATGGAACGAATTTAATTTCAGTTAAGGTGGGCGTTGACTCTTAGGCGCACACCGGATGGGAACTTATTGATGAAGCGCCTGATCTCTGCGTGTCTTACGATATTTTGCTGTGTTTGCCTAATGCTAGCGACCGAACGCCGTGCGATGGCGTATGTTGATCCCGGCTCGGGGTTGCTGGCGCTGCAGTCGATCGGGTCCATGCTGGCGGCGGCGGGATTTTTTATGAGACGGCGTATCATTGGGCTATTCAACAAAAAGAAGCCCCTTGCGAGCGCTGAGCAGCGCTTGGTTGATTCGCGTTTAGCGGGGCGGAAAGAAGATTCTCGCAACGCCGCATGACCAATGGAACGCCGATAGCAACATTCCGTGACCCCGCCGGATCTCTAAGCCTGGAAGGCGATTTCGCCGTCCGCACGATCCATCCTGAAGCCCGCGACCAGGTGATGGAGTTTGTCACTTCGCAGTTCTGCAACCAATTGCAGGACCGTGGAGACATGGTCGCCATCACGATCAAGGAAACGCCGGCGGGCCTGCAGCTTTTGCATCCGAAGGTGCCGGTACCGACGTATCCGTGGGAGTGGACACCGTCGCAATGGCTGGCGGCCGCGGAATTGACCCTCTCACTGTGCGCCGAGGCCCTCGATGAGGGTTGGGTTCTGAAGGATGCGACGCCGCTGAATATTCTGTTTGTGGGTTCGCGGCCAGTGCTGGTCGACGTGCTGTCGTTTGAGCGGTGGGACCCGGCACCGAAGGAGTATCCAAGCCACATCTGGCTGGCCTATGGGCAGTACGTGCGTACGATTCTGCTACCACTATTGATGAACCGGATGCTGAGCTGGCCGCTGGAGCTGTCGCTGTTCAAGCGCGATGGATATGAGCCGGTGGAACTGTATAAGGCGTTGAGCTGGCGGCAGCGGCTTTCGTCCGAGGCGTTCTGGCCGGTGACGTTGGCAGCTCGATTGGATCGGAAGAGTGAGCGGAAGACGACGGTCCCCTCGGCGGCCAAGGCTGCGCCTCAACACAAGTCTCCAGAGCTGGCGCTGCATCTGCTGAAGCGGACGCTCGAGAATCTGCGCAAGCAAACGCGCCGAGCCATGCCGGACTATGCGGGCTCGGAGTGGTCAAACTATACGGCGACGCTGACGCATTACACGGCGCAGGAGAGCGCACAGAAGCTGGACTGGGTGCGTAACGTGCTCGAAGAACTGAAGCCGGCCCGGGTGCTGGACATTGGAGCGAATACGGGAGTGTTCAGTGCGCTGGCCGCGGAGCATGGAGCGCAGGTGGTGTCGCTGGAGCGGGATGCGGCGGCGGCTGAGAGCCTGTATAGGATGACACGCACTAGCCCGCTGTCGATCCAGACGATTCACGCGGACCTTGCGCGGCCGACGCCGGCGGCGGGTTGGGACAATCACGAGACCAGCAGCCTGCTGCACCGCCTGGAGGAGAAGTCAGACATGGTGCTGATGCTGGCGGTGATCCATCATTTGATTTTGATGGAACAGATTCCGATCAGCGCAATTCTCGATTTGGCGCATCGGCTGACGTCGCGAACCCTGGTACTGGAATGGGTACCGGTGTCCGATCCGATGTACCAGAGCCTGATGCGCGGCCGGGATGCACTGTACGGCTCGCTGAGCGAAGCCGACCTATTGACAGCGTGCGAGGGACGTTTTCACACGCTACGCAGACAACCGCTGGAGAATGGTCGTATTTTATTTCTCTTCGCGAAGGTTTAATAGTGAGAGAGTAATTCAAGGAAGCGTGCCACAGGTTCGGGATGGGAAGCAGAGCCACGCCTGGAGCCTCTCGCGCACGGAGAGATTGAAAAGGACAAGATGCTGAAGAAGCTTGGCCAGTGCCTCGGCCTCGCCTCCATGTTGCTGGTAATGAACTATGGCGACTTGCTGGGCGGTGGGTATGACGCCCGCATGCATGTGCCGTTTGCACTGCACGGGATCGTGTGGGCGCAGTTGATCGACATTATCCTGTTGGGGTTGATGTTGTTCGCTGTGATCGGGCCGCTTTCACGCACGCGGTTCTATCCATGGGTGAGGCTGCTGCTGACCATCGCGGTGCCGCCCTACCTGATCCTGCTTACGCGAGCGGAGATTTCACATGCAGTGACAAAGAGCATTGTTCTCCTGATTGCTATCGTCTGGACGGCGTTTGTCTTGCTGCTGTGGACCAGGTCCAAGGACGCGTATGGGAAGTTGATGCGCGTGGGCGAGTTCATGGCGGCCTTCTTTACCGTGTTCTGTTTGTGCAGCATCGTCCAATTGCTTTGGATCCTGCACTGGAAGCCCGGGCCACACCAACAGACCGCGGCGTGGTCGACGACGAGGCAGCCGCCGCGAGCACATCCGCGACTGGTGTGGATTGTTTTTGACGAGCTCTCGTATGACCAGTTGTATGAAGATCGCGCGGATGGCCTGGCGCTCCCGAACTTTGATGCGCTGCGCAACGAGAGCACGGTGTTCACCGATGTGCAGCCGATCGGCGACCACACGGTCAGGATTTTGCCATCGCTGCTGAGTGGCGGGGTGATCGCAAAATATAACTTTACGTTCGACAACCGCTTGCTGGTGCATGACGAGGGGATGCATGGTTATGTGCCTTTGGATGGGTCGGGGACAGTGTTTGCGGATGCGCAGAAGAACGGTTGGCGCACTGCGGCGGTGGGTTGGTACAACCCGTACTGCACCGTTTACGCAGGCACCATCGATGACTGCTATTGGATGAACGTTGACCGAATGGATGGGCCGATGGCCCAGGACGCGAGCTTCCGGAGCAACGTGTGGTCGCCCCTAAAACAGGCGGGATTGCAGATGGTGTGGCCCGCGCGTGCGGACGAAAACATTTGTACCTATGGAGTGCGGCAGCGGACAAAGACATATCTGGATTTGGAAGAGCACGCTGCGCAGATACTGAAGACCGATCAGGCAGATTTTGTGTTTCTGCACCTGCCGGTGCCGCATAGTCCGGCAATCTGGAATCGCGCGCGCGGCGACTATGCGCAGGGCTGCGGAGGTTCGTACCTCGACGGCCTGGCGCTGGCTGATCGGGAGCTGGGAAGCGTGATGACGACGCTGAAGAGGTCGCCGCGCTGGAAGGACACGACGCTCATCGTGGAAGGCGACCACTCGTGGCGTCTGTGGCTGTGGGACGATCAGCCGGGATGGACGGCTGAAGATCGTGAAGCATCACAATCGGGATTCGATGCGCGGCCAGCGGTGATCGTGCATCATGCCGGGCAGACGAAGGCGCAGGAGTTCACCACACCATGGAGCTTGATCAATGTGCATGGTGTGGTGGAACAGGTGCTCCACGGCGGGCCGGGACGCTAGGCGCTTCAGTACTTGAACCGATAACGAATTTCTCCATAGATCTGTCGCGGGTCATTCCAATGGAACCCGCCGAAGGTCAGGCTGTTATCCAAAAGCACGCGGACATTTGCCACATTCAGCGCGTTCACTGAGAGGGTGTATTTCTTTGCGAACGTCTTGCCGACGGCGAGATCGAAGGTGGTGTGGCTGGGCAGATACGGTCCGGGGTACTGCGCCTGGGGCGTACCGTACTGTCCGTTGACGAAGCCCGAACCGTAATAGACGTTGGTCGAAGCGGTGACCTTGCCTGGGAGAATGCCGTCGAAGCCTACGTTCAAGGTATTTCTTTGATCGTGGTCGACCGGTGCGAGCCCTGGAGGAATGTTGAGCGGACACGCCGACGTGATCGGCGCTGGGCAGACAAGGCCACCGGTGATCGGCGACGTCGCTTGCGCGATCTGGTTGGCATACGCGAGGTGGAACTGGCCGTGATGGAAGACATCGGGAGAGTGCAGGTTCAGGCTCCACCCCTGGATGAGCGCATAGGACCACGTGATCGGCCAGAAGATATTCGATTCGCCGATGTTGTTGTGGTCCAGCCAGTTCTCTGCCCTGGTCTCGTAGTTGTTGATACTGAGGGTCCAGTTGCGGTACGGGATGGTGACTCCATATTGCCATTGAATGTCGCGCTCGCCGTGCAGAGGAGCGAACGTAAGACTCGCGCCGTTGGCCAGGTCGAGCAGAGGTCCGGTGGCCGTGGCCAAAGGGGGCGCCTGATAGTAGTACCCATAGAAACCGCTGAAGACCCAGTTCAGATGTGGGACGCGTAAGGCGGCGCCAAATCGTGGATCGGTGGCGGTCTCTGAGATGGTCGAGCTGAACTGCGTTGCGCGGAAACCTGTAATCAACGTGAACCACGGGGTGACCTTGAACTTGTCGTTGATGAACTCCGCGACGACGCCTCCGTTCACGGCGATCGAAGAGAATGTCGGTGGAATGTTTGGCGTACCGTCGGTGAAGACGTTGTTGAAGTAGTTGTATTGGTGTTGGCCAAAGCCGTAGAGGCCGGCTTGGAGATCGTTCTTCCAGAAGGTTTCGTGGAGTGCGGTCTGGCCTCCCGCATAGCTCGCGTTTTGATCGACGGTCGAGATCACGGGAGTATCGTTTGGACCACCCTGGTAGTCGGCGCCGTTGTAATGGTAGAAGGGTGAGACCGTGAGCAGGGTCTTGGGATTGAAGGTGTGGATCCACGAGAAGGTGACATAGCCGTCGGGCTCACGCTCGGCGTCACGCAGACCGCTCGATGGATAGACCTGGTTCCCGACGGAGTTCGGATCGGGGTCGATTGGGATCTGGTAATAATCCTGACGCAACGACGTGACCAGCCGGTATTGATTCCTGGCGTCGGGATTGAAGATGAACGAGGCGAATCCCCCGTAGCCATTCACTGCGTCGTGGACCACCTGGGGAATAGGGGTCTCGAGTCCGTAGTTGCTGCGGTTCCCATTCAGGCTCGCATAGTAGGCAAAGCGCTGCGTATGACCTCCGCAACTAATTTGATCATCCGTCTGGTAGAAGCTTCCGACAGTGATGACGAGGTCGCACTCCCTGTCGCGCTCGAAGCCGGTGCGCGGCACAACGTTGAAGACGCCGTAGGTGCGATCCCCATAATCCGCGTCGTAGCTGCCGCTGTAGACCTCGAGAGTATCAATATCTCGGGGGGCAATTTGCGGCCCCAGGTTGGTGG
>Ga0302325_10017722_pt1 | contig 15038 bp, 8 predicted proteins | sample Palsa_T0_2_FD_201948 | JGI IMG/M metagenome (GOLD analysis project Ga0302325, IMG submission 201948) | Peat permafrost microbial communities from Stordalen Mire near Abisko, Sweden - Palsa_T0_2 | ecosystem: Environmental > Terrestrial > Soil > Palsa > Peat permafrost | place: Sweden: Abisko... | reverse complement strand
AACTCTTCCTCGCGCCCAGCGCAATACCAGTCGCGGCAGAAGATCCGCTCCTTCTCAAGCCTGAAGGTGTCCTCGGAGTAGTACCAGCTAGATGGCAGGGTCTGCTCGAGCCCGCCCACGGGGGACAGCGGTTCGTTGTTCATGGGAAAATGCCTGCCTTAGGTCCCGACTTCGTATAAAAGCGGCGGCGCGGCGATGATCGGAACATCACGCAGATAGGAATCGCTGCGTGGCACGCTGTCAAGTTCGCGCGCATAACGGTGCCCGCTGTACACGGCGTGCACGATGGCCCCTGGCGCAAGCGCATCTCCGATCCGGCCCACCGAGAGGATCCCGGCCGACACGCGCTCGTCTTCGCGCGCGACGAGCTCATCGTAGAGGGAAGTCTGTCCCGTGCGCGCGCCGACGATGACGAGCGAGCGACACGGCAGTTGACGCTCGGCACCCGTAAATAGGTTCGCAAGACTCACCGTGCCTGCCACGAAGTCCGTCACTCGCGACAAAGTCATCAACGCCACTCCCGCATTCGCAAGCGCCCGATGAATCTGCGGTTGCTCGTTCGTCATGATGGTCCAGGCCGAGGCGTGGCCTGCGGGTGTGACGTAGGTGACGCTCGTCGCCGTTTGCGCCAAGCGTTCCGCGAGCAGGCCCCCCATGTAATAGTTATCAAAATCGAACACCACGACGGGCCCTTCAAGCTGCGCGCCGGCGGCAATGTCATCTGGTGTGTAGACATCAGGACCGTGCAGCTCGCCGACGGCAAGCTCAAGCGGCGAATACAAGAAGCGCCTCCAGCGCGCGCCGGTCGCGATGATGACACGTGCATGCTCGAGCCCAAGAATGTCATCCACTGAGAGTTTATTACCCGCGTAGAGATTCACATTTGGCAGCCGCTGCAACTGCGCGAGGCGCCAGTCGAGCACCCTTCCCCAGGTCTTGAGCCCCGGGAGGCTCGTCTCAAAGCGCAGCCGGCCGCCGAATGCGCCTTCGGCTTCGGCGAGCGAGACTGAGTAGCCGCGCCGCGCGGCGCTCAACGCGCACTCAAGCCCCGCGGGGCCGCCGCCAACGATCAGCACCGCCGCAGCGCTCGCCGCGGGCTCAATGCGCTCCGGATGCCACCCGCGCCGCCATTCCTCGCCGATCGTGGGATTTTGCGTGCAACGCACCGGCACACTGTCATGCCAGCTGGATATGCAGATGTTGCAGCCGATACATTCGCGGATATCCTGCTCACGGCCCTCGTTGATCTTGCGCGGCAAAAATGGATCGGCAATCGACGGTCGCGCGGCACCGATGAGATCAAGAACACCGCGCTTGATCTGCGCCGCCATGGCATCCGGAGAAGTGAAACGGCCCACACCCACGACTGGCTTGGTGGTGAACCGTTTGACGAAATCGATGACCGGCTCGTGGCTGCCTTCGGGCGTAAAGCGCGAAGGCGCGCAATCCGTCGGACTCGAGTCCATCTTGACGTCCCACAGGTCCGGAACTTCCGCCAGGAGCTCGACGACTTCGTGCGCCTCTGAAAGCGCGTGCTCACTGGCGCGCGTTCGCAGCTCCTCGAGGCTGATTCGCAGCGCGACCGCGCACCTATCCCCTACCGCATCCTTGGTGACTTCAAGAAGCTCGCGCACGATGCGAACGCGATTCGCGACCGAGCCACCGTAGGCATCGGTACGCCTATTCCATTCGGGCAGCAGGAATTCGTACGGCAGGTAGCCCATTCCTGCGTAGACGTAGATGATATCGAAGCCTGCCCGCTGGGCTTTGCGGGCCGCTTCCGCCTGCCAGTGAAGGACGGCCGCAATGTCGTCGGCATCCATCGCTTTAGAGCGTTGGTTGCCCATAAAACCCACATGCGTCGCCATCCAGGACAGACCGGACGGCGACAGCGGCGCCAGCCTCGACGTGCGGTTCGAGACCGAGCCGCCGCCATGCCACAGCTCGATCCCCGCCAGAGCCCCGTGCTCATGAACCGCGTCGGTCATGAGCGCGTGCGAACGTATGTCGTTCTCATCCCAAAGGGTCGCATAAGGCAGCGGGGAGTCGTCGGAGGTGGGATGGACCGAAACGTAGCCGGTGTTGACGACACCCCAACCGCCCTCCGCCTTCATGCCGCGAAATCCCGCGCGCATGCGCGGCATGGCGTTCGTCATGCCGCTCGCATGCGGCACTGCGTAGAACCGGTTCGGAGCCGTAACGGGCCCGATTCGCACGGGTTCAAAGAGAATGTCGAAACGCGGGTTACGTGCCACAAACGCACCCTCAGCTCGCGGAAAATTCAGTATAACGAAGTTCGTTCCGCGCCATTGCTATTTATCGATCGTTCAACAGCGGCGCGAATTAAAACGTCCCGCACTTTGGCTGTGCGCCACCCGTGCATGAGGCAACAGGATTTTGCGACCCGCCAGCGAATTGCGCATGTCAACGCGGGTAAAAATATCCTCCGTCGCGCCGAGCTGTCGGCGTCCGTGAACGGGAACGAGCATACGCCCTTGCGGGTTCCGCCGAGCCGAGCATCCCGCTCGCGCAAGGCAGGGACACGAACCGCAAGGTCGATGGCCTGAGCACCGCTAATTCGGAAAGTGACTGCACTGCCGATTGCGGTCGAACAAGAGCCGTTTACGAAGGAAGGGATCATGGGGTTAGGCGCTGACTAGGTCGCACGGACTGCAACCGTCCCCGGAGCAATCGCGCAATCTCTTATGTCACAGGTCCGCGCAATGCACTTCGAACCTACATTCTAAATACACTATATCCTATTGATATATATTGTATTTGAACTCAAATACGTCGGCAGGCGTTAAGCGCGGTCACGACGCGCCCCAAACGGTCGCGAACAGCCGCGAAAAATTGCCACCAATAATTTTCAGGACTTGCGCGTCTGGATAACCGCGTTGAGACAAAAGCGACGCGATGCGAAAGAAACGGTCCGCGCTGTTTAGATCCGGCAAGAACGTGTAGACGTCCGGACGCTCGCCCGGTGCGGAGATTCCTTTGGCGCGACGCTCGGCAACCTCTGCGGCGAATTTCTTTCGGAATTCATCGTCGAATTTGACCGGAGATATCGAGCCGTCGGTGCCGATACCGACGTGATCTTCGCCGCAGACACTGACCGCATGATCGATATGCTGCAATAGATCCTCGGCCATGGGCTGCCCTGCACTGCGCAAAAAAGGCATGAGATAGATTCCCACGACGCCGCCCTTGTCGGCGAGCAGCTTTAGCTCCGCGTCGGTCTTATTGCGCGGCAGCGGTGCGAGCGCCGCGCAGCCGGTGTGCGTAATCGCAACGGGCAGCTTGGATGCTGCGATCGCTTCGCGCGTTGTCCGCTCGCCGCCGTGCGAAAGATCAATCAGCAATTTGCGCTCGTTAAGACGCTCGATCAAAGTATTGCCGAAGCGACTCAGACCTCCGTTGCCAGGCTCGAGGCAGCCGTCGCCCACGAGATTGCGCCCATTGTAGGTGAGTTGAAACACCCGCAAGCCAAAGTCCGCAAACGTGTCGACCCGAGCGAGGCTCTCTGCGATTGGTGTCGCATCCTGGAACCCATAGATGAGCCCGAGTCGACCGCTGCGCTTGGCTGCAGCAATGTCGTCCGCGTTGCGCACGAGCAGAAGCTCTTCCGGATGCGCGGCAATCTGTCGATTCCAGTGCGCGATATTCTGAATCGTGGTGTCGTAGTCGCTCGCATAACTGCCTACACCGCTTACCGTGACATTGACGGCGGTCAGCCCGGATGCGCGTATGTCAGCGAGCGCCTGCACGCCGAGCGCCGTGTCCTCCTCGGCACTGCCGTCGCCCGGGCCGCCGCGCGCATCGATCACGATCGCGCGACGATACGCCTGCGCTGAAAAACCTTGTACCGCCGTTGCGGCATGACCCGCAGGTGTCGAAGCCAATGCTGCTCCCGCCATTGATCCAAGGAAACTGCGGCGATCGATCATTTGTGTTGCCCAAGCGTTGACCGGATCATCCCGCTCTCTAAATGCGTGAATTTGCGACTCGGGCAGGCACCATTAGCGTGTTTTCTCGTCGATCCTTTTGGCAAGCTCCGCCAGATCTGTCTCTTCGGCCTCGATTGCGATTTCAAACGGTGTTTCTCGCGGCGGGGCTTTGACTCGCGCGATGGGTGTCGGCGCCGGCGTCGGCGCCAGCATCGCACCTCGATGCTCAGGCGGCGCGGCCGCCGTCGGCGACGGTCGTAGCCAGTCCTTCTTCTGAGCGATCCAACGCTCGTAGCGATCGAAGCTCCACATCCCGTGCTCGCCCCCGGATTGAATAACCGTCGCCAATTGGCTGAACTGCCCGGCGCGAATGGTCCCCTTGGCGGCTGAACTGGCCGTAAGCACCTCGCAGCGCGGCACACGCAACTGGTACTCGCTTAGAAAATCAAGCCGCTGACAGATGACGCCCACCAAAGAATCGGCAATCTGCGCAAGGATGCTGCCTTGAATCTCTGGCGCAAACGACATGGCGATTCGGCTGAGCGCCTCGGCGCAGGTTGAGGAATGCATGGTAGCCAACACCAGATGTCCGGTCTCGGCGGCATTCAATGTGAGCCGCATGACCTCCGGCGTGCGCATCTCGGTGATGACGAGCACGTCGGGATTTTCGCGCAAGGCGTCGGTGATCGCCTGTTCAACGCTGGGGGAATGCGTGGGAATCTCACGCTGCCGTATAAAGGACCGGCGGTTTGAAAACACATATTCGAGCGGACTTTCGACGGTAATAATGTGCCGTGCGGACGACGCGTTGATCTCCTCGACCAGAGCCGCGAGAGTCGTCGACTTACCGCTGCCCGTGGGCCCCGATACGACAACCAGACCGGTCCGCGGTTCGGTGAACTTGCGCAGGTCAGGATGCAAATTGCATGCGCGCAAACCCTCCACGGAGGAGCTCAAAAGACGTACCGCAACCGCCACGCCGCGGACCGTCCGGAATAGATTGATCCGACACTGCGTCCCGCCGATGTTGACCGACAGGTCAGCCGAGCCGCGCACCACGAATTGATTCCAACGCTCGGAGCCGAGTAATTCTTTCCCGAATTGAATGAGCTGCGACGCGGAGATAACCTCCCCAATCGCGTTGAGTTCTCCCTTGACTCGAACGACGAGCGGCGTCCCCGCCTCCAAATGCAGATCGCTCGCGCGCAGCGAATACGCAGTGGAAACGAGTTCCTTAAATCCCATGTTCAGGCCCTCGGCATCGCCGACCGGATAGTAGCGCGACAGGCGGCTACGCAGAACCGTGACGTTATCGCAAAGCCTCGCCACGCCGCCAAGCCAAGTTGCGCAGTATGGCGCAGTTGCCGCCCCAGGTCAGCGCGGATCGACTCTCATGAGTCGGCGATCGTAGACCGAAGGACTATTGTCACTTTGGCGGCCCCTGCACATGAACCGCGTAAAATGCCCGAAGCAGCACTGCACTTGGACATGCGATCAGCGATGAAAATCCGCAAGCTTGGAAAGAGCGGCCTTAAAGTCTCTTCGATCGGACTCGGCTGCATGGGGATGAGCTATGCCTACGGCTCCTCGGACCATCAGTCCAATGTCGCGGTTCTAAGGGCTGCGGTGGATGCAGGTGTCACCTTCTTCGACACGGCCGAGATGTACGGTCCCTATACGAACGAGGAATTGCTCGGCGAGGCCCTGGCGCCCGTACGGGACCAGGTCGTCATTGCCACAAAGTTCGGATTCAACCTCAGTCCGGACGACGGTACTGTCAAAGGACTTAACAGCCGGCCCGAGCAGGTGAAAGCCGTGGCCCACGCATCGCTCAAGCGCTTGGACACCGACGTAATTGATCTCTTCTATCAGCATCGGGTCGATCCTGCGGTCCCGATCGAAGACGTCGCAGGTTCGGTAGCAGAATTGGTCGCCGCCGGCAAGGTCCGGCATTTCGGTCTGTCGGAGGCAAGCGCCGCGACAATCCGGCGTGCGCACGCCGTGCATCCGGTCGCGGCGCTGCAAAGCGAATACTCATTGTGGGTGCGCGAGCCGGAAAGCCTCGTCTTTGCTACGCTGGAGGAATTGGGCATTGGCTTTGTGCCATATAGCCCGCTCGGCCGCGGCTTGCTCACCGGCGCGGTTCGCGCGGATACCCAGTTCGCCAGCGGGCGACATCAGAAACGGGCATCCGCGCTTTCAGCAGCAAAACCGGGCGCAGAACATTGCCGCCGTCGAGGCCCTGACGAGGATCGCGTCAGCCAAGGGCACAACGACCGCGCAGCTCGCCCTCGCCTGGGTTCTCGCGCAGAGGCCGTGGATCGTGCCAATACCGGGAACGCGCAGATTGGATCGTTTAAAAGAAAACATCGCGGCGGCTGATGTAGAACTCAACGCCTCAGAGCTCAAGCGGCTCGACGAAACCCTCACCGCCGCTCATGTGGCCGGCGGACGCAACACCCAAGCGGCGATCGCATATCTCGATCGCTGAAGCCAAAAGCGCAGTGTCGGCTCACGCTGGGGATTCTGTGCGAATTTATCCACTCATTTTCTGAACGGGCGCTCTGCGACGGCGTCGGAGATGCATCAGCCTTCCTTGCACTTCATGTAGACCGCGTACGCGGCGATGAGGTCCTGCGCCACGACTCCTAACGATTTGTAGACCGTGATGTCTTCAGCACTTTGCCGGCCGCGGATCTTTCCGAGCAGGAGCGCGCCAATCTCACCGATCACGTGTCGGCGCTCGATCGCTCCCTCTTCGATTGGAATCAGGATGTCACCGGATTCGCAGAATGCAGAAGCGAGAGAGTCCACATACAAGCGGCTCTTCTTGATGAGGGCCGTGTCTGCCTCGCGGGCGGTCGACGCGTGCGCGCCGACGAGGTTCACATGCGCGCCCGGCCGTACCCAGCCGCCATGGATCACGGGTTCGCGCGCGGCGGTCACGACGCAAATCACGTCGCAGGCCGCGGCCTCCCGCGCCTGCGCTACCGGCCGAATCCGTGCTTTTACCGCGGACGCATGGCGCTCCGTGAAGGCGAGCGTTTTCTCCGGCGAACGACCCCACACGCAGACCTCCTCGATCCCGCGAACCGCGCAGACCGCTTCGAGGTGCGAGGCTGCCTGCACGCCGCAGCCCAATAATCCTAGAGTGCGCGCGTCTTTACGCGCCAGCAGCCGCGTGGCTAGACCGCTTGCCGCCGCGGTACGCAGGGCGGTGATTTCAGCCCCGTCAATGAGCGCAACCGGTGCTCCGGTTTGGTGATCAAACAGCGCGACGAACCCCTGGATCACAGGCCGTCCCGCCGCGGGATTCCCTGGATGCAGGCTTACGACTTTTGCGCCGTATATCAGAGGCTCCGCCGCGGAACCCGGCATCACGGCGAAATATCCGCTGCCGTCGACGAGCGGCATGATGGTGCGCGGCGGCGCGGTAACGCTGCCGTTAGTCACTGCCTGCATGGCCTGCGACATTGCCTCTATGCACTCGCCCATCGACAGACGCGCGCGCACGCCCGGCCCATCAATAATTTCTAAGTTCATTGGAAATATCCGTTACGGGGCACGCTGGCTCGCCCTCATCCTGACCGTTCCCATTCAGACGAGGTCGAAAGTGTCTGTCGCGGTGAGCCCGATATTGAGCCTACCGCTGCTGGGTCGCGCGTGAGCGGCGGGGCGAACGCGCGCCATATAACCAGTAAATCGCAAGGCCGAGCCCCATCCAAATGCAAAATCGCCCCCATGTCGCGGTCGGCAATCCCACGGCCATATAGCCGCAGACGAGAATCGCTCCGATTGGAACGACCGGCACCCATGGCGTACGAAATGGCCGTGCGAGCAGAGGGTACTTGCGCCGCCACACGAGCACGGCGAGTGCAACGGCGATAAATGCCGACAGGACACCGATCGATACCATTTGTCCGAGCGTACTGATCGGCAGCATCACGCTGAGCACGGCCGCGAGTGTGGCGGTGAGCGCGGTTGCGACGGCAGGGGTCTGCCACCGCACATGCAGCCGCGCGAGCGACGCGGGCAGGAGTCCGTCCTTGGCCATGACGAACAAAATGCGCGACTGCGCCATGAGAATCACGAGCAGCACCGATACCATGCCGATCGTCGCGCCGATCTCTACCACGCGAACGAGCCAGTGCAGATGCGGACCCGCAGCGTCGATCGCGACTGCAACGGGATTGGCGACGTTCAGTGCGTGATAGTCCACCAAGCCGGTCTCGACCAGCATCATGGGGATGAACAGCACCGTGCACAGGGCGAGCGAGCCGATGAGAGCAAATGGAACATCGCGCTGTGGGTTTCGCGCCTCTTGCGCCGCGACCGAAACCGTATCAAATCCAAGATAGGTGTAGAACACGATACCGGCCGCGCGCACGATGCCGCTCCAGCCGTATTCGCCCCACGTGCCGGTATTTCGCGGTACAAACGGGCTCCAGTTATGCGGGTTGACATACGGGGCGCCGAATGCGACCACAAGGGCGATCACACTCAACTTGATAAGCACGATGACGCCGACAATGTCTGCCGACAGCTCGACTCCGCGCACCGCCAGGGCAGCTGTGCCGGCAAGCACCAGCACCGGCAGCACCCCTTGCACCACTCGCGCTGTTTCAGGATCGGCAATGTCAAACAGCCCCGCAAAATAGCTCGCGAAGGACTGCGCCACAATCGCCGCGGCGAACAGATATTCCAGCACCAGCAGCCAGCCGACGAGCCATCCGATCGTTCGACCGAACGCGCGCGAGCTGAACGCATACGCACTGCCGGCCGAAGGGAACATTGCTGAGAGTTCTGCGTAACACAGTCCTGCAAGAGCACAGCCCAGCGCGGCGATCATGAAGGAGATGACAATTGCCGGGCCCGCGAATTGCGCCGCCGCCGGTCCGGGAATGACAAATATGCCCGATCCAATGATTGCGCCAATGCCGATACACAAGAGCTGCCAGCGGCCCAGTACGGGGCGTAATCCCGACGCGCCAGCGGGCTCGATCTCTTCAGTCAACGTAGGGTCCCCTGGATGCTTCGCGTGCTCGAAGACTATTCGGGCGCACGGTGTCACCCTTAACCGCGCTGCCGAGTATGCCTCAGAGCGGATAGACTCGGCTCAACGCTAATGGGCGGCCGATAGGCTGCGTCCTCTTGTTCGGGCGGGTGATATGCCGAGCGCACAAGCCCTGCGCAGCGCAGTTCGCCAGCGTGCGCGCAGCCTGATCGCGGCTACCAGGCATCGGGGTTTACGCGCCCAAGACGCGTGCAAATCAATGCAGCATCAGTGCGTCTCCTCGCTCCGGGGCCTGGGAAAACCGGCCGAGGCAGGTTGGGCGTTTGCGGCTCTCGCCCCGCCAGTCTCCTTCGATCCGCTTTCAGGTATGTCGGCGCCTGTTGCGGAAGCGCTACAGAAGCCGGCGAACCCCTGCGCTTGGCGGTTGGGTGTCCACAACGATTGCTCCCTGCGGAATTGAGGGTCGCGTTCGCGGTTGCGTCTTGTTGGCAGAGAACACGGGGAGAGTAAGGCTGCATGAGCTCCAGTCCGTGCGGAGCCTGTGCCTGCAGACTCGACTTCTACTTCAACCAGGGGTTTGACTCATGACCAGCCAGTTTCGCATTCGCTGCATGATGGCAGTGGGATTCCTCACCGCCGCCTCACTTGTCGCACAGACGAGCGTTGCGGCGGAAGGCACTCCCACGGCAAGCACCGGGGCAGATTCCGACACGCTGCAGGAAGTCATCGTGACCGCGAGCAAGCGCACGGAGAGCATCCAGGAGGTCCCGGTCGCGATCAGCGTCTTGTCGGCCGATACCCTGGACCGTCAAGGCGTCGCCCAGTTCTCCGACTACATGGCGCTTGTTCCCGGCCTCGCACAAAACAGCACTGGAGCTGCGGGCCACGGTCTGGTCGTGCTGCGCGGCCTGAGCACCGGAGAACAGCAGACTGCGTCAACCGTAAGCTACTTGATCGACGACGTTCCTTTCACGGCGAACTCGAGCCTTGCGATCGGCAGTCTTCTGACACCCGACCCAGATCTGACCGACATTGAGCGGATCGAAGTACTGAAGGGCCCCCAGGGAACCCTCTACGGCGCAAGCGCTCTGGGTGGCATCATCAAAATCGTCTCGGCGCGGCCCGAGTTCAACGTGTTTTCCGGCGATGCGCGCGTGAGCGGCTCGTCGGTTGACCATGGCGGCACCGGCGACGGCGTGCGCGCGTCCTTGAATATTCCACTCGTTACCGACACCGCGGCACTTCGAGTCTCGGCATTCGACCGAACCGACGCAGGTTTCATGAAAAACGTCCAAACGGATGCGTCGGACGCGAACAAAACCGAGGTATCGGGTGGCAAGTTGCTGCTGCGGGTTCAGCCCGTCGCTGATCTCACGATTGATTTGTCGGGAATGATTCAGAATCTGCACTCCGAAGGCGCCTCGACGGTATACGGGGATGAGGTCACTCTCAAGCCGACTTACTGCCGCTACTGTTACGCCGCCGCGGTCGGCCCGGTGTTCGATACGCAATACCGGATCGCCGGCATGGTCGTAAACTGGACTTTGCCTGCGGGTACTCTCACGAACTCACTGAGCTACGGGCAATATAAGGACAGCGAGACGTTCGACTACACGCCGTCATACGGCGTCATCAACGTCCTCTACGGACTGCCGGTGCCTGCGAACACGGCCGTCATTGGCACTCTGTACCCTTCCATGCGCAAGATAACCGAGGAGTTGCGTTTCGCGACCTCGCGGTTCGGCAACTTCGAAGGTCTCGCTGGTTTGTTCTATACCCACGAACACAACGAGTACGACGTCAACGTGACCAACCGTGTACCGCCGACATTGGTCGCTGTGCCGCCGCCATTTGATAATTTCATTACGGCGGACACGACCCCGCTCTATGAGGAATACGCGGCATTTGCAGATTTGACCTACTACTTCGCGCCGACGCTCGATTTCACGGTTGGCGGTCGGTACACGCATAACGATCAACACGCCGCCTCATATGGCAGCGGCATCCTCAACGGCGGTGTCGTCACACGCTCGGAGTTCGAGTCGAGCGAGCACCCGACGACGTATCTTGCGACGCTGCGCTATCGCCCGATGACCGATCTGGATCTCTACGCCCGCATCGCGACGGGTTACCGGCCCGGCGGCCCGCAAACCCTGGCGGGACCGAATATTCCGCCGAGCTTCAAGGCGGATACCACGAGAAATTACGAGATCGGCGCGAAGGGTCGTTGGCTTGAGGGTCGTCTGACTACAAATCTCGCCCTGTATTACATCGCTTGGAATGACATCCAGCTCAACGAACTCATCAACGGACTGCAGGTGCAGGGCAACGGCGGCAAGGCGAAAAGCAAGGGCGCCGAATTTGATCTTGCATTTCTGCCCGTCCGTGGGCTGACAACCCAGCTATCTGCTTCCTATAACCGTGCAACCACAGACGTCGCCGTGCCGATCGTCGGCGCACAGGCGGGCGACACGCTGCCCTATGCCGCCAAATTCAACGCTGCGGTGACCGGCGACTACGAATTCCCCATCACTCCCGCGCTTAAGGGAGACGTGGGCGCCACCTACGCCTACCAGGGGAGCCGGCCTACCTCCTGGTCCATGGACCCCCTCAACGTTCCCACGTTCCTGCCCGGCTACAGCACCCTGGCACTGCGCACAGGCGTACAGTGGGATAAGTATTCGCTGCAACTGCGCGCTGAAAACGTGACCGACAAGTACGCCTACGAAACCTCATCGGTCGGCAACATATTCCCCGGACAGGGCTCACCGGCGCAATCGGTCCTCATTACGCCGCGGACGTTCGTCCTGGAGTTCAACGCGCGCTTCTAGCGACCGCGGGGGTGCCTGCCCGCAGTGCCGTGGCGAATGCACCGCCGCGGCATGGTCTTCTAACGCTGGAGCCGCTCGGGCACGAGGGCGATCGAGCAATGGCTTCGTGCCGGACCTTGGCGGATGCAGCCTTAATCGGAAACCGCTCGTTGGCCCCAGGCCGCATGATGCAGCTGGTCCAGAAACGAGAAATCCGGATCTTCGAGCGCTTTGACCAGTAACGCGCTTGCGGCGATTGCCGCCCTGCGCGCGTCTTCCGGTACACCGCGTTTGACGAGATTATCGACAATGGCTCGCATCGACTGCGCATGCCAGCGCGCCATTGGACTCGCACCCGCATGGATTTTCGCGCTCACTTCCTGTTCAACATTAAAGAGACCCGAGCGGCGCAGCACCGCCCCGAGCGCGCGACCGCAAGTGATGTCCAGCAACTGCCGCGCGCGATAACCGTCGCGCATCGCCTGGAGGATCCGGTCGAAGTCTGCCGACAGAGGGTGGCGGGGGTCGGTAGACGATAATGTCGTCATATCGATGTCCTCGATGAGAAGCCATCCGCCGGGTCGCAGACATTCGATCATGCGACGCACGGCGGGCTCCTGCTGTCCTGGCAGATGCACCAATACGAGCCGGGCGAAAATCAGGTCAAAGGAACCCGGGCGCAGCGGCGCCAGCGGATCGCTCAGGATGTTGTGCGTCAGAACCTCGCAGCGGGCAGCTCCAAGATGTTTAAGACCCGAGATATCAATGTCGGTCGCGACCACCTCGCCGGAGGTGCCCACCCGTCGCGACAGCCATAAGGCGATCGATCCGCGACCCGCTCCCACATCAAGACAGCGCCACCCGGGCTGAACGCGAGCCAATCGCCGCTGCGATTGCGGGTCAAAGAGCTCCTGCAGGTGTTCAAGGCGAGCATGCTCGGCCTCCTCCCGTCCCGCGGCGGTGAGGACGTAATCCGTCGCGGCGCTTTGCCGTGGCGGCGGGACATCCGCCTGATCCCTGCCGGGCATTTTGTCGGGCCTATTTCGAATTCGCGAACGCGTAGTCCTTGGGAGGCTCCTCATCCAACAGACTGCGGACGAAGAAATCCCAGGTGCGGCGCGTGAAATACGGCTCGTCCACGTAGGCATGGGAGCGATTGGGCAGATAAACGAGTTCGAACTCCTTGTTAGCCTTGACGAGCGCATTCACCATTCGCGCCGTGACAGCCGGATAGGAGTTCTCATCCAGGTCGCCATAGGCGAGCATGAGCTTGCCTTTCAACTGCCCGGCCTGCTCGGTGAGGTCAACTCTACCCCAGTTGATTGGTAGTCGGACTGCCGCTGGAGGTGTTGTGTCCTTGGAGAAAATTGGCGGATCGAAGAACGCATCGAGCGCGTACAGACCGTACATGTCGTACGGCCCAGCACTCGCGACGGCAGCCTTGTAGAAATCGGGGTAACCCAGGATGGCCTTCATCGCCGCATAGCCACCGAACGAATGGCCGATTACACCCAGCCGGCCGATGTCCATATACGGCAGACGGAACGCAAGCTCCTTGAGAACGGCCACATGATCCTCGAGAGCGAACTCCTGCATGTTGTTGTACATGTAATCCTGAAAGGCCTTCGACCGCATGGGCGTTCCGCGCCCATCCATCACCATGACTACAAATCCGAGTTGCGCCAGGCATTGGGCACGGCTCGTCACCCAGTCGTTCAACCCGCCGGCAAAGTCATGTGGTGTTGTGACGACCTGCGGCCCGTTGTAAATGTAATCAATGACTGGATAGCGCCGTGCGGCGTCAAATCTCGCAGGTTTGATGAGCACTCCATACAGCTCCGTCTTGGCGTCGGCGGCCTTGGCCTGAAAAGCTTCGGGCGTACTCCATCCAGTTTTAAGCAGCCCGGACACATCTGCTTTAACGAGTCTCATGACGGTGTGGCCGTCGGCTGTGCGCACGACTGACACGGGTGCAGCGCTGACGGTCGACCAGGTGTCGATGAAATATCGCCCGCTCGGGGAAAACGGCTGCGGGGTTGCGCTGTGGAATCCGAGCGCCTCGAGTTCCGTACCGATCGCAGGATTGGTGACAGGCGTAAACACATGATCGGCCGCCTCTGGCGTCAACAAGGTGAGGCCACGCCCGTCGAGTCGCACCGAATACAGATGACGGAAGTACGGATCCTGATTCGGCTCACGACCCGCGGCACTGAAGTAGATGACGCGCTTGCGTTCATCGAGGCGGATAATGTTCTGGACGGACCAATTACCTTCGCCCAGCTTCGCCTTGATCCGGCCCGTGTGCCCATCCACAAGATACAGATGGTTCCAGCCGTCGCGCTGCGAAAACCACACGACTTCCTCGGTCAGCGGTAGGTACCGAACTGCCGGTTCGTCGTACTCGAGCGGACTCACCTGAAGAAACGTCCGACTTTCTTCGCTGAGCACTTCGCGCAGAGCGCCCGATGCGGCGTTGACGCTGAACAGCGTCGTTTTCCTCGAATAGTCGCCGGACTGAATGGCGAGGAACCGTTCATTGTCGGTCGACCACCAGTAGGGCAAGGATAAGCCTTCGGCTCCGGTCGCAAGCTTGTGCCCGACGCCGCTTGCCACATCGATAATCGACATCTCCGCCGCCGCTTTGATGGACTCGCCTGAAAGCGTGGTGCGGATGCTGATCAGCTTCGGACGCCGACTGCCATCGTACGGAACGGACTGCAAGAAGTAATACTCGGGCAGTGCGCGCTCGTCCACGCGTGTCACCACCAGGCGCCGGCTGTCGGGCGACCATTCAAAGCCGAACGGTGGCAGCTTTTTGCCGCTGGAAGCTTGCAGGACGGTCAATAAACCCGAATCCGGCCATTTCCCGTACGCGAAATGCGCCTCACCGTCTGAGGTGAGCTGCCGCTCGCCACCGGTTTTCAGATCGCGGACCCAGATATTATCGTTCCTCGCGAAAGCCGCGATCGCATGATTCGGCGCCTCGACGATAAAGGCGTCTTTTGCTGCGACATCGGTCGCCGAGCACACTGAGGAGGCGACTTCACAGCTGAAAGATGTCTTGTCGACCGAAAACCTGATGTGACGGCCGTGCTCATCGAGCAGGGTCAATTCGGTAAGCGGCAGATGATCGGCGTCGACACTTGTACCGCTGATCTTCGCAATCGCCGTTGCGAGCTTGCCGTGATTGAACGCTTCGTGCCGATCGGAATGGCCGGGATCCACCGCGACGTAGCGCCAGCCCGCGAGCGTTTGCTCACGAAACCA
>Ga0302325_10017721_pt1 | contig 15038 bp, 9 predicted proteins | sample Palsa_T0_2_FD_201948 | JGI IMG/M metagenome (GOLD analysis project Ga0302325, IMG submission 201948) | Peat permafrost microbial communities from Stordalen Mire near Abisko, Sweden - Palsa_T0_2 | ecosystem: Environmental > Terrestrial > Soil > Palsa > Peat permafrost | place: Sweden: Abisko... | reverse complement strand
TCGTGCAACAAACCGTGGCCGTCGATCCCGTGACTTACTACCGGATTGTTCACCCCACCTCAGGGAAAACCAAAGGCAAACCACAACCTGTAGGGGCTACCTGAGTGAGGGGGATACCCATCTCATGCAAAATAAGGATTGAGCGGCGAGCTGCTCCCGCATTGGCCCTGATCGGGAGCGAAGAACGGCCGCTCGAGCATTAATGCGGCTCCGCTCAGAATGACACCAGTGAATGCGGTCCTAGTCTAGCTTTCAACTACACCAGGCCCTGATCCAGCATCGAGTTCGCAACTTTCAAAAATCCCGCAATGTTCGCGCCGTTCACCAGGTTGCCGGGCGTGCCGTAGTTTTCGGCCGTTTCGTAGCAATTCCTGTGGATGGCGATCATGATACTGTGCAGGCGATCGTCGACTTCTTCTCGGGTCCAGGAGATGCGCATGCTGTTTTGCGACATTTCGAGGCCCGAGGTGGCAACGCCGCCGGCATTGGCGGCCTTGGCTGGTCCGTAGAGGATTTTGGCGTCGAGGAACATTCTGGTGGCTTCGAGGGCGCTTGGCATGTTTGCTCCCTCGCTGATGACTTTTACTCCATTCTTGATCAGGTTGGCCGCGTCTTTCGCGTTGATCTCGTTTTGAGTAGCGCTCGGGAACGCGCAATCGGCCTTGATGGCCCAGAGCCAGCCGTGGTCGAGATTCTTGTCGCTGGCGCTGTAGATGGCCTTCCGGAATTTGTCGGTGTACTCCTTGATGCGACCGCGCCGGGAATTTTTGAGCTCCATGACAAAAGCGAGCTTGTCGCGGTCGATGCCGTCGGCATCGTAGATCGCCCCGTCGGAATCGGACAAGGTGACCGGTTTCGCGCCCAGGTCGAGCAATTTCTCGACCGTGTATTGCGAGACGTTGCCGCTGCCTGAGACCAGACACACCTTGCCCTCGAGCGTATCTTTGCGGCTCTTCAGCATTTCCTGGGCGAAGTACACGCAGCCGTAGCCGGTCGCCTCGGGACGAATCAGCGATCCTCCCCAGGCCAGGCCCTTGCCGGTAAGGACGCCGGTGAATTCATTCCGCAGACGTTTGTACTGGCCGAACAGGAATCCGATTTCGCGGCCGCCCACGCCAATGTCGCCGGCGGGAACGTCGGTGTCGGGGCCGATGTGGCGGCTGAGCTCGGTCATGAAGCTTTGGCAGAAGCGCATCACTTCATTGTCGCTCTTGGCTTTCGGATCGAAATCGCTTCCGCCTTTGCCTCCGCCCATCGGCAGGGTGGTGAGCGAATTCTTGAAGACTTGTTCGAACGCCAGGAATTTCAGAATGCCGAGATTCACCGATGGATGGAAGCGCAGTCCGCCCTTGTAGGGGCCGATGGCGCTGTTCATCTCAATGCGGAAGCCGCGATTGACCTGCACTTTGCCCTGGTCGTCGAACCAGGGAACGCGGAACATGAGGACTCGTTCGGGCTCGGTAAGGCGTTCTAGAATTTTGGCTTCGCGGTATTCGGGGTGGCGCTCGAGCACCGGCCGCAAGGACTCGAACACTTCAAGAACCGCTTGGTGGAATTCCGGTTCGGCCGGGTTCTTGGCTTTGACGAGATTAAGAATTTGATCGGTGTAGTCGGCCCCGGCGGTACCCCTGGGCGGTTCCATGACAGGACTCATAAGACTTGCCTCCGAATTTAAGTAGTGAATGGATTACAAAAAAATAGGACGCCGCAGAGTTGCGACCGCAGTAGGGAAACGCCTGAAGGAGAAGCTCTGCCCTGATGGGCATCACCGGATGTCGTGATGATTCGGCGCAAGAATCTTAACGTAGGACACCGTACGCGGGACACCACCAACGCCTCGAAACGCGTCCCTTCGCGCAGAATCAAGGTTACTTGCTGCGAGCAAGTTTTACAACCGTGACGTCGGCGGTTACCTGCTGGCCTTCTTCCATGCCTCCGACCATGACCAGGTCGCGGCGTGTCACCAGCAAGCCGCGATGATCCATGGTGGGCGCGTCCGCATCTTCGCTGACGGTCTCCCACTCGCCGGTATAGTCGTTAAAGGCGAAAGTTACCGGGGAAGGCTCGGCCGGCCGGCCGTTATAGCCGATTCCGTTGTAGTCGTAGGGAGTGTCGGTGCCGCCGGAAAAATAAATTCTTCCTCCCTTTTTTTCGAGCGGTCCCGCACCGGCCGCGATGCGATAACGAGCGGCTCCGGGATGCGGTGCAAGCTTCATCCAGGCAATTTTCGTGATGTCACCCTTTTTGGGAATCGTCCCCAGCCAGCATTCGCTGGACGCGACGTATTTGGGATTTATGCCGTAGGGGTTTTTGTACGCGCCGTCCACATAAACGATGGTGTTGTCGATGATGGCGCCCGCATGGCCGAACACGGGCGTGCCGGGCATGGGCGTGGCCTGCATCCAAGTGTCGTTGTCGGTGTCATACACCTGGACGTTGCGGACTGCGCCGCCTTTTCCACCTTCTGCCGACGATGACCATCCTCCGATGAGAAAAATGTAACGGTCGCGATAGAGGCCAACGACCGCGTCATCGACCGGCACAGGAATGTCCTTGCCGCGATAATAACGGTTTTCAACCGGGACGAAGACATTCAGATCCGCCACGGTAGTCTCGGTGCCCTGGGCGTCGACCATGTAGCCTCCGAAGAGGAAGACCTGATCGTGCAATGCCACCGCCGATGCAGCCACACGCCCGACCACGCCTGGCACGGGACGTTTTTCGGTCCACTTGCCGGTGTTCGGATCCATTTCGTAAGCACTGGTGGTGATCGCATCCCAGGTTTTTTTCGGGCCGATGCCCATGAAGGAAAAAATCTTCGGTCCGCCTTCGTCGTGCGAAATGGCAACCGCATTATTCGAAACTGGGGCTGGCAGCGGGCTGAGCTTGGGTTCCTCGGCGGCGTAAAGCAGAGCAGCAATAAGAAAGCAGAAAAATACCGGAAGCAGTTTCATCGACGCTGATTTCATTGCTGAAATCATAGCAGCGCAGGGAAGGTGACAGTGAACAGGGAACAATCGCAGGTGAAAAGGACCGGCGTTTCGTTCTGTTCCTCAGAACCATGTGCGCTTGCGGTATTCGCGATAGGCGTCGCCGAATTTGGCTTCGAGAACTGCGGCTTCGCGGCGCGCACGCATGATCTGCAAGGGCACAAGGGCCAACAGAACAATCAGCAATTCAAATCGCCACAGTATAAGCACCAGGCCAGCCAACACAATTTCTCCGGAAATGTAGATCGGATTTCGGATTCGAGAATAGATGCCGGTGGTGACGAGCGCTGTCGCTTTGGGAACGATCGAGAACGACCGCCCGAGCGTGTAGCGGGAGAGAATCACACCCATGAGGCCGATCAGAGCCAGAAGCAGACCAATTGATCGTGCCGGTCCGTGTGGCCCCGGTCCGGAATGAAATATGAGGCCGAGAGCTACCAGACCCCCCGCTAACGGCAGCCAGACGCGCCATATCGTTCCTGGATCCATCGTTATTTCCCACCCTATCTTCTACGCAGCTTTGCCTGCTACTCGACGAACCCCTGGCGCACCGCAAGGATGAAATCGGTCGAAGCGGGCTCGATGCCGGAAGCGCGCATCTGCAAAGCGATCTGCCCGCGATGATACGCCGAATGAAAAAGCACATGCGTCAACATGTCTGCCACACTGTTCGACCACGACTCGCCCTTGCTGTTGCGGTATTCGACTTTGTCGTCGAGCGAGCCGGGCGCGAACTTATTTCCAAGCCGCGCAAGATAACTTCGCCATGCCGCCGCGGTCTCGTCGGCGAGCGCCCTGCAATCCTCAATCGTTGTCGTGGGCCATACCGGCAAGCTCTGGGTTGCTGCAGGATGCGCTCGAGCCAGAGCTTTTGCGCCGCAAGAATGTGAGCCATGCGACCGACGATGTCGGGGGATACGGACCGAGCGGCGCGCATCGTGGCGACGCATTCGCGATTCGCCCAGTGATCGTAGGCAAACATCCTCAGAAGATCTTTGCTGTCCACAAGTCCTTCCTTCCGCGGGACGCGTCGCTGTCGGCAGCCGCATTGCGACTGGCTGCGTAAAGACGATACGATGACAGACGCCACGATGACAAACGGTGCGGTGACAAGTATGAAGGAGTGGCGTGTACTAAAAGGGGCTTTGTTTTCCTGCATCTTGTGTTTGCTCGTGCCGGCGCGGGCGCAAAATCGGACCGAACCCGAAATTCGCCAGCGCCTGTTGCAGGAACTGGAATCGGGCGAGTTCCGCGATGCAGTACTGCTCGGCGAGCAAGCGGTTGTGCGCTGGCCGCGCGATGCGCAATTCCGTCATTATCTGGGGATCGCCTACTTCAAATCCGGCGATCTCAAACGGGCCCAGGAACAGCTCATGGGTGCGCGGGACTTGAACCCGGAAGACTCCAAGACGCATTTTGATCTGGCTTTGGTGTTATTGAGCGAGCAGGATTACACCTCAGCCGCGGACGAACTGGAAGCGACCATCAAGCTCAGTCGTTCGAATCCGAACTCGAACGCGCTTGCGCATGTGCTGCTGGGGCGAGCGTATCTCAATTCGAATCGCAGCCTGCAGGCGATCGACGAGTTCAAGACGGCTCTGAAGCTTGATCCCGCACTCAAGCTCGGACACTACCACCTGGGATTTGCCTACTCGAGCCTCGGGCGCAACGAGCAGGCCATCGGCGAGTACATGGAGGAGTTGCGCCAGTCAGGAGAGAGTCCGGCAGTCGAGTACGAGTTGGGACGCTCGTTGCTGGAGACCGGAAAATATGAAGCCGCTATGACCTATCTGAAGCGTGCGACGGAACTGGACGGGCAGAATTCCGACGCCTGGTACAACCTGGGCAAGGCGCAGGCGCTTGCGGGGCAGGCGGCCCAAGCCGAGTCTTCTTTGCGGAAGGCAGCGGAAATGAACCCTAAGGATCCCAGCCCGCACTATCAGTTGGCGCGTGTCCTCGAGAAACTTGGCAAGGCCGAACAAGCCCGCGATGAACGGCAGCGCTTCGCGGAACTGAAGAAGGCGCGACCGGCCTCGGCAGGAATGGCCACCGGGCGCGATCAGTGATGCTGATTCAGAGAATGAGAGATTCTCGCGTCACGGTGTTCGTGGCCGTGCTACTGATACTGCTGAACGGCAGTTGGATTCTGTGGGGAGTCGCACAAACCTCCGTCCCGCAGAGCACTGCTCCCAGGAACAAGAGTCAGGTGGCAAAGCCCGGAGTGAGCGCGCAGAAATTGCGCCCCAAGACCTCCGCCCTAAACCCACCGTTGTTCGTTGACGTCACGCGTGCCGCTGGCATTGATTTTCACCTCACCTGCGGCAGCCTGGAGAAGCTCTACATCGTCGAAACTATGTGCGGCGGAGCCGCCGCGTTCGATTACGACAATGATGGGTGGATGGACATCCTACTGGTGGATGGTTCGACGCTCGAGGACTACCGAGCGGGCAAATGCCATCCGCCGCGCCTCTACCACAACAACCACGACGGCACGTTCACCGACGTCTCGGCGAAGTCAGGACTTAATTTTTGCGGTTGGGGTTATGGCGTAGCCATCGGCGACTTCGACAATGATGGTTGGGAAGACGTTTACATCACCGGCTTCCACGGCTCCGTTCTTTACCGCAACAACCACGACGGCACGTTTACCGACGTCACTGCGAAAGCGGGAGTTGCCAACGCCGACGGCTGGGGAACCAGCGCCGCCTTCGGCGACTATGACAATGATGGCAATCTTGATCTCTACGTTGCCAACTACGTAGACCTCGATATCAACCACTTGCCGCAATTCGGCAGCAACCAGTTCTGCCAGTACCGGGGCATCCCGGTGAATTGCGGACCACGCGGGTTGAAGGGCGGGCGCGACCGTCTTTATCACAACAATGGCGATGGCAGCTTCACCGATGTCACGGTGAAGCTTGGCATCGATATCGATAGAGACAGCTATTACGGGTTGGGAGTGTTGTGGCTCGATTACGACAAGGACGGCTGCCTCGATCTTTACGTCGCCAACGACTCTTCGCCGAGCTTGCTGTATCACAACAATTGCAAGGGTGGATTCACCGAAGTCGGCGCCGAGGCTGGCGTAGCCTACAGTTCCGACGGGCACGAGCAGGCCGGGATGGGCATCGATTCGGCCGACTACGATCGCGACGGCTGGCCGGACATTGTGAAGACCAATTTTTCCGACGATGCCAACAATCTCTATCACAACGATCACAACGGAGAGTTCACCGACCTCGCCGGCGCCGCCGGCATTGGAGCCATCAGCAATCCCTATCTGGGTTTTGGCGCGAAGTTTCTCGATTACGACAACGACGGCTGGCCTGACATTTTCATAGCGAATGGTCACGTGGACCCGCAGGTGGAGGGACAGTCCTTTGGCGTGAGCTATGCCGAGCGTCCGTTTTTGTTTCACAATTTGCGCGACGGAAAGTTCGAAGAAGTCGGCCAGAAGTCGGGCGGGGCGCTGGCGAAAAAGTATGTCGGCCGAGCTGCTCTCGCCGCCGACTTCTGGAATCGCGGTCGCCAGGATCTGCTGATCACGAGCCTTGATGGTTCTCCCGTGCTGCTGCGGAATGAGGTTCCGTCCCCCGGCCATTGGCTGCGGATCAAAACCGTCGGCAACAAATCGAACCGCGATGGCTTCGGCGCACGGGTCGAGATCACGGCCGATGGGTTGACCCGCTATTCGGAGGTGCGCGCCGGAAGCAGTTTCGAGAGTTCGAGCGACCCGCGCGTCCATTTCGGGTTGGGAGCGGCGACAAGAATCGACGTGATCGCGATTCGCTGGCCGAGCGGGCAGGTCGACAAACTGGGACCGGAGGCGGTGGACCAGGAACTTATAGTCCGAGAGGGAAGCGGTGTCGTTCAAAGGAACCCGGAAAGGCAGCCGGCTGCCGCGAGGCATTGAGCTTCGCGCCTCTTGAGAGTCTGGAGCGGTCGGCGCCGACACTGATGATTGCCCAGAGAAGCTCGGAAGTCGATGAATCTACGGAAATCAGTAGTTCGCCGTGGTTTGATATTCAGTTACTCATAGGTACAGACGTCGGATTATCTGTAAGTATTTGAAAAATAACGCACTGCAATTTGGTGAAAGAAGTGCCTCCCTAACTGAAACGCAGTAGCTGTGGTGTTTTTGGCCCAAGGTTCACAAAGTCTTCAGCGTTTACGACAAACACGTGCCGCAGTTCCCAGAGGGTAGGTATATGAAAAGATTGCAGTTTTGCCTCGCAGTTTTCGCCGTTCTAGCTCTGGCCTCGAGCGCATTCGCGCAGGTGCAGTTCAGCCAGTTTACCGGTACCGTGACTGATCAAACCGGTGCCGCGATTGCGAGCGCCAAGGTTACGGCCAAGAACCCAGCGACTGACCTGAGCCTCACGGCCACCACCAATTCCAGCGGCAATTACACCATCAGGGAGGTGCCGCCCGGCGTCTACAAAGTGACTGTTGAGGCCGCGGGCTTCAAGTCGTACACCGATAATGGTGTCACCGCGAGCGCCGGTACTATCTCGCACGTAGACATCAAGATGCAAATCGGCAAGACTACAGAAGTGGTCGAAGTCACGGCAGAAGCGGCCGCTGTAAATACCGAGGATTCCAAGCTGTCCACCACGGTTGGCGCAACCCAGATCGCCAACCTGCCCCTGAACGGCCGGAATGTCTACGACCTTATGCAATTGGCGCCGGGCGCGGTGAACGTGACCGGGGTTGACTTCGAAGCCGGCCACAATACGGTCGTCAATGGCGTTCGCGAAGACTTCAATGGCTTCCTGATCAACGGCGAATCGAACAAGGATATTAGCGGCGGCGAAAACAACACCCCCATTCAGGACACGGTCGCGGAATTCCAGCAGTTGACCTTGAATATGTCCGCACAATATGGAAGCAGCGCCGGCAGCATCAACAACCTGGTTACCAAATCGGGCACCAACAGCATCCACGGCAGCGTTTGGGAGTACAACCGCAACAACGATTTCGATGCGAACGAGTACTTCCTGAACGCGGCCAGTCAGCCCACTCCGCCGCTCCACTTCAATCAGTTCGGCTTCACCCTGGGCGGTCCGATCGTCAAAGACAAGCTCTTTTTCTTCGGCTCCTACCAGGGAGATCGATTCATAGAATCGGCGCCTCCTGTGCCGATCACAGTGGAATCGCAGGCGTGGAGAACTGCGGTAGAAGCCGGGGCTCCGAACTCCGTCGCTAATCTGTTGTACAGCAACTTCGCCCCTACGATTCAGGGGACACAAAATCCCGTAACGCTGAATCAATATGTACCGGCGAACTTCATCAACCAGACGCCCGACTTTACGGGATACCTCTGTAATCCAGCCATATCCGCACAGCTCATTCCGATTATTGGAATCACGCCTCAGGATGTGACAAATGCAGCCCAGCCCACGAACCCGCTGGGAACCTGCGCGCTGACGCCAACGACTTTTACGCCGACTATGAATCGAGGCGCGGTCTTCGAAAATACCAGCGTCGCCCTGTTTGGCGACCAGACCCAGCCGCTCGGCAATTTGTTCAATGGCAATGAAGCCATGGGAAGAATCGACTATAACTTCAACACGAACAACCGCTTCTTTGCGGAGTTCAACTGGGAACATACTACAGACCGGTTCGGGCCCTGCAGTACCGCTTGCACGAGAGGCTTCGCCAATCCGACCAAAGACTATTTCCCGAACGGGCAACTCAATTTTGTCCACACGTTCTCGGCCACCGTTTTGAACGAGTTTAAGCTGGGCTACACCCAGAACAACACGCAGGTCGGCACGAATTTGCCGGGCGTGCCCTACATTGGTTTCCTGGACGGGACAACCGGATTTGGCTCGTACAACGGCTACCCGCAGTACTTCAAAGACCACGAGTACAGCTACGGCGACATGGTTTCAATCAGCCATGGCAACCACAACTTTAAGATCGGGGGCGATGTGCGCCGCAACATCGAGAACAGCATTTTCAATGTGGCGCGTCCTTCCTACCTGTTTAACGACCCGCTTTACTTCGCGGCGGACACGCCGGGAAGTGAAGTCGCAGGCGTAGATCCGGACTTTTGCCTCACCACTCCTTGTACCCTGCCATACAACACAAACCCACAAGCCGCACTTGAAGCCAGCCAACGGCACTGGAGGAACTGGGAGGTTGGAGCTTATTTCCAGGACGACTGGAAGGCAAGCAAGCGCCTGACCCTGAACCTCGGCCTGCGCTGGGATTTCTACAAACGGCACACCGAGGAAGATAACCTGGCGACGACGTTCATTCTGGGACCGCCCTCGAGCTCGTTACCCGGAATTGCCGGACAGGTCGCAGATGCCAATGCTCCCTTTGGGGGCACAGGCTGCCCCACGACTATCACGCCCAACACTCAGATTCTCGCAGGGGTGTGCGGTCCCGGCGGGTTTGCCCCGGCCGGAAGCCTTGGTCCGAATCGGTACAAGGACTTTGGGCCACGCGTAGGTTTTGCCTGGGATGTGTTCGGGGATGGCAAAACCTCCATGCGCGGCGGCTTTGGCATATCGTATGAGGGCACTTTGTACAACCCGCTTTCCAACTCGCGCTGGAATCCTCCGTATTATTCGTTCAATGAAGCCGGAGTACTCAACGGTCTGCCGAATAGTACGATCATCTATGGTCCTAGCGGGGCCAACGCCGGGGCAGCGCCAGGCTACACCTCGACCGCTCAAGGGAGCGGGCAGAACCCCGGGCAAGGCGTCGGGGCGCAGGCGGTGGGAAACCTTACGGGCTGGGCCTCCACGAACCCAGATGCGGCATTCCTGACCGGAATTGTTCTGCCGCAGGGCATCGACGATCCGTACGTCTATAACTTCTACTACGGCATCCAGCGCGAAATCGTTCCCAAGTGGGTGGTGGAAGCCAACTACGTAGGAACCGTAGGCCACAAGCTGTTCCGAGCGCAGCAGATCAATCGCGCAGTCGGTGGGCAGCTGCCCGAGGGCTCGACTGTCACGAACAACATCGGCGAGACCGTCAGCAGTTTAGTCACTCCCTTGGACGCCGCGGGTCTCCCAAACCCCAACTATGCCGTTTTACGCCAATGGGCAAATGCGAATAACTCGAACTACAACGCATTCCAGTTGCAAGTCAGAAAACAGATGAGCCGCGGCGTGTTGTTCAACGCCAACTACACCTGGAGCCACTCGATTGATAATGGCTCGTCCTGGCACGACGCGGCGACTACCGCGGCGGGCGCGGCAGCCGGCGACGGCTACAGCACCGACCTTACCAATCAGGGTCTTGACCGCGGGAACTCGATCTACGATATCCGGCACCGCCTGTCACTGAACTATGTCTGGAATCTGCCCGGTCAGAACCTGCACGGGGCCGAGGGCGCTCTCATTGGTGGCTGGACCCTCAATGGCATCTGGTCATTCCAGAGCGGGGCGCATTGGTCGCCGTATGCTCACCTTACCCCGGCTGATCTCATCAATGGTTCCGGCGCGCCGTGCTCGGCGAATGATGTTGCCGCGGGCGCTTGCGAAAATATCGGCGGAGAGTGGACACTCGACGGCCAATTCCCGGGTATCGACCGTCCCGATAGCAGCGCGAGCCACTTCTCGCAGAGTCGCTCGGCGTGGAAAAACGGCTGGGCACCCAATACTCCGAACGGGTTCAGCTTTTTCAGCGGAACGGCGCCTGGCTATTACTCGGCGGCGGGGTTCCCGACTTTGTCCGCGCCCTGCCTGGCTTGCGTCGGCACTCTCGGTCGCAACACCTTCACCGGCCCGGGACAATGGAGTGCGGATATGACGCTCGGTAAGAACTTCAAGATCACCGAGCGCTTCAACCTGAAGTTCGAAGCCTCAGCGTTCAATATCTTCAACCGTGCTAACTTCCTGCTCGCCACAGCCGGAGGCGGCGCCAACAACAGTCTTGACAACCCGCTGTTCGGTGAGGCGGCCGGAACCCTCAATGCCAGAAACCTTCAGTTGGGGCTGAAGCTCGCCTTCTAACCGAAGAAATCCGATACTATAGGCCTGTCCCACTCACACGGGGCAGGCCTGTTGTTTTGGCGGTGCCTGCATGGCAATACTCGCCAAGTCACTAACAAGGTCGCAAATCCTCCCCGTCTGCCTCGTAAGTTTCCTGGGGTTCCTTTCGGCATTCTCCGCTACAGCTCTGGGCCAGGTGACCCTGGGCTCGATCGTGGGCCGCGTTCGCCTGGTTCGCGGCGATGCCCCTCCACAGCGTGTTCTGATTTCCCTCGAGTTGCACCGGACCCCAATGGATAGCGTTTACACCGACTCACAGGGTACGTTCGGGTTTCATAATCTTCCGCCCGAAGCTTACGACGTGACCGTGGACGATGACCAGTATCAGCCCGTCCGAATGACGGCCGTGATGCACCCAACTACTCTATCGCCAACGGTGTACCTCGACATCCAACTGACTCCTAAGAGTGACGCCAACGGAGCCACACTTGCCCCGCGACAAGCCGGCAGCGACCGCTACACGATGGACATCAAGGACTATTCCAAGAGCTTTCCTAAGAAAGCGGTGAAGGAATTTGAAAAAGGCATAGAAGCGGATCGCGACAACAAAAAAGACGAAGCCATCGCGCATTACCGGAAAGCGATTGAAATCGCACCTGACTTTCACCCCGCGCACAACAATCTCGGCACGCTGTATATGGGCAAATCGGAGTTCAAGTCCGCGGAAGAGCAGTTCCGCGATGCCGTCCGCCTTGACCAGAATGAGGCGCAGGCATATTTCAACCTCAGCAATGTCCTCATGCTAACCAGTCGCTACACGGAGGCTGAGACTACGCTGGCACAGGGTCTGCAGCGCCGCCCTGATTCCGCCTTCGGATATTTCCTTCAGGGGTGTCTCTACGGGCGCACCGGCAAACTGGCAGAAGCGGAGAGCAGTCTTCGGAACTCCGTGCGCTTGGATCCTAAGATGTCGCAGGCCTACTTGCAACTCGTCAACCTGTATATCCGGCAAAACCGGCGCGAGGATGCGATCACGCAGTTGCAGGCTTTCCTGAAGGGCTTCCCCGATGCGGCGGCGGCGCCGAAAGCTAAGGAACTTCTGACAAAACTTCAGACCGGACAAGATACCGCAAAGCGCTAGGCTGGCTTAACGGGGAATCGCGCCGCAGAACTTCACTTCCAATTTGCAGGCGGTGGCGTACTCGTCGCGCGCCTGGTCGATTTTCCCAATGCGCTGGTAGGCGAGTGCGAGGTTGAGGTGTGCCTCCGCCAGTGCTGGATCGAGTTCAACGGCGCGCTGATGTTCGCGGACGGCTTGCGACAATCGATTGGTCTGGCTGTAACAGATTCCGAGAAAATTATGAAGGCGCGCGTCTTCCAGTCCAAGCGAAAGCGCCTTCTCCAGATGGATCGCGGCGCCGGCATAGTCCTTTTGCTGGTAGAGCCCCATGCCCGTTTCCCGCTGCCCCGGCGAAAAATTGGGCTGGATGGCGATCGCCTTCTGGAAAGCAGACAATGCCGCCGGAGGATCGCTCCGCCCATCGAGCAGCCCCGTCTGGTACCACGCTCGGTAGTTCTCTGGGTTGATTTGCAGCGCTTTTTGCAGCCAGTTCTTAGCATCGTCCGCGCGGCCCAGCTTTGCGAGCGCCAGCGCCAGCCCGGTCATGGCATTATCGAAGTTTGGATTTAGCGCGAGGCAGCGCTGCAGTTGCGCGGCCGCCTGGTCCCAGTTCTGTCGCCGCAACGCCGACTCGCCCAACAGGAAAGGGATTACATAGATTTGCGGGTCCTTTTGCTGGACCTGTTCGAGCAATGCCTCGGCCTGGTCGTCTTGGTTGCGCTGAAAAGCGTCCGTGGCTTTCAGAATGGAATTAAACTCCCAAAGCTTGTCTTTGGGATCGGCGAGTCCTTGCTTAAGTGAATCGGGAGAAGCTGCAGTGCGAAATCCGAAGTAGCCGAGTGCACGCAATTTTTCCTGTGCGTCGGGACTCAGGTTTCCCGCCCCTGCGTTTTGCCGAGTGAAGGGGTTGCGGGCCAGCAACGCCTGCATCTTTTCCCGAAACACCGCGACGGTAGCGGGTTGCTCGGAGGCGATGTTCCGGGTTTCTCGAGGATCGGCCTCAAGATCATACAGCTCTGCCGTGGGCGCCTCGATAAAGTGAAAACGGTCGCTCTCGAGCGCGTGCAGCGGACTCCAGCCAAAAGAACTGAAAGGATAAAGAGTCTCACTGAAGGCGACGTCGTTTGCCGCCTGATTCGCGGCCTGATTCTTGCCCGCGTTTGTCCCTAATAAAGGCTGCGACTGGAATTGTGCTTGGATCGGATCCGCGGAATCCCCCAATCCGGCGAGTTGCAGAAGGGTGGGGGCGACGGCTGTCGTCTCCACGGGTTCCCTGCGCCGGCCACTCGCAATGCCGCTCCCGGCGGGCGGCTTTACGATCAAGGGAACTTGCACGGTAGCGTCGTACAGGAAGAACCCGTGCTCGTCTTCACCGTGTTCTCCGAGAGATTCGCCGTGATCGCTGAGCGCGACGATCAGCGAAGAATCGTAAAGATGATTCTGCCTGAGCCAAGCGATCAGGTTGCCGAGCTCGTGATCCGCATATGCAATCGCGCCATCATAGGGGTGACTGCGATATTCGCTGCGGTAGGGTTCCGGGGAATCGTATGGGCTGTGCGGATCGTAAAGATGCAGCCAGAGAAAAAATGGGCGATGCGGAGTTTTCTTCAACCAGGCGATGGCATGCGCCACACTCTCGCCGGCGCCACGGTCGACCAGACTGACGTCCTTCTTCACGAAGGTTTTCGCCGAAAACGCGTCGTCGTAAAAATCGAAGCCGCGCGCCAGGCCCCAGCTCCGGTCGAGAACGAAGGCGCTGACGACCGCTCCGGTGGCGTAACCGGTCTTTTGAAAAGCTTGCGCAACGGTGCGAAATTGCTGCGCCAGCGGCTGCCCGGTGAAATCCTGCACGCCATTCTGAAACGGATACGTGCCCGTCAGAATCACCGCGTGCGAGGGCCAGGTCAGGGGGACCTGCGAGATCGCTCGCTCGAATACGACTCCGTCATGCGCGAGCCCATCAAGCGTCGGAGTCTTGACCCCTTGGGCTCCATAGCATCCCAGGTGGTCGGCGCGCAGGGTGTCGATGGTGATCAATAGAACGCTCGGGCGTGCGATGCGGGGTCGCGTAGCACCGGTCTGCGGCTGCGTTTTGTTGGGCACTGGCCCAGTCGGGGTGGTCTGCCCAGAAGCTGCGACAGCGGCAGACAGCGTTATCACCACTGCGAGCGAAAATGTGGAAGACAGCCTGGTGACTAAGTTGGAGAGTAAAGCTCGGAAGCGCCCAAACATTGCGCTATTGCGGCGCTGGCTGCTGCGCGCGCCGCGTCTCCTCGTCTGCCTCCGCCGTGAGTCCCTTGGCGGCCAAAGCCTTGGCTAATGACTCGTGCATGACGGGCTCCTGCGGCGCCAACTCCACTGCGCGCCGCAGCTCCGCAATTGCGTCGTCAAGCATGCCCTGGTAGAGCAGGGTTTCGCCCAGGGCCCGATGTCCGCGAGCAAACTCCGGATCAATCGTAACCGATTGCCGGAACGCTTCGGATGCCGGCTCCAGTTGCCGTTTTTGCAGGAATGCAACTCCCAGATTGAACGCGGCTTCGAAGTTCGTGGCATCCAGTTGCAGAGTCCGTTGCAACGTCGCGATCGCGGCGTCCATCTGCCCGGCGCGAGCCTGCGCCATGCCCAGGTTAAAGAAAGCGAGCGCATAGTCAGGACTAAGCTGAACAGTTTTCTGCAGCTCGTCCACCGCCTCGGTAAACATCTTGAGGTGGTAGTAATTCAGCCCCTGAATGTAGTGAGCGGGAACCGAGTTGGGCTCGGTCTTGAGCACACTCTTGAGTTGTTCGATCGACTCTTGATAGCGGCCGTGCTGGCTGTCGGCGACGGCATCGGAGATCAGCTCATAGGTGACGATGCGGTCTTTCGGATCCGGCAGGAGGCGGCTGCTGATGGTCGGATTGCCGCCTCCGGAAAATCCCGCATATCCCAAAGACTTCAATCGCTCCATCAGCGCCGGATCCAGGCCGGTCTTTTCGG
>Ga0302325_10017719_pt1 | contig 15039 bp, 9 predicted proteins | sample Palsa_T0_2_FD_201948 | JGI IMG/M metagenome (GOLD analysis project Ga0302325, IMG submission 201948) | Peat permafrost microbial communities from Stordalen Mire near Abisko, Sweden - Palsa_T0_2 | ecosystem: Environmental > Terrestrial > Soil > Palsa > Peat permafrost | place: Sweden: Abisko... | reverse complement strand
GGGCCGCCGCACCGAAGCCGTCGAGCACTACCAGCGCTTCATCGAGCTCGCGACGGTCAACTCGCCGGACTTGGCGGACGCCAAAGAAGCCCTGCAGCAATTGACGGGACAGCGCTGACTGGCCGCGATTAGCTCCTCGCGCGCGCCTCGAGGGCCGCCGCCATCTGCGCGAAAGACTCCACGTCGAGGGTCTCGCCGCGCGCGCGCAGGTCGACCCCGGCAGCGGCCGCCGCTTCTTCGAGCACGCCGGCGCCTGGCGCCAGCGACGCCCAGGCGTTTCGAAGCGTCTTGCGGCGCATCTCGAAGGCCCCGCGGACGAGGGCGCGGAAGGTCTCCGTCTCGAGTGCACGCGGCGGCCGGAGGGGCACGAACTCGACGACCGCGCTCGTCACCTCGGGCGCCGGGTGAAACGCGCCCGGCGGCGCCCGCAGCACGCGCCGCGTCGCGAACGCCGCGCGGACGAAGACCGTGAGCGCGCCCCACTCCTTGCCGCCCGGCGTGGCCGTCAGGCGCCGCGCGACCTCGTCTTGCACCATGAACACCGCCCGGTCCACCGACGCCGCGTGCTCCACCGCCCGGCGCAGCAGCGCGCCAGTGATCGAGTAGGGGAGGTTGCCGCAAAGGACGCGAGGGCTTCCCTCCGTGGGCGGGCCGAGCAACGACGCTAGGTCGACTTGCTGGGCGTCGCCCTCGATGACCTCCGTGTCCGTCCCCGCCATCGCCTCCGCCAGGACCGGCACGAGGTCGCGGTCGCGCTCGATCGCCACGACGTGCATCGCGCGCTGCACGAGCCGATGGGTGAGCGCCCCGGTCCCCGCGCCGATCTCCACGACCCGCGCCCGTCCGACCTCCGCGTCCGGGACGCACGCTCTCGCGATGGCGTCTGCGATGGACTCGGCGACGAGGAAGTTCTGCCCGAAGGTCTTTTTTGGCCGAAGGCCCGCGGCCCGCAGGAGGGAACGCGGATCGCGGTAGGTCACCCGGTCGCCCCTTCGGCTGGTTCGCGGCCTGTCTCCTTGGCGGCCGCCGGAGCTCGCGGCGGCGCCACGACCTGCACGCCCAGCCGTCGCAGGAGCCGCTCGGCGCGCCACCGCGCCGCGGCTGCGCGCGCCCGTACGGCGTCGTCCACGGCGTCCGCGACGGCGCTGCGCGGCGAGGGATCCGCCCCGACGGCAGAGTCGAACGCCGGCACGGTCCAGCGCACGCGGATCCGCGCCGCCCGAACGCGGGTCAGGGCCTTGGCCATCCCCTCGGCGCGCACGGGTGACGGAGCCCAGACGTGGATCACGCTGGCGCGCGGCTTCTCGGCGGCGAGCCGCTCGAGGGCGGCGGCCAGCGCCCTCTCGCTCGCCTCGCGCTCGCCGTCTGCCCTGGGCGGCGACTCGACGCCGAACGCCGCGAGGTAGTGCCGCAGGCTTTGCTCCCTCGGTGTCGGCGCGAAGGGGACTCGCGGCGAGAAGGGCGCGTGAACGCGAAGCTCGTCGGCCCGCCGCGCCAGGGCGTCGAGGTCGCCCTTTCGCACGTCGGCGAGCGCTCGCGGATCGAGCGGTCGTGCGTGCTCCGCCACGCGGCTCGCGACCATGGTCTCGTCGAGCTCCGAGCGGTCGGCGTCGACCACGCTCGACGCGCTCGCGAGGGCCTTGGCGATCGCCGCGCCGTGCGCGGCCCCCTCGCTCGGCGCAATCCACGACCGCACCCGCGAGGCCGTCACGACCAGCCCGACGCGCTCACCGCGCCGCAGATGACGCACGGCCAGGGCGCCCACTTCCTCGACCACGCCGTCGAGCGGAGCACGCCCGGGGGCGCCCGCCCAAAGCTCGACCGAGGCGTCGACGACGAGCCACACGATGTCTCGCCCTTCGCGCGCCATCTCCCGTACGAGCAGACGCCCGCGGCGCGCGCTCGCCTTCCACGCGATGCGCTTGAAGGCGTCGCCCGGGACGTGGTCGCGCAGTTCGAGCAGCTCGCCGCCATCGCCGGGAACGTTGAACGCCCGTCCCGACTCCGCCGCGCGCCGGGCGCGCCCTCCCCGTGGCGACGAGAGCAGCGCGGCGAACGTCTGCGGCAGGACCTCGATCCCGTGCGGGTTCGCGAAGAGCAACGGGACCTCGTACAGCGCCTCGCCGCCGAGCGACGTCCCCCTCACCTCGAGGGCCAATCCGTGGACGCCCCAACGGCCCACCCGACGCGGCTGCACGGTCACGGCGATGCGCGCCCGCCCCCCCGGCGCGAGGTCGACCGCTTTCGGCTCCACCGAGGCCTCGAGCAAGCTGGACACGATGGGTCGCAAGGCGACCGCGCGGACCGGCGCGCTGCCCCGGTTGCGGAGCTCGCCCTCGAGCACGACGGGGACGCCGAGCGCCACCGATTGCACCCGCGTCTTGCTCGTCCAGACCATCTCGAACCCCGCCGTCCGCAAGCGCGTCACGGCCAGCGTCGCCACGGCTCGGCCGATGGCGACCGCGAGCAGCATGGCGCCCCCGAACGCCGCGACCGGCGCGAGCCGCTCGGCGACGCCGACGGCCACGAGCCCGGCGCCCGCGACCGCGACGTGGAAGGTCGAGCGCGTCGGGTAGAGCTGCACGTCTCAGACCGCCCGCATCCCCCGACGGTAGCTCACCTTCGACAGGGCCTCCTCGACCAGGCGCTCGCGCGCGCCGGCCTCGCCTTCCGCGTCGGCCGTCAGGATGAGCCGGTGGGCGAGGACGCTCGGCGCGATGGCGCGCAAATCGTCGGGGGCGACGAACGGGCGGCCGCCGATCATCGCCCACGCCTTGGCCGCCTGAACGAGGCTGAGCGTGGCCCGGGGGCTCGCGCCCAGGGTCACGCGCTGGTGGCCGCGCGTGAAGGCGGAGATCGCGACGGCGTACTCGAGCAGGTCGTCCTCGACGTAGACGCGCGACGCGATCCCTTGCAGTTGCACCACGTCGCGCGCCGACAGCACGGGCCGGGCCGTCGGCGGATCGGCCCCGTGGGCCTTGAGCATCTGCGCCTCCTCCCGCGCGTTCGGGTAGCCCATCGAGACGCGGACGAGGAAGCGATCGATCTGCGCCTCCGGCAGCGCGTAGGTGCCTTCGAGATCGATGGGGTTCTCCGTGGCGAGGACCAGGAACGGCGACGGCAGCTCGAACCGGTCGCCCTCGATCGTGACCTGCCGCTCTTGCATCGCCTCGAGCAGCGCGCTCTGCGTCTTGGCGGGCGCGCGGTTGATCTCGTCGGCGAGGACGACGTTCGCGAAGATCGGCCCCGGGCGGAGCGCGAACGTCCCTTCGCGCGGCGACAGGACGTACGTCCCCGTGATGTCGGCGGGCAGCAGGTCGGGCGTGAACTGGATGCGACGCGAGTTGCAGCCGAGCGTGGTCGCGAAGGCCTTGACGAGCGTCGTCTTGGCGATGCCGGGGACACCCTCGAGCAGCGCGTGCCCGCGCGCGAGCAGGGCCAGGAGCATCGTGTCGATGTGGCGGGTCGAGCCGATGAACACCCGCGCGACCTCGCGCCGAACGTCGTCGAGGCGCTCGCGTGCCGCGGCAATTTCGTTCGTGTTCGCGGCGGCGGTCACGGCTTGACGACTGTACCACGCCGCGCTGCGTCTACCGCCGCGAGCAGCCGCGAGACCTCCCCGGCGGCCGCGTTCACCTCCCGGTCACGGAGAGAGCTCCGCGCTTCGCCCCGGGCCGCCGCCGCCGGCTGCTCGACGCGGGCGAACTTGGCGAGCAGCGAGGCGAGGGCGTCGGCGTCGTCCTCGGCGAGGAGACCGGCTGCGCGGACCTTCGCGACGATTTGTTCGCGAGCCGGGGCGCGATCCAGGCCGAGGCGGACGGCCAGCTGCTCCTCGAGGGCGCTCTTCAGCTCCAGCATCGCCAGCACGCGCGATCCGCCCGGCGCGGCGAGCACGGCGGCATGTCCGGCGACGCCTCCCTGGGCCGCGACCGGCACCGCCCGCACGAACCTCGGCTCGAGGGGCTTGTGCATCCGGGCGCCTCGGAGCGCCGTCCACACGACCACGCCGAGGCCGGTGGCCGCCGCGGCCAGGTAGAGCACGGGCGGCGGAGCTCCGTTCTGGCGCAGCTCCTCGACCCCTCCGGCGAGCGCGCGCCGCAGCGCAGCCGCTGCGCTGACGGCCGGCGAGACGTGGCCGAAGGTCCCTGTCGTGTCGAAGTCGTTCGTCAGCAGGTAGATCTTGCCGCCATGGCGCGCGGTAGGGGCGTCCTCGGTGGCGTACCGTACGAGCCCCGCCGCAAGCGCGCGGTTTCCCGGGAAGCGGAGCATCGCGTTGATGACGACGGACGCGTCCCCCACCGCCAGGAGCCGGCCGTGTCCGACGCTCCCGGCCAGCGCAAGGAGCACATCGGGCTCCTCGCTGCCGCGCACCACGAGCACGGGCGAGAGGCCCGAGTGCTCGAGACCGGTCGCGTGGTTGGTGACGACGCGCGTCACCGATCGCACCACAGGGTGCTCGGCCGCGGGTTCCGCGATGGCGAGGGCGGGGTTTCCTCGCAGCATCTCCGCGGGGTGCACCGGCAGAGGCACCCTTCGGATCCCGAATTGCCTGAGGAATCCGTCGCCCGATCCGTAGTCGTCGAGGACGACGACCCTCCCACCGGCCCGCATGAACGCCGACAGCTCTTCGGCATCGATGGCGCGGGTCGGGTGCACGATGAAGACGGCGTCGGTCGCTTCGAGTTGCCCAACGTCGAGCGTCGCGGTCGAAACGACACGGCCGCGGCCGACCTCGTGCTCGGCGATGTCCACAAACTGCGAGAGGCCCTCCCAGTCGATGCCGTGTGGGTCGAAGGCCGCCGCCCACGCGGCCGAGCAGACGAGCGTCACGCAAGCGGTGGCCAACGCCACAGCGGCAGCCGTTGCGAGCGTCCTGGAGCGGCGGTCGCCATCATCGCCCGCGCGGTCCCGATCGTCGCCCGCACGGTCCCGGATGGGGGTGTTGGGGAGCGGCCGCGCTCCCCCACTGCGGCGTTCCGTTCCTCGGAACGCCGCGACACTCCTGCAGCGAAACCTTGACCCTGGCACTTGCGTTGCTACCTTTAACATGCAGGACGCAAGGGTAGTGAGCCGAGGTCCTGGCTCCGCCAAGTTGGGAGGTCTCCGGTGCTGCCTCCGTTCATCATCGAACAGATACGAGAAAGGGAGGAGCGGGAACGTGCCCGCCACGAGCAGCCGCGCCTGGAGCTGCCCGTCGATCGCCCGGCCCCCCACTCCCCTCAGCCCCCGGAAGAACAGGGCGAGCGCGGCGTCGTCATCATCGATTTGATGGACGGCGAGTAGCGCCCGAATCCTCCAAGCCGCCCTCGAAGCCGTCGCCCATCATTCGACGACTCGACACTTACGCCCTTGATGAGTAGGCTGCGCCGCCCCAATGGCGCGCGACGCCGCACGACGACTATCCGTTGCCCTGCGTGTGGGTTGTGCCCTTGCCGCCATCGCGGTGGTCGCGATCATCGCGTGGACTGTCCCGGCTTGCTACCAGGGCGGCGGCGGGACGAATCCGCCGACCAACACGTTTTACTTCCCCGTGGGCCTTGGCGTGTCGGCGGGAGGGCACGTCCTCTACGCCGCGAACTCCGACTTCGACCTGCAGTGGAACGGCGGGACGCTTCAGAGCTACGACCTCGCGGCCGTGCGGCGCGACACCCTGGCCCTCATCCAGGCCAACTTCGGCACGTCGGGCGGCGACGCATCGGGCCTCGGCAACAACGTCTGGCTGGCTGACGGCGGCGGAGATGCGGGCCCGCCGCCGCAGACCCAGGTCCAGTGGTTTCCGGACTGCCTCGGCGATGCGGCCATCCTCTCCAACGGCAGCCGCATCCCGCTCGGCGAGGCGTGCGCGCCCCCGGTCGACTCGACGCGCTACAAGCAGGACTCCGCCATCATCGGGGCGTTCGCCACACAGCTCGAGCTCGAGCCGGTGTTCACGTTCGGGTACGGGACGAGGGTCTCGATCGCGGGCGCGGGACCGACGCGCATGTACATTCCCGTACGCGGCGACGCGACGCTCACCTGGGCGGACCTCACCTACGACGACCCGAACACGCTGCCCCCGAGCATCACCGACGGCGGGGCCGCTCCCTCCGCGTTCCGCATCCAGTGCGGACAGTCGCCCTCCGACCTGATCTGCGACGGCGAGCACCATACGAACAGCACGGCCCCGGACAACACGCGCCAGGAGACGCTCCCGGGCCAGCCGTTCGGCCTGGCGCTGACCGACGACGGCACGGCGATCACCATCACGGCCCAGACGGAGCCGATGACGTCGCTCCTTCTGTCGGGCTTCAGTTCGCCCTTCGGCACGGGGCAGATTCAAGGGGCCGTCGCCGGCACGGATGCGAACGTGAGCGAAGCTGCGTCCGCGGCGAGCGTGGACGCGGCGAGCGCCGACGCGGCCGTGGACCTCCTCGACGCCGGGACGGGCGTCAGCGCGGGCTTGCCGACGATCAACCAGCCGACGATGGAGTTCGTGCTGAACGGGGTCCCCAACGCCGGCGACAGCCTCGTGCCCGTGCCTCACGACTTGGACGCACCCCAGCCGCCGTGCGAGTCGCTTCCCCCGAACTCGGGGATTTCCTGCGTGCGTCCGGCGTTCCTCGAGACGTTCCACGACGCGGCCGAGGTCGATCTCCTTCGCTACTTCAGCGACGACGGATCGTCGCTCGAGCGGCCGTATCTCCTGCGCGAGAAGGCCTTCGATCTCACGGTCAACCAGCAAGGGACGGACTCGCGCGGGATCGTGATCGACCCGTCTCCACGCCTCGCGTGCAAGCTCCAGGCGGGGGGGCCATCGGCGCCCTTCGCCGCTCGCCAGGCGTGTGCGCAGATCCCCGCGCGAGTCTTCTTCGCCAACCGCACGCCGCCCTCGCTCGTCGTGGGTGAGATCGGCGAACCATCGGCCTCGGGCGACGGCAGCTACGATCCCGACCAGCTCAAGCTCCTAACGAGCGTCCCGGCGCTGACGGGGGTATCGCGCGTGTACCTTGCTCCCATCATCAGCGCGAGCGGTCAGCTCGTGCTGCGGGTCTTCTTGGTGAACTTCGACTCCTCGACCATCCAGATCTTCGACCCGAACGACCCGGATCTCGCGCTCGTGGACACGCTCTACGTGGGAGCGGGCCCCTTCGCGATGGCGTTCGATCCGTTCACCCTCGACGACGTGGTCGCGAGCTCACTCGACCCGAACGCCGTCGTACCCGAGCTCGCCCGCGACTCGAGCCAGCCGAACGTGGATCTCAACCGCTATCGGTTCGCGTACATCGCGAGCTTCACCAATTCGTACGTCCAGATCATCGATCTCGATGCGCGGCAGCCCACGTTCGAACAAGTCGTCTACAACCTCGGCTATCCGACGCCCCCCAAGGGGACCCAGTGATGCGGCGCAAGATCGGGATGGCGGGCGGCGGGACGGCGGCGTTGTTCGTCGCCTTGGCGGCGTTGCAGGGCTGCCCGCAGACGCCGCCCAACCAAGGGATCCGGAGCTTCGAGGGTCCGCAGAAGGCCGCGTCGGTCTGCTTGCAGGTGAACGACCCGCAGGGCTACCCCCTCCTCGCTCCGCCGCTGCCGGTGCCCATCGACGAGTGCGTGTCGGTGCCCCAGGGGGTAAACGGGGCGCTCTTGCCCAACCACCTCTACGTGCTGGTGACGCAGACGGTGCGGGGCGAGATCGGCGTCGTCGACCTCACCTCGGGCGACGTCGTCGACGAAGACCGCTCCACGCCGGAGACCAACTTCATCCCCGTCGGACAGAACCCGACCGACGTCACGGTCGCGCCCGACTCGAAGTTCTCGTACGTCTCGAGCGCGCTGCCCACGGCGCCGGGCATCTATGCTCTCGACAACACCCGGATCCTCGGCACGTCGGTCAACTGGGAGACGGTCGGCTCCTCCGGCGCCGTGTCGTACGCGGCGCCGCTGCAGCTCACGAACCTCACCGCCTGCTCGCTCCCGGACATTCCGCTCGCGCTGGGCACGGTCCCCGTGGCGGCGACCGGCGGCGGCGACGGTGGGACCACCGCGTCGTACTACGTCGCCGCGATGCTTCAGGGGGCCCTTGGGCCAGCGCGCGTCGTTCTGGTCGATCCAGTGCGCTCCGGATTGATCGGAGGGACGCCCGGCGCTCTTCCCAAGTGCGTGATCGCCGGCTCCGTCGATCTGTCGTCCCAGCTCCCGGCGACGTGGGTCCCGGGCACGTCGTGGCCCGACGGGATCATCTACGCAGACGCCGGATCGCTCGCGGCCGCGGAGCCGTTGCCCGGCCCTGCTTGCATCGCGACGCCCACGACCCTCCCCGAAGCGGGAGGCGGCGCGACCCCCCCGGCGGCGCCGGCGCCGGTCGAGGCAAGCGTGCTGCCGGACGCGGGCCACGCGACGCTGACCGACGGCGAAGTCGACGACGAGGGCGGCGCGCCGGCCGGGTCGTCCGACGAGGCCGACGCGGGCGCATCGATCGAGGCCGACGCCGAGGCCGACGCGGCCGCGCAAACGGCGGCTGCCCCGCAGGTGTTCCCGCTCACCGTCCAGCCCGCGAGCACTTCCAGTCCGCGCTTCATGGTCATGCGCAGCGACTTGCCAATCCTCTATGTCGCCGACGACGGGGTCCCGCTCATCCACGTCATCGACCTCAGCACCCCCTCGTCGCCGCAGGAGCTGCAACCTCTGCTCGCGACGAGCCTCGCCGAGCCGACCCGGCAGGTGCATGTCGGGGCCCTGGCGATCAGCCCCCCGACGCGCGACTACAAGATCTACCTCTACGCCATCGACTCCCACGACGGGAGCCTGATGGTCTACGACGTCTCGAGTCCGGCGGCGACGACGCACATGCCGATGACGCGCCCGCACGCGGAGCTCAACCCGCTGCAGCCGCCCGACCGCATCAGTTTCAGCTCGCCGGTGGCGACGCTCGCCTTCATCCAGCACGACTGGCCCGTCCCGGCCGTCGCGGTCAGCGGCATCGTCGGCAACGGCGACAACGTGCACACGTTCTCGGGGCTCCTTTGCAACCCGAGCCCGAACGCGCACCCGAGCGCCAACTCGTTTTTGGATCTCGGCGCCTGGTACCGCGCCGATCAGGTGGCGCAGATCGAGCCGCAGGCGACGATCCAGACGATGCCCTCGCGCCTCCGCGGCGTCTTCGGGCTCGCGACGCTCGCGAACGGATCGATCGTGACGATCGACGTCGACGACTGGGACGCGCCCTGCCGTCGCCCCGACCCGATGACGAACACCCAGGTCGTGTCGAACGGCCCGAACGGCTACCAGACGAGCGCCCTCGATCTGCCCGAGCCGGCCCCAAGTCCACCGACAACCGATCTCAACGCGTACCATGTGCCCGTCGCGTACAACTCGGCTATCCCCGAGAGCCCCGCGGTCACGCTCGAGCCGTTCTATCCCGTCTCGGCCCCGAACCGGGCGCGTTCGTCGGCGCTCCTGCGCAACGATCCGACGACGGGCAATCATGCGCCGAACCTGCTCGCTACCCCGATCCTCGTCGACGTCAACGGCAACCCCGTGCCGTCGTCGACGACGAACGGCCTGAGCCCCATCATGCTCCCGACGACGCTCCCGCCGGGATACATCGACCCCACGCTGGCCGAAAACCCGGTGGAGCCGAACCCCGCCAACCAGAACTTCTCGCCCGTCGTGGGCTCGCTCGGAGAAGCCAGCAGCCTGCCGGTGCCCGACGTCCGGTTCTCCTTCGAGGACCCGACCGTCATGCAGAACCAGGACTGGTCGGTGACGTACGAAGGCGTGCTGCCCGCCACCGTGGGGGTCGAGGCCGACATCGCGTCCACGGCGCCCGCGGGCTCGCCGGGCGCGTACGCGTCGCTCACGTTCACCATCTCCGCGCAGAACCTCTGCTCGATGGGGATCGAGGACTACTCCATCGGGCAGCTTCGCGCCGCCCAGGTCGAGGCGGCGCTCGCGTCGCAAAATCCACCGTTGCCCGCGATCCAGACGAACGTCGCCGGGGTGGGCAACGTGGCCCTCGGGCAGTGGACGGCGGACTACGTGCAGATCATCGACGACGTCGCGCCCTACGGCGATCCCTACTGGTCGGTCAACCCGCCCGGCACCGGGTCGCTCCCCACGGAGGACGGCGGGCAGGCCGAGGACAATTGCTGGGCGGGAACGCCCTTCGATGAGCCCTCGGACAACTACGCCAATCTGCGGTACCAGGCTTGCTACAACACGTTTGGCCCGTCCGACGAGGCCGACTCCTTCTACGCGCGCGACCTCCCGATCGTCGCCGCGTTCTCGGACCACCTCGTCGTGGGCCGGTTCGGCTGGATCGGCCCGACGGAGCAGACGAACAACCGCATCGTCGTGCCGTACGATCCGGTCAACAGCCCGCTGCCGCTCAAGCTCGCGACGTGCTGCTTCCACCGGCAGGCCGCCATCAGCGTGCGCACGGGGGGCGAATGGGTGGCGGTCGGCCAGAGCGGCCTGGGCCTCCTGCACCACGTGGTCACCGATCCCTCGTCCGGCGCGTGCCGGCTCTCGTGCGACCCGAACGACGTCCTGATGAACTCGCGGTCGTTCGACATCCCTTACGGCAACCCTTCTGGGTCGACGGGGGGCTGCACGCCGCCTGGCTTCCCGTTCCCGGCCGGCCAGGTCGCGCCGCCCATCGACCGCAACTCCGTGCTCGCGATGCGCAACCCGATGTTCTCCTACGTCACGTGGAGCGGCTGCTCGAACACCTCCCTGAGCGCCACGAGCACCACGACGGGGCAGCACACGTTCACGTCGCGCGACCTCAGCTGGCACTTCTCCACCCGCGGCGGCTTCGCGCCCCTCACGATGTCGTTGAACGGGGGCACCGGCGGCGCGGTGAACCCGCAGTCGATGCTGTTCATCGATCCGCTCGGGCAGATCGCCATCGTCGACGGCGCAGCGGAGGGGCTCGTCGTCTTCGATCTGAACTCGCTCTCGCCGTCGCACTCACCGTTCTACTGAGCGGCGGCCGGCCTCCTGGACCGCGCCGGGCCGGCGGGTTACTCCCCTGGCCGGATGTCGAAGGGCAGCGCCGCGCAGACTCCTGTGATGCGGCAGTACGTCGCGGCGAAAGCGGCCAACCCCGACGCGCTCCTGCTCTTCCGCATGGGCGATTTCTACGAGCTGTTCTTCGAGGACGCCGTCGTCGCGGCCCGCGCGCTCGACCTGACGCTCACGGCCCGCAACAAGGGATCCGACGACGAGATCCCGATGGCGGGCGTCCCTCACCACGCCGCGAGCGCGTACGTGCAGCGCCTGCTCGAGCAGGGGTTCAAGGTGGCCATCTGCGAGCAGATGGCCGACCCTTCCAAGGTCAAGGGCCTCGTCCCGCGCGAGGTCGTGCGCGTCGTCACCCCCGGCGTCGCCTTCGACGACGCGGGGCTCGACGCGCGCCGCAACCACTACCTCGCGGCCGTGGAGCGCGCGGGCGAGGGCGCCGGGGGCTTTGGCATCGCCGCCGTCGATCTGTCGACGGGGGAGCTCATCGCCTGCGAGGCGGCCGACGCGGCGAGCGCCGTCTCGGAGGTCGCCCGGCTCGACGCGCGCGAGGTGCTCGTCGGGCCCGAAGCCCGCGACCTCGCCGCGGCGCTCGCCGAGCTGCGAGACGCGCGTGGCCGTCCGCCCGTCACGCGCGAGCCCGCCGACGCCTTGGACGACTCCAGCGCCGTGGCCGTCCTCGACGCGCAGATCGGGGCAGGGGAGGCGGTCGCGTCTTGCCCTTCCGCCGCCGCCCGTCGCGCCGCCGCCCGCTGCCTCGCCGCCGCGCGCGCCTGCGAGGCCGGCCGTCCCGTGCCCGTCCCGCGCCTCGTGTTCTACGTCCTCGGCGACACGCTCGTCCTCGACGCCGCGACCCAAGGCCACCTCGAGCTGGTCCGCTCGGTGGAAGGGGGAGAGCGAGGGTCGCTCCTCGATCAGATCGACGCCACCAAGACGGCGCCGGGCGCACGCCTGCTGCGCCGCCGCCTGCTCGCCCCCCTCGTGCGCGTGGCCGACATCCGCCGGCGGCACGACGCGGTCGACCTCTTCGCGCGGCACCCCGGCATGCGCCGCGAGGCGCGCGATCGGCTCGCCGACGTAGGAGACGTCGAGCGCCTCGCGATCAAGCTCGCGCTCGACCGCGCGTCCCCGCGCGATCTCCTGGCGCTGCGCCGGTCGCTCGCCGCGCTGCCCGGATTGGCCGACACGCTCGCCCGATGCCCCGAGCCGGCCGCGGCGCACGACGCCCTCGGGGTCCCGGCGGGCGAGCCGTGGATCGACGCGTGCGCCGAGGTGCACGACCTGCTCGCCCGTGGCCTGTCCGACGACCCGCCGGCCCGCGCCAGCGACGGGCTGGTGATCCGCGACGGCTTCGACCCCGACCTCGACGAAGCGCGCGAGTGGATGCGCGGCGGGCAGCGGCTCATCGTCGAGCTCGAGGCGCGTCTGCGCGAGGGGTCGGGCATCGCGACGCTCAAGCTCCGCTACACGCGCGTCTTCGGCTGGTACATCGAGGTCACCCGCGCCCACGTCGACAAGGCGCCCGCCACCTGGAGGCGCAAGCAGACGGTTGCCACCGGCGAGCGCTTCACGTGCGACGACCTCGACGCGCTCGCCGACAAGGTCGCGCACGCCGAAGACCGGGCCGCGGCGCGCGAGGGGGAGCTCTTCGCGGGCCTCGTACGCGGCGCCGCGCGCGACCAGGAGCGGCTTCGCGCCATCGCGGCGCGGCTCGCCGAATGGGACGTGGCCGCCGCCCTCGCCGAGGTGGCGCACCGCGACGACTGGGCCAGGCCCGACATCGACGACTCGCTCGAGCTGGTCCTCGAGGACGCGCGCCACCCCGTCGTCGAGAAGCTCGCCTCGGCGGGGCGCTACGTGCCCAACGACATCTCCCTCGGCGCCGGTCCCGGCAGGCCCCGCATGTGGCTCGTCACGGGGCCCAACATGGCGGGCAAGTCGACGCTGATGCGTCAGACGGCGCTCTGCGTGATCCTGGCGCAGATGGGCGCGTTCGTGCCGGCGCGGCGCGCCCGGGTCGGCGTCGTCGACCGCGTGCTCACCCGCGTCGGCGCGAGCGACAACCTCTCGCGCGGGGAGAGCACCTTCATGGTCGAGATGAAGGAGACGGCGAACGTCCTTCGCCGGGCCACGCGCCGATCGCTCGTCGTCCTCGACGAGATCGGCCGCGGCACCAGCACCTACGACGGCCTGGCCATCGCGTGGGCCGTCGCCGAGCACCTGCACGACGTCGTCGGCTGCCGCGCGATGTTCGCCACGCACTACCACGAGCTGACGGAGGTCGCGGCGACGCGCGCCGACACCTGCGAGAACTGGAGCGTCAGCGCGCGCGAGCTGGAGGGCGACGTCGTGTTCCTCCACAAGCTGCAGCGCGGCGCCGCGTCGCGCAGCTACGGCGTCGCGTGCGCGAGGCTCGCGGGGCTCCCCGAGCCGGTCCTCGCGCGGGCGCGGGCGATGCTGGCCGACCTCGAGCGAGGCGCCTCGCTCCCGACGGGGGTCCCCGCGTCGCTCCGTGCGCGCTCCCGCACCCGCGCGCCGCAGCTCGGCCTGTTCGAAGATCCCTCGGCGGCGCGGGCCCAACCAGCGGCCCCGCACCCCGCGCTCGAGACACTGCGCGCCGTCGACGTCGACCGGCTGACGCCCCTCGAGGCGCTGCAGCTCGTGGCGACGCTCAAGCGAATGGCCGAGTGAGCGCCGCCCGTGCCCCGCACTGTCTCTCCGCTGCAGCGGCTCGTCCCCTACCTCGCCATCGCCGTCGCGGCGACGTTCTGGGGGACCTGGGCGCTCGTCCTGCGGCGGGCCGAGCGGATGGCGCCGATGGGCACGGCCCTCGAATCGACCGTGGTCCTGGCGGTCATCACCGCCGTGGCCGGCGCGATCTCCCTGCGCGATCGCGTGCCCCGGCGGGCGACGTGGCGAGCGCGGGGCTGGGTAGCGTTCCTGGGCTTCGCGGACGCGTTCAACGTGCTCCTGCTCTTCGCGGCGTACAAGATCGCGATCGCGGTCTCCGTCCTCACGCACTACCTCGCGCCGATCTTCGTTGCCCTGGCGGCGCCTCTCGTCCTCGGCGAGCGCCTCACCGCGCGGACGGTGATGGCGATCGCGGTGTCCTTCGCGGGACTGGCCGTCATGCTGGCGCCGGCCGCGGGCGCGACGTCACCCGTCGCGTCGGCCGCCATGTGGTCGAGCGCCGCGCTCGGGGCCGCCAGCGCCGTCTTCTATGCGGCCAACGTGATCGTCACGAAGTTCGTGGCCGATGACTTCTCCACGAGCGAGACGATGTTCTGGCACGGCCTCGTCGCGACCCCGCTGCTCGCCGCGTTCGTCCCCCGAGCCGCCTGGGCCGTGGTCGACGCCCGTGCGCTGACGTTCCTGGCCATCGCATCGATCGGCCCCGGGGCCCTCGGAGCCATGCTGTTCGTGTGGGGTGTGCGGCGGATGCCGGCGGCGCATGCGTCGGCGCTGACGTTGATCGAGCCGCTGGTGGCGGTGGTGGTAGGGGGGGCGGTGTACGGGGAGGCGGTGGGGGGGAGGGCGGTGCTCGGGGGAGGGTTGATTTTGGCCGGGGCGCTGGCGGTGATGATGCAGTGAGCGCGGGCGCGGGCGCGGGCGCGTGCGCGTGCGCGGGCGCGTGCGCGTGCGCGGGCGCGTGCGCGTGCGCGTGCGCGTGCGCAGGCGCGTGCGCGTGCGCAGGCGCGGGCGCGTGCGCGTGCGCGTGCGCGCACGCAGGCGCGTGCGCGTGCGCGGGCCGCACGAGGACCGCGAGCCGGTACCGCCGGTGGAAGGGCGTGCGTCGTGCGGCGGACGGCGAGCAGCTGGAGTGGCACGTCGAGCAGCTCGAGCTGCAGGTCGAGCCTCGCGCGAGTCAGGTCGAGCAGCTCGAGCTGCAGGTCGAGCCTCGCGCGAGTCAGGTCGAGCAGCTCGAGTTGCACGTCGAGCCTCGCGAGCTGCTCGACCGGGAACATGCGAAAGGCGCGACCCGGACACCGGGTGACCACGCGCCCGCGCCCCCGTGTGCGCCCGCGTGTGCGCCCGCGCCCG
>Ga0302325_10017718_pt1 | contig 15040 bp, 17 predicted proteins | sample Palsa_T0_2_FD_201948 | JGI IMG/M metagenome (GOLD analysis project Ga0302325, IMG submission 201948) | Peat permafrost microbial communities from Stordalen Mire near Abisko, Sweden - Palsa_T0_2 | ecosystem: Environmental > Terrestrial > Soil > Palsa > Peat permafrost | place: Sweden: Abisko... | reverse complement strand
GTGGCCACTTTGTTTCATCGGACTCGGCCTCGTGATCCTCCTCTACCTGAGATCTTACAATCTCGTTCTCGTCCTCCTGGCAGCCACGGCTAGCACTTCATACATCTTCCTGAACCGCGGATCGAAGTCAAGCGATACACCAATACACATACTCGCACCAACGGAAGTGGAATCAGAAGACTTCCAAAAGTCCATTACGATTGTGAACATTGCAAGTTGGGCAACAACAGTTCTCATCCTGATGTTGATAAGTCTAGCACGTTTCAAGCGATACCAGTTCCCGGCATTCTTCCCATATATCCTTGCTCCTGTTCTTCTACACTTAGCAAAGACGATGATATACCAGGTAGAGGTGACAGGGAGCTATGAGCGGACTGCTTGGAATGCATTCGAAAGCACTTCCGTTCCAAGCACGGCGGTCTTGTTCACTTTAGCGTTTGGACTGGCGATGTTGGTGTCAACACCGTTCAATCGTTGGATCGCATTTGTCTACTGTACGGCTGTCCTATCAGCCATTTTTGTACCGGAACTACTGCCAGTCAGCGGCATCACAGACATGTGGGCATGAGGTAAGGAAGCAAGACAGCTCAAGTTTATCACATCTGACGAAGACGAGTTTGAACTGAAGTTTCTGAAGAATTCTACTGAGGAAAGGGTTTTCTACTCGTTCATTACAGATGATGGAGAGCAAGTTTTCGGTCGGGGCCAGGTGATCTTAATCGGAAGTAAGCAAAAGAAAGTACCGAAACCATACCTAGAAGTTCTTACAAGTTCGAGGATAGTGCTGGCAATACTAGAGATAAGATTTGAATAATCTAAAAGCTGCAATCGAAGAACTTTCACATCTCACATTATAGCCAACGACCCTTAATTTTGACAGAAGGCCCTAATAGCGTCATAATAGCGTCACATGATAACGAAGAGCCAGAAGACCTCGATATCTCCTTCAGATCTATGCCTACTAACCTGGTTATGGATACATTACAAGAAGAAGTCTCTATTTTTCAAATGCATAAACTCTATTCTACAATATTGAGTACGTACGGTCGTGCACGTATCTCTTCTTCCGAACTCTATATAATCTGGTACCTCTTTCCTTCTGCTTCTCACAGCACAATTGCTAGCCTCTCATTCAATCGTATATTCTCTGAATTAACACCCGTCTTCCTCTACTGCCCATGCAGCTCAAACACCAACTTCACATCCGGTCTAAACACTAAACAATATTTCGAGCCCCCAGATGAAACATTTCATTCTCCTCCCCTTTCCGACCCTGCTATCCCTCGTAGACTCTAATATCACACGTACTAACATCAGCCACCTCAATAAACATGACATATATCAACCCAATCTTCGGATTGTCCACCTCAATAAAAAGCAATGCTCTTGTAGCGACAGTTGCAATATATTCCTGGGATGCATCCGGAGCATCTGGATCTAGGTGTGGGAAATCGTGGACTTGACTTTCTGGGAAATATGTCTCGGGGATAAGGGCTATTTTAGCGATTTTGCCAGAGAGAGGTGCATGCCACCTGTGATATGACGTTGCTGATAGGAAAGCTTGGTAAACTGTTCCGCCCACGAAATTCGTTGCAAAGGGTTATGATCAAGCATGTGCTTGAGACTATATGGTTGGTTTTTGACCCAGAACCTATCCATTGTTTTGACGTGATGGGAGACTGCATACGGAGCACTCTCACACCAATTCACGATGACATTATCTTCATCCGGATGCCTCTAGGGCTCCGACCGAATCGAATAGGTTCGAACTTAGCTAAATTCGATTCGCTGCGAATCGAATTATACTCGTCGAATATTCACAATTCGACGAATTATTGTGACTTATATCACGTGAAAAACTTAAAGCATTGGAAAATTTTAAATAAAAGGCTCCATATGCTTTAACTATAGGCTATTATAATAGTAATAAGCACTAATTATAAGTAAAAATGCACTTTGAAAATTTTATATAGCAATTTTAATGGAGTATAATGCTTACACGCGTAATTAATTAAATCACGTGTAAGTATAATAGTTTTTATAATAGGTTTAATATTGCAAAAAAATGATAAAGAAAAAACTCTCTAATGCGGTTGAATTAGCGGTCTAGAAGACCTTATATTCATACGCGTAGGGGTAGGGCGCACCTACTGAATTGTGAGTCCTAACTCTGCCACGCCTTCCCCTGACCCTCTTCCCACAATTAGCGAGGTTACTGTACCTGATTACGACTAATACAAGCCTTTTGAGATGATCTACAAGTACCTGGCGGAGTTTTTTTGTTCACTTCTCTTTTGTCTTGATCCATTTAAGAGCAAGTGTCGCCATGTTCAACATCGCTTCGCAAAGGCCCTCCGAGGGGGTTGCAAGCTGGTAGTAGCTTGGCAATGGTAGTGGTAGTCGCGGCCGCTGCGCTATTCCTTTAGTTTTTGATGGGAGGATGTAATAAAAAAAATTTAACGAAGCAAACAAGTATGGATGGAGGTTTGGTTTTACCGATAGATTTTTGGTCTCATTAACATCTTGAGAATTTGGATTTGGATTTGGGGTATTTTGAGAAAGGATGAGGATAGGAGTTTTATACCTTAGCTTCGAGTGCAAATGGATTGCGTTCATGCGAGATGGTTTCCCCCCGTCGATTTGAGCTTTGCACTGCGCGATATTTCCTTATATTCCTAAGAATTGGCCTGAGAGTTTTCATTGTATATAACTTGAAAATTTCGTGGTCGATATTGGAGTCCAACCCACCCTCTTCGCCAGATTTTCGCCTCTCGGCATATTGAATACTTCTCATCTTTTTTGTAGTAAAACCAACCCTCTTCCATTCTAAGACGATCTTTGGGTCCACAAATTGGCGCCCGAAGTTCCTCACCATAGTCCTTCCAAGAGAAATACGCCGAAGTCAGGGCTTTGTGACTTGAAGTATCGATGTGATGGATTGAGTGAAGCCAAAGAGAACGGTGAGTAGAAGCACCAGGGCGGCAATCCAGAAAGTCCACCACTGGACAGGCTTGCGGTCATCTCTCCACCACTGTAGCGGGCCATTCGGCTCGTGGTCATCGAATGCCCGCTTCAGCCGCTTTAGTCTTTCTCCCCAATAGCGAAAATGGTCAGCTCGTCTACGATCCGGCTCCAGATACTCAAGTGAGAGCACACTAGGGTCTAATATGTGATGCCTTTGATGATTCTTGTACCAACTTCGCACCCGACGGTCAGTCCTTGGAACCAAGAGTGCAAGTGTATCTTGGGTTTCTGATATCAGGTCCTGCGATATGATTATGCTGTATCATGTCAGTCATGCATGGATTGCGGGGTTCAGTTCTTGTGACCCTACTCTGGAAATTTTAAGTGATTTTCGAGCACCTTGAGTTGGTGGAAGATGTGAACCTTTACATTGTCATCCTCATCTTGCAGGAGCAGATGATCAAGCAGATTACTTGTCCAGATTATTTCGAATCCAGCAATTCGAGCCAATTGCCTTGCATTGAAATTCTTTCCGTAGCGCTCAAATCCGCTCTGATTACACGAGGTACAAGCCTGCGGTGAAGTGCAAGGCCTGCCCGTTATCTTTTCGATTCTTTTCGAGATCGTTTCGCTGAGTGTGTCGCCTTCAAGCCAAGATACGACATCCCCTCTACGAGCTCCACCGACGCTTTTGAAGTTAAGAGGAACCAGTAATCCAGCCGCAAAGTTAATGGTAGTTTGCGTGTGTGCAGTATCAAAAACTCCCGATATTGGGTGGGAGTCTGCAATCAATTCTGCTCGCGTCCAGTTTTGAGATTTTAGCTTTTGCACAATTTCGAAGACATGCTCAAACGTTAAATCTCGAATTATGGAATCTCCTCCTCCAGCTATAGTGGATAGCTCTTGGAAGATGTGCGCAAAATAGCTTTCATAGGCTCTCTTTTCCTCTCCATATTCCTCTGCCGTCATGTCATCGTTCCATAACTCTTGAATCAAGGCTCGAAAGAATGTCGAGGTATTTGGTGCATTTCGCAGTCTATGTTGCAATGGTTTCAATTCGCTCAATGGAGTAGATGACATGATGCTATGATATGAAAGGAATGAGAAAATTGAACACCACGGACGCTGGGAGGTTTAGAGTACCGAACAACCCATCCAACCCCCTCCTTCAGCGTTTTCTTCCCCTGCATAACCGTTCATCTCCCCAAAAACTTGGCATACGCGTCATGTGGGCGAGGAGCGGCAGGAGAACAGTTCTTTCACCAATCGGGTACCAAAGTGGGAGGGCAAACAGTCCGCAATTCAGCCCTCGAAAAAGAAAATACACGAATTGGGAGAAAATAAGCGAGGCAGATTTTCTAGCGAACTACCCTCTTCTCGTGCTCTTGCATGCGACGTCCCCTCCTTCTCATAACAAAAGTGCCGTGTGGCTTCAAGATCTCTTACGGCTCTCATGGTTGCTACATGATGATCTGATTCTTTTCGCCGAATGCCTTCGAAAGAAAGTGTGGAGCAAAGATGGAGTATAAGCCTGTCAGGGTCACAGTCCTCGGCTCACCAAACTGGAAAGACCCGGAACGCCGCCAATCCATCAAGTGTAACAGTCGAGCTAAGATGGAGTGGCAGATCAGGACTCCTCTACGGATCATGAGTTGTTGGATTGCGATGCCACCTGCGAAGCCGTGCTTGACGAATGTAGTCGAACAGATTGAGACATTGGTCGAGAAGCGCATGTACGATATCTGGGACGGAGAGCAGACTTCCCCTGGGTGTGCGTGGGACCGTTCTATGCATGGCCGCTCGATCAATGACGCGCAGCCGACGGTCATATTTAGCTCCTCAAGTAAAGTGTGTCGTAAAAACGCGAAGAGAATTATACAAGAGGAGAACATACAAGTGGACCCCCGCGGAATAGGCATTGAATATTACGAAACTGGACCCAAATTTCTTGGTGGCCCCTTGAATGTTCAGACTCACCATATGCCATCTGTGCTAAATTTCTCGCACTCAAAGAAACGGAGTCATGCCTCAAATCGGCGATTTCCATCTTCGTCAGGAAATCAACAACTAGAATCGGCAACTTACAGGCCAGACATTGTGATGAATGGAACAGCTGTTGATATCGGCGGGTGTTCATGCACTATTGGTGGAATACTTTGGATCGAGAACAGGGCGGTGGCGTTAACTGTTGCCCATGTATTTGAGGAACAAGTGGAAAATGTTGGTGAGGAAGCTGCCGTGTCTAACTTGACCCCATGTAGACTGACTTGGAGGTAGAAGCATCATCCAAATCCCCTATAACCCACGTTAACCACAAGATTGCTGGCCAAATCGCAACTTTTTATCAAAAGAGGATATTGAGTAAAGACCAAGAGCAGAAAAGTTCCGACTTTGACTGGGCCCTTTGCGAGCTTGATCCAGAGAAACTCCAAGAGAAGCGTGTGCAGATATCAAATGCTGTGCCGCTTCCAGATGGAAGCATTCTCTATCCACAAAAGTTTTCTAGGGATGATCCAACGGACAGTATGGTGTGGGTCAACACTGGACATTCAGGTGCAGTCAAAGGGTTTGTAATGGGAGACTACTCACTCGTTGCACTTCCTGGCAGAAGATCCTTTCAACGAATGTGGCTGGTGGTATTGGAACGCCACGTAGGTAGGTAGTTTTGTCTCTACAGCTCTGGATAGAGGCTGACGGTACAACTAGAAATAGGTGATTGTGGCTCCTGGGTCTTTGATTCTACAAGCGGAGACTGGGTGGGTCATGTTGTGGCAGGCAAGATTGGAACGGAGATGGCATACATTGTACTGGCCCGAGATATCGTTAAAGACATCTCTGATCAATTGGGAGTTCAGAATGTCCAGATGCATAACGAGACCGAATTCGGTACTCAAATTGTTGATGACCTCAAGGGCACGCTTCCTATCCCCGAAAAGCTGGAAGTCCAAGAACGTCGAAGTCAATCTGGTGCTAGCTGCAAGTTTCATTCAGAGAACGCCAGTTCAGGATTGGTCCATGGCGATGATGTCGAAGGCGGCTTGATTCACTATTCTGGATGTCTGAAGTTCTCGAAGCGCGAAGAGTTTCTACATAGTTTATATGAGGACGATCGTCTCAAACTACATATTCTGAAGGAACAGACTCGAATCGCTCGATTGAGGAAAATTTTCGAAAAAGAAGGGCTGGCGACAACAAATGGGAGACTTGTCAGGAGCTTCAGGCAAACTCTAGCACAATACTTCCCAGGAAGAAGAAGCTACTCCCATTTACATACACCAGAGATACGGCGAGCGGAGTATCCAACATCGAACACTAACATTATTGAGGACCAAGTGATTTTGAGCGATTTGACTGCGAATGTGGTGTACTTTAAGGGGGGTCAGGATGCTTATCCTCGGCCATATGATCATCCAGCATTGGACAATACCTTCCCCAATCAGAAGGTTCCGCTAAGTCTCTTACTCAGCCAGAGCAGGGAGAATCCTCTTACATGGAAATGTGAAGAGAATATGGTTAGGTATTTTCATGTCCCATCCAATAATATGCCTTGGATCGAGGTAAGTCATACTTCCGCATGTGTGAACATTTAATCGTCAGCAGTTAACTGGACTACACCTGTCAGGAAACAATTGCGAGATACTACAACGAGGAGACCCCACAGCTTGAGGGAGAATACAGAGAGCCCGCAAAAGGAGTTTCACCGTCGAAATCTCGCATGGTTCTTGGCTCTGAATTTTGGAGGGGACTTCAACATGGTGACCGAGCTGATTTGCCCATCCATGCACGCTATATGCGTCCTGGATGTTACCCCATTTCCACAGGTGGGTTTAATATTGGAGACATAGCTTGATACTGATTCCATTCTATAGATCATGAGAAGATGGAACCCGACCCCAACAATGTGGCACTATTCGTAGGTGACTTCTGAGCTGGGCTTTCATCCGAGCTAATTTCGTAAAGATGCCTTATCTCCATTGGGAGACTGATCGCAAAAGACTGAAAGCTTCCGAAGCAATTAAGAAGATCATCTACATAGAACGGCTTCATTCCACAAATGAAGAGTGCTCTGAGGTTTCAATTAGTAGCTCATCTACTGATCGAACAAATTTAGAAAGTATTGAAAAAGAAACTAGGATTTGGGAACCGGTCGCGAGAAGACCGCTGGGAAGGCTCCTCTTACTTGCGGCGTTCCTTTACGAGGCAATGGACGGCTATACTGATGAAAAGCTACTGGAAAAATATCTACTCACAACTCCAGCATTGCACCCACGACGAACTTTGGATCAGTCATATCACTGGGCCTTGAAGGAAACACAAAGGAGAGACCGAGACCAAGTTGTATATCGGGCAACAGCTCCACATTCAAAACACTCACACCGCGCATGTAGCAAGAAAAACACAAACAGCAGTTCACCCTGTAGCCAATGCAGAGCTAACATCAAGAAAGTGCCTCGGGTTGTGATGGTCGATCAGCTGTGGATGTGGATTCTTGATAATAGTAAGTGGTTGTTCTCAACTTGGTGTCTTCCCCAAGCTATTTCATTCCCTTCTTAAGTTGTTTGGCCTTTCAAACGAGCCCGGTATTGTTGCATCAGTTTACTAATGGTCTATTCCAGATACAATAATCACTAGCTTCCCCCAGCGATGGGGAAGAAACGGATCAGACTCTTCTGCTATCCAGAATCGCATTGAAACAAAGCTAAAGTCAGCTCGGGTTGACGAAATTCGCTCAGTTTTTGATCTTGCTATGATAATCGTAGACCAATGCTCCGGTGTATTCTTCGAGCGAGCGAAATTTAAGAATTTGCAACCGCAATTGCTAGATGCATTCGCCACGGCAATTAGTAGGGTAGTAAGTTATGTCGCATTTGCCGAACTGGAAAATAGGCTTACAAGAATTTAGACACACCGAACAACCATCGAATACGAGCAATTTTGGGAGTGCACAAAATTCGTCAGTCGAAACCTCCCCTCTACACATGGCACAGTGACCAGTCCAGAGTCCGCTTGGAAAGAAGCGGGAGTGTGGAGTCTCGATTCCGAAGCCACCTTAATCCGCGAGATCAAGGATATCATGGACGAGCTGCACATAATGAAAGCTATTATGGACAAACAGAACGCCGTCCGACAAACCTTCGCGGAGTACGTCCACCGCCAAACCATGCTAAACCGACACAGAATCACCAATCGCGAGGCGTCTAGCGAATTCTCATCTATTCCGGCCCGGAGAGGATGGTCAGGCCCTACCATCGATTCGAACGATCACTATAATCCCGAAGAAGCTGAATATACATTGCATGCAGCGGAGGCATTGTCAAAGGGCATGCAGGACCGCACGTCAGAGCTAGAATCTTTGGAAAAGGCAGCAAAACACGCGTCATCTGCACTGGAAGGGCTTTTGGCTTTGAAACAACAGTATGTGGTCATGAAAAGCCGGACCAGCAGCACTAACTTATAAATCCAGGCAAATTGGTGTCCTGGAAGCCCAATACTCGTTAGATATGGCCAAGGAGACCCTGAGACAAAGCCGTTCAATCATAATATTCACAGTTGTAACAATCATATTTGTACGACAACATTTTTTATATCTCAAGACTTACGCTAACGGTGATCCAGTTACCGCTTTCGTTCATCGCGTCAGTTTTCGGCATGAATGCCACTGAATTGACTGGCGCAACTAGCCCCAGCCTCTACAATTTCGATGACGTCTTCAAATTTATGAGTATGTCCCCCAAAAAGCTCTCCAACACTCTACTGACCTTTGTTTAAGTTCCTATATCAGCTTTGATAACAGCATTCTCACTTCTGCTCGCCTTTAATACCACAGTGCGAGCCATATTATCGTTCATTTTCAATGTCTCATGGGCTTGGTTAATTACTATCGGAACTATGTATGTCTCGTTGAGCGAGACACTTCTCAACAGTAAGAAAATCAAAGAAAAAGAGCAGAGAGTGGTCGATGCTATGAAGCAGACCGCACTAAGGGCAGAGTTTCGGCGGAGAGAAGCGGACCGTCTTAGAAAAATGGAACGAAGTGACCAAGACAGATCCAGTCTTGATCGGCGTCATGCACATAGCAATGGAGATTTCGAGATGGGATGAGCTGGGCGAAATCTATATAGATATGGTAGAGGTCTGGGGTTACTTAGTTTGCTAATAAGTAAGAGCCCATCATATTGGCTAGTAAGCAAATTAGCTGCTCATTCTTTCAACGCTTTCTAACCTTCTCGTCCCTCGATTCAGCTTTGCAACATTTCATCAGTTTCTAAATATTAAGACCTGATCTCAACCCTCACTATACATTCGATCATGTGCATTCATGTGCAACTACAATGCCTGAGAGTCCTGTCCAAATGAGAGAAAGTGAGCGACGAAAGGGATGATTACCCCGTCTTAACCAATGACCCTGCATTCTTGGCCCCCAACCTTCCTACACGGGACCACTTCCTCCCCCCGCCCTCTTTTTTTTTCTTTACTCTTTTTAGCTGTCTAAGGCGCTATGTAGGGTCACTATGCTACAAATAGCTAAATACAGGGTTGCATGTGCCACCGAATGAGTAAGCACCGCTCCAGATCACAGAATATATCTCCAAGCAAATGAAATTAATTAAGCAAATTTAGTCTCTAATCCCTGTACTCCTGTGTTTGCTTGTCTGTTTTACAGTTCTACAAGAATAGTGAGTCTGAATGGCGGTCACCGCAGTGGCCTAGTTGACGCGGTGTATTTCAACTCCGTTCTCCTTCCCCCTTCCTAGTAATACTCTTCCTCGGAAGAGCGTGGGTGCATCCTGGCACGGACATGCCTCAATTAATCTAGTAGACCAGAGTCTATGATATAGAATGAGGCCTTAGTGGCCTCGGTCGCGGTCCCGAGCATTAGGCGGGCGTCACGGAGGGTGGCGCTCCCAAAGTGCTCTTTGCGGAGGTCTCGAAAGTCCGGGCAGACTGAGCGATAACGTGCAAAATCATGTTATGCACCCATTTTTGGATGAGGCCGATGTCTTCTGGGAGCCATCGACCGTGGCGAGGATCTTGGGTGTTTCGGGGATGTCACCATACTGGGCCAGCGGTCTTGTGGGGGTATTGGTGGTCGTAGAAAGGTCTTGATTTGGGAGTAGATACTTAGTGGCTATCTTGTTGACTAGAATAAGGTGGAAGGTTTGAGGTCCTAGCATAATTGAGCAATCCAAACATTGTCTCGATGGCCACCAGACTTTCAAGGTTCTCATCTGCTTATTGTCTTTGTAAATTTAGAAGTAGGTTATTGATCGAGAAAATGAAAAGGAAGGCTCTTATCTAAGGAAAGAATCTGGCGTCACTATTCCTGGCCTCGGCACTTGTGAAGCTGCTAACTTGATGATGGCATTCCGGCACCCGCGTTGATCTCTTTCTTACGAAATTAAAAACAACAGTAAGAATCAAAAATACTACTGGAAATAAAGTTGTAACAGAACAAAATGTGGGACGTGGTGATCTTACTTTTCCTCAGCCCTTCATCCATTTGTGCGTCGGGATGGACATCCACTCGGCTCTCTCAGACGAAAAGACTATTCACTTAGGAGTCCTGCATCAAATGGTCACCCTCTTTGGCATTTTTGATTTTGTTGTGTCCGGAACTTCGTTTCATCGTGCTATCTCGGCCTTACTACTATTTGTTGTTCTTGCAACTGAAGTCATATCCAAGACCTCGTCGCTGCGCAAGCGTCGTCTTTCACCTTACCCTAGGTAACGGGAGTCAGTAATTGCTAGAATAAGATTGTTTTGGGAGAAAATCACTAGATTGTCTAGAATAGGAAAAGGATTTCTCCCTCAACACCTACAATAAATGCCCCTGGTTGCCAACAACGCCCTAAAGTCCTGGCCCATCGCCTCAATTACAACCCTGACATCTGGTTTACCACCTTTACTCCCTTCTCCAGTCACTCGCTCTTGAACTTTTTCAGCACCCGTCCTGCCATCAGGAATTTCAACCAAATTCTCGCCGTCGACGTTCATAGCACTGCCTTTCACGACGTCCTTGATACTCGCTTTCTCGACCTTTCCAGTCGGGGAAAGCGGCGTGATAGGCGTGTTCTCCAACAGGTCTTGCCAGCGTGCTAAATATGCACCAGGCCCGGGATCCGATGTTGGTCCCGAGGGTGTAACTTTCGGAATGTATGCTAATTTCTCGCTGCGTGCGGGAGATGACGCGCGACTTGACGATCGTGAGTTGTTTGATGAGGCAAGGATTCTTGCAATGGCAGGATTTTTTGATGGCGGTGTTTTGAGGACGGCTTCGAGTCGTTTTTCTGATGATGAGTGCATTTCGTCTATATATTTAATCTGTTGGTCGAGAATTGGAAGGATCTTGTCTTGTTGTTCTATGGAAAGCTGGGAAAAAAGGTCGTTCAGGGGTTCAGTCAGCTCTCCTGCATCCCTAATCTTTGCATCGGAAAATTCTGCGGTTCGTCGAAAGTGTGAAGCTGCTTGCTTCGCCCATTCAAGGTACCACCCCGTCAGTTCTTTTCCATTTTTGCAGACTTGGTGAACAAATTTATGACAAGAATATTGATGTTTCTTTAGTAATGCAACAAAATCTCCGACTGTCGGAACGGTTGTCTCGTCGTCGAATTTAGACACTTTGAGCATGTCCGAAAAAAAAACTTCGAAGTCGAACAAAGTATCCGAAAGATCGACAGCGTCATGAATATTCCGTATCACAGGTTCGTATGCTGCCACTGCCACACGCACCGTTGATGTGACGTGGTCTGGACTGCTATGACACAGGACCTGGATGATTTGCTTCCTGTCACGGATAGAGAGTTGAACATTGAGATACTCAAGAGCGAGCTTATGAGTTGACTCAGAGAGGTCTGTCGGTAACGATGACGACGCTAGGATAGAGATGACGATAGAGATGGAGTTTTGTTCTACTGGTGTTAATACGTGTAGCAGAATACAGGAGGCTCACTTACGGCTATGATGACGTATCTGGTCTTGTTCTTCTCGGGATTTATGCACATAGTCTCTGAGACATCTAAGGTGATCCTTACTCAAAGGCGTTGCTTTATCGCCCTCGATTTTGGAAGCTCGACTTTCAAGGTCTCTGTTGTCCCAGTGCAACACTGTAGAGACAATTCTGCACAATGTTAACTTGTCTTCTACAAATCAGGCATCGCAAGATTTACTGTTGCATCAAGTTCATTCCTTGATCTTCGCCATGGGTCAAACCTATCCAGTTTGTGATTGTTGAAACACTCATCTTTGCTAGTACAACTTTCATCATTGCAGAAATCATGGATGCAACATTGCCAATTTTCAGAGTCTGTCGAATAATTATGTATGGAACAAGTCTGTTGGCGTTGACCATAAGTTTGACTAAGTACTGCCCTTTTGGTGATAAGATGAGTGCATAGTGCATGAAAGAGGCAATGCTATTCAGATCAGCACATTCTCATCAAAGATTCAGCTGCGAGCGCTGACAGAAGCTTACTTTACTAGCAAAAATTCATGAGCCGCTTGAATTAGAGGTTCATGTTCATCGAGTTTGTCTGTTTCGGTTGTCTTCTCAATCAGATCGCCGAGACCAGTACCATATATTGACGCATCCATGAGATTCCGGAACGCTCTTGAGAGATCGTCCGCTTTCGACAGATCATAGTTGTGATCTGGGTCCTGAACTTTGGCGAACCCTCCCGAGGTGCCTCTCACAGGATACTCAATTAAGGCTGATATGGCAGTAGCGACCGTCTTTCGAGTTCCAACGACGCCCTTGTCATAGCTCTCACTCAGGTTGGCATGCTCCAGTCCTTCGATAATATCATGAAGTTGAACTTTCCAAAATTCTTCTGGTACATCTCTTAGCCCAGGGAGGTTCAGCAGGAACTTCGATACTAGTCCTTGGAGAGCCGGTGAGCATGATGGCTTGTCCTCCTCAAACGTAAAGGGGGGGCCATAATCTCTGAGGCTTCCAGGTATTCTGAAGTCGCGAATCTCCGAGTAAACATTGTGGTGAGAAAGGAGATCGAGAAGGGCGGCCGACTGGGCAGGTGATAATGATTTCCTCAAACGCCTCTCCTCGGGCTTCTCCATAATTATGTTCGAAATTGGAAAGGAGAAAAATAGGGGAGCGCTGGGATATCGTCAAAAACGGAGGCGAACAGTAAGAAATCAAATGACGTCGATAGGGATTGCGACGTTCTGGGCACAGGCATGATCGTGTGCCCCTTGAAGACCCCGAGCAGATTCAGAGACTATAGCTGGATTCAACACCAGAAACTCCTCACGTCATAAGCGTCGTTTGCCAGTTATCGAACATATCTGGGAATGGATGTCGAATTTCATTATCCAAAGTCGGCGATGTTGAATTAATGTCCAGGCAGGAACAGCCAAAACGCCAGGCACTCGTGCATCATCAGTCATGTGACTCTCGACCCCGTGATAGCTCACCAGTTACTTCTATTCTTTTGTTCAGAGTCGTCTACAAAGCAGAAAGCAAGATGTGACAGGAAGTTACAGCAGACTAACGAAGCGTGAGGGTAGATAGCTTGCTTCCATAATTTCAGGTTCCCGAAACCGATTGGTTTTGCGATTTCTAGGGCTGAGAGTGTTGAGCTCAGATGCTGGTGTCAAGTTATGAGCTTAATCGGCAGCGGAATAATCGTATAAATGGATGCAATTGTAGAGGGATTGCAGTGATGTTTGTACAGTGTGTATTTCATATAGATGATAAAGTTAAGTAGGGTGCAAACACCATATATATATAGGATCACCTAGCGGGCCCTAGCGGCAATTCACGTGCTACTATACTATTATTTCTGACACTCCCCCTCGTCGGCACCTATCGGCGCATACCCCAAATAGGAAATAATGAGGTTATTCAGGTCTCGTTAACTCCTATAGTGAGCCTCTAACGCCCACGGCACCTACGTCTCCCTAATAGGAAGTTTAGTGCCCTATAATCCTATAGGCCTATATCATGGTACAAGAGTGCCTATTTGCGCCATTCCCATTCCTTATAAATGCCGTACGAATGTAGGTTTCGGGAGTTATTTTGTCAGGGCATCTGCAATATTCTCTATACTAGGCGTATGCTATACCACTAGCCTATTGCGCAATACCATATTATCTCGTATAAACATCTCCTTAATCTTAATATGCTTTGCCTTGCTGTGCAACTTCTAGGTTTTAGCTAGTTCCTCGGCGGCAGCATTATCGATCATTAAAATCGGAGTATTTGTCCTCTCATCCAGGTCCTTCACTAGCTTTTCAAACCAAGCTACCTAGCGTGCACCTTCACTGCTTGCACAAATCTTAGCCTCTATAATACTCTGCGCAATACTCTTTTGCCGATTTGCGGTCTAATTGATCGATCCTTTATACCAAACTAAAACGTAGCCTTAAAACGATTTCGGATCGTCCTTTATACCTTATATAGCATCCGACTAGACTATGTAGTTGTCCTCTAATTGCGTAGGTTAGTAGGTGATTCTAGCTATAGCTATACCCTTCAAATATCGTAGTAATCCTTTTACTATTAATAGGTAATTCGTGTTCGGTTTAGCCATCATTCGGGCTAGTTGGCTAGTTACGTACGCAATATCTAGCCGGGTAATATTCGACAGGTAAATCGCATAACTAACAATTGTATAGTATATAGCAGCTTAATCCTTGTCCAATTGATCGAACTTATCCAAGTCTTGATCCGTACTCCGTAAAATAGTCCTTGCGGGGATTGGGAGGTCCCGTGGATTGGAATTGGCCATTCCTAGCTTATCTAATAGCTGTAAAATATATGCAGATTAGTGGATTTTTAGCGTATGATTTTTGCGGTCCCGTTCGATTTGAAATCCTACAAATGTGCTAGTAGCCTTGAGATCCTTGCATTTCTAGAGCTTATTGATTTCGCGCTTGATATTATCGATTGGTTTACAGTCCCCGATTATTAGCATATTATCCACAAATAGTAGTAGGTATACTCCTTTGCTAATAAACAGATTCGGGTCCGAATTGCCAGGTTTTAGGCCCAATTTGCTAAATTCCTTCTTGACTAATTGGAACTAAGCTTTAGGGGCCTGTTTTAGTCTATATAGGGACT
>Ga0302325_10017717_pt1 | contig 15040 bp, 14 predicted proteins | sample Palsa_T0_2_FD_201948 | JGI IMG/M metagenome (GOLD analysis project Ga0302325, IMG submission 201948) | Peat permafrost microbial communities from Stordalen Mire near Abisko, Sweden - Palsa_T0_2 | ecosystem: Environmental > Terrestrial > Soil > Palsa > Peat permafrost | place: Sweden: Abisko... | reverse complement strand
CGTAGTTACGACGCGGCTCCCGCCGGTGTATGCGGTGTCGGCCAGCTGACGCTGACGCGTCGCGCGGGCCGCTCGAACCTCGCGCGAGGACCGCTCCTCGCAGGAGGCTCACCTTGGCGCACGATCGCCTGCGTCCGTCACCGGCTCAGCGACCCCGCGATCGCGTCGGCGACAAGGGGATCGTCCGGTCCGAGCTGCTCGGCACCGGAGCGGACGATCCACTTCGCCTAAAAGAGAAGCGTTCCAGATCGATCCGCGGCCCGCCGCGGCAACAACGGGGAAGCGACCGCAGGCCGCGATGAGAGTGCGCGATCCGTCCGCTCGGGCAGCCGGGTCGGGTCGGCGTGGGCTTCCGCTCTGACCGGAGCGCTTGCAACGACTCAGCAAGCAGTTGTTTTCCTGCTCGTGGTGAGACGCGAGACCGACGTCGTCTACGGTGCCGAGACCTGCCGTCGTTTCGGCAGGTGCCCCCGGAGCCCGCGCTGTCTCGTGGCGCCCTCTGCCCGGTTGGGGACGCGCTGGTCGCCAGTATACGGGCCGACCTCGTGGCTCCTGCGAGCGGAAAGCGTGCCTCCGGCCCAGCCAGCTCAACCAGTGCCGACGCACACGCCTGGCCGCGCGGCTTGGCACCGGCGGTCAGGCGCGCCGCAGGCGTAGGTCGAACTCCATCGTCGCGTGACCGGTGACGTTGACGAAGCCTCCAACGCTGGGGGCGGTCATGTCGAAGCGGCTCCAGGGGAAGGTCAGCGAGCCGACCGCCTGGATGAGATCGTTGGAGAGCGTCATCTGGAGTGGCAGCGTCTCGCTGCGCGAGGTGCCGTGGATGTTAAACACGCCAGTGACGGGCTCGGTCACGACATCGCCGCTCAGGTCAGCGGATGGCAGCGACAGGGTGCGGGTGAGGACGAACGTCGCGTAGGGGTAGGTGGCGCTCTGGATCCCGATCGTGTGGATGTGCTGGTCGCGCATCGACTCGTTGCTCTTGAGGGAGTAAACGTTGATCTTGAACGAGGCGGCGGTGAACCGGATCGCGCCATTTGACTCAACGATGGTCGCGTGGCCGGTGATCTGCGAGGTGCGCCCGACCGCGTCACTCTCAGCGGGCAGGAAGCCGAGCTTCTCGCGCACGCGGTAGCCGGCGACCGAGCCAGACGCAATCGTCCATGTCCCCGTGAGCGACGTACCAGAATTCACCGGGGTCGCGTGCAGGGACGCCTTCAGCTTGAACGGCTTCGGCGACGACGTCGGGAACAGGACGAAATAGATGAAGGCGAGCCCCGCGACAGCGACGAGGAGCACGACGCTGGCGATAGCCAGCACCACGCCTCGCTTTGTCCGCACAACTCGACCCACAGCGGTGAGAATCACATCGCTGAATAAGATTTGTGTCAGAACGTGGACATCGGCCGTTCGCGCCCGGCGACGGCCGGGGCCTAGCCGTTTCTGCGACTGTTTGCCCGCTCGGCACCCTCGACTGGCTACCGTTCCCCGACGACGGAGAGCGGTAGCAGCGGGGACATGACTGCTTGAGGCGTCAAGCGGCAACTCTCGGACTGGTTCGGAACAGCCGAGGAAGACCCGGCATCCGGTGACGCAGACGGGCACCTTGTTTCCGGCGCCCCATTGTCCCCGTGGTCGCGAGACCACGCCGGAGCATTTCTGACCGCCGGCCCCATGTTGCTACGAGACACGTGCTCAGCAAGCACTTTGAGCTCGACTGCTGCCGCGAGCGAGACTTCCGCAAACACGAAACTGCGGGCGTCTCGGCGTCTCCCCCGGCGCCGGCCGCGGCTTCCGCTCCGAGTTTTCGAAGCTCCCAAGCGGCAGCCACGATCGGGTGCCCGGTCCGGCGACGTAGGGGAAGCCGCCCTCGGCCCCGCGGACTTCCGCTTCTAACGGATCGTTTGCTGCGAAGATGCGAGCACTTTGGTGGGCGCGGGCTTGGTTTCCGCGCCAAGCGGGGCAGGCGACCACTGGTCGGGGAGACGCGTCCCGACGCGGAAGCGGGTCCGGTTGTGCGGGTGATCACAACCGTGGCAAAGCTCTGTATGCGAGCCGTGGCGCGGTCGAGCGTGAGGTCCGCAAGCTCGAGCACGATTGGTCACTCCTGCCGCTCCGAGTCCGTGGACTCGACTGGGTCCGGCTACACGCTGATCCGACGATTCTCGCCAAGCTGACGTGCGCCCTGGCGAAAGCGCGAGCCGTCCCGCTCGCTGCGTAGTCATCACGAGCGCCCCCCGCGCGTGGTCAACAGCTTGCATTTATCGACGCCAATACTGATCCCGATGTGGCCGGTCATGGTGGACGCCGCGAAGCTGTGAATCTGCCCCGAAACGACGATCTGGTCGCCGTGGTGGAGCGAGAGCAGTGAGGGCCTTGCGTCGTAGTCGTCGGCGTCAAAGAAGAGGCGCAAGCCAATCCCGGGCGACAGGACCTGGACGCTCGGAGTGCCCGTAAGATCGACATCCGCAACCTCGCCGGAGACGCGGACAGGTTCACCGCGATACTGCTTTAAAAGTTCGTCTGCTTGGGCTTTGGTTCTGCTGGCGACCAACTCCCGGAGCGAGATTTCTGTCATGTCGGCTAATCCCGGCGGAGCTTTCTCGAAGATCGGCTGCTGTGAATCCTCCCCCTGGGCTGGAGTGCGTGCGTCCGGCGCAGCATTAGCGACCCGCTCAGGTCCGTCCAAGGCGAGTTCGCAGTTGGTCAACTGCACACTCACGGAGTCGATTCGCTCGATTTCCCCTTCTACCGTTACGTGTGCTCCCTTCCTGAGAACGCTGAGGCGGTTCTCAACGACCTCACGGTCTCGGAACATCATGAAAACTGTGGTGCCAACCCCCGGCGGTTGCGCAAACGTCACCTGTGAGAAATACCCAGTCCACGCGCCGACGGTGTCCAGACGGCCTGAGAGCCGGATCCACTTCCCGTAGAATACATCGGCCTGCCTTTGCGCAAGTATCGCCGTCTGGTGTTTGAACAGCCCCACGAGCTCGCGAGGGGTCTGAGAGACAAATACTCGGTCGGCGACCGGCGTCACAGGTGCCGGGGTGAGTGTTCCCACTGAACGATCAGGCCGCTCTGTTGGATCTGGCAGTAATACCGCCGGCGGAGGCGCGTTACCTTCGTCGCGCGGCCGCTCCGACTTACGGTCAATCACGACCGTCGTAACAACGATGCCGACTAGAGCTAGAGCCGCCAAGCCATACCAAACCAGGTAACTCACCGTGTGATGGCTGTGATCACTAATCCTCAAACTGATACCGGCGGCAGCGGCTAGGCCAAACACAGCACCCAACGCTGTCCGTAGATACGCAAGCCGGAAAACTCCGAGCCACGTCGGGATCGTCCTGGCGGCGGGCTGAAGCAACGGCGTGAGAGCAGTTGCAGCCACTGCACCGAGAACCCCTGCAGCAATAATAATGAGCGGTTCTGCCATGCGCGAAGCCTACGCGCAAGCGCACACGTTTCGCCAAACCCTCCTAGCTCGGCCGACTCCCGAGACGTCCACGTAGCCCGGGTCGTGTCGTTCGTCGACGGAACAGCCGACAGCCTGGTGGCCGGTCGCGCGACTGCGTCGCCACGGCTGCGATCACGCGCTCGCTGGCGACCCAGTTCCCGCTCGTAGAGCGAAGCAGCGACGATGTCGACGCCAAGCCGCTATAGAACGCTGCCGCCCCAGGACAGCGTGGGTCACGGCGCGGCCCGCCGGCGCGTCGCCGACCACGTCGACGCACGGGCGCCACTCCTCGACGCCTACACCGGTCACGCCGCCCCGCGCGACCGCTTTGCTGGGCGGCTCAGTCGTCGAGCGAGCGTGGTCCTCGAACAGGCGGCCCGTCACGGGTTTTTCGCCAGCCAACGGGGCGAGTGCGTTCGATGCCGCCGTCGCGTGGTCCCACAGCTGCTCGAGTCCCGGTTTGTCTGCCGGACCGATGGGGATCGTGCGCACGCCCTCCGCCGGCCCAGCGGATTCGGAGACCAGGCGCCACCCGGCCTCCAGGGCAGGCAGCTCCAACGCCGCCAGCGAGACAGCCTGCCAGTCGTCGCGATCCAAGCGCTTGGCGAGCGTGCGTTGCTCTGCGTTCCAATGGGGAAGGTCCAGGCGAAGGTATTCAGTCCACTTACCCGTCCGGACGACCCTCTTCAGTTGGCCGACTGCGACCGCGAGGTCAGCCTCGATCAGCCGTGCGGCGGTGCGCATCTCGGCCTCGTCGATGCGCGCTTGCACCGCTCCGTCCGCCGTCGCCTGGGCCTCAGCGACCTGACGCTCGCGCTCTGCGCGCTTGTCGGCTAGCCAGCGCTGAGCGATCCAGTTAACGAGACCGCCAACGACGACGGCAAGCAGCGTGGCGAGGGGTGTCAGCCAGTCGGTGCCGGCGTTCTCGATCACGACGCGCGTCATGCGGCCCCAACGTAGGAGGACGTTCGGACGGAACCTCGCTACACGCCGCTTGCGATCACCCGCGCGCGCCCGGCAGCGGACCCGCGGAATCACCGAAGCAGGAGCGACATGCTCCAGAGGTTGCGGTCCTAAGATTCGCCAAATCCGCGCTCGGGTGCTTGCAGCGGGCGCAGCTAGCGGCCGGGAGATGGCGAAGTCTCGGCGACCGCGGTCGTGCTGCCGCATCCACGAACCAGGAGAACTCTCCGACCGCTCGACCGTTCGTCTCCGACTCCCGCATTCGGCTGGTTGCGGCCGTGTCGCGTAATCGAAGGATATTGCGACACGGCGTGAGCGACAGCACCGTCGGAGCAAACCCCAGGCCGCGCGGCGTCGCAAAACACTGTCGCATAACCAGGACGTCGCCGCCTGTAGCTGTCCGAGACTTATGCGACGCTCGGCTCATGACCGAGCCCGTTCAGGCACGTGCCGAGGCGTTGCTGATCGGCTACGCGCGCGTCTCGACCGACCTGCAGAACCTCGACCTGCAGCTCGACGCGCTCGCCGCCGCCGGCAGCGGGCGCGTCTACCGCGACACCGGGTCGGGGTCGCTCAAGCATCGCCCTGAGCTCGAGGCGTGCCTTGACTACCTGCGCGCTGGCGACACGCTCGTGGTCTGGCGACTTGACCGCCTGGGCCGCGGGCTCAAGCACCTGATCGAGTTAGTCGAGCAGCTGTAGCAGCGCGAGATCGGCTTCAGATCCTTGACCGAGCAGATCGACACGACAACTCCCGCCGGGCGCCTGCAGTTTCATCTGTTCGGCGCGCTCGCGGAGTTCGAACGCGAGATCATCCGCGAGCGCACCCGCGCCGGTCTAGCCGCCGCGCGGGCACGTGGCCGGACCGGAGGACGCCCCGTCACGCTCACCCCGGAGAAGGTCGCGGCCGCAGAAGCGATGCGCGCCGGCGGACAGCCGATCGTGCAGATCGCTCGAGTGCTGGGCGTGCACCGCGCGACGCTATACCGCCACCTCAAAGGGCGGTCGCAGACGTGAGCGGTGTGCTGGTTCTCGGCGCACCGAGCGTACGTCGACTCCCGGGTGTTCGGGCCCGAGCTCTTACTGCCGGATTCTGCGGCTAGCGGGAGTCTCATCGAGACTGCCCAGTTGGCGAGTGCGACGCGAGGTCGCACGTAGCGAGTGATCAACGTTGGATTGGAGGCTGGGTCGATGACGTAGAGCGTTGGTTCGGGTCCGTGCTCGGTGACCTGTCCCCGCCCCGGCGTGCGCCGCGAGTAATCGCGGGGTGCGAAGCCCGGGGGAGAGCCGAAGGGGCTCCCGTCCCATCCGGGAGCCACGGGCGAGGGGAAGATCGGACGGGTGAATTCGTGTGAACCCTTGGTTGATGCTTCGTCAAAGGGAGCCTCGCATGGATGGGGTGTTGTGGCGGGGTTGAGGGACAGGCCGCTGTGATGCGGCGGGCGCTGGCCGGTGATCGCCGCCGGTCAGGGCGAGCACCACCGTCCCCGGAGTAGAGAGGGCACCCACCCCGATCGCAGCTCGTGCGTGCGGAACGCGGAAACCCCGCCAGGGTCCAGCCCGGCCGTGAGGGTCGTGGCTGGTGGGCTGACCGTGAGGGATGCCGATCGCCCGGGCGGGCGAAGGATGACCAAGAAGCTAATGCCGGCGGCCGAAAGGCGGCAGGAAACCATCGCGGGTGATCAGTCCTCTAACTGATCGCGGTGGATGACTGGCCGGATACCGGACCCCATGTGGTTCGGGCGCGGGAGCGTGGCTGACGTGGTCAGGTAGGCCTGTGATGAGAAAGATGACGATGCCTTCAGAACCGACGGACATACTGGACGCCGCACCGGCCCTGGCCGGTGGGGTGAGTGGACCCAAGGACCCCAGCCCGGACTGGCACCAGATCGACTGGCGCCGGGCTGAGCGAGAGGTACGTCGGCTGCGTCAACGGATCTTCACGGCATCAAGGGCCGGTGAGCTCGCAAGGGTCCGCCGGTTGCAGGAGTTGATGCTCCGATCTCGCTCGAACGCTCTGGTGAGCGTGCGGCGGGTGACCGAGCGCAACGCTGGTCGTCTGACCGCAGGCGTGGACGGACGGGTCGTACTGACTCCGGAGGCCAAGGTGGAACTGGCCGACAGGGTCCAGCACGGCAGGGATACGTTCAAGGCGCTGCCGGTCAGACGGGTGTATATCCCCAAGCCGGGCGGCAAGAAGAAGCGACCGCTCGGGATCCCCGTGATCGCTGACCGCGCCCACCAGGCGTGCGTCGCGAATGCGTTGGAACCCGAGTGGGAAGCACGGTTTGAGCCGAAGTCCTATGGGTTTCGGCCCGGCCGTGGCTGCCACGACGCGATCCAGGCCATCCACGAGGTGAACAAGGGCAAGAACCCGAAACGCCCGTGGGTGCTGGACGCTGATCTGGCCGGGGCGTTTGACCGAATCGCCCACCACCATATCCTGGCCATGATCGGGACGTTCCCCGCGAAGGGAATGATCGCCGCGTGGCTCAGAGCTGGGGTGGTTGAGAACGGTCGGCTTCGCCGCACTGAGGAAGGAACTCCCCAAGGCGGCTTATGCGCAGCTGCGCATAACGACCCATATGAGCAGCGCTGGGTTATGCGCAGCGTCCGCCTGGATCGCTTGCTGGGAGCGGGGTTGACGGTCGAGCGCTGCGCATAACGTGGTCGTGGTCAGCCGAGGTTGGTGAGCCAGTTGAGCAGCTCGGGGTCCTGATTCCACTCGGTCAGCTCGGCGCTGACGACCTGGTCGTAGACGGCTTCGAGGGCTTTGCGTTTCGCTTCGGTCGAGGCACGCGCGTAGATCTCGGTGGTTGACAGGTCGACGTGGCCGAGGATGTCGCGGATGTAGGGCAGTGGCACACCGGCGTCGTAGAGATGCATTGCCCGGCTGTGGCGCAGCACGTGCGGGCTCAGCTGGGCGCCGGCGAGCGTCGGGGCGGCGGCCTGCGCCTGGTATTTGCGCAGGATCCAGGCGATCCCGCCGCGGCTGAGTTTCGCTCGGTGTTGGTTGAAGAACACCGGGCGGTCATCATGGTCGGGGTTGTCGAGGTGCCGCTCGGCGAGGTAGGCGGCGAGCAGCGTCGCTGTGTTGGTGTCGATCGGGACGTGCCTTGTTTTGCGGCCTTTGCCGGTCAGCGCGACCATCGCGGGGTCCTCGAGCCGGATGTCGCGAACGGTCAGATCGGCGACCTCTTGCACCCGGCCGGCGGTGTCGTAGAGGGTGGCCAACAGGGTCGCGTCACGCCGGCCTTGGCGGGTTGATCGGTCGGGCAGGGCGAGCAGCAGCCGGGTCTGCTCGACGGTCAGGTGCGCGATGGCGGGCTGGTCGTGCTTGCTTGAGGGGATCTGGAGAATGTCCTGGCAGCACGCCATCCGCGCCGGATCCTGGGCTTGCAGCCAGGTGAAATACGAGCTGATCGCGGCGAGGCGCTGGTTGCACGTCGAGGGGCTGTTGTGCCGGCTGGTGCGCAGCCAGGCGATGAACCCAGTCACCGCGGCGACGTCGATCAGTTCGAGGGTGAGTCGTTCGGGCGGGATGTTCCGCTCGTCGCGGAACCAGCAGATCAGCAGCTTGAACGCGTCTCGGTAGGAGGCGATCGTGTTAGGTGAGTAGCCGCGCAGGCCGGCGAGATGATGGGTCAAGAAGCGGCGCAGGCTGACCGCGAAATCAGTCGCCACGAGCTTGCCCTCCGGTCGGGGGTGGGACGACATCGCCGAGCGTCTGCTTGACGCGGGCGGTGATGTCCGGGTAGGACTCCGCGGTCAGGTGCAGGTAGTAGGCGGTGTCGCCGATCGAGGAGTGCCCCAGATACGTTTGCAGGACCGGCAGCAGCGCATCGACGTTCTCGCCTCGCGCAAACCAGGACCGCAGGTTGTTCACCGCCATCGCGTGGCGCAGATCGTGAACACGGGGGCCGTGCCCGCGGCCGCCGTGCGGGATCCGCGCCTGCCACAGAAACCGCCGGAAGTTGTGGTTGACGTTGTTCAGGGTCAACGGCACGCCGGGCGTGGCGCCGGGGAAGAACCACTCCCAGCCCGGCTGTCCGGCGAGCTTTGAGTGGTAGCCGACGAGCCGTTCGCGCAACGGCTCGGAGACGGGCAACTGCCGGTCCTTGCCGCCTTTCGCGTCCCGGATCTGCAGCACGCCCGTGTCGATGTCGACATCCTCGACGCGCAGCAACCTGGCCTCTGAGCAGCGCAGCCCGCACGCGTAGATCGTGCGAAACAGGACCGGCATCACCAGATGCCGGAACGGCACCTCTGAGCAGTAGCGGCACCGGTCGGTCTGAGCAAACAGCGCCGCCAACTCCCGGTCGGTGTAGATGTGCGGGACGTAACGCGCAGGCTTCTCAAGCACCCCCGCCGGTAGGACGTACGCGTCAACCCCGCGGCGACCAAGCCACCGGGCGAGCTCCCGGACCGGCGCGATCAGATTGATCACCGTCGCGGGCTTCACCGCCCGCCGCCGCGCCGCGGCGATCCACGCCTCGACCGACGCCCGCGTGACCATCTCCAGCCCGGGGAACTCGCCGGCGCAGAACGCCTCGAAGCGGGCCAGCGCCCGCTCCTCGCTCACGTACTTGTAGCCAAGCGCACGCTTCTCCGCGACCAGCCCCGCGATCGCGCCGGCCAGCGTGATCTCGGCGCTCACTGGGCCAGCCCCGCTCGCGCGGGCCGGTCAGGATCCAGCGCGCACTTGGCCAACAGGCCGAGCGACGACTTCAGATAGACGCCGGTCGACTCGACGGACTGGTGGCCGAGGATGTCGGCGATCTGCTCGACCGGGGTGCCGTCCTCCATCAACCTCGTCGCGAGCGTGTGTCTGAGCGAGTGCATCCCGTGACGACGCTTCTCACTCAGCGACACGTGCGCGACGCGGGCGTGCTTGACCAGAATCTGATGCAGATGGTCCTGATCAGAAAACGGGCCGATCGGAGCGGTGTGCCGCAGAAACACCTCCGGGGAGCCGCTCGCCGGCCGGCCGTCGCGGACGTAGTCGATGACCGCCCAGCCGACATCCTTGAGCAACGGCAGCCACACCCGCCGGCCGGTCTTCGCCTGCACCACCGAGAGCCGGTTGCCGGGCCAGTCAAGATCAGCGAACCGCAAGCGTTTGACATCGACGGCACGCACACCGAGCCGGCAGATCAACAGCACGATCGCGTAATCACGCTTCCCGGACGGGTTCCCGCGATCGATCGCCTCCAACACCTTCGCGACGTCGGCCGGGTCCCACACCGACGGCACCCTCGCCCGCCGGCTCGACCTCGCCGCCGGGACCGTCTGCAGCACACCCCGGTCGATCAACCCGCCAGCGGCAGCGAACCGCAACAGCGACCGCACCGCGCACAGCTTGTGCTCCACCGTCTTCGGCGCATACCCCGCCAGCGTCGCAACGAACGCACCGATCACCGTGCCGTCCAGCGCGGCCAGGCCGCCGCGGCTCCCGATGAACGCGAGGAACTCCCCGGCGACCGTGCGATACGCCCGGACCGTCGAGACCGCGCAACCCTCCGCCCGCAGCCACGCCCCAAACCCGGCCAGAACCTCGGCGTGCTCGCCGCTCAGCTTGCTCACGCTCCGGGAATAGCGGCGCAGCACCGACCCGTGAACCGCGAAGTCGTCGAGCATCGCCGCGACCCGGAACACGTAGACGTCGGTCTGCTTCAGCGTCCCCGCCTGCTCCTTCGCAAAGAAGCCGCCGCACGCCTCATCGACCCACGCCATCGCGACATCCAGCGAGAACTCCTGCACGCCCCGGGCCGCGAACCACCTCTCCAGACGCCGCCAGTACCCGCGGTACCACTTCAGCGTCGACGGCTGGTAGCCGAGGCGCACCAACTCGCCGTCCAACGCTGACACCAGCTCAGAAACAGCAGCCATCACGGTCCCTCCGATCACCAACGACCGGGCACCACGCCCGAGCCGCGAGACCAGAGCCTCCGCGTTATGCGCAGCGCTCGACCGTCAACCCCGCTCCCAGCAAGCGATCCAGGCGGACGCTGCGCATAACCCAGCGCTGCTCATATGGCGGCGTCGTCAGCCCCGTGCTGTTGAACATCGCCCTGCATGGGATGGAGCAGGCCGCCGGAGTCCGATACCTGCCCCAGGGGGGATCAGGGTCGACTCCCCGGCGCTGATCAGATACGCCGACGATTTCGTCGTGCTCTGCCACACCCGGCGGGACGCGATCGAGCTCAAGGCGCGGCTCGCCAGGTGGCTTGAGCCGAGAGGTCTGGCGTTCAACGAGCAAAAGACGCGCGTCGTCACCCTCGATGAGGCTTTGATTTTCTCGGGTTCAACGTCCGCCGCTACGGCACCAAGCCGCTGATCCGCCCCACCAAAGCGGCCGTCAGACGGATCCGGCAGCGATTACGAGCCGAGCTTCGCTCCCTGCGCGGGAGCAACGCACCGGCGGTGATCAAACGGCTCAACCCGATCATCCGCGGATGGGCCGCCTACTACCGGACACAGGCATCCAGCGAGACGTTCGACGCGCTCGATCACTACCTGTGGCAGCTCACCTACAAGTGGGCCACCTTCAGCCACGACAACAAGCCGATCCGCTGGGTCGTTGCCCGGTACTTCGGCAAGTACAACAAGGCCCGCAACGACCGATGGGTGTTCGGCGACCGCAACAGCGGCGCCTATCTCCACAAGTTCGCGTGGACCAACATCGCCCGCCACCAGATCGTCAGATACCGCGCATCACCCGATGACCCGGACCTGAGCGAATACTGGGCCTGGCGACGGCGCAAGACCCCGCTGCCGGTCAACAAGACCGAACACAGGCTGCTCCACAGCCAGGACGGTCGCTGCCACGCCTGCAACGGGACACTTCACGCCGCCACCGACCGGCCACAAACCCCACAAGACTGGGAGAAATGGCTGATCGGCAACCGCACCGCGATCACCACAGTCACGGTCCCCGCTCCAGGCACGACGGGCACGGCTGAACGCCGTCTCATCCACACCGACTGCGCCAACCGCAGCCACCGAACCACTGCGACCCCGATGCCACCAGGGCCTGCTTGAGCCGGATGCATCGAAAGGTGCACGTCCGGTTCTCAGGAGGGCCGAGCGCCGCAAGGCGCTCGGCCTATCCGACCGAAGCGGAACTGAGCTCGCGTTGGCTTGTCGAAAACCGGCGGCCCTTGGCGATTGGTTGAGGGCGCTCGTGGCAGACCACTCGGCTGGTGATTGAACTCGAAGCCGTTGTCTGCGTCCGGCTAGGACGTCAGGGTTGAGATCACCAGGCGGGCATCGAGGGCCACCTCGGGCCCGAATGACGAGCTCGCTCTCGGGCTATGAGATAGTGGGTCGACCCCGGCAGCTGATCGCTTGAGCGCTGGACGCGTTCGTGTTCACGGCTGCCGGCTCGTAGACCGCGGCGATGGAGCTGGCAGACTGGTCGGCTGTGTTGGGTACTCGGGGGATGTGGTTGACGCTGGTCGCGATGACGTTGGCGAGCAGCATGATCCTCGTCGACCAGACCGCAGTGCCACTCGCGAGCCCGGATGTGGTCCGGGGGCTGGGCGGCAACATCGCCGATGGCCAGTGGATCCTGACCGCGAACATCCTGCCGCTCGCGGCGTTCATGGTCGTCGGCGGGCGACTGGGGGACCTGTTCGGACTGCGACGCGTCTTTCTCTGCGGCGGCGTCCTGTTCGCGGTTGCGACCGCGTTGGCGAGCGCCTCGCAGAGCATGGTCTGGATCATCAGTATGCGAGCGGTGCAGGGGACCTCGGCGGCGCTGATGCTGCCGACTGCCGTGGCGATCACGAGCGCGGTCTGGCCTAAGGAGCGCCGGGGCTATGCCCTGGGCGTGCTGGCCGGCGGGTCGGCGTTCTTCGCTGCGCTCGGCCCGGTGCTCGGCGGCGTGCTCACCGCGATCAGCTGGCGACTGGTGTTCTTGATCAACGTGCCGTTGGCGCTGGCGGCGATCGCGCTCACCCTGGTCGGCACGCCGGCGCTGGCGCCCGGCTCTGAGCGGCGTCGGATCGACTGGGCCGGGACCGGGATATTCGCGCTGGCGATCATCGCGCTGATCTACGGCCTGACGCGCGGGCAACCGGACGGCTGGGGAAGCCTGAGCACGTTGGGCCCACTCGCCGTCTGCGTCGTCGCTTTCGCGGTGTTCGGCTGGGTGGAGCGCCGCGCCACCGACCCGCTGATCGATTTCCGGCTGTTTCGTCACCTGAACTTCCTGGCGTCGACGATCAGCCAACTGCTCGCGGGCGCACTCGAGTTGGGGCTCGGGTACCTGCTCCCGTTCTATCTGCTGCTCGTGGTCGGGGTCGGTCCGGTCCTCGCGGGCATCGCGCTGATCCCCGGCACGATCCCGATCATCCTCGCCGGCCCGCTGGCGGGGCGCATGTTCGACCGTCGCGGAGGCCGCTGGCCGCTTGTCGCCGGGTTCGTGATCCTCGCCCTGTCGGGGCTTGCCCTCGGCCTGGGGGCAACGGGCGATTCAGCCTGGGGGCTGATTCCCGGGCTGCTGCTCCAGGGCCTCGGCCTGGGGGTCGTGCTGACCGTCAACGACCCGGTCGGAATGAACGCGGTCGCCGACGCAGACCGCGGCCAAGCCGCCGGGATCATCAACACCGCAGAGCAACTCGGTGGCGCGCTCGGGATCGCCGGGCTCAGCGCGCTGCAACTGACCTACTACTTCCACGTCTTCTATGCCAGCCTCGCCAGTCGTGGCATCCACCCGACCGCGGCCGAGACAAAGACCGTCAAGGCCTTCATCGCCGAATCGGAACAGAAGGGTCTGCACAACGTCCCGCAGCCCCAGGTCGTCCATGACGTCTTCGGAGACCTCGTCCGGAGTCACGCCCACTCGTTCCAACTCGCCTTCTACGCCTCCTCAGGCATCGCGCTGGTCGGTGCGATCGCCTCCGCGATCCTGGTCCGCCGACAGCCGCGCACGCTTGATCACCCGATCTTCGGCCGGCGTTCCCGCTGGGTCACAGCCAACGCCGCCGTCACCCCCGCGCTGACCCGGCTCCCACCCGAAGTCATCGAGCGTTGACCGGCACGCCATACTTCCCGATCCTCTCACGAACTAGCCACCCCGGCGTAGATCACCGACAGCAGTGCGACGAACACGGCTGCGATCAGGACCGGATCGGCCAGATCTTCCGGATACGGAGGATCTGGGACGCGCGGACGCGAGTCGCTCATTGCATGTTCCCCGACGTCGTCGCAGTGCCATTGCGAGCGTTACCGGCCACGAGGGCCGCTCGATGAACGCCGAGACCTGCCGGTGCCCTTACGTCAGCAGACGTCGACGCATTTGATCGCGCAGTCACTTGATTGGCCACGTCGGATCGGGGATTATTCAGTCGTTCGCTGAGATGGTCAAGATCCTCTAGGGGGGAGACGCGCATGGCTCAGCCCTCGCCGGACGTGAACCAGACTCCGGCTTCGACCAAGGCTGCGGCCCCTTCGGGGTCGGGGATCGTGATCGGGCTTGTTCCGTGGTTTTTGTTCACGATCATCGCCGAGCACGGGACGCTGAAGATCGCATCGGTCGCCGCCGCGGTGATCGCCGTCGGCGTGTGCCTGTACTCCACGCGCAACGGCGGGCGGCCGAAGATGATCGAGCTCGCAGCGGTGGCGACCTTCATCGTGTTCGCGGTGATCGCGTTCATCGCTGACCCGTCAGTCACGCACTGGCTGACCCGCTACGCTCGCGCCGTCGCGGCCGGCGTGCTCGCGCTGCTGGTGTTCGGTTCGCTGCTGTTCGTCCCGTTCACCGAGGAATACGCACGGCAGGCGGTGCCGCGCGAGCACTGGAACTCGCCCCGGTTCAAGGCGGTCAACCGCCGGCTGACCATGATGTGGGGCGGCGTGTTCGCGGTGATGACGATCTCCCACGTGATCGCCGGTGAGATCGACCACCGCGGCACGAACATCGTCTTCAACTGGGTGATCCCGATCGCGCTCGTGGTCTGGGGCAGCAAGCAATCAACCGGCGTCAAAGACGCGCATCCGGCGCGCCAAGCGTCCGCCGCACACGAGTAACCCCGTCAATTTCGCGCAGACACGATCGCACGCGACACCGTCCGATGCTCGCATCGGCAACCTTCAGACGCAGACGCAGACGCCAGTCGACGTTCGGCATCGGCCGAGCCGTGAGCCTCACCTCGCGACGAGGCTCTTGGTCCCTTAGGGCCGCCCACCCCAGCGGCGTCGCAGCACCGACGACCAGCGCGCGGGTCTATGAGGTTTCGTGTCCGCCGGAAACCCCAGCAGCCCAAGCCCAGCGAAGCGCGAGCACCGACGCCCTCGCGAGAGCGATCAAGCCAAGCCTCGGACGATCACGCCGCCCGCGCGTCATGACCTGACAGCCGTTGAGCGATAGACACGACGGACCGCCGTCGCCCACTGCTGCATCCTCACGAAGCTGCAGGCGTGTCGATGTCGCGCGAGTCAGCTCCACGGCTTCCGCTCTTCGATCAAGCCGAGGAGTCAAGCAGGATTCGGGGCGACGCTGCCCGAAAGGCGACGGAGATGGCATGAACGGCACTCGAATTCGGTGGACTGGCCGGGCGTGAAGGTGGCCGGCCCTCCGTGTCGAACGGCGTTGTAGGCGCGCGCGGGTACCAGC
>Ga0302325_10017715_pt1 | contig 15041 bp, 13 predicted proteins | sample Palsa_T0_2_FD_201948 | JGI IMG/M metagenome (GOLD analysis project Ga0302325, IMG submission 201948) | Peat permafrost microbial communities from Stordalen Mire near Abisko, Sweden - Palsa_T0_2 | ecosystem: Environmental > Terrestrial > Soil > Palsa > Peat permafrost | place: Sweden: Abisko... | reverse complement strand
CATCCTGGAGTGAAGAGTGGACCGTTCGAGATACGTCCAGCAGCGGATTCGAGCGAAATGATGAGAGCAAGCGAGCGGCGCCGGGTGATCTCGACTTAAAACGGTGTACTATCTCGGCGTCGGCTTTAGGGGAAGGCTGGAGATAGACACGGCCACGACGGTCACTGCACCGCGCAAGCTGCGCGCCGACGACGTTTTCTTCCCGGCAATGGGGCTGCTCATTCTCGGAATCGTTGTCACTGGCTTCGGCAAAAGTTACTTTCTGGCGGGAATGGTGCGTGCCAAGTTGCCGAACGGACTGGTCCATGTTCACGGTCGCCGCGCAAGTCCTGACGAAGGCCCGGAACTCCTTCTGGTTGGAGACTTGGAAATACTTCTTTTGTTCGTGGTATTGACCTCGTGGGGATTGCTCGCTCGACGCGACGCCGCTTGGCACAAACGACTAATGATCTTGGGCACAATGGCAATCATGGGGCCAGCCATTGGGCGTTGGGACCTTGGAATTCCAGTCGCACTCGGGGTTATTTTTGCCCTTCCGCTTCTTGTCGTCGCGTATGACCTTTGGATTCTTAAGCGAATCCATCGCACCACGGCGGTTGCCACGCTCTTGACCGCTGCATGGGTCTTTACGATCGCTCCATTCTCGAAACTGGCGTTTTGGCATCAGTGCGTCAATTGGATTTGACACACCTGGAAGGTCATTCGGTCGACACTTCGTAGCTAACACGCAGCACGGGGCACCTTCGGTGGAAATGGTGCACGGCGTGTGGCCCGCCCCGCCGCTCTCAGCTGTCAGGGCTCGGTCAGTGGGATAGGCTCTCAGCCTGTCTGCACCCCACTCTCAGTGGGGTGTGCTTTCGGCGCTGAAGCAGTCCGGCGGGCGGCCCACCCCGCCGACGGCGCTAGCACACGTCACGATGACGAAGAAATGTATGATCTGGGTACCTGTCGTTACGCCGGACGGCATTCTACCCCGCCGGCTTTCACCGCTGCCGCTGTCGGCGCGCGAGCGGCGACGGCGAAAGGATACTTCGCGATGAGGGCGCGTTGCCGGACATTTTTGGATTTTCGGCACAAACGCACTCGTCCGGTTACGGCGTCAATCAAGCGCTAGCGCAGGTGCCCAGAGTTCAGAGATCCGGAGACAGAAACCGGCAACTCCAAAATCGACACTTGACATCTGCGGATAATTCACTACCATACGGTTGTGGATAAGCTGGATACAACGTTTGCGGCTCTGTCTGATCCAACCCGCCGGGCGATGATCGAACGACTCTCCCGTGGGCCTGCCTCGGTGCATGGACTGACGGAACCGTTTGCACTCTCGCAGCAGATGATTTCAAAACATATCGCCTATCTGGTGCGTGCGCGGATTGTGATCAAGACGAAGCGCGGAAGGGAGAGCGTGTGCACGCTTAGGCCAGAGGCGATCAAGACAGTCAGCGACTGGGCGATTCGCTATCGCCGATTCTGGGAAGAGCGTTTCGACAATTTGGATGTGGTTTTGAATCAAATGAAGAAAGCGGAGGCCAGAAATGCCCAAAAACACGGTTAACGAGAAAGAGCGGATGGTGATCACCAGAATTTTCGATGCTCCACGCGCATTGGTTTGGAAGGCGTGGACCGAGCCGCAATATGTGATGCAGTGGTGGAGCCCGAAGGGTTTTACCGCGCCGGTTTGCAAGATTGATTTTCGCGTGGGAGGAAAATTTCTCTGCTGCATGAAATCGCCGGATGGGCAGGAGGGCTGGAATGGCGGCGAATACCACGAGATTGTTCCGCACGAGAGGATCGTTTACTCCATGTACTTTGCCGACTCGCAGGGAAACAAGGTTGACCCCGCGCAGTATGGAAGCGAACACGAGGCCATCGACGATGCTCGCGACGTGGTTCTTTTCGAGGACTATGGAAACGGCCAGACGAAACTCACCATGATCGGCAATGAACCCATGGAAGAGGCAAAGAACAGCGGGCAACTCGAAGGCTGGAACGAGATGCTCGATAAAGTTGCCGCAGTTGTTGCGGGACTAGCGCAGACGAAATAAGAAGCTGAAGTTTTAGTGATCGTCCTGCACGCGATACAGCTATGGCCGGCGGCGGAGGCTTCGTTAGAACGGGCCTCTCGCCGCTTGGCCGAATGGCCGCATTTCCGGCTCAGTGACCCTTGGCTCAACTGGTGCCTTCAGGCCAATGCGCTAAGCGAGCAATGTTCGCCGAACTCAACATTAGTCCTGTGAAACGCGCTCCTCTGACGAGACTAAAAAAATGGAGTAGGCTGTCGATTTTAAGGTCTCCCGAACGACTATCTTATAGCAGCACGATGGGCCGCGGCTTCCTGAGTTACAGGAAACCAGGAGGGGTAAAAAACATGTCATTTTTCCGCGATGTAAGAGTGGCGTTCCACTCGTTGATGCGCAGCAAAGGCCTCGCGGCCATCGTGATCCTCACGCTGGCCCTCGGCATCGGCGCCAACGCGGCCATTTTCACCCTGGTGCGCGGCGTGCTCCTCAAGCCGCTGGTCAACCGTGACGAAAATCGCCTCGTCTACATCCGCCAGAGCGCCCCCAGCGGCGGAGAAGACAACACCACGTTTTCCGTGCCCGAAATCAGGGATATCGAGGGCAGCGTCCGCTCCCTGAGCGAGTTCGGCGATTTCTCCACGATGGACTTTACGATGGTCGGACTCGGCGAACCTCGCGTAGTTCACGGCGGCGTCGTCAGCGGCAACTACTTTGACGTCATGGGTCTGCGTCCTGTTCTCGGCCGTCTGGTCGGACCTCAAGACGGCGGCGCCGACGCCCCGGGCGTCATCGTGCTGACCTATCGTTTCTGGTCCACCGTTTACAAAAAAGACCCGCATGTGATCGGCAAGACCGTTCGGCTCAGCAGCATTGGCGATCGTTCGGCCACGGTCATCGGCGTCCTGGAACGCTCGGTGCCTTATCCCGAAGAGACCGAGATTATCGGCAACCTGGTCATCAGCCCGCATCACCTTTCGGCCACGATGGTCACCGGCCGCATCCATCGCATGACCGAACTCTTCGGCAAGCTTGCTCCCGGCGCCACTCTCGACCAGGCCCGCAACGAGTTGCGCACCGTGTACGCCTCCATGGAGAAGGACCATCCGGATGCCTATCCCGATAACGGCGGCTACCGCATTGACGCGAAAATGCTGCGCGACCAGATTACTTCCGGTGCGCGCACCGTGCTCCTCGTCCTGCTCGTAGCCTCCGGCCTGGTCTTCATCATCGCCTGCTCGAACGTGGCCAACCTGATTCTCGCCCGGACGGTTCGTCGCGAGGGTGAACTTTCGATCCGCGCCGCGCTCGGCGCCAGCAATTGGTCGCTGCGCCGCATGTTGTTAGCCGAAAGCCTGCTGCTTTGCGGCGCCGGCGCAGCCATCGGCGTGATCATCGCGCAGCCGCTGGTCACCATCCTGGCTCGCTACGCCTCGCGCTTCTCCGTTCGCGCGCTGGATTTGAATGTTGACTTCAGTCTGCTCTGGCTGGGAGTGGCGTTGGCCATCATCGCCGCGGTCATTTTGGCATTTGTGCCGCGCCTGCCTTCTGCCAACTCATCGAACGGCATGAACCTGGCGAGCGGCGGCGTGCGCATCACCAGCAGCACCGGCCGCCGCCAGCGTGCTTTTGCAATCACGCAAATCGCCGCGTCTTTCGTGCTGCTCGCGGGCGCATGCATGTTGATCACTACTCTGCTCGCGTTGCAAAGAACCCAGACCGGCATGGATACGCGTCACGTCCTGGCCATTGATGTTCCGTGGCCGTCCAATGGAAGAACGCCGCAGCAAGTTACCGACTTTTATAGGGAGTCGGTGCGTCAGATCGATGCGCTACCCGGCGTTACCGAGACGGCTGTCGGCATGATCGCTCCCTGGCGTGATGCCGGCGGCGGCTTCGGTATAGGTTTGCAATTCTCTGGCGATGGTCACGTCCATGGTAAAGACGACCCTCGCGCGCTGTGGCGCACCATCTCTCCCGGGTTTTTCACCGCGCTGGGCGTGCCCATCATTGCCGGGCGCGATTTCAACGCGCTCGATGACCAGACTCACGAGCCGGTCGTGATCGTTAGCTCGACTTTAGCTCGGCAAATGTTTCCCGGTCAGGATCCGATCAATCGGCATGTGTATTGGACCGATCCCGTCCTCGAATTCGCTACCGGCACTGCCGCCGAAAAGGCGCGGCTCACGTCGCCGCACCGCATTATTGGGGTCGCCGCCGACATGGACGACGAACACATCGTGCCGGTGCCCACCGCCGCCATTTATGGCTCCTTTGCCGACGGCGGAATGTTCGGCGGTCACCTCTTCATCCACACCACCGGAAATCCTTATGCGCTGGTAACGCCGGTAACGAAAATTATCCGTCGGATGGCCGCCGATGAACCCGTGGAGAACGCCGCCACTCTCGAAGACATCCGCGCAAAAGTGCTCGCGCCAGACCGCTTGAACTCCCTGGTCTTTGGCGTGTTCGCCGCGGTCGCGCTGTTGATCGCTGTCGTTGGCGTCGCTGGCGTGCTGGCGTTTTCGGTCAGCGCGCGCACCCGCGAGTTCGGCATCCGCTTGGCGCTGGGCTCTCAGCCGCAAAATCTGCTCAGAAGTGTTGTCGCGGAAGGCGTCGTGATGGCTGCCGTTGGCGTTCTGGCCGGAGCTGCGTTCGGGCTGGTCGCCGTGCGCGTGGCCGGCAGTTATTTCGGCGACTTAAGAATGCCGGGCGCTTGGCCCGTGATCGTTTCTGCGTCTGTGCTGTTGGGCGCGGCGGTAGTCGCTTCGATGCTCCCAGCGGCACGCGCCGCCCGCGTCGACGTCATCCAAGCGCTGCGCTCGGAATAGTTTTTGAATCGCGCTACAGCGCGATTCATCCTGAGAGCCGGCAGTGTCGGTTCGAAGGGCGCCAATGGCATTTTGCGACCCGGTGAGCCGCCGATATCGTCTCAGTGGCACGATGGCGCTGCGTTGACTTGGGTGAGGGCGCATCCTAGAATGGCGGCGACATGACGGACTTGAACCTTCCTGCCGGACAAATCATCACGCATTACCGCATCGTGGAAAAAATTGGCGGCGGAGGCATGGGTGTGGTGTATCGCGCGGAAGACACCAAGCTGAAGCGGCAGGTGGCGCTGAAATTTTTGCCACCGGAAGTTTTGAAGGACGAAGCGGCGCTATCCCGTTTTCAGCGCGAGGCGCAGGCTGCTTCAGCGCTCAACCATCCCGCCATTTGCACGATCTACGACATTGACGAAGACGCCGGGACGCCTTTCATTGCGATGGAACTGCTGAAGGGCGCGACGCTGAAGCACCGGATTAATGGCAAGCCGCTAACGCTCGATACCCTGCTGGAAATCGGGATTGATGTGGCGGGCGCGCTGGAAGCAGCACACGCCGAAGGAATCGTGCACCGCGACATCAAGCCGGCGAATATTTTTGTGACGGAGCGCGGGCAGGCGAAGGTGCTGGATTTTGGCCTCGCGAAGCAGATGGTGGTGGCGCGCGGGGTGAGCGAGGCGGTGACGGTTGGCGGCGCAGCACTGGACAGCGATCCGAACTTGACCAGTCCGGGGATGGCGCTGGGCACGGTGGGATATATGTCGCCGGAGCAGGTGCGCGGAGAAGTGCTCGATGGGCGCAGTGATTTATTTTCGCTGGGGCTGGTGCTGTATGAGATGGCGACGGGCCGGCAGGCATTTTCGGGAAATACTTCCGGTGTGATTTTCGCGGCGATTTTGGAGCGGCAGCCTGCGCCGGCTTCGCAAGTGAATCCGGATTTGCCGGCGGCGTTCGATCAGATTGTCGCCAAGGCACTCGAGAAAAATCCCAAGCTGCGATATCAGCACGCTTCGGATTTGAGCGCGGATTTGCAGCGGTTGAAGCGGGATACGGATTCGGGACGTTCGGTGGCGACGATGAGCGCGGGCGCGCAGACGCTCGGATCCGGTTCCGGCGGGCAAGCGACGCAGCCTGGTTCCGGATCATCGAGCGGCACTGCGGCGACGATCGCGGCGGCGGCTCCAGGCTCGGGCAGCTCGGCGATTGTGCAGGCGGCGCAGGAAAATAAGGGGAAGCTGATCGCGGGGGCGGTAGTTGCGCTGGTGATTCTGGGCGTAGCGTCCTATGGAGTTTTTTCGATGCTGCGCGGGAAAGCGGCGCGCGTGCCGTTCGAGACATTTACGATCACGCAGGTAACGAACTCGGGGAACGTGCGGTTCGCGGCGATAGCTCCCGATGGGAAGTACGTCCTGAGCATTGTGGAAGACGGCGGGAAAATGAGTTTGTGGCTGCGCAATATTCCTACCGGGAGCAATACGCAAGTGCTGCCGCCGGAAGCTGCGCTGTATCAGAACCCGGCATTTTCGCCGGATGGAAATTACATTTATTACAGCAAGGCCAGCGATGCCGCGGGAAACGCCTACAATCTGTTCCGCATTCCAGTGCTGGGAGGAGAGGCGGTGCAGGTCTCACACGACGTGGACGTGGGGCCGACTTTCTCGCCGGATGGACAGCGCATGGCGTGCGTGCGCGCGAACGACCCGGTGGTGGGCAAATATTTGATTTTGAGCGCGAATATGGACGGCAGCGACGAGAAAGTGTTGTACACGGCGCCGACCCCGTATCCGTCGTGGGCGGCATGGTCACCTGATGGCAAGTTGATGGCGTACATTCTGGCGGCGGGGCAAGACGCGCAAGGAACGGTGCGGACGATTGAGCTGGCGTCCGGAAAGAATCAGCCGCTGGCGACTTTGACGGATAAGGTCGCCTCGAGCATTGCATGGATGCCGGACGGCCGCGGGCTGATGCTGGTGTACACGGATCGCTCGACAGGATTCCGGCGCTCGCAAATCGGGTTCTTGTCGTTTCCCGAGGCGCAATTCCACGCACTGACGAATGACACCAGCGGATATCAGACTTTGAGCATCTCCGCCGACGGCAAGTCTATCGCGGCGATGCAGCGGCAAGGATCCTCTTCCATCGTGCTGTTGCCGGCGTCGGGTCAGGGAAATCCAACGATGGTTCCCAACATTCCAAACCACGAGGGAATCCGGGATGTGCTCTGGGACAAGGATGGGAACCTGTTGATCGTTGGATCGCACCAAATTTTGCGCACTTCCCTGGATGGAAGCCACCAGACGACGGTGGTGACGGACCCCAACGCGATGATCCGACAAGCGGCGGCGTGCCCGAATGGCGGGCCGATCCTGGTGAGTTGGTACGCGCGGGAGGGCCGCGATACGACCGACATCTGGCGGCTGGATGCGGATGGATCGCACCCGAAACAGGTCAGCCACGGAGCAGACGACGAGTTACCGGCTTGCGCAGCGGACGGGAAATGGGCGTACTACGCGGACCAGACAAAGAATTACCAGATTTATCGGGTGCCCATTGAAGGCGGAACGCCGGAATTGCTGAATGCGAGCGTGATGGAAAATGGATTCGTGGGCGTCACGGGTGGGCTGCTTTCGGCAGACGGAAGATGGCTGCCGGCGATCGTGACGAAGATCGATCCCAAGACGCAGGAAGACATTCATGCGCTGGCGCTGATTGATGTGGTGGCGAACACCGCGTCTGCAATACGCGTATTTCCATCGCAAGCCACGATCACGTTTCCGCTGGTGTTCACGCCGGACGGCAAGAATGTGGCGTATCGCGTGGTGGACAACGGAACGGACAACATCTGGATGCAGCCGGTGGATGGATCGAAGGGCCATCAGGTGACGAACTTCACGACGGATCATATTCTCAGCTTCGCGTGGTCGCCGGACGGCAAGACGCTGGCTGTGGTGCGCGGGCACTTGGTTTCAGATGTGGTGTTGCTGCGCGAAGGCAAGGCCGCACAGTAGAGTTCGGGTTGGATTGCGGTGCAGCGAAAGCAAAAGCAGATCCCTCCGGCCAAACGGCGCCCTGCGGGATGACAATTTTTGTGTTGGGCGCGCGCGGTTTTCGCGCCGCTCAAATGGCGTTAGGATATGATCTGGAGGGTCGTATGCCGGTCGATCCAACGCTTTCACCTGCTCGGGAGCTTGCCGCCACCAATGCCGCTCATTTTCCAAATGAAAGTGCGAAATACCGCACCGCCAGAAATGAGCTTCTTGCGGAAGAAATTGAACTGCGCCGGCACATCGAGCGCGTGGCCGCGCAACGGCACGCGCTGCCCCTGGGTGGCGAGGTTCCGCAGGACTTCGAGCTCGTCTCCGAAACTGGTCCGATTCCCTTCTCCAGGCTCTTCGGCGATGAAGACACGCTGCTGGTTTACAGTATGATGTACGGTCCAGCGCGCCAAGCGCCGTGTCCCGTGTGCACCTCGTTTTTGAGTTCCTGGAATGGCGCTGCGGTCAATTTGCGCGAGCGGGTGGCTATCGCCGTTACGGCGCGCTCGCCCATCGACCGGCTGCTCGACTACAAAAAACCAGCGCGGCTTCGCGAATCTCCTCTTCGTCTCGGACATGTCCGGCGAGTACACACGCGCCTACGTCAGTCCGGACGACGCCGACGTACCCGGTCTTAGCGTTTTCGCCCGGCGTAACGGAAAGGTTTTCCATTACTACAGCGGCGAAATGAGCGCTGCGATGGCCGACCCCGGCCAAGACCCCCGCGGCGCTCCAGACCTCGACCCTCTTTGGCTGCTGCTGGACTTGACGCCGGAAGGCCGCGGCACCGACTGGTACCCGAAACTCCAGTACAACCACAAATAGCAGTGGAAGTCGGAAATCCCTGCGTGTATCCAGCTACAATCGTGGAGTCAAAGGGGGCCGGCGCACTTCATGAAAAATCGCCATCTCACATTTTTGTTTACGCTCGGCGCGCTGGCATTGCTCGCCACGCTGGTTCCTACAAGCGCCCGCGCGCAAGCTCCGGCCCAGTCCGCACCGGCCAAGCCCTTGCCCGCCGGCGAAATTGTCGCGCGCGTAAACGACCAAGTCATCACCCTCGCCGAGTATCAGAAAGCCGAACAGCAACTGCGCGACGAAGTGACCCACGATTGTCAGGGCTGCCCGCCCGAAAAAATTGACGCCCAGTTCAAGGAACAGCAGAAAGATCTGCTGCGCGGCCTGATCGATCAAGCCTTGATGGTGCAGCGCGCCAAAGACATGGGCATCAAGGTCGACTCGGACCTAAACAAGCGCCTCGACGAAGTCCGCCAGCAGAACGGCCTCGCCACCCTCGCGGATCTGCAAAAAGGCGTCGAAGCTTCCGGCCTTTCCTGGGAGGATTACAAGACCACGCTACGCAATTCGCTGCTTCAGAAAGAAGTTGTGAAGCGCGAAGTCGGTTCGCATCTCGAGGTTACCAGCGACGAAGTGAAGCAGTATTACGAAGCGCATCCCCAGGAATTCACCCTGCCCGAGCGCGTGGTGCTGTCCGAAATTTCACTGAGCACCGAAGGCAAGAGCCCCGAAGATTTTGCCGCCGTGCGCGCCAAAGTCGAAGGCCTGCGCTCGAGCGTCCTCAACGGCGATGATTTCCATCAGGTCGCCGCGCTGTATTCCCAGGGCAGCACCGCGAAAGACGGCGGCAACCTCGGCACCTTCAAGAAAGGCGAGCTCGCCCCGCAGATCGAAGCGATTGTCTTCCCCATGAGCAAAGGCCAGATCACCGACGTGATCCAGACCCGCACCGGCTTCGAAATCCTGAAAGTCGAAGATCATCTCCCGGCCGAAGTGCAGCCCTTGGACAAAGTCGAAACCCAAATTCAAAACACCCTTTACGGCCAGAAAATGCAGCCCCGCATGCGCCAATACCTCGCCGAACTCCGCGAGCAAAGCTACGTAACCGTAAAGCCCGGTTACAGCGACAGCGCCCTGTTGACCGGAGCGAGCGTCACGCCGCCGGACAAGTCCCACCTCTAACAGCCTCGTAGCCGGCTCAGAAACTTAGCACCAGCTTCGCTTTCGCCTGCTTGGCGGCCACCCGGTTGTAGGCTTCCACGGAATTCTCAAACGGAACAATCTCAATCGGCGACGGTTTCAAAACCCCTGTTTCAAAACCGGGACGGAGAGTGCCGGCGATTTCCCCTGCCTGTTGCGCCGTGAGTCCATAACTGTCTACTCCAATCAGCCGGGAGGCATTGTGATAAAAATCCATGAGATTGAAACTGACGCGTGGCTCTCCGGCGCTGGAGATAACCACCTGTCGTCCGCCCGACGCCAGCGACCGCAACGCCGGCTCGAACATTGCGCCGCCCACCGTGTCGAAGACAACATCAACTCCCCGCCTCGCCGTCAGTTCGAGGACCCGCTCACGAAGATCTTCGGTCTTGGTATTGACGGCCGACTCGGTTCCGGGAATCGGATCGGATGTGATGTCCGCGCCAATGACGCGCGCCTGTTTCCATTTCGCGATCTGTGCGGCCGCTTGCCCCACCGCGCCCGCGGCTCCGACAATGAGAATTGTTTCGCCACGCTGAAGTTGAGCGGCACTCACGACAGATGTCCAAGCCGTAAGGAACGGAACCCCGATCGCCGCCGCTTGCGCCATGCTCAACCCCTTCGGTTTGCGTGACAGCGCCTCCACGGGGACGACGACATATTCGGCATGAGATCCGTCGCGCACGATGCCGAGATTCGGCGAACTGCCCCAGACCTCTTCGCCTTCATGCCTTTTTCCCTTTACAACCACGCCCGCAAAGTCCCGCCCGGGGGTTCGCGGCAGGGTTGTCTTCTCGAAGCGTCCCAGGACGTCCGCGATGTCGCTGGGATTGATCGCTGCCGCCTGCACCCGAACGAGCGCTTCTCCTTCGCCCGGCTCCGGAATCGCCACTTCCTCGATTCGCAACACCGACGGCGGCCCAAATTCAGCAAATCGCAGCGCCTTCATCAAGCGCACCTATGCTCTCGTCGAACTGCCGGCCGAAGTACCGGTCGTCTGAGCCCGGCTCTTGTCTGCGGAACCCACCTGGTCTTGCTTTTCCATTTGCAGAATCACCGCCGAGAAATCCTGTTCAGCCCCTTGCTCCGATTGCCTGGCATTGATCTCCGAAGCAGCGCTTGCGGCCGGCACTCGCGCGCCAACGGCCGCTGCCAGACGGAGGATCAGCCCGAAATCCTTATTCATCAGTCGAATCGGGAATTGCGGGCTGTAGTCGTTCTTCATCGCTCGTTCCAGTTTCCCCACGTGCGCTGGTGCAACCACCGCAGTCTGCGACAACACCTCCAGCAACCGATTGCGATCGAGGCCTGCCTTCTCTCCGAGGGCGACGGATTCGGCAATCGCCTGCATTCCGATTCCCAATAAGGCGTTCACCACCAGCTTCATCGTCGCTCCCGAGCCACTCTCCCCGACGTAGAAATATTTTTGGGCGATAACGCGAAAGATCGATGTGGCGGAGTCGAAGCATTCCTTGTTTCCGCCGCCGAACAGTGTCAGCAACCCCTTTTCCGCGACAGGCGTGCTCCCCGATATCGTCACGTCGAGAACTTCCACTCCGCGTTCGGAACCCAGCCTTGCGAGCTCCCGCGAGGTCTCGGGATAGACCGTGCTCATGTCGATGATCAGTGAGCCCCGTTGCGCATTGGCCAACGCGCCCTCTGGCCCTCTATAAATTTGCAGAACAGCCTCATCGCTCGGAAGGCACGTCACCACGACGTTGCAACGGAAGGACAGTTGCGCAACACTTTCGGCCACTGTTCCGCCAAATCCAATTAGCTCCTCCGCCTTGCCGCGGTTCCGGTCGTAAGCCGTCACTTTGAAGCCCGACTCGAGCAACCTGCGCGCGATCGGCCGGCCCATATAGCCAAGCCCCACAAATCCGATTTGGTTTTTTTCGGGCGTGATTGGATTCATGCTGAATTCTCCTTTCACCAAGGGCTGAACGGCGTCTTCTTCGCTCGCAATCGGCTCCGAGCTTCGGCTATTCACAACTCAGCGCGATCGATAGCATTACGTTTGCTCCGTTTTTCTGCGAAGGGCCGAGGAAACACGGCACCCGCCTCCCAGCGTTACCGCATGCTCCCTCGCGCGCAAATGGAAGTCAACCGTGAGCTCGGAGGAGGAGCCGGACGAGAGCTTCGCCGCCGCATTTAGAATGACCAAAAAAACAACGCCGCGGACCTCATCTTTCGACACTCCTGGGGAGGGAGGTTTCGCGCGTGCCAGGGCTACGGGCAAGCGCATCGGGTCTCGTCGTCATCCCGACCGAGGGCCGCTCTTCGATCAACGTCGCCCCGAGAAGTTGACTCGAGGGGACTTCACCGCGGCCCGCAAATACCCACCCAACATATCACTTGACTTTTCGCCTTTTGTTCGCTTACAGTCGCCACCGCGAAACCACATCCCGCTCTCTGGAGGAGGCTCTGATGCCCACATCACCCCTAAAAATGCTGCTCGGCGAATTCGACGTCGAGGCCGCCAACACCCGCAAAATGCTCGAACGCTTCCCCGCCGAAAAAACGGATTGGAAGCCGCACGATAAGTCATTCAGCATGTCCGCGCTCGCCGGCCACGTCGCCACGCTCCCCAATTTCGCCACGGAAATCGCCGGAAAGGATCGCATGGACATGAAGCCCGGCGACTACAAACCGTTTCTACCCAAGACGAGCGCCGAACTCCTCGAACGCTTCGAAGCCGAATCCAAAAAAGCGCGCGAAGGGCTCGCCAAAATGACCGAAGCCGACCTCGAAAAGAATTGGGCTTTTTATTATGACGGCACGAAATATATCGACCAGCCCAAATTTGAAGTCTTGCGCAGCTTCTACTTCAACCACCTCGTGCATCATCGCGGCCAGCTCACGGTGTACTACCGCGAGAACGGCGTGCCCGTCCCCGGACTCTACGGTCCCAGCGCCGACGAATCCTAAAAACAAGAACGGCCGTCCTCGCCGGGCGGCCGTTTTTCGTTCGCAGGTTTCCGGTTTTTGGCTGCCCTAGAATCGCACTTGCGGCGTCGGAGGCGGCAGCGGCTTGCGGGGAATCATGTCCGGACGGTTCGCCGTCATATATACGAACGACGCCACGATCACCGCCATTTGCTTCATGTCCGCTTCCTGCACGCGTTCGTACAAATCCATATTCGAGTGGTGCGTCCGCGTGTCGTAATCCATCGGGTCCTGGATGAATTGAAATCCTGGAAGCCCCACGGAGTTAAATGCCAGATGATCGGTCCCTCCGGTGTTGCGAATGCTCAGCGTGGTCATTCCTAAATTGTGAAAAGGTTCCATCCAGGCGTTGAATATCGGCGCCACCGCTTCGTTGCCCTGCAAATACACGCCGCGAATTTTACCGGTGCCATTGTCGATGTTGTAGTAGGCATCGAGTTTCGCGTGCTCGGGAGTCAGCTTCATCGTCTCCGGATCGCCGAAATGTTCTTTTACGTAGGCCCGCGAACCAAGCAGGCCTTCTTCTTCGCCGGTCCACAATCCGATGCGCACGGTGCGCCGCATTTTCAATCCGCTGGCCTTTAGAATGCGAATCGCCTCCAGCATCACCGCCGATCCCGCGCCATTGTCCGTGGCCCCGGTTCCCGCTTGCCATGAATCGAAGTGCGCGCCGAGCATCACCACCTCGTGCGCCTTGTCCGTCCCGGGAATTTCCGCGGTGATGTCGAACGATTTCAAATCGTCGTCATAAAACTTATTTTCAACATCCAAAGTGATCGACACTGGAATTTTCTTTTCCAGCAGCCGGTAGATGCGCCCGTAATGTTCCGCCGCGAGCGCCACGCGCGTGATCGATGGCGGGTCCTTCGGATCGCGCGACCCGCCTTGCTGCACGAAAACGGTTCCGTCGTCTCCACGCTGATCTTCCAGCCACGCCACGACGCCCTCATCGATGAAAAACTTCATGATCTTCGCCTGCAACTCACGCTGCGCCCGGAATTGCGCGATGCGCTCGGCCATGGCCTTGTCCCCGCCGCCCGTGATTGGATAATTCGCCAAATCGGTCAGTTCCGCGTCCGTATAGCGCTTCGCGTCCGGCTCAAAATGCGGCAACACCGGGTCGGGAACTTGCGTGATCACCAGCTTGCCTTTCAGTTGCCCCTTGTACTTCTGCAAGTCCTCTTCTTTCGTGATGGGCGCGTACATCACCTCGGCGGTCACCGGCCCGTTCGTTCCCGGCGTCCACGCCTTTGGATAACCAATCAGGATGAACGGCCGCGGCCCGACCATTTCCGCGAAAAACTTTTCATTCGACCATCCCCGCCCGAAATCCCAGGGCTCGGTCTTCACGTTTTCCAGCTTCCAGTCGTTCATCTTCTTCGTGGTCCAGTCTGCGGCGGCCTTGATGTTCGGCGAATTCGTCAGCCGCGGCCCGTACACGTCGGTCAGGTAACTTTCGATTTCCATCACCTGCGACCGCGAAAATCCTTCATCTTTAATCTTGTAAATCGCGTCATAGTCCGGCCGGTCAACGTACGCCGCGCCCGGAGTTGCAACCGGCGCGTCCGCCGCAGCCTGTTTCGCGGTTCTCTTCAAGCGCTTGTCCGCAATTGATACCGCGGGCCTGTCCGACGGCGCGGCTTGGGCCGCCGCCGGCGTCGAGGCCGGGGCCGGCGTCTGGGTCGAACTCTGCGCCAACGCGGGGAGCGCTATAGGAATCGTCACTGCTAGACACAACAAAATCATCACACCCAATCCAAGCTTTCGCACAATCGCCTCCAGGTTGCTATGCACTGTTCAAGAATTTTGAAGAGGTGCCCGACAGATACTACGCCTTCAGACGCGCCTGCCACATTCCTCGTTTCAAGGATTCACCCCACATGAGAATTCTCGAAGCAGAGACGCCCGTTTCGCCCTGGGCGTCCGTAAACGGTGGCCCGGAGTAAACGGGATGGCGGTCCCAGATGCTCTTAGGGCCGGGTCAATGTATACAGTTACACACAATAGATATTATATGTGTATACAGTTATATATTTAGATTAAAAGAGCATGATGTATTGACATTCTCATTTCAGCGTAATAGTATACACACACCCTCGAGCACGGAGAACATCCTATGAAATCCGAGTTTCGCGACTTGCGCCTTAACCAGCTCACCCAAACTCTCATTCCCTTTGAGGTCGCGCAGCTGCCCGTCCGCCCTTCCCGCGGATGGCTTC
>Ga0302325_10017714_pt1 | contig 15043 bp, 12 predicted proteins | sample Palsa_T0_2_FD_201948 | JGI IMG/M metagenome (GOLD analysis project Ga0302325, IMG submission 201948) | Peat permafrost microbial communities from Stordalen Mire near Abisko, Sweden - Palsa_T0_2 | ecosystem: Environmental > Terrestrial > Soil > Palsa > Peat permafrost | place: Sweden: Abisko... | reverse complement strand
TGCTTGTGCCGTCCCATCACTACGAGGCGGGCGATGCACGGGGACTGCTGAGCCCGTTCGATCCTGGCACCAGAGTTCTGCCAGCGGGGTTCCAGATCGATCCGAAATTCCGGTCCCTGCCGGTCGGCATCGTCCTCCAGAAGGACATCGCGGTCACCTTGCGCGACGGCGTGACGATCTATGTCGATGTGCTTCGTCCGGCCGGGACCGAGCAGGTACCCGTTATCGTCGCCTGGAGCCCTTACGGCAAGAGTCAGGGAACCGCCCCCTTCGTCACTTCCCTTTTCGGGGTGATCGGCCTGGACAACAGTGCCGTATCGGGTTTGGAGAAATTCGAGGGCCCTGACCCGGCGTACTGGTGCGCGCATGGCTACGCGATCTGCAACCCCGATCCGCGGGGCATCGCCCACTCCGACGGCGACAGCGCCATGTTCGGGCGCCAAGAGGGCCGGGACTGCCACGATCTGATCGAGTGGCTGGCAGCTCAGGAGTGGTGCACCGGCAAGGTGGCAATGAGCGGAACCTCTTATCTCGCGTTCTCGCAATGGTACACCGCAGCGGAACAGCCTCCTCATCTGGCGGCGATAAACCCATGGGAAGGCCTTAGCGACGTATATCGTGATCTCGTTTTGCGCGGCGGAATGCCGGACCTCGCCTTCACCGCGCAACTACAGCATAATTATGCTGGCAAGAATCAACGCGAGGACGTCGTCGCGGAGGCGCAACGTTATCCGTTGGTGAACGATCTGTGGGAAGATAAGATCGCGCGCTTCGACAAGATCACCGTGCCGGCTTACGTCGTCGCCAGCTATTCGAACACACTGCACTCCGCAGGCACGTTCCGCGCCTGGCGGAGGATTGCCTCGGCGGAGAAGTGGCTACGCATCCACAACAGTCAGGAATGGCCTGACTATTACGAGGAAGCGAACGTCGAGGATCTACGCCGGTTCTTCGATCACTACCTTAAAGACGCGGACAACGGCTGGGAGCAGACGCCTCGCGTCCGGTACTCCGTACTGGACCTAGAGGGCGGCGATCGCGTCAATCAGCCGGCCAACGAGTTTCCCCCTGAAGGGGTCGCCTACACGAAGTATTATCTCGATGGCCGCTCGCGGACGTTGAATCCCGAGGCACCGGCGGGAAAAGTCGCGGTGGTCTACGATGCCGGGCCGAATTCGGGCTTCGTCTCGTTCACGGTTCGCTTCAGCGAAGAGACGGCAGCCGTCGGCTACGCCAAGGCACGGCTCTGGGTCGAGGCGAAGGGCGCCGACGACATGGACCTGTTTGTGCTCGTCCAGAAACTGGACGCCAATGGCTCTCATCTGCAGCAGTTCAACGTGCCCAATCAAGGCGCGATGATGCAGGATCTCACCGAGCGGGGCGCATCGGTGCTGCGCTACAAGGGGTCCAATGGCCGTCTGCGCGTTTCGGCGCGACATCTGGACGAGACGCTGTCGACTGATTTTCTTCCTGCGCACAGTTTCGATCGGGTTGAGAAGCTGCAGCCCGGCGAGATCGCAGATGTCGAGATCGACCTGCTTCCGGTTGGCCTTGTTTTCTATCCAGGCGAGCAGCTCCGGCTCGTCATCAGCGCGCAAAACGCGCTCGGGGCGATCATGCCCGCAATCCCGGATTACATTTCCCAGAACGACGGGCAGCATGTCATCCACACAGGCGGGTCGCACGCGTCCTATCTCCAGCTGCCCATCATGAGCGACGACCACCGCGCGACGGAATCGGAGACGACATGATCCGCACAGGCAGATTCGCGGGGCCCGTGGCCGGCCTGCGGTTCGAGACTCCCACCTGCGCGGGCGTGACGGACCCGGACGGGACGTTCCAGTACCGAGACGGCGAGGTCGTCACGTTCTCGGTCGGGTCCGTCCTGGTCGGTGCGGCGCGAGCCGCGGAACGGCTCACCGTCGCCGACATCGTCGCGAGGGTTGGCGGCAACCTCGACAAGCTGGCCGATCCGGGGCTGACCAACATCGCTCGCTTCCTGCAGACGCTCGATGCCGGCGGCAACTCCGACAACGGGATCACCCTGACGCCGGAGATCCACGAGCTGGTAGGAGACCGCGCGATCGACCTCCGCTACGGGCTCATGTCGCTCGCGGGCGCCCTGGTCGACCCCGTCCAGGCGTTCACCGACGACCCGGTCGTCGCGAAGCTGCTTGGCGACCTGAACCGGGCGGGCGTCTTCACCGACGGCAAGCCGCGCACGCTCAGATCGGCAGCCGCCGCGCGCAACGAGGTCCGCCGCAACGTGCTCGGCATCCGCCGCTACCGCGACGTCAAGATCCCGCTGAAAAACGGCTCGTTCGTGTACGCCGACGTCTACCGTCCGGACAGCGAGGAACCGGTTCCCGTCGTCATGAACTGCGGCGTCTACGGCCGGGCGTTCGTCCACCACTCCATCTGCAGCGACGAGGACGCCGAGCACCATGAGGCGATGGAGGAGCGGTACTTCCTCGGCAACCCGGACGGATACGAGTACGAGAACCACGAGAGCATCAACACCGCGACCTGGATCCCGCGCGGCTACGCCCTCGTCCGCGTCGACGGCCCCGGCGCGGGCAAGAGCCCGGGCACCCTCGGCATCTGGGGGATCGACGAGGCGGAGGCGTTCTACGACGCGATCGAATGGGCCGGGGTGCAGCCCTGGTCGAACGGGAACGTCGGCCTGTGGGGCATGTCGTATTACGCGGTCAACCAGCACGCGGTGGCGAGCCTTCGGCCGCCGCACCTGAAGGCGATGATCGCGATCGGCACCGATGCCGACCTGTATGAGGAAGTTATGTACACCGGGGGCATCCTCAACGAGGAGTTCTTCCCCGGCTGGTTCGAGCACGGGATCGCGCGCGCGATCTGCGGTGAGGTCAACGCGAAGGACTTCCTGGCGATGGGCAGGTCCAATCCGTTCAAGGACTCTGATCCGGCCGCGATCTTCGGGCCCAGGTCCGAGGTGCTGATGAGCCCCGACCTCAGCCAGGTGACGGTGCCGCTGTGGACGGTCGCCGTGACGACGCATCCCAGCCACTTCCATCAGCTCGGCAGCAGCGAGACGTACCTGAACACCCCCACGTCGAACAAGAGGATCGACTTCTGGGAGGACTGGTTCATGAAGGCCTACGCTTCCGCGACGGTCGACGAGCACGTGGCCTTCTTCGATCACTGGCTCAAGGGCGTCGACAACGGGATCATGGACCAGCCCCCGGTGCGCCTGGAGATCCGGACCGGTCGCGGCGCGTCCTACCTTCTCCAGGAGCGCGAGTGGCCGATCGCGCGCACCGAGTACGTCCGGTGGTACCTGGACGCGTCGCCCTCCGCTGGAGACGGCCAGGTCGGCTGCGACAACGTCCTGCGCCTGGCGCGCAAAATCCCCGATTTCGAACGGTCCGTGGCTTACTCGGCCCAGGTCGACCTGACCGCATCCCGCGTGCCGCCGGTCGCGGCCGCCGCGCCCTGCAGTCCCGGTGCAACGTTCATCAGCGAGCCGATGGAACAGGACACGGTGCTCGCCGGGTATAGCAAGCTGGCGGTGTGGGTGGCGTCCACCAGCGAGGACATGGATATCTACGTCTCTCTGCGGGTGCTTGACGCCGACTTTTCCGAGGTTGATTTCTGCGGTCCCGCGCTCATACCTGGAATTAGCACTGAATTCTATCCGCTGGCCAAGGGCTGGCTGAAGGCGTCGCATCGCAAGCTGGACGCGGTGCGATCCACCGAGTTCCGGCCGAAGCACACCCACCTGCGCGCGGACTATGCACCGCTGCGGGACGGCGAGATCGTGCCGGTGGAGGTCGAGATCATTCCGAACACCGGCCTGATCAGGCAGGGACACCGCCTTCGGGTCGATATCCAGCCGCACACAGGCGTCGGTCACGGCATGCGGCACGCGTACGACCCTGCCTATCACGACGGGGCGCAGAACACGATCTACACCGGCCCGGATCATCCGAGCTACGTGCAACTGCCGATCGTGCCGTCACGCGAATCGTAGAGGAGAAGCTGATGAATCTTGAGGAACTGAGTGCCCGAGCGCAAATCCACGACGTGCTGCTGCGTTACTGCCGCGGGCTCGACCGGGTAGACATGAGCCTGGTCCGCGGCGCCTTCCATGCGGACGCGTGGGTCCAGTTCCCCGAAAGTCTGCACGTCGGATCCGTCGATGGCTTCGTCGATTTCCTGACGGCGGAGATGCCGCGGTTCGTCAGGACCATGCACAACCTCGGGAACAGCCTGATCGAGTTCGACGGTCCCGACATCGCGCACGTCGAGACCTACCTGAATGCCGATCACCAGGGGTCGGAAAGGCATCACTGGAAGGGCGACTACGTCAAGCTCTGGGCGCGCTACCTCGACCGGTTCGAGCAGCGGGACGGCGTGTGGCTGATCGCGCGCCGCAGGCTCCTCGTCGACTGGATGCACCGGTACCCCGCGGAAGGCTGGTTCGACGACCATCCCGACGCCTCGGTCGGTCTGCGCGACGGGAGCGACCCGAGCCTCCGCCCAGTCGCCGGCTTCGACGGGACCCCGCTGACGAAGGAGATCTGGCCCTGATGAGCGTCAAGACGGACGTCGACCGGCCGCAGGCGCAGGAGATCGTCGCCCGCGTCGCGCAGCTGCGCCCGTGGCTACGCGAGCACCAAGCAGTGGCCGAGCAGCAGCACCGCATCCCCCAGGAGACCATCGAGCGTCTCGACGCGGCCGGCGTCTTCAGCCTGACCACGCCGACGCGGTACGGGGGTGCGGACCTCACCACCCGGGAGCTGCATGACATCTATCGCGAGCTCGGCTCGGGGTGCGGGGCGACGGCCTGGATGGTGTGGGCCGCCGCGGGAGGAAACCTGTGGAACTTCGCCTTCGACGAGAATGTCGTCGCGCCGGTGTACGAGTCGCCCTGGGTCGGGAACCGCACGTTCGCGCTGGGCGGCACGAGCCGGCGCATGTCGGGGACCGCGCGGCCAGTTGACGGCGGCTGGATGATCAACGGCGTGTGGCCGTTCGCCACCGGGAGCGTGCACGCGTCCCACGGTTACCTCGCCGTCTTCTACGACGAATCCGACGACGCGAAGGTCGGAATGGCTCTCGTCCCGAAGGACTCGCTCGTCGAGAGAGACGACTGGGATGCGATGGGCATGGCCGCCACCGGCAGCCAGACGGTGGCGACCGACGGCGAGCTCTTCGTCCCCGACGAGCGCTTCAGCACTCCCGCGCGGCTGGCGGCGCGGGTCGCCGAGCTGACCGAGCAGGGGCTCGGGCCGCGTCGCGGCGGCCTGCCGCGCTCGGTGGTGACGAGCACGGGTGTCGCCCTCGGCATGGCCGGCCACGCCATGGAGATTTTCCTCGGCGGGGTCGTCAAGCGGAGCATCCCGTACTCGCCGTACGCCAACCAGCTCGATGCGCCGATCACGCACCTCACCGTCGGTCGCGCCCATAGCCAGATCCGGGCGGCGAGCCTGGTGGCCGACGCCGCCGTGGCCGAGCTTGACCGCTGCCAGGCCGAGGGGGTGGACCTCACCGAGCGCCAGGTCGTCCAGCTGCACACCGACAGCGCGTACGTGTGGGATGCGTGCACCGCCGCAGTGGAGACCCTCTTTCGCGCCTCCGGCGCATCGGCGATCATCAAGCGCCAGCCGCTGCAGCTGATCGCCAGGAACTGCCTGGCCGGCAGCCTGCATGCGGCCTTCAACCTCGACACCTGGATGGAGAACCTCGGACGGGCGGTCTGTGGAGTCGAGTCAGCGCCGGTATCGATGAGCGTGCTCGAGCGGCGCTCGTAGCGAGTCGAGGCTAGACCAGCTGGATGCAGATCGTGATGCACTCTCGGGAGCGGCGGGTGCGCGCGATGGGCCAGTGGCCCTTGATCATGGCGAGCGCCCGGTCGTTGCCGTGCATCACATCCATCGTCACCGTCGTCACCCCCCGCACCTGGGCGCCGGTCATCAGGGCGCGCACCAGCGCTGATCCCACTCCGTGGTGCTGCCAGGAGTCGGCCACCACCACGCCCATATCGGTCGTCCGGACCCCAGGGCCGGAACCGTCCGCCGCCATGCCGTGCCCGATGATGACGCCGTCCTGGGTGGCGACCAGGGCGTCGGTGGTGCCGTCGCCGCCGCCGCACAGGAGGTTGAGCAGGGACAGGCCGGGGGTGATGGGGGAGAAGAACCTCAGGTAACGGGTCTGCACAGAAAGTCCAGCGAAGAAGTCGCCCAGCGCAGGCAGGTCCGTTGTGCGCGCCGGGCGGATCACGGCGGCGAGGCGATCGACCTGGGTTCGGCTCATGAACCCAGCATCCCCTGGAGTTGCTGAGTCTGTCAACTAGATCTAGCATGCCATCATGGAGCGGCCCTGGATTCTGGATTACGACACGGCGAACTGCTCGATCGGCGCGGCCGTGAAGGTCATCGGGGAGCGGCAGACGTTCCTGGTCCTGCGCGAGGCCTTCAACGGCGTTCGGCGCTTCGATGAAATGCAGCGTCGTACCGCGATACCCCGGCAGGTACTCAGCGACCGGCTGGCCCGGTTGATCGACGAGGGCCTGCTGCGCAAGGTTCCCTACCAGGACAGCGGCCAGCGCCGCCGCTACGAGTACCGGCTCACCGACATGGGCCTGGACCTGTACCCGGTGCTGGTGGCGCTGATGACCTGGGGCGATCAGTATGCCGTCGGTCCGGAAGGTCCGGCGGTCATGCTCCGCCACCGCGACTGCGGGGAGCCGGTGGAGCTGCACCTGTCCTGCCGGGCCGGGCACGTCCTCGAGTCAGCCCGCGAAGTGACGCCCGTCCCCGGACCCGGCGCCCGCAAGATCGCCTAGCGCGGACGATGGCAGCAGCGAGCGACGTGGTGACGCGTGACGTCCCCATGATGCCGGGCGGGCATCCGCTGCTTGGGCACGCGCTGGAGTTCGGACGCGACCCGCTTGCGCTGTTCCAGCGGGCCAGGGAGCACGGTGATGTGGTCCGCATCCGGTTCGGGCCGTTCCGCGTCTACGTGCTCAACAGCCCGGACGCCATCCGGCAGGCGCTGGTTGGCGAGGCCAGGAAGCTGAGCAAGGGGCTGAACTTCGGCCGGGCAAAGCGGCTGATAGGCGGCGGGCTGGTGATGGCCGAAGGCGAAGGCCATCAGCGGCAGCGGCGCCTTATGCAGCCAGCGTTCCACCGGGCCGAGATTGCCCGTTACGCGGGCACGATGCGGGATGTCGCGGTGCCGCGCATCAGCGGCTGGCCCGATGGCGGGAGGCTTGCCTTCGACCGGGAGATGCGGTCGATCACGCTGACCGTGCTGACCAGAACGCTCCTGTCCACCGACATCGGCGCGGAGGCGATCGACGAGATCGAGCGGCTCCTGCGGGTGCTGCTGTCCGAACTCGTGACCCAGGGGATCAGCGCGAACGTTCCGGGCCTGTCGTGGGTCCCGACCCGCTCCAACCGCCGCTTCAGCGCCGCCAACCGGCGCCTGCGCACCCTGCTGACGGACGTCATCGACGGCTACCGGAGCCGCGGGGTGGGGGAGGCGGAGGCCGAGGAGGGCCACGGCGACCTCATCTCGATCCTGATGCGCGCTCGCGACGACGACACCGGAGCGGGGATGACCAACGAGCAGTTGCGCGACGAGGCGACCACCCTCGTCATCGCCGGCTCCGAGACCACCGGGAACACGCTCGCCTGGGCCTGCTACCTGCTGGCTCAGCACCCGCAGCTCCAGGCGCGGCTCCAAGCGGAAGCCGACCTCGTGCTGGCCGGTGCCGATGCCGACTACGAGACCGTGAGCAGGCTGCCGTTCACCCGCGCGGTGATCACCGAGACGCTGCGACTGTACAGCCCGGTCTGGATACTGCCCCGTCGGGCGCTGGTCGACGTCGAGCTGGACGGTTACCTGCTCCCGGCCGGAGGCAGGATGTTCTTCAGCCCGTACGCGCTCAACCGCGACGCCCGGCTGCACCGCGATCCCGACCGCTTCGATCCCGACCGGTGGGGCGCCGACTACAGCCGGAGCGATCTGCGGGCAACGTTCTTCCCGTTCGGCCAGGGCATCAGGAACTGCATCGGCGAGGGCTTCGCGTGGACGGAGTCGATCCTGTTGCTGAGCACGATCGCCGCCCGCTGGCAACTGCGGCTCGCCGACGGGGCCGACGTGCACCCGGTGGTCAGCAGCACCCTAGTGCCGAGCGAGCTACCGATCATCGTGACCCGCCGCGCTGGCTGACGCGTCGCTACCCGGCCAGTCCGGTGATCAGCGCTCCGGTGACCGCCTCGAGGTAGCGGTCGAGCGAATCGCCGGACGGGTCGTAGCTGGGATTGACCTCGGTCAGCACGACGGCGGACAACGTCGGCGCCGCGAACAGCACCGACAGGACCTGCCGGGCGACCGCGAGCGGGACGCCGGTGCCGTAGTGGGGGTAGTTCGCGAGCGGCAGGTCACCGGAGTCGACGGCGTCCACGTCGAAGTGGACGATCAGCCGCTCGGCCTCCTCGAGCGCGGCAAGGGCGCCGCGGGCGCAGCCGACGGGGTCGGCGCGCACCGCGTGGTCGGGATAACGGGTCAGGTCGGGACGCGCGTCGAAGACCGACCGGCGGTAGGACTCGGGATCCGTCTCGTCGTAGCCGAGCATCGCCAGACGGCGGCCAGCCAGCGGCGGCCTGCTGGTGAACAAGCCGGTCAACCCGGTCTCGGCCAGGCCGAGCAGGTGGGCGACGCCCATGGCGTCGAGGATCCCGCTACCGGCGCCGGGCGTGCTGAGGTCGGCGTCGCCGTCGAAGTAGGCGAGGCCGGCGTCGGGCTCGACCCGCTGCAGGCCGGCCAGGACGCCGAGCGTGATGGTGCAGTCCCCGCCGAGCACGAGCACCAGCGAACCGTCCCGCGCCGCGAACTCCACCGCGTCCGCGACTGCCCGCGCCGCCCGGACGGTGGCGGCCTCGTTGCGAGTCGGGCTGCCACTCGCGTCGACCACGAAGGTCTCGCTGGCCACGTTCCCGTGGTCGGTGACGGTGATCCCGGCCCTGACCAGACGCTCGATGAAGCCCGCGGCCCGCATCGCGTCAGGGGCCCGTTCCTGGCCCGCGTGGTGCGTGCCGGCGCTGGTCGCCGCGCCGATGACCGTGACCGGACGCATGCCCATCACCGCCTCCGTTCCATCGCAGCGGCGCCGACGACCACGCCCGCGCTGACGATCAGGATAACCACGGAGATCCCGAGCGCGGTGCGGAACCCGCCGTAGAAATCGGTGGCGACGAGCGATCCGAACAGGGCGACGCCGAGCAGGCTGCCGGCCTGCCGGAAGGCGGTCAGGGCGCCGGAGGTGACGCCCGAGCGGCTGCGATCGGCGCTGGCCAGCAGCACGCTCGTCATCGGCGGCACCAGCGTCCCCAGCCCGCCGCCGAGGAGTATCTGCTGGGCGAGCATGGCCGGGTAGCCGGTGGCAGGGCTGATCCACAGCAGCCCCGCGCACCCGGCGGTCATCGCTGCCAGGCCGGCCAGGATCGCGCGATTGGGTCCGATCGCCGCGTTGACCCGCCCGCTGATCAGGTTGGCCCCGAGGATGGCGGCGGTCATCGGCAGGAACGCCAGCCCCGTCTCCAGCGCGGACATCCGGTGCTGAGCCTGGAAGAGCAGGCTGAACAGGAAGATGAGCCCGTAGAAGCAGACGTTGACGAGGAACCCCATGGTCACCGGGGACACGAACCCGGGCCGCCGGAACAGCGACATCGGCAGCATCGGGCTGGCGGTGCGGGTCTCGACGGCGACGAAGGCGACGCCCGCCGCCAGCGAGCAGCCCAGGCCGGCCAGCACCCACGGACTGGTGAAGCCGTAGGTTCCGGCCTCGATCACCGCGGCGGCGAAGCCGGCCAGTGCGATCGTCGCCAGCGCGGCGCCGCGGGTGTCCACCCGGCGATCGACGGAGCGGTCGGTCTCCGATGCGTACCGCAGGGCCAGCCAGAACCCGGCCGCGCCGAGCGGCACGTTAATGAAGAAGATGGCGCGCCACCCGAACGCGGCGATCAGGAAACCGCCCAGGACCGGGCCGCCGGACAGAGCGGCGCTGGCGCCCGCGACAAACTGCCCGACCGCCCGGGTCCGCTGCCGGGGATCGGTGTAGGAGTGGTTGAGCAGCGCCAGCGCGCAGGAGCCGAGCAACGCCGCGCCGAGCCCCTGCACGGCGCGGGCGGCGATCAGCATGGCCATGCTCGTCGACAGGCCGCACAGCACTGACGCGGCGGTGAAGACCACGAATCCGGTGCACAGCATCCGCTTGGCGCCGAAACGGTCGCCGAGGGCGCCGGCCGTCAGGATCAGCGCCGCCAGCACCAGCGTGTAGGCGCTGACCACCCACTGCAGCCCGGTGATGCCGCCGCCGAACGAGGCGCCGATCTGCTTGACCGCCACGTTGACCACGGTCACGTCGAGTTGGATAACCCCGAACCCGAGGCTGGTCGCGATCAGGGTCGCCGTCAGCGGCCAGCTCTGCGGCCGTCGCGCGCGGGCAGACGTCGTCATCGTGTCGGGGGGTGAGGTCATGCATCCAAGCTATCCGGGGAACGTCTCAATATTCATTGAGGTATTTGCTCGGTAGAATGGGACGATGCTCGCAGATGCTGACCTCGCGTCGATCGGCCGGGCGCTCGGTGACGCGCACCGGGCGCGCTTCGTGCTCGCGCTGCTCGGGGGAGAGGAGCTGCCGGCCGGCGATCTCGCCGCCCGGGCCGGCACGTCGTCCTCGCTGACCAGCGCCCACCTGGCCAAGCTGCTCGAGTCGGGGCTGGTCACGGCGCGCGCGCACGGCCGCCAGCGGTACTACAAGATCGCCAGCGCGCAGATCGCCGAGTCCATCGAGGCGCTGCTCGCGATCGCCCCGCTCCAGAGCGCGGTCGGCCTGACCGAGGTGACCAGGGGCAAGGCGCTGCAGCGGGCCCGCACCTGCTACGACCACCTGGCCGGCCAGCTGGGGGTGGCGCTGGTCGACTCGTTCGAACGCGACCGGATGCTGCTGCCGACGGCCAGCGGCTGGGACCTGACCAGCCAGGGCGAGCGGAAGCTGGCGCAGCTCGGGCTCGATGCCGCCGCCCTGCAGCAGGGCCGCCGCCCCTTCCTGCGGCCGTGCCTGGACTGGACCGAGCGCCGCCCCCACCTGGCCGGGATGCTCGGGCAGGCGCTGGCCGGTCACCTGCTTGACCTGGACTGGGTCCGCCGCAGCAGCAAGTCGCGGGCGCTCGTGATCACCGCCGCGGGTGAGCGGCACCTGCTGGCCGAGTTCGCGATCAAGCTCTGAGCCGAGGTACCGCCGGTCGGCAGCCGGTCGGCAGCCGGTCGGCAGCCGGTCAGCAGCCGGCCAGGGCCGGCAGGGCGCGCAGGTCCGGGGTGACCCACTCGGAGCGGGCCTGCCCGCTCGCGAGCAGCCCCGGTGAGTAGAAGTGCCCGAGCAGGCCGGAGTCGAGCAGCTGCGGGTTCCGGTCGAGGAACTCCTCGAAGCTGGGGGCGGGCCAGCGCTCCCGGTGCACCGCGACGCACTGCACCCACGACCGGGTGATCGTCTGATGGAACTTGGTCGGCTGGCCGTGCGCCTCGGCGACCTGGCGGATCGCGGCGGCGACGGAGTCGGCGGCCTGCTCGGGGTCGTGCCGGGTGAGGTAGCGCCAGGCGAGCTCGACGTGCTGGCGGTGGCCGAACCCCGCGCCGCGGCCGAGGATGTCGTGCAGTACCCGCCGGTCTTCGCCGTCCATCTCGTCATTTTAAGTGGCGGGTCTCCGATGCCGCCACCTCGTTTAGCGGCCGGGTGACCGGTGTCGCCGGTCGTCAGGTGCCATAACCTGGGCATTCGATGAACGAGTCCAGCTTCCCGAGGTGGCTCGCCGAGCAGGCGGCCGAACGCGCCGACCGAGGGCTCACCCGCAAGCTCGTGCACGCCGACGGTGAACACCTGCTCGATCTCGCGGGCAACGACTACCTCGGCCTCGCCCGCGATCCGCGCGTCGTGGCCGGGGCGGTGGCGGCCGCCCGGACGTACGGCGCCGGGGCCGGCGCCTCCCGGCTGGTCTCGGGCACGCTGTCCATCCACACCGAGCTCGAGCGGGAGATGGCCGCGTTCACCGGGTTCCCGGCCGCGCTTTCCTTCTCCACCGGCTATCACGCCAACCTCTCCGTCGTCCAGGCGCTGGCCGACGCCGACACGCTCATCGTCTCCGACGCGCACATCCACGCCTCGATGATCGACGCCTGCCGGCTCACCCGGGCGGCCGTGACCGTGACCCCGCACAACGACGTCGCCGCGGTCGCCCGCGCGCTCGCGGACCGCCGCCAGCGCCGGGCGCTGGTGCTGGCGGAGACGATTTACTCCGTGCTCGGCGACGCCGCGCCCCTCGCCGAGCTGGCCGCGCTGGTCGCGGCCCACGACGCGGTCCTCATCGCCGACGAGGCGCACGCGCTCGGCGTCGGCGGGCCCGGCGGCCGGGGACTGCTGGACGCGCACGGCCTGGCCGGCCGTCCGGATGTGGTGGCGACGGGCACGCTGTCGAAGTCGTTCGGCTCCCAGGGCGGCCTCGTGCTCGGCTCGCCCGCGGTCCGCGACCACCTCATCAACCGGGCCCGGCCGTTCATTTACGACACCGGGCTGGCGCCGGCCGCCGCCGGCGCCGCGCTCGCCGCGCTAAGAGTGCTCAAGGCCGCCCCGGAACTACCCGGCACGGTCCGCCGCAACGCCGCCTTCCTCGCCGAAGCGGCCGGGGTCCCCGCGCCGGCCGGGGCCGTCCTGTCGGTGCCCATGCCCGGGCCGCACGAGGCGCTGGCGGCCGTGGCCGCCGCCGCCGAACATGGCCTGCGGATCGGCTGTTTCCGGCCGCCGTCCACCCCGGACGGCATCTCCCGGCTCCGGCTGACCGCCCACGCCCACCACACAGACGAGAACCTGGCGACGGCGGCCAAGGTCCTCCGCCTCGTCATCGCACGCTAACCGAGCGTCATCGCGGGCTAACCAGGCCGGGCAGCCACCACCAGAACCCGATTACCGCCGCTGTGCGCTCTCAACCGTGAAGACGGGGCGGGCGAGCGCCACGGTGGCCGCGCAGTTGCTGTACAGCGGCTCGCTGCGGCTCTCCGCCAGCTCGACTCGTATCTCGCCCGGCGGGTCAGCGAGAAAGACCTCCCACGAGCGCGGCGTCAGACGATTGGAACGGACCGGCGGATAGGCGTCAATGCGCAGGTCGCCGAACGTCCGGCGGGCCGCGTCCTGGGCCGCCTGCTCGAGGAAGCTGAACGCGCTGCGGCCGCGCAGCCCGGCCAGGACCACCCGGCCGCGGCTGTATTCGCCGACCATGTGCCGCGCCCCCAGCGTGTCAGCCCAGCCGTAGTTGATCCCGTGCGGCAGCAGCAGCATGGTCGCGGCGAACCGGTCGCCGCCGATATGAGAGCACTCCCACACGGCATCCGGATCGTCCTGCCGCAGCAGGGCCGCCACCGACCGCCCGCGGGTAGCGCAGCACTGATCGTGCCGGCCATGCGCGCACACCGCGACGATCATGTCGTGCGATGGCGTTCCCGGTTCCTCGAAAGGGGCGCTCAGATAGTCCTGCGGACCGGCCGCTTCCCCCCACACGATGCCCTCGGCGCCCGGCGCGCTGTCGACTCGGGCCCACCGCCAGCGGGTGCCGTCGGCGTGCCGCCCTCGGCCGGGACGGCGGATGGCGACCAGCCGGAAACCGTCGGCGGCGGCGCGCCGCTCGATGCGCGCCCCGAGCCCCGGGTCAAGGACCGGCGAATCACGGAAGGCGCTGGGACCCCAGGCCTCCGCGACCTCCAGCAGCAGCCAGCGCCGTCCGGAGCTCGCGGTCGCCGCCAGCGACTCCCCGGCCTCACGGGCCCGCGTGCTGCAGGTGGGGCCGGGCGCCGGGCGCGGCGCCGCCACGTCGGCGGTGTCAGTCACAAGGCTCGCTGACCAGCAGCCCCGACCGCAGCAGCCGGCGCGTGACGACCAGGCTGTCGGCCTCGTCCAGACCTGGCAGCGCCCCCGCCCAGACCCGCTCGCCGCTGGTCAGCGCCCGCACGGCCAGCTCGCACTCAACCGGGAGGCGCAGCGCCTGGCCGTCGGCGGCCAGGTGCACGCCGTCGCTATCCACGTCGACCGTGGCCGCCAGGCCGTCGGGCAGGCGGACCACGGTCTTCGGCGACAGATCGTTCGCCGCCTCAAGGGCCGCCAGCGGGGCGACCGGCTCCGGCCGGCTCAACCGCCGCACCGACCGCCGCACAGCGTCGGCCGTACGGGCCGGTCCATCGCCTGCCCGCTGGGCGTCCAGCGCCTGGGCGAAGGCCGCGGTCACCTGCTGCACCGCCCGGTCGAGAACGCCCGGTTCCGCGTCGGTTCCGCTGATCGGCAGCGGCGCCCGCAGCTCCGGACTCCGAGCAAGCTCGGCCACCAGTTCACGGACGACGTCGGCCCCGGTGAGCGCGGCGACCCCGACGGTGAGGTGGATCGACGTGCCGGAGCGGGCCACCGCCGAGTGCAGCCACCCGCTGGGCAGGTAGAGCGCGTCACCAGGGCGCAGGACAACATCGATGACGGGTTTCTCGAGCGCGCGCGCCTCGACCGCCGCCCGTCGCCGCGACCACGGCTCATCCGGTCGAGGATGCTCGCGGACCGGCGCGTGCACCGACCAGTGCTTCTCGCCGCTCACCTGCAAGACGAAGACGTCATGAACGTCATAGTGCGCCTCGAAACCACGCGCCGACTCCGGGGTGATGTACGCGTTGACCTGCGCCGGATGCCCAAGCTCGGCCACCAGGCGACGGGTGAACGCCCGCAGCGGCGGCCAGCTGCGGTGCAGCCCCTGCAAGACGATCGTCGCCCCGGCCGCGAACTCCCGCAGCACCATGGCGGAGTCGACCTGATCGGAGACCTGCGCGCCGAATCCGCCCGAGGCCGTGAACCGCTCGGCCGGCAGCACGTCGCCCTCCTTGGCCAGCCGGACGAACGGCGTCCGCAGCGCCCGCTCGGTCAGCAGCTCGTCAGCGGCCGCCACGCTGAACAGGTCGGAGAAATCGGCCGGCAGCG
>Ga0302325_10017713_pt1 | contig 15043 bp, 7 predicted proteins | sample Palsa_T0_2_FD_201948 | JGI IMG/M metagenome (GOLD analysis project Ga0302325, IMG submission 201948) | Peat permafrost microbial communities from Stordalen Mire near Abisko, Sweden - Palsa_T0_2 | ecosystem: Environmental > Terrestrial > Soil > Palsa > Peat permafrost | place: Sweden: Abisko... | reverse complement strand
GTGAGGTAATTGAACACACTATGCACGCTGGCCGTGATTTCAGGATCGGCAGTCAACAGGCTGATGTCGGTGTAAAAGCGCGCGGTGTTGGGGTTGTAGTTGCCGGTGCCGAGGTGGGCATAGCGGCGGGTCACACCGTCGGGGTCGCGGCGTATGAGCAGGGCCAGCTTGCAGTGCGTCTTGAGCCCCACGATGCCATGGAAAACCTGCACCCCGGCATCCTCAAGATTGCGCGCCCAGCGGATGTTCGACGCTTCATCGAAACGAGCCATCAGCTCCACGACGACCGTCACCTCTTTGGTCTGCGCCGCTTCCGTCAGGGCATGAAACATGGGCGAGTCGGAGCTGGTGCGGTAAAGCGTCTGCTTCATCGAGACCACCTGCGGATCCTGCGCCCCCAACTGGATAAAATTGACCACGGCATCGTAGGAATCGAAGGGGTGATGGAGCATCAGGTCGTGGTGGCGGAGTTCGTCGAAAAGATCTTCCGAACGGCGATGGAGGCGGAGTTCCCGGGGCAGGAAGTCTCTGAATTTGAGGTCCGGGCGGGGAGTATCGGTGTACAGGTTCATTAGGCGCGACAGGTTGACTGGCCCGTCGGTCGAAAATACCTGGCTATCCTCCAGCTCGAAGTTCATGCGCAGACGGTCGACGATCTCGGCATCCGCACCCTCCTCGATCTCCAGACGGACGGCATCTCCTTTGCGGCGGTTGTGCAGCTCGGAGCGCACGCTATCCAGCAGACTGCGAGATTCTTCTTCCTGGAAATACAGGTTGCTGTTGCGAGTGACGCGGAAGGCGGCGGTGGAAAGGATTTCATAACCGCGGTACATGCCGGTGGCGTTGTGCTCGATCAGGTCGGCGAGGAAGACAAAGTCCTGGGTTCCGGAGCTGGAGGGCACGGGCACCAGCCGGGGGAGCGCGCGGGGGACGGTGAGCACACCCAGCAGCCCCCCGCTTGCGCCTTTGCGCTTGCGGCGTAAGAGCAGAGCCAGGCAGAGCGCTTTGTTCAGGACCCGGGGGAAGGGATGCGCCGGGTCGATGGTGATTGGGGTCAGCAGGGGGTCTACTTCGCGCTGGTAGTACTGGAGGGCATGGGCGCGGGCGGCCTCGTCCACTTCGCCCCAATCCAGTACGCGTATCCCACTCTTGTAGAGTGCCGGGCGTAGGTCCTGGGTCCAACAGCGGTACTGATCGCGGACGAATTCGTGCATATCGGCGACCACGACATCGAGAGTTTGCCGCGGAGTCAAGCCGTCGAAGCCCGGTTCCGAGTATCCATCTTCAATGCGCTGCATGATGCCGGCCACGCGGATCTCAACAAATTCATCCAGGTTGCTGGCGGTGATGGCGAGGAACTTAACCCGTTCCAGCAAGGGATTTTCAGGATCCTGTGCTTCTTCGAGCACGCGCCGGTTAAAACTCAGCCACGATTGATCGCGGCCGATGAATAAACTTTGAAGATCCTTCGTCACACTGTCCATAAGGGAGAATGGCCCACGATAGTCCTCATATAGTCTGCCTTGTCTACCTTACTAAACACGATGGGAAAGCAGTCGAGGATGAAAGTTAAAATTTGTCAGGATTTGACGCCCGGAGAGAGGTTGCGGGAGGATGGAAGATACAAAGTCACGGGGCGAACTACAAGGAGTCACGGATGAACGAGCAGGATTTGGGACAATTGATGGCCGAGGATACGGCGTTGCACCTTTTTCAGATCGCGGCCTTGATGTTGGGCGATGAGCAGGAAGCCGTTTCCCTGGTCGAGCAGAGCGTGGCCAGAGTGGAAGCCGATCCTTGTGCCGACGGAACGCTGGCGTATGACGAGGCGCGCACTTTGCTGCTGCAGACCGCGGTCCAACGAATGGCCGGTCTTTACCCCGAAGCATTCGCGGTGCCGAGTGCGCCGCCGGCGGATGCCGCTTGCCTTGAAACCGATGATCTGGATGCCGTAGGTTTGAGCGGGGACCAGTTTGGAGCGATGATTTCCGGTCCCGGCCGGGCCAGAATGCGCGAATGGCTGGAACGGTTGACGCCCGCCTTGCGGGCAATTTTTGTCCTGCGTGCGGTGGCCGGACAAGACGGCGAGCAGACGGCGGAGAGCCTCCGCCAAAGCGGAGCGCGGGGGGCCCAGGCGTGGCGGCGAGACCAGGTGGGTACTGCCTATCGCCAGGCGCTGTGTTCGCTGGCGACCTGCCTGATGAGTGCGCAGACTGGGCTCCTGCCGGCCTGAACCGGATAAAGCCTTTCCCTACCCTGTTCCGCCCTTCCTGAACCGGCGCGTTTCTAGAGCGCGGGATAGGCTTTATTTTGAATAGTTCACGGGCCATTCGGCATCAGAGTTGATGCTGCTTTTTTTGGGCCACAGGTTTGTTTGCCGAGGTTGACTGCCGGATGAGACGTAATTCGGGTGCATTGTGGGGTACGGGGCTGGTGCTCCTGAGCTTGACCCTTTGCCCGCCCCCGTCGCCGGGACAGCAGCCTTCGGGAGCCGGCGGGTTCGGGGGGAGCGGAGCGCCCAGCAGCGGTAGCTCCAACGGCATATCGGTGCAGGCGGAGCCGGCGCAGGTAAACAGCAACACGTACCAGGGCAGCCTGGTGAAACAGGCTCCTGTGCCGGGTGTTCTTGCGTTGACCCTCGATCAGGCCATCCACATGGGATTGCAATACAACCTGGGCCTGGTGCTCTCCGGCACGAACGCAGGGTCGGCGCGAGCGCAGCAGCTCCAGCAATTGCAGGCTTTGCTGCCCACGGTGACTGGGACGGCGAAGGAGTCAGCACAGCAAATCGATTTGAAGGCCGAAGGCCTGTCGATTCCCGGTTTCCCCACCATCATCGGGCCCTATGCTTATACAGACATCCGGGCCTCGGCGCAGTGGTCGCTCTTGAACTTGTCGTCGCTGGATAATTATCTGGCCTCGAAACATAACTTCCAGGGATCGAAGCTCTCGGTCGAGGATGCCAAAGACATGGTGGTGCTTACGGTCGGCAATGCGTATCTCCTTTGCATCGCGGACGCGTCGCGCGTGCAATCGGCGCAAGCGCAGGTCAGCACGTCCAAAGTGTCCCTCGATCAGGCCGTGGCGAATCACCAGGCTGGGACGGCCCCGCTGCTGGACGAGCTGCGCGCCCGGGTGGATTACCAGACTCAACAGCAGACCTTAATTTCGGCGCAAAACCAGTATGAGAAAGACAAAATCGCGTTGGCCCGCACCATCGGACTGCCACTGGAACAGAGCTACGAATTGGCCGACCAGGCGCCTTTCAAGGCCCTGGACAACGTGGATGTAAACGCCGCGGTGCAGCAGGGGCTAGCCCACCGGCAGGACTTGCAGGCGTTGCAGCAGCAGGTAGAGGGCGCCAGGGCTTCGCGGTCCGCAGCCACCGCCGAACGCTACCCGACCATCGCCCTTTCGGCCGACTATGGAGACATCGGGCCGACCCTGGGCCATTCTCACGGGACGTTTGACGCAGTCGGCACAGCATCGGCGCCTCTATTCGAAGAGGCTAAATTGCGCGGGGATGCGCGCGACGCGCAAGCGCAACTGGAACAGAAACAGGCACAGTTGAACGACCTGCGCGGACAAATCGGCGCCGATGTGCGCAACAGCATTCTCGACATTGAGGCAGCAGCAAAGCAGGTATCGGTTGCCACCAGCAACGCAGCACTGGCAACTGAGGCTTTGAGCGAAGCGCAACAACGATACGTAGCCGGCGTCGCCGACAATCTTGCGGTATCGCAAGCTCAGGCATCGATGGCCCAGGCTGATGACCAACTGGTCTCGAGCCTTTACCAGCACAACGTGGCGAAGCTGTCTCTCGCCCGGGCCATGGGCATCGCACAAACGAATTACAAGGATTACGTGGGAGGTAAGTAGCGGTGGCGGAACAGAATGCGGAATCAGGCCGTGCAACTACCGTAGAAGAAGAGGGTCCCCAGGCCGGCAACAACGACCAGCAGGATCTCGACAATCCGCCGCGCAAGAAGGGGAGGCGGCGCTTTATTGTCATCGGCGTGGTCGCGGTGCTGGTGGTGGGCGCGCTGCTCTTCTGGTGGCACTCCACGTATTACGAAGACACGGATGACGCACAGGTGGATGGTCACCTGATCCAGATCAGCGCCCGGGTTGCCGGGCAGGTGATCAAGGTCAACGTGGAAGAGAACCAGGTTGTACAGGCCGGAACCGAGATTGCTGAGATGGATCCGAAAGATTTTGAAGTGGCAGTGCAGCAGGACGAAGCCAGCCTGCAGAGTGCCGAAGCGAACTATGAGGCAGTGCGGGTGAACGTGCCCGTGATCGGAGTGAATACAAGTTCTACTCTGCAGTCTGCCAACTCGGGAGTGCGCACATCGACCGCGTCGGTGCAGCAGGCACAGGGACAATTGCTAGCCGCCCAGGCCCAGGTGCAGCAAGCGGAAGCCAACAACGTCAAAGCCCAGCTGGACCTTGAGCGGTACAGACCGTTGGTCGAAAAGGACGTGATTTCGAAGCAGCAGTTCGACGCTACCGTGGCCACAGCCGATGCAGACAAAGCGGCACTGGCAGGCGCGAAGGCGAGCGAGGCTGCCGCTGAGGATGCGGTCCGTATTGCGCGCGACCGGGTGATCCAATCGCAGGCAGATTTAAAGAACGCGCAGACTGCGCCGGACCAGGTCAAGATTCAAAAGGCCAAGGCCGACCAGGCGGCGGCCCAGATGCAGCAGGCTCAGGCGGCGCTGGCGCAAGCCAAATTGAACCTGGGGTACACACGCATCGTTGCCCCGGTCAACGGGATCATCACCAAGAAGAGCCTGGAAGTGATGCAGAACGTCAGCGTGGGGCAAAATCTCATGACCCTGGTTTCGCTTGACGATATTTGGATCACGGCCAACTTTAAGGAGACACAGCTACGGTTCATGCGTCCCGGACAGCATGTCAAGATTCACGTGGATGCGTACGGGCGCGATTACGACGGAACTGTCACCCAGATTGGCGGCGCGACCGGTTCGGTGCTGAGCCTGTTTCCGCCGGAAAATGCCACGGGCAATTATGTGAAGGTGGTGCAGCGGGTTCCGGTGAGAATCGATTTAACGGATCGCAGCGAGGATAAGGATCATTTGCTGAGGCCGGGTTTGTCGGTGGAACCTACGGTTCGCGTGAAGTAAGGCTGATTGCTTTCCAGGAAGGATTTGAGATAGCCGCAAGGCGCACTGCAGATCACTACGCTTCGCTCCGGTCGGGATGACAAGGGGAGAGGGGTGGCTCGGGCTGGAGTGGTTAGAGGATGGAAAGAGACCGCAGGTCCCTTCTCTACGCTGCGCTCCCACCTGAAATCTACACATCCCAATATCAGCTTCCCCGGTAAGCCACAACCCTCCCCTTGTCATCCCGACCGGAGCGAAGCGTAGTGGAGCGCAGTTCTTTTCGCCGGGTACTCACACACCCTCTGAAGCCCGGGAGCTCTCAACAATTTAGGGCACGGCTTGAGCCGTGCCCTTCCATGTCCCTTTTCAGGCGACGACCAAGGCAGCCAGTTCGCCAGCATCAGCCACTGTGGTTGATACGGTTCCACGGGGAATAGAGGGCCCAATTGCGATCGCCTGGTTATGACCTTCAAACCAAACCAGGAACGCAGATTGCTCGGCTCCCGGCAACCGGTGCTGGTTGAGCCAGTTGTAGTACGCGCCCATGTCCGCGTCGACTAACGATCCGGCTAAGTCGAGTTCGGTGTTGGTATGGTCACCGCTCAACAACTCGTTCATAGGCCGCTGCCGCTGCCTGGGAGCGAAGCGCACCAGCATGGTGAGAGGCTGTGCCCGGCGCAGGGCCTCGCGGGCTGTCCATTGGGCAAAGGTGGTGCTGAAGATCTGGGTTCCGGAGGCTTCGGTGAGCAGTCTTACCTGAAAGCGATCGAGTACCTCATCGCCTGCTTTGCTCATGCCCAGGTCGGATGGGAGCAAAGCCGCCAAGTGGGTACGTAGTTCTTCCGGCCCCATGCCTGGCTTCTGAATCTGTGTCTGAATGTTGCGCAGCAAGGCTGCGCGTACCGGCTCCAGCCCCTCGTAGGACACGCAGGTGAGCAAGGGACTGTGGTCCGCCGGCTGCCCGCCGTCGATATACCAATGGCTGTATGGCGCTGGATGTGCTTTCGCCCGCGCCTCAACCGCGTTCAGCAACAGTGATAGTCCGTTCTCGGGTCTGACTCCGGCAAAATAGGCGCCGTGCGGGCGCAGGTTGCGGAAGAGCGGCGCGTCATAAGAGGCAACACCCTGCCCAATCACGGCAATCCCCAGCCTGCGCACGGGAATCGGATCAGGCGGTGTCGCGGACCGTGAGCGATCGCCATAGACTGTCGCGGCTTTTCGGAAACTGTCCAACTGCTGCGTAGTCCACAGGTAGGCCGATAGCAGTTCCACAAACCGCGCGGGCTGATTGATCCAATCGGATTGTTCAAGCTCTGGCGAAAGGGACAATTGCGAGAAGCCCTGGAACCAATCGTTCGCTTGCTGCGGCGAAAGAGAGCTAAGGTTGGCGAGTTCCCTATCGATCGATTTACGCTCGGCGGGAAACTTGTAGTCGTAGTCGATGACTTCACGCAACAGGCTAGGCACAAAAGTGAGGGGAAGCTGCTGCAAGGCGCCCAGGTGGGCGACGATCAGCGCCCTTGCCTGGGGCGGATAACCTGCGAACTGCTCCGCTTTGAGGTCGCGTGGAAGCATCGAGCTAAACCAATTCTCTGATTGTTTTGCCCTGCGAAAGCGAGGGAGTGAACCCCATCATCGCGCCCAGGGTCGGCACCAGGTCAATCGACTGCATTGGACGATCGTAGACCACACCCTGGCGCACACCCGCGCCCAGGGCCATCATCCACGTCGTCCGCGAAGCTGCATCGCCGGTCCGATGATGCTGGAAGCCGTTGCCCCCGGCGTCCTGGTCACCATCGCGTCCAAAGTCCGGCAGGATAAACAGCGTTGTGTTTCCAGCGTATTCCGGTTCGCTTTCGACCGCTTTCCAGAATTCCGCGCACAGGCGATCGGTGCGACGAATGGCGTCCACGTAGAGCGAGTAAGCGCCCGCGTGTGCGATATCGATGTCGTGCATGGTGATCCAAAGCAGACTCGGTGACTCCTGCTGCATAAGCCGGCGCGCGATGAACATGGACAACTCGTCGGGGCTGGATAGCGTGCGCGCATGGGCCTTGAAGTCGTCCACGGAAAGCTTGAGGATCATTTCCAACTGCTGCAACTCGAATTCACCGCCTGCAAGTTGGGGCGCGTAAAGGGGAGTCTCGTAGTTGTCCCGCAGCAGGTGGTCGTAGTCGGTGGAAGTAGCAGACATAGCCGCGCCCAGAAGGTGCTTGGGCAATACGACTCGTGCCCCCATCCCCGGGCCGAAGGAGCGGTAGTCGCTCTCGCCGATGCGGTTGAAGCCGTTGCTGGGCGCGACCACCCAGGCATCGGAGAGGGGACGATGCAGATCCCTGCGAAAGTACTCGAAGACTGTGGGGTGCTGTGGCGGGACAGCAGAGAAATTGTTCAGGGTTTCGTAGACGCCGGTGGCCAGACTCGCGGTGGCCACGTAATGGCCAAGAATGCCCTGGTTCATGACCTGGGAAAAAAAGCTCGATTGCGGTATGAGTTCCTTAAGCAAATTGGGGATATTTTCCCGGCCTTCAGGGGAGAAAGTTTCCTGATCGCGGGCACCTCCGCCGAAGGTGATGACGATGGTCTTGCGTTTCTTTCGGGCGACGGCACCGCGGACCAGCGGGCTTGCGCTCAACAGCGCGCTGCCCACAGCCAGGCCTGCTGCATCGCGCAGGAAGTCGCGCCTGCTGCGGCCTAGTGTGTTTGCGATTTGTTGCGCGGCTGTCAACTTTGGTTTGACCTCATCTTGGAGGCTTCATCGTCTCCGTATGATCTTCTGCCCGGGTGCCCCATCCTTCGCGTTTTTTGCGAAGGGGGGGAGAAGCAGAATCTGCGGGGCAAGGCTTCGGGGTGCGCAGCAGTGTCATCCCACCCTTCGCCAAAAGCGCGAAGGATGGGACACCCGACAGTCGATCTTGACCTTAATGGTTTCGGAGAGAAAGCAATGGAACCGAACACGGCTTGGAAGAATAGTCGAGGGGTCGATTTGGAGCTTAATAGTTTCGGGGAGAAAGCAGTGGAATCGGTCATGGCTTGGCGGAAGGCTCTCCTTTGGCGGAATACACGAACTGCCGGATTTCCTCCCTCTCCTTATCCATTTCGGCCACGTGCGCGGCTCGCTGGCGTTGATAAATTGCCAGTTCTGCCTGGGCGCGATCCTTCTGCCCGGTGTGAACATAGTCCTGACCCAGACGGTAATGGGCATCGGGCAGATTGGGATCCAACTCCAGGGCTCGCACATACTCCGGAATTGACTTCGCATACTCATGCTGGTCGGCGTAAAGGTTCCCCAACTGCACGTGGGCTTCGGGAAGCGTCTGATCGAGTGCGATTGTTTTTTGCAGCAAAGATTCGATTTGCTTGAGATCGAAGCCAGGGTCTTCAGCCCGTTTGCCTTTCCACAAACTCATGGCGTAATAGTATTGGGCCCGCGCGTTGCGCGGCTGAAGTTCAGAAAAGCGACGAAACCTCTGGATGACTTCGTCCCCCTGGTTGGGAGAGCTGTCATAGGCTTTGGAGAGAAAAAGATAACAACGCGGATCAGCCGGATTTAGATCGGCAGCGGCGAGCAGCGCTTTGACGGCTTCATCGTATTTGCCTCGAAAATAGTACGCCATGCCCAGGCCGATCATTAAACGAGGAGAGTTGGGGTAGCGCTGCAAAGCTGTCTCGAACACTTGAATAGACGGCTCGTAGGTCCGATGAGCAAGAAGTTCGCTGCCCCAGTCGAAGAGGTTGCCCTCGCTCGGATCCATGTGTGCGGCGACTTCATATTCGTTCACCGCGGGCACAAACTCTCCGTTCTTTTCGTCGATTTGAGCCAGCAGGTTATGCAATTCCCCGGTGTTCTTAGCCTGCTCAAGATTTTGGACGAGTTGCCTGGCCTGACCAAGCTTTCCGGTTAGAAAATACGCTAGCGCGAGATCATACCCATTATCGTAAGAAGGACGAATCTCCTGCGCCTTTTCCAGCAGTGGCACCGCGTCCGCAATCCTTTTGGACTGAATATAAAGCTCGCCCAGATTGTGGTTAGCATCGTAGTCGCGAGGCTCCAGTTCAAGAGCCTTACGAAACTGCCCTTCGGCCAACTCCGATTTGCCTGAATGGAAGAGACTGGCTGCCAGATTCGTTCGGGCGGCTGCCGAATCCGGTTTCAATCGAACCGCGATTTGAAGCTGCTCTACGGCGTTAGCATCCTGTGACTGGCCCGCATAAACCAGCCCCAAAAGCTCATGGACCTCAAAGGTCTTTGGCGCATAAGGCAACAGGGCCTCCAGCTGCGCCGCAGCCTCGGCAAGCCGTCCTGCGTCATATTGAGCTACTGCCGATTGAAACTGACGGTCTAACCCCTGGGTCTGGGGCACCTGGGTCTGGTTTGGATGGTCCTGGCCTGCGGCAAGCGCCGCACAAAACACAAGTGAATGAAGAACCGTCCCCCGGGACCAGTACATTTTGCTCACAGCCCACCTTTGTTGATACCGCGTGAGCGAAGCGCTACGCAGAAACACCCCGAAGGGCCGCAGAAAGCGGCCCTTACGGGGTGTTTTCATCTTAGCCTAGTAATACAACTTCAAAGAAAATTGTATTTGCCTAGGGGCGTTGGGAGCATCGCGGGTAGATCCGATGGCGCCGAAGTTAGTGTTGTTGAAGTTGGTCGAGTTTGCAATCGAGACAACGCCGTTGCCGCCGAATCCCGGAGCATTGAAATTCGGATGGTTGACGATGTTGAAGAACTCACCCCGGAACTCCATTCTGAAGCGTTCATTGATGGGAATGCTTTTGAAGGTGGAGAAGTCAAACCGATGGTAGCTTGGCCCGGTCGTCGTCCCCGGACGGTCGCCCAGAACGCCGAAACCAGTCTCAGGTACGCATCCGGATGGTGTCGGTGTTGGGTTGCCCAGCTCGCAAGGCTGTTGGAAGGCTGCCGGGTTATTCAGCCAATACGGAGTCAATTTGCCGCTGGCATCTGACCGGACCTTGATTCCGAGCTTGGGGCTCTGCCCGGGAACGGTCACATCGTTGCAGCTTGTGCCGGCGGTCGTTCCAGTCGGGCAACCGAGGGAGAGAGGCTGGCCACCTTGAAGGGTAGTAATCCAGTTTATGCTCCACCCTCCGACGAACCCATTCCCCAGCTTGCCCGTGTTGCTCAGATATTGCTTGTTTTTGCCGAAGGGTAGTTCGTACCCGCCGCTGAAATGGAACACGTTGGTGATGTTAAAAGAGGCCAGGGACCAATCTCCACGGACCCCAAAGCCGGGCACGTCTGGTGCGCGAGCGCCATTCAGACTACCCCCATTCAGCAAGTCGCCGGCGTCTGTAAAGGTTCGCGAAAATGTGTAAGTGAGGAGGAAATTCAGTCCGCTCGAGAACTGCTGTTCGAGCTTGGTTTGTAAGCCGTTGTAAACACTGGCTCCAATCATTCGCCCAGTCGAACCACCTGCGAAATCCGGAAACGGTTCTAGCCCCGTGGGTCCTCCACCGACCGGACCCGTGGTACTGGCGTTGTAGGGCAGGAGTGCGGTCACGTTATTCGCGCCAAGATTCATCTGGAGGTTGTCGGCCTTTGTCAGTACATAACCGACCTGTGCCGACATTGAGTGAGTGATCGCATACTGGAAAAAGAGGTTGGCAGCGAGGGTTTTGGGATCTACGAATTTGAACTGCAGCCCCTGCAGCCCCAACTGGGATGCGTTCACGTCAAGAGGGGTGAATGAATGGCAGGAGAAGCCGGACTCAAAGGTCGCTGTTTGACCCGGACCTGCTGTCGCGCAGCTAGAGTATGGCGTGCCGTAACTAGTAGGTGCGACTGAAGATAAGCCGCTAGGGGAGCCGTTAGGAACTAGGGGGACGTAGTTGAAGTTGTACACGAAGGGGTAATTCTCACCAATATTCGGTCCGTAACCCTGATTCTCGAAGGCGTTCCAAAAGAGACCCACACCACCGCGCGCCACCAGCCTCGGGGATACCTCATAGGCAAAGCCGAATCGGGGCGCAAAATTATTGTATTGTGGCTTGAGCAATCCCTTGCCGTACTTGTCGGTCGACAAAAGCGCAATTCCATCCTTGGCCAGCAGATCGGTGAAGCCGTTGCCGGCCAGGGACGGATTATTGGCCGTCGAAGACAATTCCCTATTGTCCTTGCCCGAAGCCGGGATGATGAACGTCGGAGTTCCATTGTAATTGGGAACGAAGTTGGCTTGGCCGCCATTTGTCTCGTTAATGGGCCCAAAGTATTCCCAACGCAAGCCGAGATTGAGAGTCAGCTTGGGACTGACCTTCCAGTCGTCCTGGAAGTAAGTGGCGAAATAGGCTCTTTCGTCGTAGGTTTTGTTGATGTTGGAGGAGCGCACATCGTCAGAGCCTCCGGAGAAATTCACTCCGTTCGGAACTGTCGCGGCTGTCGGGGGAAGAATAAATTGCGCGATACCCGTGGTACTGCCGTTATTGTTCGGAATATCTGTGAAGGTACCATCATAGTCGAATTGGCCGTGCGACCATGCGGGCTGGAGGGTATTGAACACTACGTGCTGGTACTCAACGCCCATCTTGAAGCCGTGAGCGCCGTAAACCTTGGAAAAGTCGTCGACTACCTGAGTCGTTTGGGTGGTTTCGTCCGAAGGCAGGAAGGAATTGCCGCCCAGAGTCTGCAGCCCACCAAATGAGAAGGCGGGCAGACCGCCGTTGTTATCCACCTGTGGGATATCCGGGATTCCGTATTGCGCCGGAGTGCCGTATACAGAGCCTTCTGGCCCGAATCGTGAGGTGTGCAGGTGGTCCCATCCAACCCTCGCTACATTGACCGTAGTCGGCGTGAACAGATGGGTATAGGCCGCCACACCCTGAAAAGACTTTGCCGTCTGGATGCCCTGCTGGAAGCCGCCGCCGTCCGCTATGCCCGTAAAGGGCCCCGGAATAAATTGCGGGTTGTCCCAATAACTGGCGCGCACAAATACCTGGTTTTTGTCGGAGGCATCGTAGTCGCCCCGGACGTCAAACTGGTTGTTGTGCTGGTAGAGGTTGGGACTAACTGCATAGTTTGAACTGACTCCACCGGCGGTTGGTAGTGGGAAAAGATTCAACAGCTTGACGGCGGCGGGATCGATGCGGCCGGCAGGAATTTGATTCAGACCCGAGCAGGCAGCCAGCGAAACCGTACCCCCTACACACGTGCCGACGCCAAACGGATCGCGAACATAGCCAGTGGATGTTGCCGCGATGCCGGTTACGGGATCGACCGTGCCTGCAGTGACCGACCGGGTAGTCGCCGGGTCGAGGACGGTGCCGACGGGTATCAAACGTCCCAGGGCATCAGCTCGCGGTGCGCTTGAGGCATTCGCGGAGACCAACTCGGAGAGATTGGAGTAGCCGCTGTTGCGCTGCAACACGGTCGGCACTCCGATCCCAGATTGGGTGTTGCCCTGTACATGCCGGAAACCTTGATAGTCACCAAAATAGAAGATCTTGTTCTTTATGACGGGGCCGCCGATGGAAGCTCCGAACTGGTTCCAGCGCAGCTCTCCCTTTTTGATTCCGTTGTTATCTTCAAACCAGTCCGCGGCGTCGAGCACATCGTTGCGAAAAAATTCCCAGGCCGCGCCATGGATTCCGTTTGTGCCGGACTTGACCGTAGCGTTGAGGACGGCACCCGCGGCACGGCCCAGCTCGGCACTGAAGTCCGAAGTCTGGACCTTGAATTCCGCGATCGCGTCGGGCGGAGGAAGAACAACAAAATTTGTTCCGTTCAGGAAGTCCACGTTGTCGGAATTATTATCAATGCCGTCCAGCAGGTAGTTGTTCTGCGCAGGGCGCAGACCATTGGCGGAGAAGGCTCCGTTCGCCGCATTACCGCGAGTGTCCGCCTGCGGAGTGTTCACGCCGGCCGCCAATTGGGCCAGGAAAGTAAAGTTGCGCCCATTCAAAGGCAGGTTATTCACGCTTCGCTCGTCGACAACTTGCCCGACCGACGCATCCTCGGTCTGCAACTCGGGCGGTGCGGTGGTCACCTCAACGGTTTGCGTCTCGGCGCCGGGCTTAAGTTGAATATTGACACGCAGATTCTGACTCACGGCCACATTCACATTCTGCTGGGTGGTCACAGAGAAGCCAGGAGCAGTGGCGGACACGGTGTAGTGCCCGATTCTGACGGGCGAGAAAGTGTATACGCCGGAGCTGTCCGAAGTCGTCACCGTGGACAAACCCTGGTCCGTATTCAAGAGCGTCACTTTTGCGTTGGGAACCACCGCGCCCGTAGCATCCTGAACCGCTCCAGTAACTGATCCTTCATCGACCTGGCCGAAGGCGCTCTGATTGGCGAGCAGCAGGACCAAAGCAGTTAGGGCTATGACGCCGAGGGACGTGGTGAAACGGATGGCGAGACGAATACGGCTCATTGCAGGATCCTCCAAAATACGTACCCAGTGGTCATTTACGCTGCTTGGCGCTGACTCGATTGTGCAACCGTTGACTGCGAAGTAACCGGTTACATCATCCGCAGAGGAATCTAGAACACGCAAATAACGTTTGTCAACCAAAAGTTGGAGACTGCTGTACACATTCCGGGTGCCTCCTCTACTTTCAGGCCACCTTCGAACCGCCGGACGAGCTGTTTTTGGAGGCAATTTCGCCTTGATGCTAGGATGCAAACACCTGCAATCTTTGCGGAACCCCCAGGATGTCGCGTTACCATTTCGAAGGCCAATCCCTCTCCCGACGATCACTCCTCAAGGCCATGGGGTTGGCGCCCCTGGTTCTCCGGGCCGCTCCTCTGCATGGATTAGAATTGCCCGAAGCCATTAAGAATGAGCATCTTGGCTTTGCCTTCTCCGATATCCGTCTCACCCCCCACTATGCGGTGCATTCTCCTTTGGAAGGCGTCCTAAGTCTGGTCACCCCGGGTTCGGACGAGTACGTTACGGAGAAATATGCCGCTCAGATCCAGGCGTTACTCCAGCAATGGAGTATCGCGCTCAAGGCATCGGCAAAGGACCATTCGGTCCTGGCAAGGTTCCTGGATCCGTCGCTGGTCGCGACACTGCTGGTTCCCGAAAGAGAAGTCAAGCTGCGCGCAGGAAGCGGGGTCGAATGCACGAGAAGGCACTTCGGCCGCAAGCTGGTTTCCGGGCGGGAGACTTTTCTTGACCAGATGCGGGGGTGGCTGGGGCAGGTCACGCTGGTCGAAACCGCGGAGTTTGAGATCACTGATATCGAAGAAGTTAACAGTGCTCCGCCGGCGGTCAGCGCGGCCATTCGTTATGACCTGGTGTTGCGCCGCGGTGGTGATGTGCGAGAGCAGCGGGTCGGTTTGTGGCACACCGAGTGGTTAAGCGATGAATCAGGTGGGTGGAAAGCCCGGAGGTGGGAGGCCGGCGAAGAAACGCTCTGCGTTACGCAAGGACCGATGTTTATAGACATAACCTCGCAAACTCTCGGCCGGGCGAAATCGTACACCGACCAGATGCTTCGTGGCTCCGACTATTGGCGGACAGTTCTGGACGGTGCATGCGGCATCGATGTTTACGGCAACAATGGTTTGGCGGCGGGCGACTTCGACAATGACGGTTTCGACGATCTCTATGTTTGCCAGCCGTCAGGCCTGCCAAACCGGCTTTACCGCAACCGGGGCGATGGGACGCTGGAAGACGTAACAGAAAGATCCGGGGTCGGGGTGCTCGACAATACTTCGTGTGCCCTGTTCGCCGACTTTGAAAACAAGGGACGGCAGGACCTTCTAGTCGTATGCGGTAGCGGTCCCCTGCTCTTTCTGAATCAAGGGGATGGGACCTTCACGATCAAGCGCGACGCCTTCAAGTTTGCGCGTCCTCCGGAGGGAACGTTTACCCATGCGGCTGTAGCCGACTACGATCGTGATGGACGTCTCGATATTTACTTCTGCCTCTATAGCTACTACCTGGGGCTGG
>Ga0302325_10017711_pt1 | contig 15044 bp, 12 predicted proteins | sample Palsa_T0_2_FD_201948 | JGI IMG/M metagenome (GOLD analysis project Ga0302325, IMG submission 201948) | Peat permafrost microbial communities from Stordalen Mire near Abisko, Sweden - Palsa_T0_2 | ecosystem: Environmental > Terrestrial > Soil > Palsa > Peat permafrost | place: Sweden: Abisko... | reverse complement strand
CTCGAGCGCATCGGGCAGGGAGGCATGGGCACTGTATATAAGGTGCGGCATGCGATCTCGGATCGCGTGGAAGCAATGAAAGTGCTGCTCGCGGACCTGCACGCAGCGGAGGACATGGAAGAGCGGTTCCTGCGGGAGATCAAGCTGCAGGCCAGCTTGAGCCATCCGAATATCGCGTCGCTGCATACCGCTTTCCGGTTCGGCAATCAGTTACTGATGGTTATGGAGTTTATCGAGGGCGAGAGCTTGAGCACGGTGATGAAGACGCGCGGCTCGACAATTTCGGAATCGGTGATGTATGCGCGGGAAATATTGAGCGCGCTGAGCTACGCGCACGCGCGCGGCGTGGTGCATCGGGATATTAAGCCGCAGAACATCATGATCACCACGGTGGGCAGAGTGAAGCTTCTGGATTTCGGGCTGGCGACTGGCGCGAAAGGAAAAACACTAACCAGGAGCGGGGCGGTGATGGGCTCGCTGCAGTATATGTCGCCGGAGCAAGTGAACGGCTTGACCGCCGATGGGCGCTCCGATATCTATTCGTTGGGGGTGACCTTGTACCAACTGGTCACGGGCGTGGCTCCGATTCCCGGCGAGAGCGATTATCAATTGATGCAAGGGCATTTGAATTACGTGCCCAGGCCGCCTTCCGAGGTGAATCCGAATGTACCGGCTAACATTTCCGCGGCCGTGATGAAGGCGCTAGAGAAAGACGTGGCGGCCAGATTTCAAACTGCGGACGAATTCTCAGCGGCACTGTTGGCTGGGGAAACGGTGGCAATGCCGGCAAGCCCGGTGATGGACGTGCCTACAATCGATCCCGAGATGGTTGAGAAGGCAACGAAGATCTTGGCGCAATCGATCGGGCCGATTGCGCGAGTCCTTGTGAAGCGCGAAATGAAGAGCTCCAGCGATTGGCGGACGCTGCGTGAGCGGTTAGCGGCTGAGATTCCCAGCGCGGCGGAGCGGGAGAAGTTTCTGGCCGCGACGAAGTAGGGAGTTTGCGGGGCTCCGGACTACGCCCGCCCGCCAATCATGGCGGTTAGCCGTTCCCCGACCTCGTCCAGAGACGCGGCTTGCGCGGTGAGTTCCTCCGCCGCCGCAGAGCTCTCCTCAGCAGCCGCCGATCGCTGGGTTACCTGTTCGATTTGCGCGAGCGACTTGGTCACCTGTTCAACACTGCGGCTCTGCTCTTGACTGCCAATGCTCAGCTTGTCGACCAGCGCTTTGATCCTGGCCGATTCTCCGGCGAGAGGCCGGAATGCGATCGCCACGCTGTCCACTGTCGTCTTGCCATCGTTGGACTTGGCAATCGAGTCGTTAATCAGCGCAGTCGTATCCTTTGCGGCCTGCGCGGAGCGCAGCGCGAGGTCTGGAAAGCGATCTCGTCGATGACCTTGATGATTCGGGCCACCTTGTCGCTTGAGCTTTTCAGATCGATTATGGCCGCGACCATTGTTTCGAGGGATTGGTCAGTCTTAGTCCGGCGTCTTCGGTAAGATCGCGCACGGCTCGCCGCAACGTACCGGAGAGATCGCCAATGATGAAGGTCACCGCGATACCGATCGCCGCGAACAGAACCAGCACCGAAACAGCCGCCCAACGGATTGTTCTCGCCACGGCTTCCTTCTCCGAGGCCACCGCGGCGTTGGCTTGCGCGACCATCCCGTCCACAACCCTATCGAGAAGATCGGTAGAGGAGCGGTCCTGTCCTTTGACCATCATGTCTACATCGCGCGGATTTTGGCCGGAGGCCTTTTCGAAAGCGCTCAACGCAGTCTCGTTCTTGTTTCGCATTTCGGTGAATGCCTGGGGGAAGTCGTCCACGGTCCGGCGTTGCGCGGGGTCCGTGACCGACGACCGAAGCGCCGAACCGAGGTCGGCTACTTTATCAGCCTGCGCATGGAACTGCCCGGAGTATTTTGTCAGGTCCTCTGCGTTGTAGCCTCGCAAGAGAGAGTGTCCTTCCATTCCTGAACCTGTCTCTTGAAAGTGACCTGCATCACTCGTGCGGCGTCCATTCGCCGGGATGACTCCTGAAGATTCTTCAGCGCCTCCTCGCTGATCGCGCTTTACATTCGCAATTGCCATAACCGACTAGGCTAATAAGTTGTGGAGCGCTTCCTCCAGTCCCGGGTATTTCCACTGAAAACCAAGCGATTGAGCCGCCACCGGAATCACTCGCTGCCCCGTGAGAAGCACCTCGGCCATTTCTCCATAAAGCCCCTGTAGGGCAAATTCCGGTATCCGAAAGAATGTTGGCCTGCGTAAGACTTTACCCAATTTTGCTGTGAATTCCTTGTTCGTGACAGGATTCGGCGCCGTACCGTTCAATGCTCCCGCGGCTGAACCCTCTATGGCAAAGAGGAACATCGCCACCAAGTCATCCACATGGATCCAAGGCATCCATTGCTTGCCGGAGCCCAACTCGCCGCCTGCGAATAACCTGAAGGCGGGCAGCATCTTAGCGAGCGCGCCGCCGTCCTTACCCAGCACGATTCCTGTGCGGATCTTGGCGACGCGTAGCCCGAGGGGCACCGCCGCATCCGCCCACTTCTCCCATCCGATGCAGGCCTGGGCCAGAAATCCAGTACCAGGTCCGGAGTTTTCATCCAGCAGTTCATCTCCGCGCGAGCCGTAATAGCCTGTCGCGGACGAGCAGATCAGCGCCTTTGGCCTGTGCTTCAATTTCGAAATGGCACTCACCAGCCTGTGCGTTCCCAAGACGCGGCTGTCGCGAATTTTGCGTTTCACATCATCATCCCAGCGCTGCGCCACCGGTTCGCCCGCCAAATGCACCACCACATCGAACCCGCTGAGACTGTCCTCGGTCGGCTCACCTTCCAGCGGATCCCAGTGGAACACCTCGACTCCCGAACGCTTCTCTGTGCGTGGCTTGCGGCTCCAGATCGCCACGTAGTGACCGTCCTGGCGCAGCGAATCCACCAGCCGCCGCCCGATAAAGCCGGTTCCTCCCGAAATGATGAATTTCACGGCTCGGCCACATCTTTCCCCGTCCGCTGCAGGTAGGCGATCTCACCGATGTACGCATTGATATCGCTCTTCCGCTTCATTCCTTCGAACGACATCCAACGGAGCAGTCCGAATACCGGACGCGTTCCCCATGGCCGGTCATGCAACCCGAAGCACCACAGAATATTCGCATAGGTGTTCGGATCGCGCCCGTCGAGCGCATACCGGTCGTGCAGATCGATCATGATTTCGAGCGCCTGCTCATAGGTGGGCGACCACTCGATGATCTTCTTTCCCCAGTACATGCGATAGTAGCCGTGGATTTTCCCACGCAACAGAAGTTCCTGCTGTGCCGCGTTCCATAGGGGATCGTGCGTCGCGGCGGTTTCGAACTGCTCGGCGGTGTAGACCGGATCGCGCTTGTCTTGCGCATGTTCGCGCATGGTTGCGAGACACCAATCCGGCAGCACGGAAAGCGAATCGGCGTTTGGCGTGAAGTGCGCAAAGTTGAACGCGAGTTCCCGCCGTACGATCAACTCTTCCAGGTATTCGCCCACCATATACCCGTGTTTCTCGGCATGCTCTTTGGCTTTCAACGCAATCTCCAGCGTCGAAATCATCCCGAAGTGCAGATACGGGCTCATGTTGGAGGTGGCGTGGCAGCTCGGCTCGTTGCGATCCTTCGCATAACGGCGCAGACGGTTCTCCAGGAACTGGTCCAGATGGCGTTCGGCCTCCTTTTGACCGCCCCTAAAGCTGGTGGAAGCAGGAATGGAATGGTCGATCTCGCATGAGGCCACGAGCTCCGGGATGGTTTCCGGCGAGATCGGCGCGGGGACGGCGCCTTTCCAGCGATGCACTACCCGCTCCTCATCGAAAGGTTTCAGGTAATCGGGCAGCATCTTGGTGATGCGCGGACGAATCGTATATGCGCCGTAATTCCGCTTTTCATGCTTGCTCATCGGCACGATGCAACTGGAATCCACCGCGTAATAGGCGACGCCGATCTTGGGCGGCACCGTAGCGTTGTGATGCGCGGCGATGAATGTGGGGTAGTCATCCGTCACGACAGCTGCCGCGTCTGCCGCCAATTGATAGAGCACATCGTTGGCGTCCTGCATGCGGCGCCGGAGGTAGAAGTGATAGCCGATTCCCCGTTCTTTCAGCCGCTCCGCCATATCGGGCACGTTCTCCAGGATGAACGTGTGCATCCGGTCATTCGCCTTCTTGTACGTGCAGGTCAACCCCTCATAAACGAGCAACGGCAATCCTAGTCGATTCGCGGAATGCACGGCATATTGCAGGGCGTGGTTCATATGAACACGCCGGTTCATCTGCGCCCAGTAGAGAACGTATTTGCCTCCCACGCGTTCCGCGTCGCGATTCAGCTTACGGATTCGTTCCCTCATTCCTAGTACCGATTTACCGCCCCCGCTCGTCATACGCCCTTGGGACTTTTGACTTGCCGTTGCGGATTCTGAGAAACTTCCTGTTCATGCAAAACATGCGCTGGGGCCAGCGGCTGGCACTTCCCGTTCTCGCCATGCTCACTTTGAGTTCGGCGAAGCCCCAGCAAGAGATGAAGGCGAGCCCCGCCATGCGTGAAAACCTCGAGTACGAAGTCGAATGGCGCTTGATCAATGCCGGCCACGCTAAGTTGACCCTTTCCGAATCCAAGGCCGAGCGCGAGATGAAGATGCATCTGGAATCGACCGGCCTGGTTTCACGTCTGTTCCATGTTAATGATGACTATACTGCCACCGCGACGGAAAATTATTGTGCGGAAAACACCTTCATGGCAGCGCACGAAGGCACGCGCGAGAAGGAGACCAAGGTAGATTTCGACGCCACCGTCCATAAGGCCTTCTTCCACGAGCATGACCTGATCAAGAACGTCAATATTTCGCATGAAGTAATCATCCCGGCGTGTTCGCACGACATCGTTGGCGGCCTGTTTTCTCTAAGGACCTTGGCGCTCGAACCGGGAAAGACTTTCTTCATGCCTGTGAGTGACGGCAAGAAGAGCGTCAACATGAAGATTGAGTGCCAACGGCGCGAGGAGATCAAGACGCCGCTTGGGCCGAAGAAGACTTTGCTTTGTGAGGTCTTCGCGTTTAACGATGTTCTTTACCGCCGGCCCGGTCATGTTCACGTCTGGCTTAGCGATGACGAACGGCGCGTTCCCGTACAAATTGAGATCCGCCTGCAGTTCACGATTGGCACAGTGACCCTGCGGCTTGCTAAAGATGGAATGTCATGAGATTCGCCGCACTCCTCTTTCTTCCCGCCGCCCTGTTTGCTCAGACCAATCCCCTTCTCAATACGGCCGATTCGAACACATTGGCTCTACGCATCAGCCAGCTGATGGAATCCACTGCGGCGACGCTGCCCGGCCTGGTCCAGGCTGGCGCCGCCCTCACGCAGGACGCGAAGAACGACGCGTCCGCTCTGGCGATCAACGCAAACAATGCGCCTCTCAGCTTCGACCTTCTCAATCAGGTCCGCGCGTATCTCGCCCTCTCGGACACCATTCCTAAGCCTTATCCGATGCCGGAAACAGCGCGGAAACAATTCGTCGAACTACGGGAAGATTCCCAAAAATACGAGGCTCACTTTCACGCTCTCCTGGAGCAGAAGGAGCGACAACTTCGGCCAGCAGATCGTGATAACGTCCGCCGCTATGCCGACGCCAACGCTAAGCTCAACGCCCCTTCTCCGAACCTGACTCGCGTTGTGTTTATGGGCGACAGCATCACGGATTTCTGGCGCTTGAATGAATACTTCAGTGGCCGTGAGTATATCAACCGCGGCATCAGCGGTCAGGTTACTGACGAGATCCTGGCGCGTATGAAGCCGGATGTGATCGATCTACACCCCAGGGCTATGTTGATCCTCGCGGGCACGAACGATATCTCGCGCGGAACCGCCGTGAAGACCATCGAGAATAACCTGAGCATGATCGGCGATCTTTGCCAGGCGAACGGCATCCGCCCGGTATTCGCTTCCATCACTCCAACCAGCGACTATCACAAGGCGGAAAATCCGCGCAATGAGATGACCAAGACGCACCCGATCGCGACGATTGTTGAGATCAACAACTGGCTTCGAGATTATTGCCGGGCACACCACTACGTCTACGTCGATTACTACAATGCCTTGCTCGATACGAACGGCGTCATCGGCGCGGATCTTGCCGACGATGGTCTGCACCCGAACGCCAAGGGCTACCGCATCATGGCGCCGCTCGCTCTCAAAGGCCTGGATCAGGCGCTTTCCGAAACTTCCGCCGCCGAACAACCGGCGAATAAGAAGAAGAAACCAGTGCGAGAATAAGACATGCGGTTCCTAGCACCCCTGGCCATCTTCGGGCTGTTATTGGCCATTCCCGCATCCGGGCAAACCGTCTCGGTCGAGATGTTGAAGCAGTTCATACACTCGGCTGTGGAACGCAAGCAACCTGACAAGCAAGTGGCGCAGATGCTGCAGCACATGAAGCTTTCCGAGAAGTTGACAGACGATGCGATCGAGGAGCTGCAGAGCGCCGGCGCCGGTCCTAAGACCGTTGCCGCTCTCAAGGAATTGGGCACTGTAACTGCAAAGCTGGCTCCGGCTGCGCCTCCGCCTCCTCCGAAGGAAGTGAAGCCGATTCCCGCGCCCGCTTACGAGGACCAGCAGAAGATCTTGAATGCGGTCCGCGAATACGCGCTCAATTTCTCGAAGAACTTGCCGGATTACATCTGCACGCAGATGACGCGCCGTTTCTACGATCCCACCGGTAAAGAGAGCTGGCGGCGGGCGGATGAGATCGCCACCAAGCTCAGTTACTTCGAGCAGAAGGAAAAGTACCAGGTGATTCTCTACAATGGCGCGCCAACGGAGAAGACGATGGACCAGTTGGGAGGCACCACGTCGCAAGGCGAGTTCGGAAGCCTGATGAAAGGCATCTTCGAACCAAGGACGAGCGCGGAATTCCACTGGGAGCGTTGGGGGCAGCTACGCGGTCACCTCTGCCACGTGTATAAGTACACGGTGGATCAGGAACATTCCGAGTGGTCGATTTACGACGGCGAAGCGAAGCAGAGTGTGGTGCCAGCGTATGAGGGTGAAGTGTTCGTCGATGAGAACACCAACCAGGTGCTGCGCGTAACGCTCGATAGCGTGAATATTCCGATCGATTTTCGCGTGCGTGTCGCCAAGAGCGTGCTGGATTACGACTACCAGACCATCAGCGGACAGAAGTTCCTACTGCCGATGAAATTGACGACACGCCTGGACGACAACCGTCATTACATGTCGCGTAACGACGTAGAGTTTCGGAATTACAGAAAGTTCTCTGCTGATACCGTGCTGACGTTTGACACGGATGCCCCGGCGCCGCTCGACGACTCCAAGACGAAGGAACAGCCGGTCCCACCCAAAAAAGACAAGCCTTAGACGATCAACATACAATCGCCGTAAGAGAAGAAACGGTACTTCTGTTCCACCGCGTGCCGGTACGCGGCGAGCGCGAGTGCCTTCCCCGCGAAGGCGCACACTAGCAACATCAGACTGGTTTCGGGCAAGTGGAAATTGGTCAGCATTGCGCCTACCCGCTGGAACTCGTAGCCCGGATAAATGTAAATGCCGGTATCTCCCGTAAGTTTGCCTGTGTGCGCGATTGTTTCGATGGTTCGCACGCTGGTCGTTCCGACTGCCACTGTGCGGCGGGAGGATTCTACTTTGGCCCAGGCTTCGGGCTCCATCCGGTAACTCTCCGAATGCATGTGATGGTCTTCGATCCGTTCCGCATGAATTGGCTGGAATGTTCCTAGTCCTACGTGCAGAGTGGCTCGCGCAACATCGGCGCCTTTCGATCGCACTCGCTCCAATACGGCATCCGTGAAATGTAGGCCAGCTGTAGGAGCAGCGACGGATCCACGCTCCCGCGCATAGACAGTCTGATAACGCTCGCGGTCTTCGGGGCGGTCCGGTCTGCGAATATACGGCGGCAGGGGGATGTGCCCCGTCTCTTCCAGGCGTTCGAAGAGCCGGTCGGCGTCGGTGAAGCGGATAGTCCTCTCTCCCATCTCACCCCACGCCGTAACTTCCACTTCTAAGCCGCCATCCAAATGGATCACGTCGCCTACACGAACCTTACGCCCAGGTCTGACGAGTGCGGTCCATTCGCGCGCGTCCGGCGTGAGTCGTTTGATGAGGAAAACCTGAAGCCTGGCTTCTTTGCCTGCTTTATATCCGAACAGACGCGACGGCAGAACGCGTGAATCGTTCAGCACCAGGCAATCTCCCGCGGCGATAAACTCGGGGAAATCGCGAAAGACCCGGTCTTCCCAGCGGCCGGTCTGACGGTCGACCACCAGCATCCGTGCGCCGTCCCGCTCAGCCGTTGGCTCCTGCGCGATCAGGTCCTCGGGCAGGTCGTAGTAAAACTCGGAAAGGTTCATTTACGAACCTTATTCCTCCTTCGCTCCGTATTCCTTCAGCTTGTTATGCAGAGTCTTCAGGCTGATTCCGAGAATCTCCGCCGCCTTGGTTTTGTTGTTGTGGGTGTGCTCGAGAGTCCGCAAAATGAGACCCTTCTCGGCTTCACTCACCGTGGTGCCGATCGGGAGGCTGATCGAGTTGTGCGGATCGGGCGCGGGAGGGGTTTCGCGAACCGGCGGTGCATCCGAAAACGCCGTCTCGGCTCCGGCTGCCATGGCCATGGGCCTCGCAACGTGATTTGCGCCCGCATACGTGCCTTGAAGATGCGCCGCAAGCGCGCTCATCTGCACCGTACCTTCGCGCGTCAATACCACCGCGCGCTCTATCGCGTTACGCAGTTCGCGGATATTACCCGGCCAATCCTGCCGTTCCAGTGCCTCGACCACTTCCCGCGAAAAATCGATCACCCGCGCATCGTGTTTCCGGTTCATATCCACCAGCAACGCTTCGGCGATCGCCTGAATATCCTCTTTGCGTTCGCGCAGCGGAGGAAGGTGAATGTGGAACACATTCAGCCGGTAGAATAGATCCTCGCGCAAATGGCCGCCCTTCACCGCTTCATCGGGAACCTTGTTGGTAGCCGCGATCACGCGCACATCCACCTCAAACTCGCTCTTACCGCCCACGCGGCGAACCTTCGAATCTTCCAGCACGCGCAGCAGTTTGGCCTGGGTCAAAAGAGGCATTTCACCGATTTCATCCAACAGAAGCGTGCCTTGTTGAGCTACCTCAAAGCATCCCTGCCGCCGTTCGGACGCGCCGGTGAAGGAGCCTTTTTCGTGCCCAAACAGTTCGCTCTCAATCAACGTTTCCGGCATGGCAGCGCAGTTGATCGCCACAAACGGACCTTGACGTCGCGGGCTCAACAAATGCAGCGTTCGCGCCACCACTTCCTTGCCCGTACCGCTCTCGCCCGAAATCAGCACGCACGCCTTGCTCGGCCCAGCCTGTTGCAGCAGCGCGAAAATCTCCTGCATCTTCGGAGACTTGCCGACCATTTCGCCGAGTGCGCCCTTGTATTGCAAGGTTCGCTCCAGTGTGCGTTTTTCGGTGCTCAGCCCCTTGTGCATGGCGGCGCGGCGCAGCAGCACCTGCATCACATTGGGCTGTACGGGCTTTTCCAGGAACCAGTACGCGCCCATCTCGTGAACGGTGCGAACGGCGGTATCCACGTTGCCGAAAGCCGTTACGACAACGATCGGCGTAGATTCCCCGCGCTCCCGCAACGTGCGCATCAATTCATATCCGTCCATGCGCGGCATATTCAGATCGGTCACGATCACGTCGGGAGAAAAGCTGTCGAGCTTGGCCAGTGCATCTTCGCCGTCGGTCGCCGTTTCGGCCCGCATTCCCCACGCTTTCACCATTCCGGCCAGTCCGGTCCGCTGGCTGCTTTCGTCGTCGACGATCAGGATATTGAGAAGTCGGTCCATGAAATGATGTCTGCTTCTAGTGTAGTCGCCGTTTGGATTTTCCAAGGCGATGTTCCACGGGACCTAAAAGTCTGGCATACTCAGGAAAGTCTTTTATCAGACGCCGCGCTTCGACGCCACGACGCCCGCCCGCCGGCTTACCGACTTTCAACGGATAATAAGTTAAGGAGCTCAGCGCTTGATTCTCTCGTTTCTGCAACGCGCCCGCCGCCGCTATCTTTGGAATGAAGTCATCGCCCAATTTGCGCTCGGCGCGGCATTGCTGATGGGGGGCGCCGTCCTTCTCCTGATTATCGGTACGGGAATTCTCGATTGGCGGATGATTGTAGGGCTCTGTTTGGCCGGTCTCGGAGTGGCTATCTATCGCACCCTGAAACGGATTCCGTCCGAGTACAAGATCGCCGTTATCGTCGACGGGCACGCGGGTCTGCACGACGCTCTCTCGACTGCATACCATTTCTCAGATCCGGCGCAGGCCGCCCGGATTTCGTCGTCGATCCAGGAAGCGCAGGCGCGTCATGCCGAATCGCTGATTCCCGCAATTGACCTGGAATCGGCGATTCCATTTCGCATTCCGCGCGCGCTCTATGCCATGGGAGCGCTATTCCTGGTAGCGTCGGGCCTTTTCGCCGTTCGTTACGGTACCGCTAAGAAATTGGACTGGCGCGCACCCCTCAGCCAGCTGATCATCGAGAGCTTGGGTCTTCGCGATCCTGAAGCGAAGCAACTCGCTGCGAACGCCAAGAAGAAGTCCGCGGACAACAAAGACGGTGAGCCGCTCGACAGTTCTGGCAATCCGATTCCTAAGTCTGAACAGAACAAGAAGGACGAGCCGCCGGCGCCGAATTCGGTGGATACGGCCGGCGAGCCTGACGGCGCCAATGAAAAAGGCGACGCGGCTTCGAAGGGCGAAGGCAAAGGCGAATCGGCCGATAAGGATGGCCAGGAGGGCGAGTCCGAGAAGGCCGAAGGGGGCACTCCCCAGAACGGCAAGAACGCTGCGGACAATCCATCCGGAAGCCAGGAAGGCCCGCAGCAGGGCGAACAATCCGGCGGCAAGCAGAACGAAGCCAACCAATCCAGCCTCCTCTCCAAGATGAAGGATGCGATGTCGAACCTGCTTTCGAAGTCGAAGCCGCAGGCTGGGCAGCAGCAGGCCGGCAAGAAGGACGGCTCGCAAGGCCAGCAACAACAGAAGGCTCAAAGCCAGCAGCAGCAAGGCGAAAAGGGTTCGCAGCAAAATCAGCAGGGGGAATCGCAGGAATCGGCCGATTCGCAGCAGGGCGAGCAGCCTGGCGATTCCGACAACCAGCAGGATTCGCAAGGCAAGGGCTCGGGCAAGAATTCCGATAAGCAGGCTTCTTCGCAGCCAGGCAGCGGAATCGGTAAGCAGGATGGGTCGAAGGATATTGCCGCGGCTCAGCAGCAGGCCGCGATGGGCAAGCTGAGCGAGATTATCGGTAAACGCTCGGCGAATGTCAGCGGAGAGATGATGCTCGACGTGCAGTCCGGCCCGCAGCAGCTCAAGACGCAGTATTCTAAGAGCTCCGCATCGCATGCGGCTGCAAGCGGCGAGATCAGCCGCGATGAGGTACCGGTGTCTTTACAGGGCTACGTGCAGCAATATTTCGATGAAGTGCGGAAGTCGGAACATGCGGCCGGGGCTGCTAAGGCTAAAACGCCTGCTCCCACGCCGCCACCTGCGACTAAGCCTTAGGCTCTAAGGTAGTCGCGATTTTCCAGGGTTCTTTCGGGATGGATTCGTCGCGTTCTTCCACGCGGTCATAGATGTATTGATTGGAGACGGTGCCGAGAGAAAGGTTGTACGCTCCCGGCATGCCGATCGCCGCGCGAAGATCCTGATCGAAATTGTGTAAGTCGTAGAGATCGGCGGCGAGAGCTGCGCGCTTTTTCCCACTTGGCGTCATGATGAACTTCTGATAGCCGCCGTCTACGAGCCGCGCGATTTCGTCGCCCACGATGATTCCCGCACTTTCAGCGAACTTCGGCGGGCCTGCGGGCACGTCCTCGACAATGGCGGCGACGTTCTTCCGGGAAATCTTTGCTTGAGATGAGCCCATCGCGGTCACCGTGAACCCTGCGTCCTTGGCTTTCGTCAAGTAATCTTGGAATCCTACCTTTTTGGCAGCCTCGGTGCGGAAGAACATTCATTCATTATAGTTGCGTCACCGCCTCGTCTCGAGGGCTCCGGCGGGCATGCGCCGGCTCACTTCGCGTTGCAAGAGTTTGGCCTGTTGCGGGGCAAAATGCAGATGGCCCACGCTGATCAATATGAACTGCTCCCGGCCCCAATGCGGAAACATAATCCCAGTTTGAGAATGCGCGTCTGCTCCGAGGATCAGGTGTCCTACTTCATGGACCATCGCGGCTCCCAGAATTTCACCGCTGCGAAGGTGAAAGGAATCTGCGAGTTCCTGGATTGCTGGATAGAAGACGCCACCTGAGTTGCTTGGTCCGTCACCCCCCAGTTCGGAGTAGCCCAAAACTCCTTTAGTTGTTCGCGATGGCTGGTTGGCGGTGATGCGCATCCAGAACTCGGCGGCGCCAGAGTCTTTTTGGCACGGGTTTTCACTGGCAAAATCCCCGCCTCCCGATGAGCATTCCAGCCACATCAAACGGATTCCCGCACGGGAGAGAATCTCAGCCGCTTCTTCATGTGACTTATCGAGTGTCCGGCGATCAGCCCGCGCTTCGTTCACTACTCGCAGCTTGATTGTGGGTTGAGGTCGCTGGGGAGCATCGGCAACTGGGCGACTCAAAACCGGTTCCGCGATCGCTACTGCCGAGACCAGAATGAGCTGAAGTTTTCTGATTTTCACTTCGTCCTCGCGCCGCGGGTTGCGCGGCTGAGGGCGAGTTTGAGATCTAGAAGTTGCTACCTAAATGCGCCGCGGATAATCGGCAGGTAATCTCCGGGTAAGCACCGAAGTGAGGAAAAACACAGGTACTTGCGGCTCTGTGGGGAGTCCGTGGTACCCTACTTCACACGGTAGTCCGGTGGCCAGTCCAGCCTTTGCGGAGTTGCGCTTCATTCGCTTCGGGCCCTTCGAGCTCGATGTCCGAGCCGGTGAACTGCGCAAGCACGGCACCAAAATAAAGCTGCGCGAACAGCCTGTCCGCATCTTGCTGATGCTCCTGGAGAAGCCGGGCGACATCGTCCTGCGGGACGAGATTCGGCAGAAACTGTGGCCAAACAACACCATCGTCGAGTTTGACCATGGCATCAACGCCGCCATCCAGAAGTTGCGCGACGCGTTGCTCGATTCCGCCGCTGAGCCGCGCTACGTCGAAACGGTCGCTCGCCGGGGCTATCGCTTTATCGCTCCAGTCGAAAAAATTGGCGCGCCCCAAGGTGCTACTGAGCTTGCACACCCGGGGACAGGCTCGCACTATCGTCTCCTCGAGACGTTAGGCGAAGGCGGCATGGGCGTGGTCTATCGCGCTGAAGACCTCAAGCTCGGCCGGATGGTAGCCATTAAGTGCCTACCGTGTCCGGCCGAGGAACTGCCTGAATCCGCGTTGCACCGCTTCGAACGGGAAGCTCGTGCCGCGGCCGTGCTCAACCATCCGCATATCTGCACTGTGCATGGCTTTGAACAGATCGATGGGCAACCGGCCATTGTCATGGAACTGGTGGAAGGCGAAACGTTGGAGCATCGCCTGGCATGTGGTCCGCTGCCACAAGTGGAAGCGCTCTCGCTTTCAATTCAGATCGCCGATGCGCTTGCCGAGGCGCATCGCAAAGGAATCGTCCATCGGGATTTGAAGCCCGGCAACATTATGCTCACCAAGTCCGGCGCGAAGGTGCTCGATTTTGGTTTGGCCAAGATGGAGCGGCCTCCGATCGATGGAAACTTGACTAGGGCGACGTCCGAACCTGGCGAAGTTGCTGGGACCTTGGGCCACATGTCGCCCGAGCAGGCGCAAGGCAAGGAGGGGGATGCCCGTTCGGACATCTTCTCTTTCGGGGTGGTGATGTATCAGATGTTCTCGGGGAAGCGGCCGTTCGAGGGAGAGTCCACGGCGAGCATGATGGCGGCGGTACTGGAACGTGAGCCTGCGCCTTTTCTTCCCGCAGCTTTCGATCGCGTGGTACGGCGCTGCTTGGCCAAGAATCCGAATGACCGCTGGCAATCCGCGAGCGATCTGAGGACGAATCTGGAGTGGTTGGCGGAAGGTGAGAGCGCACCTACGAGGCTCCGCACTCCCAGCCTCCTCAAGCGATGGGCATGGGCTTCTGTTGCGGCACTCGGAGCTTTGGCGATTTTAGCCTTGTTCTGGCTCCGAACAGTCAAGGAGCAACGGCCGTCCGTTACGCTGACGATCATGCCTCCCCCTGGCATCCCTTTGGGTAGGGTTGGGACACAAGCGTCAGTACCGGAGATTTCTCCCGATGGATCCTCTGTGATGTTCCATGCCGGCGGCCGTTATTATGTTCGCCGTCTCGATTCTTTGGAGATTCGGGAGGTGCCAGGTTCAGTTCGCTCCAATCCCGCATTCTGGTCGCCGGATTCATCTAGGGTCGCAGTTCCGAGTATTGCTTCATTACAGCTTATGAAGGTCCGCCTCCCCGATGGTGCGCCCCAGTTGATTTCGCCGATGGGTATCTCACGGGGGGCTGACTGGAGCGAGGCTGGCAGTATCTTGATCGCCACTATTCAAGAAGGACTTCTTGTGGCACCGGCTTCGGGCGGAGATCCCAAACAAGTGGAAGTGCCGGATCTCCTGAAGGGAGGTCTCTCCACCTATCCTACGTTTCTTCCGGGGAGCGAGGATTTCCTCTTCTTGTTTGCTCCCCCTGAAGACCACAGAAACCCGGCGATCTACATGGCTACTCTCCGCGACCGAAAAATTGTGGACCCGGTCATGCTCCTTCGGAACCAGACACCGGCTCGTTACACTCCGGCGGGCGGAGGCCGTATCCTATTCGTCCGCGGCGACAACCTCTATTCGCAGAAGCTTGACCGGGGCAATCGCAAACTGAAGGGTGACGCCGAACTGCTGGTATCGGGGGTATCCTCGCAGCCGCTACTACGAGCCGATTTTTCAGTAGACCGGCGGGGAAGTGTTGCCTGGCGTCCGGGCACGGCCGCCGTCTCTCAAATTGTGGCATTCGACCGATCGGGCAACCTGCTT
>Ga0302325_10017709_pt1 | contig 15044 bp, 15 predicted proteins | sample Palsa_T0_2_FD_201948 | JGI IMG/M metagenome (GOLD analysis project Ga0302325, IMG submission 201948) | Peat permafrost microbial communities from Stordalen Mire near Abisko, Sweden - Palsa_T0_2 | ecosystem: Environmental > Terrestrial > Soil > Palsa > Peat permafrost | place: Sweden: Abisko... | reverse complement strand
TTAGATGCCCTGCAGAAAGACGAGGGCAGGCCACGTTTGGAATTTACTCCATTCTCGACGAGACACCCGCGAAGCGAGTGTTTGATCTACCAACAACCGTAATTATTGTTACCAACGGGCGTCTCAGTTTCGGTATTCGCGAAGGCCCGTGCGCAACAAAATAAAGTTTCAGTGATGATGTAAACCAAGTAACCAAGCTTCAGCCTCCTTAGTTTCAAACTTCACAGCCCGCGACACACAAAGTCGGCCCGCAAAGGAACAAGAATGCAAACTGGAATGGCAGACGACTCGGGCGATGGAAATGCTCTGTATGCCTTACTTGGGATAAAACCAACAGCGACGCCAGAGGAGATCAGGAAAGCGTATCGCGTGAATGGTACTGTTATTGTGGTGCAAAACTGAGTATAGCGCTTCGATGGCATCCTGATAAAGTTGAGGCCAGTCTGAGAGAAGAGGCAGAAGAGAAGTTTAAGAGCATCAAACGGGCTTATGATGTGTTGAGTGATGGTATTTGTTGCCTCCAGAGATGATATCTGACGTCGTAGCGGATAAGAGAGCGCTGTATGATCAATATGGTATTGTATGGCTTGACGCACAGGCTAACGCGCAGGTGCCGCATCACTAGAACCGTCCTTCACTCCTCCAGTATTTGCTCCCGAACCGACGTTCTCGTTTCCTATGCCTCCCCCGATGTCTCAGCCGCAACCTGTTCCCCAGCCTTCGGTATTCCAAGAACCACCTGAACCTCGTCCACCGTTCGTTCATCACTCGAGCTCATTCGATCCCTTCTTTCAACCTGCTCCGCAACCTTTCCCGAATATCTATGAAGAGACTTTCTTTGCATATTCCCCTTTTTCTTTCACGTATGCTTCTCAGACGACTGCAGGTCCGGCGCCCCCTTTTTCTTTCACGTATTCTTCTCAGACGACTGCAGGTCCGGCGCCGGCGCCTCCTTTTTATCCTGAATATCATCATCCCTTCGGATCTCATACGTTCACGGCACCTCCCATTCCTCAACCGATACCACACCCATGGCCAGTCATTCCGGACCCGCCAGAACCTCCTCCAGTGTTCATTTACGTGTCACCTCCACCAGCTTCAATGTATATGCCGCCGTATCAATCACCAGTTCCTACCCCTCCAAGCGCAGGAACTCCCGAGGAGGAATACTTCCCGCCAAATCATCGCCAGGAACCACCGCGATGGGGACGGATGCAACCACAGCCTCCAGAGCCCAAGTTGCCCAAACTACCACGCAAAGGGCGGCCAGGGCTTGTCAACAGGTTGCGGCGGAGGGATTCACCTCCGACGTTTTCGCCGAGACGCGCATGGGATGAGCGGGATGCGGCATATAGGAGGGGAGATACATCCCCTAATAAAGCACAAAAGATGAAGGGTTTTCTAAGTAATATTATGAGACGCAATTAGGACTTTTGTCAGGATACCTTAGTTTACGAATCTATGGAGCATAGCCAAATTGGCAGCTTGGCGTTGATGTGATATTCCACTAAACCACACTACTTATCTCAACACTAAGAATGGAACCACACATGTTTTCAAATACCACTGACATTCATATTTGAACTTCTATATCTAGATGTACCCCCTGCGTACATCACTTTCCAGTCTTCTACAAAATATGCCGTAACGCCATGACCAATGCAATGTGGATATCCAGCCATGTGACCACAATATTACAACTTTCGTCCGAATGCCTCAAGTCACCACCGCCCCAACCGCATCCATATATCCCGGTCCACCATTTGTGACCTGAGAACTCCAGTACGCCCTTCCAGCTTCATTGATATCCTCCACAGTTTCTATTTTTTCAACGGGACTCCGACCCCTGTCCGGGGTCATCCCACCGAAGAATCCTTGCAGGATTCCTTTGAATGTGGAATCCATGCGTTGGACTGCATTGCCAACGGAGGTCTCCACGTCGTCGTTTACACAGAATTGTGAGACTGTATGCCACCTCAAGGTTCTCATCACCTTGCTGAAACCTTTTTGGAGTGTTTCCGCGCTCTTTGCCATAATGAATTCGCTCTCGGTAGAGGAGATGGTGTAAGAATATTTTTGTACTGCCTTGACCACCTCCTGGTACCTTTTATGAGAAGGAGGAGGCAGGAGATGATGCAGTCCGGTCTCCATCGAGGGGATAAGGATCGCAAGTAACATATCCCCACAATAAGGATACTCCTTCGCCAGGATCCGGAACAACATCTTTGCATCAACCTTGACATCAGATAAATGCTCAGCAGCAAAATCCTCCGTCAAACAGAACTCGAGAAAATCAAAGGCAGGCTTCCTCGTATGCGGCAATTCCTTCAACCCATACATGGGCCGATTCATGGAATTTTTCTTCTCTTCGATACTGGCATCCGTGGGAGTATACAACGCAAACGGAAACCCATCTGCGGAAGTCCACATCGCGGTGGCGACTTTCGGCAGAGGCAGATCAGAGACATTCATCGCACGGACCTGCTGCTCGAATGATTTGCGGACCACGCGGGATTGCAACGCGCTTGTAATATGTGCGAGCAAGACGCGTCGTTCTTCCATGTCGAGGGCGCCATCGCCGTTCGCGTCGGCGCGGTGTACTAGGACCGATTCAAGGAGGACCTCGCGGTGTCGTTCGAGGACGTAGTGTGTGTGGAGGAAGATGGTGTTGACTTCTTTGCCTTCACTGCGGAAGCGATGTTTGGATGTTTCGAGGACCGCGGAACGGAAGTCGTTCTCGACTTCTTTCAGGATCGTACGCGAAAGGGGTTTGCCGAAGTGAGCCACATAGGGACGTCGTCGTACGCCGAATCGTTCGCCTAAAGTTAGTGGACGCGCTGACGAGGAACGTACTCAGAAGCTGGTTGGAGTATCTTAGAGCGGTCCATTCGGAATTCCAGTCCCATTGAAAGTCCTCGACGGACGGATTCTGGTTCTCGACCCAAGAACGATGGTCGACTTGGAGATTCAGACCGATGACCGGATTCCAGAAATCAGACACGCTGTGTTCGCTGGCGAAGAACATATCGTCGTTCATATACACCATGACATCGTTTCCGTGACCTGGGGGTGGAACATTCGCGAATCGCGACTCGAGAGATAAGGAACTAAAGACGGGAAGATCGTCTTTGTTTTTATCATACAGCTCGGAGGTGTACATCATCGAGACGCCGTATTGTTTGCCTGCTTCTTCGTCCAGCCACGTCGGTACCTGTCCAATCCAGTTCGTGCCGTCGAAAAAATCGCTTGCAAGGATACGAATGCTCGAAAACGAGTCGTGGAGGTACTTGAATGCTGAGCGGATAGAGTAACGCAGTTCGTCATGTTCTCGATGGCGCCGTTCGGTGACCCGAATTTTGCGATCATGTCCAAGGCCGGATCCTCCGAATACAGGCGACTGGTCCTGCCAGTGCTTTTTCTGAGATTGATACAATAGTTCGGAGCCGTTCACCCATCTACCATGAGACAAGAGTTGAAGGAGACTACGTGTAAAGGAGGTCGATTTTGTTGTGAGATGCTAATGAGCATTTAGGCATCACACCGGACGATATCCATTCTGCAATCCAACTTTCCGTGCAAGCGGTGTTGACTCGCACGGGAACGGATGTTGAAGACTCATCGGAGGTTGCCAAGTCGAGTTTGGTAGCGGAAGACAGATCAACGCCCGCCGACGAGTCGGGCAGGAAGGAATCGACGAGATCGAGATAAGAGCTCTCTAGCGTTGTATGGAAGAAAGTGAAGAGCAAGAGCAAGATGGAGATAACGCCAATGAGCCCAAGCAGCTGCCGTATTATAAATGGACGACGATGAAGCCGAGGGACTTTCATTTCAAAGCCCTTCTTCTTGAGGGAGCAGTATCCGAGCTGTGAATAGTGTTCCGTGCTCTTCTCGATATCGTCCATAATAATCCTTTTAGCGAATAAACATCAACCACCGACCGGTCCTCTGCGACGGGGCGTGTGATTTTGTATCTGTTGGGGGGCACGGGCCTGGTTATAATCTCCGCCTGCAATTTCCCCGGGGGCGATGCCAAGTCGTAACAGAGCTAAGAGTGCTAAGCAGGGGAATGAAGGGTGGTGCTTGTGTAGGGATAGATATTAAACGTGCAAAGCGGCGGCACACGCGATGACACAGCAGCGCCTGCCTGCCTTTTGTGTGTATTGCATTGTCGCGGGTATATGTACGGACACACACAGATAATCCTGTGGCAAGGAGTGATATTTTGGGTGTTGGCTTACAGAAAAGTTGGGTGTTAATAACCGATAGGCAGAAGGGGGCCCAACCGCGCATTCCGTACCGGGGCCTCGCTTGGCCGGCTGTGTTGGTCTTGGCGTGGCGCCAAGAAATTTGCGGAGATCAGCCCTTGGCGTTTGTATTCTTCCGGCAGGAACGCGATTCGCAGCAGCAACAACAGCAACCAACAGCAATCCGGAGGCCTCGGACACCCCTTAATCTGCATATCTGCGTAACGTAGTAATAAACGCCTGGATGTACGTAATGTGCAGCCATATCCGATGTCGTCCTGCATTTGTTATCGCCGCCTGTGAGTGGTTCCCCCCAACGGGCAAACGCAGATCAGTCCACATTTTTGATGACGGTTTGCTTGGACCGGTCTGCTTTGGTCTGTCGGTGGGTCACACTAGGCGACCTCTGAGTCTTTGTTGCCGAGGCGTGGAATTTAAGGTTCGTGCTTGCTTGATGTTCGAAATTGCACGCGTTGATGTCGCTTAGGATCACCTTCTCGATGTTCTCTCATGCGCGGAATTTTCACCACGAGCATCAGCGCCACCCAATCATCGTGCGCATCGGCAATTATTACCGACTTTAGTCTCCTGGCGGGACTCCTTGGTAATGCGGGCTGGGGCGCTTAATATCTCCGACGTAAGGAAATACAAATGAACACGCGAGCTTATTTTTATACAAAAGGGACCGTTTTCCCGCGAAACAAATGTTCCCAATTTGGTGTTGACACGCTGTGGGCCGTGGCTATCTTTGTCTGTCTGGCCTCAGGTACACGGTCAGGTTCAAAGAACCAGCATCCTCGTCTCACAGATCCGTGTAAGTGAGTTCGTAAATCCGAAACTTCTCAGGCTTCACATGCATGATAAGAGCCACGGACACAGTTGTTTCACACGTTTTTTACGAGCGGCGGCGGGATCGACTTCATCTCGCCCGCCGATCGTCCACATATCCAAATCGGGTCACACGAATATGGTCTCCGAGCACCGCGACCCTCGAGATCCCTCAAATCCGATGACGCAAACCGATCAAATCAAATCAAAATCAAATCAGATCAGATCAGATATCTTACGAAGAATAAATGCCAGATTTGCCATTTCCATTCCGTATACCGGGACCGAATCTCCTTTCTCTGTATCTTCTTTCACTTCATCTCCTTTCTAGTCATCTCCTTCCTCTGCATCTCCTTCCTCTGCATCTCCTCTCCATCCCATGTTCACTGTACAACCCAATATCCATCCGCCCATCAATCCCCCCCAATTTGGATCATCGCCCGGTGGCCAGCCTGACCTCAGAACACTTAACACACCTCTTCCTATGCGCTACCATCATCAATATCTCTTCCTTCAAACTCACTCATCCTCGGAAAAGGTACCATAGTTTACACTTTTACATCCCTCACACTGTCAATCCCCCACAAACTCCTCCGATGGAGTAAGTGTCCTGTCCCCATCACATAAACTACATACTACTGACCGGGCTGGGATGTTAATTCCTCTTTGCGCAAGAGCGAGTGATGTGCGGAAACGTGCGAGGATATAATACATAAACATGCATGGATATAGAGGGGTATACCTTGGTTTTCATTGCCGCATTTGTTACACGCCCAGTCGCCTTTGCAGTGGGTTTGGGAGGGGGAGTAGTTAGGTGGTAGGACTGATTGTTAGTGTTTGTGGAGAGTGGGAAGCATCAGGGTTTGTACGGATATCGGTGTCGTTTGTGGGGTATTCGTATGATATATTCTTCTTTGTCAAACACCGTTTACAAGTATTCGAATGACCTACCATCAACTCTCATCTCATAAACTCCCCTCCAAATTCAAGTGCATCCAAGTACGACACCCTCAGGGCCACAATCCCCGAGCCATGTCCAAAAGCACACAAGACGGTCCATACATGCAACGTTCCGTATATACACACAAACGAGGGGACAAGGGATCTTACTAAGAACATGTAATAGACAAACGGGACAACTCTAAGAACCCTCCTCATAAAACACCCTCGACTCACTAACAAGGGTCGCGTATTCAAAGCACGAAACGCGGGACTTGAAATTATGCGCCTTGCACTTGCAACACAACCAATCCCCATGATGGATGTACCTAGGCACAATTCTGCTCGGACCAGGCTCGATAGGGGTTCCCTCGCTGCCACGGCAGGCGAGTCGGTCGAGTTCCGCTTGATGTGACGATGATGCACAACACATGGAGAGGGATACTGCGGTCGAGGTGCGGAGGCGGAGGGGGTTTAAGGGTGTAGTGTACGAGAATGGTAGTGATGGAGGGGATACAGACGGATGGACGAAACGAGGTCCCGGCGAGGGAGGACTGTAATGATTTTTCGGAGGGAGACCATTGTGGTTTGTTTGGAAAACACTGGTTGAAAACACGTTCGACAGGTCACTCGGCTTCTTGAATTTCGACAGGAAAAAGCGTCTTACTTAGGATTGAAATTCTTTATTTTATCGAGATGGCCCGCGCTGATCTCCGATCTATTTCTCTGTGCTGCTCGGATTATTCGCGCATCGATAGATCACCTTGAGAAACAACACAATGACTCGAGAGTCGAGAAGCATCAACCTCAATACGAGAAATCCACAAGACCTTTCGGTCCAGAAAGCAGTATCCTTATTTCAAAATCCTACAGACATGATGGTCTGATAACGATCAATATAGTATGCGCCTTGGATCCGCGGTTGGGGACGGAGAATTGATGATATTCAGGGCATGTCAACAATACTCAATACATTGACTTTGCCGACATGGCAACAAATTACTATCTAAGTCCGCTACCCCCCTTTCCATGAAACACCCCACCCGTTGCTTATGACGACAGTTGAAAATTGTGGACTCAATCCGCTATCGACGACCGATCCAATTGCCCTCGCAGTAAACTCCATAGCCAACTACTTTGAACCCGTATCATTTCGTACCCCCCCTGTACGTAACGACATATTGATCCGTAGCGGATACACTGGAGCTAGGTCTTGTGGTGGTCCATCTGGGGAGGATGTCCATGACGTATCGGGTGGGTATTTTTCGCGGAAGGGATCCGTTGGCTGCGGCGGTGTTGGATTTCACGCATGCTTATGTGGATCCGATTGGGCGGAAAAATATTGGTATACCGGAGTCTGCTAGGAAGGGGTTTGAGAAAGCTTTTATAAGAGGTTTGGAGAAGGCGAAGTTGTAGAAAGACAATAGAGAGACTGTAGATCGTATACTAAATATCTTAGAGTAAGTCAAGTTTGCCCGGCGGTTGTATACGTTAAATTGATAAATCGTACCCCGGAATCGTTTCAGGAATCGTTTCATGATGGTTTCGATAATTTACACAAAGCGTTACTGTCGAATTTGATGGCAGTCCATTGCGAAGCAGCTGCACGGACCACGTTATGGCAATTTCCTAAAAATACCCGATTATGTCATTCCATCGACATGGTTGGCCATAATTCTCCCTGGGGCCAAGGGCCATGCCTTAAATTAGCAGCCATTCATCTCGCCAGACGCTGCCTCCAATCCCAAAATTTTGCCCCTTCCACTCGCTCAATTCAACCGTTAATCAGGGACCTCTCATCGTTTTTTGGTCCTCCTCGTCACTCGTTCAAGCGACTTTCAGCACGAAGATATATCCCCGTAACATCACACAAGGATGTCAATTGTGTCTTTGGTGGCGGTGCTGGTTTGCACTTGCTTGATCAGTTTTGTGCGTGGGATTTCGCCGTTATCGATCACGGGGACTAAATTCTTCAATGCAGAGGGACAACAGGTGTTTTTCAAGGGTATGTACACCTGTGTTTGGGTTTGTATGTGAACCGAGAATTGTGGGTTGGTGATCGAGTGCTCATGGTTTGGGTAGGAATTGCGTATCAGAGGAGTCCGTATGATCCTTTTGAGAATGGAACGCAATGTCAACTTGATGCAGCATTAATGAAAACTCTCGGCGCAAATGTCATTCGAAGTACTTCCCCCTCTCCCCAGGACTCTCTCATACTCCCTTCGCCTGTCAAGGCTCCTGGTTTTCAAACCCCCGAGAGCGCTCCTTTCAATCCTCTCCGATGTGTTATTTGCGAAAATTAGTTGTCGTAACTGAACTTTAGCGTATCATGTTGATTCAACTGCAAATCACGATGCTTGTATGCAAGCCTTCTCAGATAATGGGATCTACGTGTTTTTGGACTTGGATACCTTCAACACTCAAATCGAGGAGACGAATCCTGAATGGACATATTCACAGTACACTGCATTTACAGCCGTCATCGATGCGTTCGCCAGCTATGATAACATAGCGGGCTTTTTTGTCGCCAACGAGGTACTATCTCTTCCCTATCTCTGTCTCGTTTACACGTTTCGATTCGATTCTTGTTCTTTCTGTTACTTGTTCTTGTTGTCGTGGTGCCGGGATCTGACTTTAGGCGGTGACGAGACCGAATGGAACGGGGGCCAGTCCCTGGGTTAAAGCTGCCGCGAGGGATACGAAGGCGTATATGAAATCGAAGGGAGGGAGATATATCCCCATTGGATATTCGGCGGCAGACATTTCGACTATTCGGCCTATGTTTCAGGATTATCTGGTTTGTGGTCCAACAAACTCCACTATCGATTTCTTTGCTGTCAATATCTACGAATGGGTAAGCCACGCTCTCCTTATTGATCTCTACCACCATCATTGTTCTCTGTCCCCTTTATCCTCTCTATCATCCCACCTTTCCTCTTGTCTCGCCTCTTTTTCGAGCCATTGCGTTTCTAGACTCGTATCTGACAGTAGTGCGGCGACTTAACATACACCACATCAGGCTACTCCGACCGCCTAGCCGAATTCTCAACCTACCCCGTCCCAACATTCTTCTCCGAAGACGGCTGCATCTACGTCCGTCCCCGCACCTTCGCCGACATGGCAGCCATCTTTGGCCCGCAAATGTCCCCAGTCATGTCCGGTGCCATCGTCTACGAATGGATCCAAGAAGCAAACGACTACGGCATCATCACATATCCCGACACCACTTTACAAACCGGGCTGAATGTGTCGGTGGGCTCGCCCGTGCCGATGCAGCCTGAGTTTGGGAATTTGCAGTCGCAGTGGGCGGCGGCGACGCCCGCGAGTGTGAGTCTGCAGGGGTATACGCCTAGTATCACGACGATGGCTTGTCCCGCTACGACGAGTGGGGTGTGGGATATTCCTGGGACTCTGCCGTTGCCGGACACGCCGTCGAAAGAGAATCCTACTCCTGCGGGACCCAATATCGGTGGAACTTCTAGTGGTATGATCCCCTGGACACATCTTCCGTCCTTATATGTGAACAAATGGGCTAATAATTCAGGGACAGTGGCGAGTGGTAGTGGGACTGCGTCGGGAACGGCCGCTGGGTCCTCATCTTCTGGTACTTCTACATCTTGTCTCCAGAGGTCTAATGGCTAGGTAAAAGTACAGCATCGAAAAGCATTAACGGACATAATTACGGAGCATGGTTCGCCTTTCTTACAGCCTGCGTCGCTCTCGGTGCAATGGTCTAATATAAACTCGGCATTCCTTTTTTTTAATGAAACACTTTGCTCTAAATCGCTAACACACATTTTGGCTTTTCGGGATACACACATGGAAGTTTATATATCACATATCAGAGGAATCATAGGGTTAATGCTAATGCCAAATTACCACCATCTGTATTATTCTACAAAAGCTATTTGCTTGCTCGACAGTCTGTATACGTTGGGATGATCCTCGTTAATACAAAATTTCAACACCACGGCACAGTATCGAAGACTATGGTACCAGGTACGAGAGACAGAAGATATGACGGAGGATTCTTCCAAACAGACTACCCCTGTTGTCCTCGTGGATGAAACAGTTCCCGAACTGCTCCCCGTACATATAGGAGGATGGCTCTGGAGGGTTATTGTAGTCAACTTGAGTCATGTTGATGGGTGTCCATGACTGGCGAGAGTTGAACGATGATGGGTATATCTGACCATACTCAAAGACTTGGCCTGAGGGGCTGCAGTATATATTGTCGGACATGGTAGTAAATGAGGTGTGTTTGATGCTTGTGAAGTGATGCTTGAGAGATGAAAAGTTATGAGGTAGCAGTCGAAGTGATCAAGGGAAGATGGTATGCGAGATGGTGTGACCGAAGTCGGAGAGCGGACTTTATAGACGGTTTGGAGATCTTTTGCGACTTTTGTCACGCAGCTCATTTTTTGATCTAATCTCTGACGCCATCCGATCACCATCACCATCTAATCTCTGAGTGAAGTGATCAGATCAACCCCCTCTCGAAGTTCTCACCAGAGTCTCTTTTCCAAATTAACTTTATCTCTTCTAATTACTCCCTCCTGTATTTGGCCTTAGTTTCTTGACTAAGCGCATCTCTTCAGTGTCGTCAAAGCCATATATATAAGGACCTTCATGCAGGGCTCATAATAGGGTTGACTATTGCCCTGAAAAAGAATCCGCCGATCAGTTTGTGCGTGGCACAATTCGTGACCTGTTCTCCAGGCCCAAGTTAATGAGCCCAGACGCCTCAAGGCCGTAATTCACAGCAATGGGAGGAACATGGACTGCTGTCATTACAGCAAGTCTGTTTTTGGTGTCACTGGTTTCCGGTGATGTTTCTCCGTCGTTGCTGCAAGCGGTTTCGGCTGCATCAAATGCCTCATTGTTATGGGGCCCGTACCGGCCGAATTTGTACTTTGGCGTGCGGCCACGGTTGCCAAAGTCGCTGCTAACAGGGCTGTTATGGTCTAATATGGACGATTATGGAGCATTCACGGGTATTTTCTCGGGACAAAAGGGGGCTGATTTTAGGATTGAGACATTCGTGTGAGATTGGCGATGACATGGCTTCTTACGGGTGGACGGAGTACGATGGGCGGTTGGGTGGGAAACAAGTGTTATCTGATCGGGGCATGAAAGTCGATATTGAAACGGAGTTTGTCAAGATTCCGGGGACAAATGGTATGTGTTATTGCTGAGAAAGCTGATTTCAGGGGGCAATTGGGGCGTGAGGATTAAGGGACGACCAAAGGATAAAGATAGCGTTACAACGCTATGGTTCTATGCTGGTCTGGAGGGATTCGGTGATTTGCATCTTGCGACAAAATTTGAGAACGATGTACTGCTTGTCCTTTGAGTTTGCTGACTTCAGGGGTTCGATGACGACATTGTTTTGGAGGGTTCGACGTATAATTTGGGGGAGTACTCTATTGAGATTACGAAAGGGCAAGGAGACCATCCTATTTTCAGTCACCCTTCGAAGCAAAACTTTGATAAATCCATTTATGCAACGATACCTGTTCCCCCTGAGCAGATATGGCAGGCTAAAGGTGGTAACTCGTACGAAAGATTGTTGACGGTAGATGCCATATTGCAGGAGATCGCAGACAATGCCCAACGATTGGTCGGGAAATGGGGACAGCAGAATGCTCCTCCACCAGCCACCGTGTACTCTCTTAACAACATGAAGGGAGGCGGTCTCCACATCGTTCAAAAGACATTTATCGGCGCCTTTGAGGTAATAACCACCTTACTCTCAAGCTAAGTGTAGTTTGACGTCCTCTATAATTCCAAATCATCACCGGAGAAAATCACATGTATATTCTCTCTTGCTGTCATTGACAATAGCCTCGTCAATGAAAGAAAAATCCGCCGAGTTATCAACCTCCTTCAACGAACGTTTTGCCTCCGTCTTCCCACTCACTGCTCCGTTTAACAAACCCCGCTACCAGGCCTTTGCCAAGCAAGCTCTATCCTCTCTCCTAAGCGGCATAGGGTATTTCCACGGCACCTGGCTGGCAGACCGTACAACGCACCACTCTTACGACGAGGAAGATGAGGATTTCTGGATTTCCGCCCACGAGGCTCGTCAAAGCTCCACGGGCGCCCATTTAGAAGGCCCTGCAGAACTCTTCACTTCGACTCCAAGTCGTCCCTTCTTTCCCAGAGGGTTTTATTGGGACGAAGGATTCCATTTGCTGCCAATTGGCAAGTGGGATAACGATCTGGGACTGGATATTATGAAAAGTTGGTTTAGATTGATGGATGAGGATGGGTGGATTGCGCGTGAGCAAATATTGGGGGAGGAAGCGAGAAGTAAAGTTCCTGCCGAGTTCCAAACTCAATATCCTCACTATGCCAATCCGCCTACTTTACTCATGGCCGTCGCCTCTTTCGTCGAACGGTTAAAAGATTCTGAAAGAAATGGAGTTAAAGAGGATTACGGACAAAATGTGCTGGGCACGGAAGATATGTTCTCGGAGAAAGTCACACGAAGATACCTTGACAACCCGGACTTGGCAAAACATTACCTGAAGGAGTTGTATCCCCTGCTGCAAAAACATCACGAATGGTTCCGCAAAACACAAGCAGGCGATATTAAGACTTGGGATAGAGAGGCATTTTCAATGAAAGAGGGTTATCGGTGGCGAGGAAGAACGCCAGATCACTGTTTGACTTCCGGACTGGACGATTATCCTCGAGCTAGACCGCCTCATACGGGTGAGTTGCATGTTGATTTACTTTCGTGGATGGGATTTTTTGCAAGGACTTTGAAGGGCGTAGCTGAGTATCTTGGAGAAACGGAAGATGTCGCTGATCTTGCTAAGATGGAGAATGCTATCATAAAGAATCTGGATGGTATGAAATGGATGCGAAACTTGCTAATAGTTAGATTTACATTGGAGCGAGGAGGAACAAGTGTATTGTGATGCCACGATTGATGATTTTGGTCAGTTCGATTCTGCACGAAGCTGATGATAGAGGAGAATAAATTGGTGTGTCACAAGGGATATATCTCGATCTTCCCTCTGCTTCTTGGATTAGTGCCAGCGGACTCGCCTCATTTGGGAGCATTACTCGACGTGATGTCAGATCCCGCCCATCTCTGGTCCGAATACGGTCTCCGCAGTCTAAGCAAGTCCGATGAATTCTATTCGACCGGAGAAAACTACTGGCGCGGCCCCATATGGGCAAACATGAACTACCTTGCTCTGTCATCTTTGTACAAAGTACTCCCTTCCCTTGATAAGCCATGCTGATATAGAATTACATATCCGTGAACGGAGCATACAAGGAGAAAGCTAAGAAGGTGTACACTGAATTAAGACAAAATGTCGTGGAGAATATTGTGAGTGAGTGGGAGCGCACGGGGTTTACTTGGGAGCAGTACGATCAGGAGACCGGGGAAGGGAAAAGAAGTCATCCGTTCGATGGGTGGACAGGGGCTTGTGCCTTGCTTATTGCGGCAGAAATGTATTAGTATTGCATTCCATCTATGTCCCTTATATATATTAATATTATGGATCCAGCATACAAAGCAAATGAACTCCCCCCAACATATTTGATTAAACCTCCGACGATTTAGTTTTTGCCAGCGGCGACACCGGATTGTTGGGGAAATTGAGGAAGAGGCGTGACGGGAGAGTATCCTTGGTTAACGGGCACGTAGTCCCCATTCAAAGGATAAACTTTGGCATCGTCAACCCCGCGTCTGTACCTTCCCATGACGAATCCGCCTATTTATTAGCCTAATCTTGAGAGGGACCGTACAGTGAGGACAAGTATGTTCCACGTCCTGACACGAAGGAATAACCAACGGAAGAATAGCAGCAACGATACCACAAGTGAAACAAGCAATCAAAGACCAGACTCTACAAATTAGTTTCTCATCTTCGACAGCAAAATACCCAGCGTGAGTTCCAGCACGAGACTTGGTGGTTGTCTGGACTCCATAATGACAACGTGGGCAAACGACATTAGCCGGATCCGCCCGAAGCTGGGAAAGATCATTCAGGAAGGGTGGACGCGGCGTATAAAGCTGAACAGGCACGCTCGTAGATTCGACATCTGAGGGGACGGAACCCCTGGGAGGAGGAGTCAAAGGTGTAATCGGCTGCGGCGACGTGGCACGAGGTGTGTAAGTTGGAGGTGCTTCGACCTGTTCGTTCTCGACATTCGAAGCTGTCGCCTCGGTAACTTTGCGCATCTCGGGCATGACTGAGGTGATTTTGGTAGTTGGAAGGTGGATTGGAATTGTTTGAGTAGAAGATGGGATAAAGCTGTCGAAGGGATGCTCAGAGTTCTTGGTGTTGTCGTGTCAAGTCTGGTGGTTTATATGAAGTCTGCACCGCCTCAGGCGTTCCTTGGCATCATCGGCCATCGGCGACGGAATTCGGCCGCGACACGTGACTTCGATCCCTTTTCCCAGATAAGGCATCACGTCGAAGGTGAGATCATTCTAGTCTCGAAACCAGACCCTAGTCGCTCATTGGTCCAACTTTGTCGACGCTCCGGGGGTCTGGACGAATTTGCCACTACCACTTTTCGACTTCTTCAATTCTTAAGTTTTTGCGCCGCCCAGAGTACTAAAAGAAAGCTCTTGATATGTAGATTCTAAAATATTAGTTTTCCTTGAATAGCTTGAATTTTGACAAAGTTATTAACATGCAAAGTTGTAAATTTGTGACACTAAAGTGGTGGCTGTTGCTCCAAACCTTGGCTTTAAAATTTTCGGCACAACAATCAGTGAATCTCGGAGCTAAATTATAGAATGAGAAATTGAAGAAAACTTTGAATATCTCCGCAACGCATGCATGAATTCTTTCAACACGTTAATATGTTATAAAGGATGCTAAGAGCTTGCTTTTAGTACTCTGGGCGGTGCAAAAAGAAGAATTGAAGAAGTCGAAAAAGTGGTAGTGGCAAATTCGTCCAGACCCCTACTCGCTACGCTCCTAGGGGTCTGGCCTCGAGACTAAGATCATTCAGACATTATCCAACCTGCAACCCAAGATAAATAAAACTTAAAGCACTGCT
>Ga0302325_10017708_pt1 | contig 15044 bp, 17 predicted proteins | sample Palsa_T0_2_FD_201948 | JGI IMG/M metagenome (GOLD analysis project Ga0302325, IMG submission 201948) | Peat permafrost microbial communities from Stordalen Mire near Abisko, Sweden - Palsa_T0_2 | ecosystem: Environmental > Terrestrial > Soil > Palsa > Peat permafrost | place: Sweden: Abisko... | reverse complement strand
GTCAATCCCTTCGTTTCGATCAGGCCAAGGGCCTCCATCGACATGCTTGCCTCCAGTGCGGAATGAATCTCTACGCTAGCACAGAATGCGGGAGCTAGGGTTACATAGCCGCGATCACCGCATCGGTAAATTCCGCCGTTCCGGCCGTTCCGCCCACATCCCGCGTCAGATGCCGGCCCTCGGCGTATACCCGCTCCACGCCACGCTGCAGTTTCGCCGCGGCATCCCGTTCGCCGATGTGCGCCAGCATCAGCGCGGCCGACTGCATCAGCGCCGTGGGATTAGCCATGCCTTTTCCGGCGATATCGGGCGCGGTCCCGTGGACGGCTTCGAAGATGGCGTGACGGTCGCCCATGTTTGCGCCGGGCACGATGCCCAGTCCGCCCACCAGACCGGCCGCCAGATCGGAGACGATATCGCCGTAGAGGTTCGGCAGCACCAGCACGTCGAAGGTCTCCGGGCGCATCACCAGTTGCATGCAGGCGTTGTCCACGATCAGTTCGGTGTACTGGATATCGCTGTACTCGCCGGCCACCGCCCGGCAGCATTTCAGGAAGAGGCCGTCGCTCATCTTCATGATGTTGGCCTTGTGGATGGCGGTGACTTTGCGGCGGTGCTCGCGGCGCGCCCATGCAAAGGCGGCGTGCGCAATCCTCATGGAGGCGGTCTTGGTGATGATCTTGAGGCTCTCCACCACGTCGGGAATGACTTCGTGCTCCAGGCCGGAGTAGAGGTCCTCGGTATTTTCGCGAAAGATGGCGAGGTCCAGCGCCAGGTCGCTGTAGCGCGTCTTCAAACCGGGCAGCATGCGCACCGGACGGAAATTCACGTACAGGCCTAGCTTCTTGCGGAGCGCCACATTGATGCTCTGGTGGCCGCCGCCGATGGGGGTAGCGGTGGGCCCCTTCAGCCCCACGCGAGTGCACTCGAGGGAGGCAAACACATCGTCGGGGAGCAACTGTCCCAGGTCGACCAGGGCCTTGGCGCCGGCCTCCACGCGCTCCCATTCCAGGTCCACGCCGGTGGCTTCCACGGCCCGCACGGTGGCCTCGGCGACTTCGGGTCCGATACCGTCGCCGGGGATGAGGGTGATGGGGCGCGCCATTCCCGCCATTATAGGGGATGGCGGAGTAAAGCATGGGCCAACATTCTCGATCCAGCCGAGATTACTGGCCTATGTAGACGCGGCATTCTCCGTCGGGGCACTCGAGCTTAACGGTGTAAGTGTTGGTTCCATCCGCGCTCTCGTACTTGATAATCACCTGCCATATGAGCTCGCAAAAGTAGCAGGCCGAAGTTGGATCCCTATAGCGCAAAAGCTGGCTAGGAGAATCGAAGGGGGCCAGCGGTTTAAAAGGACCCAGGAAACCAACACCTACGGGAGTGGAACCTGGATCCATGGGTCCAACATAAATGGTTGTCGACTGCATCGCGGGGCTGATATTGCACCCGGTCTTGAGATTGGGAACCCCTTGCGAGCAAACGAATACGCCGGTTCCGGATCCATTGACGTTGGTACCGTCGGCTTGTCTGGCGTCCAGTTCAACTTGCCAAGGCGCGCTTATTTTCCGCACCCAAGGTCCGGTTGGTACACCTTCCACGTCTATCTCCGACGCGTCGTTCACGGGAGTGGAATAACCTCCGGTTACCGGAGCCCATTGCAGTGCGAAGAAGCTCATGGAGCCGCCCACAATCTTTACAGGGGAATCGCCGGATCCCTTGTTGGAGGAGCTCTTACCGCTTTCAATCAGTTTCTTGACGGCGGCATCCACATCCTTGAAACCCCAGCCAGCCAGAGCGAGCGCCCCTATGATACCAATCACCGCAACGCCTTCCGCCACCGCCCGAAATGTCGCCATTCTCACCCCTCCTATTTTTGAGCAAGCGCCAACAATTCCCGTTTAGCCACTTCAATATCCGGTCGGCCCATGTACGTCCGGCAATTTGAAGTATCCCAATTATGTTCGAAATCGGACAAAATGTCCAGTGCTTCGGATGCAGATTTCCTAGAACATGACGGATCGCCCAGTGCCCGGCAGGCTTTCGACAGGTACAACAAGCTCTGCCACTCGGATTCCCTCTGCTGGGAATTCGAGAAGAACGCCCGCGCGGTCTCTGCTGTTTGCCTGGCCTCCTGTGCTGAGCCTGCCGCTAGATATGCGTTCGCGGCGCAAAGGGAGGACTGCGCGACCATTTCGCCGTTCGCCTCCTTATGGGCTAACGACAGAGCCTCCGCACAGATCTCTTGGGACTTATTGGCCGCGTGAAATTGCGCTTGCGCGAGCCCACTGACAATGTTCGATTCGATTACCACAGTGGGCGGAACCCGCGACGGTGCGCCGACGATATGCCGCGCAAGTCTGCCAGCCTCATCGAACTTCCTCTGACTGAGGGCGCGCCAAGCTCGTATCCGTTCAACTTCCAGTGCAAAGTCGGGCCGGTTTCTGGTCTCCGGCGGAATGGAGTTGATCATCTGCTCCGACTCGCGATAACGTCCCAGCCGCCAGAGAGCGTCTGCGCAATGGAGAGTCTCGTACTCCACATTCTGTGCGATAGCACGGCTGCCGGCAAGCGCGGCCTCAAAGTGACTCAACGCGTCCGGATACTGCTCCAGGCTAAGCAGGACGCTCCCCACCAACTCCTCGACCAGAACAATCAGCGATTGGTTGTTGGACTTCTTTGTAGTCTCGAGTATATCCCGGGCAATGGGAAGCGCTTCTTTGAACTCCGCTTTGTCGCGGTGGCTGCGGACAATCAGTGTCACCGCTCGGACAGACGACTCGAAGAAGCCCGTCTGCTTATAATAATCGAGTGCCTGCTGCGCCAGGGCGATGGTTTCGTCCGGTTTGCCCTGTTGATCGCGGATACTGGCCAGACTTAGCCGCGCGAGCGCTTCCAGGCGCGGACTCCCGTTCTCGTGTGCGAGGTTTAAGGCTGCGGAAATTGACGTTTCAGCTTTTGCATAGTCACGCCGATACACGTAATCGTTTCCGAGACGTATCATCCCCTCGATAGCCCAGTACTCGATGCCCTTCTCCCGCGCGAGTTGGATCGCCTGATTCGCAAGGTCGATGGCCGCATCCGTATGATCCGCCTGATATTCGAGTACGCTCAGACGGGTGAGCGCGCGGATTTCCAGTTGCGCACTGCCAATGTCTCGCGCCGCGTGCAGGGATTTTTCGAAAAAGGCGCGCGCGTTTGGCAGATCGCCGCGCAGGCTGGCCGCGTAGCCTCTCTGGTAGTCGATCTCCGCCAGTCCCTCAGTGTTGCTATCGGCGCGATAAAGCGACTCCGCGCGCGAGAAGTCTGCCTCCGCCTCGGTGTTCTTGGCCTGGCGGCTCTCCAGAATTCCGAGGTGCACAAAAGAGGCCGGATACTCCGGCGCCAGCTTGGCCGCTTGCTGGTAGTTCGCTTGCGCATTGGCAACGTCGCCGGCCTTTTCATCGGCGCGGCCCAGATCGACATAGCCGTAGGGCTTCTCCCTGCCAGGCAGCGTCTTCAGAAGGGCCGCATAGTCCTTTACCGCCTGCGGAAATTGCCGCGTCAAGGTATGGCGCACCGCATCCAGGTACTGTTTGTCCTTTCCGGGCAGCCCACGGCTCACTTCCAGTTCCGAGGCCCGCAGCATCTCTTCTTGCGCCTTACCGGTGAAATCCAACTCAGCCCAGGCATCCGCCAGACGCGCGTGCGCCAGCGCGAAACTGCCGTCCAGTTCCACTGCTTTTGCGAGATCCCCAACCGCCTTCTGGTAAGTTCCCTCCCGAAGAGCCGCCACTCCCCGGTTATACCAGTCCTGTACCTTCGCGGAGGGCGGGGAATATGTGTGCGTGCGATACCAGGCCCACGCCCCCAAGGCGAGCAACAGCAAAACCGAGACAGCCGTCACAATGCGCACGGTGCGCGAGGTGGCGGCGACCGCCTGCTTCACCTTGATCGCTCGCGACGGCCGGTGCCGCAGCGCCGCGGCCACTTCATCCGCCGACTGATAGCGGCGTTCGGCATCATACTCCAGGCACCGCTCGATTACTTCGTCCCAATGACCCGGCAAATCTTTGCGGATGGCGGAGGCGGGCGGGCGGCGTTTGGCTCTGCGGATGGCGGCCGCCAGCGGCGTCGGCGCGTTGAACGGGCGCTCCCGGGTCACCATTTCATACAGCACGACTCCGAGCGCGTAGATATCGGTAGCGGGCGTTGCGGGACGGCCCTCGAACTGCTCCGGCGCCATGTATTCGCTGGTGCCCATGACTGTGCCGGGCGCAGTGATGCCGGATTCCTTCGCGGCCTCGCCGGCGGTCTCGCGCGCCATGCCCAGGTCCATTACTACCGCTTGGGTAACTCCCTTGCGCATCACCAGCATCACGTTGTGACTCTTGAAGTCGCGGTGGATGACGCCGGCATCGTGGATGGCCTGCAGTCCCGCACATAATTGCAGCGCAATCTCCTCGACCTTGGGGATGGGCAGCGCTCCCTCGCGCGCGATTTGGGCGGCGAGAGTGCAGCCGTCCAGAAACTCCATGGTCAGGAAAGGGGGAGGCTCCGGGTAGAACTCGAAAATCCGGCACACGTAGGGGCTGGTCACCATACGCGCAAGCTGGGCTTCCTGCTTGAACCGGAGCAGTGTCGGCTGACGGTCGGCTATCTCGGGACGAATGATCTTCAGGGCAATGCGCCCCAGTCCGACATCATCGGCTTCGTAGACTTCGCCCATTCCGCCGCGGCCCAGGAAGCGCACAATGCGGAAGCGGTTCCGAACCAGATCGCCGGCGGAAAACGATGGCGGGGTCGTGGGGCGGTCCGAAAACCGGATCAGGGGCTGATCGATGGGGTCTGTCTCCTGATTGTGGGCGTCGATCAGAGACGCCAGCAATCGCCCATCCTCTTCATTCTCGCGGCGGATCTGTTCGACGAACGCCGTGCGCTCTTCTGCGGGCATCTCCAAGGCTTGCTCAAACAGCGGCTTCAGATGCTTCCACTGTTCGGGTGTCATGATGCCTTGGATAGCTCTGTGCGCAGCCAGGCGCGGGCCATCTGCCAGTCGCGCTTCACGGTTCGCGCGGAAACATCCAGCACGAGCGCCATCTCTTCAAATGAGAGCCCGCCGAAAAAATGCAGCTCGATAATGCGGGCCGCGCGGGGGTCGAATTCGCGCAACCGGCCGATCGCCTCATGCAGGGCGAGGGTCTCGATGAGGCCGTCCTGAGCGGCGACAGGCGGCTCTTCGAGCGTGATCGGTTGGTTCGCGCCGCCCCTTTTTCCGGCCAGCCGCCGGCGCGCATGATCCACCAGGATCTCATGCATGATGCGGGAAGCCACCGCGAAAAAGTGCGCGCGATTTTGCCAGTTTGCGTGTGGCTGTTCCACCAGGCGCATCCAGGCCTCGTTGATCAGGGCGGTGGGCTGCAATGTGTGGCTGGCGCACTCGCGCCGCATGTGGCGGGCGGCGATACGGCGCAGTTCGGCATAGATCTCAGACAGCAGCCGCGTTTCTACTTCGCGATTTCCCTCGCTCCACTGAACAAACAAGGCCGTGATAGATACGCTCGAAGTATTATCGCGGCGCTTAACTGACATTGGGATTGTGAGTATTATATCGCTTCCTTCTTTGTAAGTGGAGTGCAAACATAAAATGTGGGATTATAACGATTGGAGCCGCAATGATTCCCGATTGGCGCTCCGAGCGCCGGCGCATGGTGGACCGCCAGCTTCGCAAGCGCGGCATCCACGACCCGCGCGTGCTGGATACCATGCTCACGATCCCGCGCGAGGAGTTTGTGCCTCCCGATTGCCGCGTGTGCAGCTACCAGGACGAGCCATTGCAGATCGGGTATGGACAGACCATCTCACAGCCGTACATGATCGCGCTGATGGCAGAACTGCTGGAATTGACCGGTACGGAAACGGTGTTGGAAGTGGGCACTGGTTGCGGTTACCACGCCGCGGTGCTGGGCGCGTTGGCGGCGCGCGTGATTACCGTGGAACTGATCCCCGGGCTAGCGCGGCAAGCGGAACAGAACCTGCAGCGCACCGCGCTCGACGGCAATATTACGGTCGTTTGCGGGGATGGCTCGCAGGGTTGGGCGGAGGCTGCGCCTTTTGCGGGGATATCGGTGGCCGCGGCCGCGCCGGACGTTCCCGCGGCGTTGCTGGATCAGCTTGGCGATCCGGCCAGGCTGGTGATTCCGGTGGGCAACAGGTTCGATCAGGAGCTGCGGGTGATCGTGCGGTCGGGCGGTGAGATGCGGGAACGGGTGGCTACGTTTTGCCGGTTTGTGCCGTTGCGTGGGGATGGCGGTTGGAGCTAGGTGTGCGCGCCCGGAGTGCCCGGCCCAGCGGTCACCCCGGCCGGCAGTATCCTTGACGCCACGCCGGCGATCTGCCAAATCGAGCCCCAAGGGAGCTCCAGACCAAAGTCACTTAGCTTTTTCAACGAGAACATTCTGCAAAAATAGTGGGGCAGGCCCTCGGCCTGCGGAGGCCTCTCAGGCCGCTGTCTTCTCTTCTGCCGAGCTCACTTTCAGGGTGACAAGCGGGTCCAGGGGACCCGACCCAGAGGGTCCCCCGGCCAAGGGCCTGCCCAACTATTTTTGCAGACCCATCGACAACTCTAAACTAAGTGGCATTGCGCTCACAGAGACCATACACGCATGACTTCAGAGCAGATCGTCACTTCGCGCGGTACCGATGCGATCATTTTACGTTGTCAGTGTGCCAACCCGGATTGGTCCAGCGTCCGTTTTGCCAGACGAAGATTTCCGTCACGCGGCCGGAGCTCGTCGATCGTTTGCCGTCGGTCTCGATTTCGAGGACATACTGGCTCCAGACGATGGCGACATCGCCAAAATGCTGCACTTCCGTGCGTGGGAATTCCAACCGGACGAGTTTTCCGCCTCCGGCCTGAAACTCCACGGCGGATTGAAGCACGTCGGCCCGCGTCTGCCATTTCTTCTCGCTGGCGCTCATGACAATCGTCCCGGGCGGCACCAATTGCTCCAGAGCCTTTGTGTCATTTGCAAACCACGCGCGCCATACGGTTTCGCGGGCACGCAGTAATTGTTCGTCGCTTTGCTTTTGAGCAAAGCATCTTGTAGCGCTCGGAGTCGTCGCGAAAAAGATGGCGACGACTATGGCGTTGTTCCACTTCCGTTTCATGATTGGCTCCCTTTCTGGTTACGATTCTGCCGGGAGGCGTGCAGGGCCAGCAAGACCGCTGCGCCTGAGGCAGAGAATACCGAATAATCCATAGGCGACTTGAGGCCGAACGAAACCGCCATCGCCGTTCCAAACATGGCGAGCAGAATGGCGCTCGCCAGCGAGACCCACCGCGGCCACAGTCCCAAAATCAGCAGGATGCCGCACGCTGTTTCCGCGGCAGTGGCAGCCCACGCCAGTACGGGAACGGCGGCCGCCGGCATAAACGAATTCACCTCTGCCGCGTATTGCATGAAATTGGCAAAGTGCTTCAGGTCGAGCGTCCTGTCCCACAATCCGAAGCGCGAGGCCACCGCGGAAAAAAACGCGGCGCCTAGCGCGGTCCGCGCGAAGATGACTCCAGCCCGTTCCCAATTCATCGCGTTCCCGATTCCGAGACATCCGCGCTGAGCGGCGTGTCGCGATCGCAAAGCATATACGCGACGAATTTAGCCGGCTGCGTGTCACTGGCGTTGGCGGAGACCAGGTGCACTCCGTTCGGCGCTTCGTAGAAACTCTCCCCGGCCTTGTAGATCCTCTCCGGCTCGCCTTTCACTTGAGTCCGGAGCGATCCTGCGACGATGTAGCCGATGACCGCGCAGCCGTGGGTATGCGGTTTGGACGACTCGCCCGGGCCGTAGCGGACTTCCACCAGGAACGCCTTCAGGTTGTCGCCATTCAATTTGGGCAGTGAGGTCGAAAGCAGGACTTGCGCCCGGTCTTTCGTCCCGCCGGCTTGTCCCGCTGCGAAACACGCCGCCACCGCCACACCTGCCACGACTGCAGATCTCATCGACTTTCCCCTCCAGATCCACTCTAATCCAAAGCGGTTTAGTCGAAAGGACCATTTATGATATATTACATGTACCACTTATGCCGAAACGCGCGCCCGCATCCGAACTGGTCCTTCCGCCAGACCGATCGCATGTGCCCGCCTATCGATGGCTCTATGACGCATTACGCGGTGAAATTTTGAGTGGCCGGTTGCGGCCCGGGGCGCGCCTGCCGTCTACGCGCGATCTGGCAAGCCAGTACGGGCTGGCCCGCGGAACCATCATCAACGCTTTCGAGCATCTGAAGTCCGAGGGCTATCTGGAAGGCCGAATAGGCGCGGGCACGCAAGTCAGCCAGGTCCTGCCGGAAGAATTGCTGCACGTTCGGTCCGGGCACTTAGCGGCGCCCGCGGTGCGGGGCAAGCGGCCGCCGGCGATCTCGGACTACGGTCGCCGGGCGCGGCTATTTGGGGGTTATGAGAACCGGCCGACGCGCGCTTTCCGTGCCAACCTGCCGGCGTTAGATCTGTTCCCCACGACACTCTGGGCTAAGATCGCGGCCCGCTGCCTGCGCCGGGCTTCGACGCGCGACTTAATGGGGTGCGAGCCGCTGGGATATGCTCCGCTGCGGCAGGCGGTGGCGGACTATCTGAGCAGGTCGCGGGGAGTGCGATGTGTGCCCGAGCAGGTGGCCATCGTCTCCGGGGTGCAGGAAGCCCTTGATTTGACGGCTCGGCTGCTGTTGGATCCCGGAGACCGGGTGTGCGTCGAGAACCCCGGATATCCCGGGGCGGTCCGTGTTTTTGAGGCGTTTGGCGCCAAGATCTGCGCCGCCGGATTGGATGACGAAGGAGTGGCGGTGCGCCACCTCCCAAGGCGAGGAATTCGGCTTATTTACACCACACCTGGGCATCAGTTTCCTTTGGGAACTACCATGAGCCTGGCGCGGCGGCTGCAGCTTCTGGAGTGGGCGCGGAAGTCGGGTGCGTTCATCTTCGAAGACGATTACGACAGCGAGTACCGCTACGCAGGGCAACCTATTCCGGCTCTACAGGGGCTCGATGCCAGCGGGCGGGTACTTTATGCGGGCAGCTTCAGTAAGGTGCTGTTTCCCGCGCTGCGCCTGGGATATATGGTGGTTCCTTTCGAGTTACTTCCTCGCTGTGAAGCCATCCAGTCGCTAACCTGCCGGCACGCGCCGATGTTGGAGCAGCTTGTGCTGACCGATTTCATCGCCGAGGGCCACTTTGGGCGCCACGTGCGCCGCATGCGGGAAGTATATGCCGAGCGGCTCGCGGCCCTTTTGGACGCGGCGCGTTTGCGGCTGTCAGGCGTGCTGAGAATCTCTAACGTGCAAGCGGGATTGCAGACTGCCGGATGGCTATGCGGCGGGATTCAAGCGGAAGGGGCGGCCGCTGCTGCGGCGAAGCGCAATGTGGATGTGACTCCGGTTGCGCCGGAGGTGTTGCAATTGGGCTTTGCCGCTTTCGATGCAAGAGAGATCCGTCGCGGAGTTCAGGAACTGGCTATTGCACTGGAACAAGCCTCAAAGGCTCATTAAGCGGCGCAGGCCGCTGCGAACTTGTTGCTGGTCAGCGTCGCTCAAGCGTCCCGCGCGTTTTTGGATCAGGCGATTATCGATGGTGAAGAGTTTCATGCGCACGAGGCATGCCGCCGGCAGACCTGCTTCGGCATGCTGAATGATGAGATCGCCCTGCCAACTGGACCTTTTCGCGCTGGTGATCTGCGCCATCACGGAGTGACCGGCGCTTTGGTTAAACTCCTGCGAACTCAGCACCAGCGCCGGGCGCCGCTTGCTTGCGGGCGAATCGGTGAAGGGAAACGGGACTATGACGACATCCCACGGCTCACAGGTCACCGAAGGCCTCGTCATCCTCGGCGGAATTCCACTCATCGGCGAGCGTGCCGGAAAGTGCGCGATGCCAGCCCGCGTCGAACGGCTCCATCTTGCGGACGATCACTAGTCCGTTGTCCTGGAACTCATATACGATGGCATCACCCGGCAGTACCCGCAGCCTCTCGCGCACTTCCTTGGGGATCGTCACCTGACCTTTCGTCGTCACCTTACTGGCTAACATCGTTACCTCCTTACTTCCTGAAGTAAGAATAGCATGCCTTGTCCTGTCGGTCAAGGCCCTCACATCAATTCTTAAAAAATTAGTTGACAGCTTTTGGGGTTCGCGGTAAAACAGAATTAGAGCAATTCTTAATTCGTTAAGAGAATCGATGGCACGGAAACAATCAGCTACGCTTACGGAAGCCGAACTCCCCATCATGGAAATCCTTTGGAATAAAGGATCCGCCGTGGTGACCGACGTGGTCGGTGGACTTGCGAATACGGTCGTGGCATACAACACAGTCCTGACCACTCTGCGGATTCTGGAACGGAAGGGGTATGTTCGGCATACCAAAGAAGGCCGCGCATTCGTCTATCATCCTGTAGTGGAACGCGGCGAGGCCAGCCGGAAGGCGGTTCGGAATCTGATGAAGCGGTTCTTTCAGGATTCTCCCGAGCTGCTCATTCTAAACGTCTTGGAAGATGAGGGGTTAGATGAGCAGGAGCTGAACCGGCTCAAGAAACTGGTCTCGGGCGAAGGAGGGGCGGGCAATGAGCTGGGTTGAATTTGGCAATGTAGCGGCGGCGGTGGCGGTTTCTAGCGCGCTCAACAGCCTCTGGCTGGGATTATTGCTGACAGCGCTGGCGGCGGGTATGCTGCGACTTTTACCGCGCTCCAACGCGACCACCCGCTACCTGGTCTGGTTCGCCACACTGCTACTAGTTGTGGCAACGCCCGCCATGCTGCTGATTCCGCGGCCCGCAGCGGCCGCGTCCAGCTATGCGGCAAGCTCCGCGGCGGCGCCTTTGGCCGTGCCGGTAACGGCGCACTGGCCGGCGTACCTGGCATTAACTTGGCTGGCGATCGCTACTTTACTGCTGGCGCGAGTCGCCTGGAGTCTGGCCCATATTCATGGGCTAAAGCGCCGCGGCACGCCGATCGGCAGGCGGGACAACATCCCCGTGCTCGCATCGAGCGAGGTGCGTGTGCCGATGGCCGCGGGTTTCGTGCGCCGCGCGATCGTCTTCCCCCAGTCCGTGATCGCGGAGCTGAGCGCCGAAGAGTTCGAGCAAGTGCTGGCTCACGAGTTGGCTCACCTGCGGCGCTGGGACGACTGGACGCAACTCATCCAGGCGATTGCCGAAGCTGTGCTCTTCTTCAACCCGGCGGTTTATTGGATCGGCCGCCGGCTGAAAATCGAGCGCGAAATGGCCTGCGACGATTGGGTGGTTTCCGCGACCGGCGCAGCGCGTCCGTACGCGGCGTGCCTGACACATCTGCATGAAGTGACGCGGCGCGCAACTGCGCCGCAACTGGCGGCCGGGGCGACCTCGCGCACGCGATGGCAGATCAGCGCGCGCATCGAAGCGCTGCTGGAGCCGGACCGCGATTCCACTCCGCGCTTCTCCCGTTCGGGCTGGATGGCGGCGTGCGCCCTGGCCAGCGCGGCCCTGATAGTGGCCGCCAAGACGACGCCCCCGGTGTGCGTGCAGGAAATTCCTTTGGCCAGCATGGCGGTCGCGCATCTGCATGCACCCGCTGCACCGGCCATCTCTCTGGCGCCGCGGCGAGCCGCTCCGGCACGGCCGCGACTGATGGCCAGCCGCATGCCGAAGCTGGAAGCACCAGCAGTTCCGGCCGCAGTGACCGACGCGCCTTATATGGTCGTGAGCGCCTGGCAGGTGCAAATCTCCCCGGCTTACTATGTGATCGCCGTGGTCTTCTTCGAACCACCTCCGACTACGGTGTTGAACGGTATCTAAGTAACAAACTCTCTCAAACAAAAGGACGACAACATGAAGTTAAACAGAAGCTACGTTACCCTTGCGCTGCTGCTCTTCTGCGTGGGGTTATTGACCGCAAACCTGTTGAACCACACGGGAATTGCCAGCGCGGCATCCGCTACACCGGCCGCCCTGGTAGTGCCCAGTGCGGTGCAACTATCCAACTCATTCACCAAGATCGCCAAGGAAGCCGAGCCTTCCGTGGTGCAAATTGTGAGCACGATTCAAGAAAAACGCACATCGATGCGCGGGCTCTTCAACGGGAATCCGTCCGGCGACAACGGCGACAATCCGTTCGGCAACATGGTCCCGTTCCAAAACATGCCGCAGCAGCAACCGCGCCGGGCGCAGGGCTTGGGATCCGGTTTCGTCGTGGACCGCAACGGCTACATTCTGACCAACAACCACGTGGTGGAGAACGCCACGCGCATCCAAGTGAAACTGCCCGACGGCAAGACCCAGTATGAGGCGAAGTTGATCGGCACCGATTCGGAGCTCGACTTGGCCGTGCTGAAGATCGACTCCGGCAAGCAGCTTACGCCGCTGCGCATCGGGAACTCGGATGCCATGGAGACCGGCGACTGGGCGGTAGCCATCGGCTCGCCGTTCGGGCTGGAACAAACCATGACCGCCGGCATTATCAGCGCCAAAGGGCGCGACCTCGGCGAGCGCGACCACCAATTGCAACGCTTCCTGCAGACCGACGCCGCCATCAATCGCGGCAATAGCGGAGGCCCGCTGCTGAACATCAACGGAGAAGTAATCGGCATCAACACTATGATCGTCAGCGGCAGCGGCAACTTCGAAGGCATCGGCTTCGCGTTGCCCATCAACCTGGCGGTGAATTCTTACAACCAGATTGTGAAGAACGGCAAAGTCTCGCGCGGCGCCATCGGCATACAGTTCGCCCGCGAGGAGAATGCCGCCCTGCTGAAGGCCTATGGAGCATCCAGCGGCGTGTTCGTGCAGCAGGTGACGCCGGATGGGCCGGCCGCCAAGGCGGGCATGCAGGCTTCCGATATCATTGTCGGGATCGACGGCAAGAATCTGACGGACGGCGAACAACTCGTGAACATCATTTCCGCGGCACAGCCCGGCTCGACCGTGCACATGAAGGTGCTACGCGACGGCAAGCCGATGGAAGTCGCCGTGAAGATCGGCGATCGCGCGGCGATCGTGGCGGACAACCGGTCGGGTGACGAGGCTGCGGCCGAAGGTGAAGAAGGCGAAGCCACGCATGCCCGGTTGGGCGTTTCGGTGCAGAACCTGAGTTCATCCGATCGCGAGCAGATGGGCCTCTCGACCGGCGGCGTAGTGATCGCCAACGTGGCGCCCGGTTCGTTCGCCGAAGACATCGGGTTGCAGAAACGCGATGTGATTGTCGCGATCAACCGCCATGCCATGAACTCGGCAGCCGACGTGCGGAATTTTATGCAGTCGGCCAAGCCGGGCGAAGCCATGGCGTTCAAGCTCTTGCGGAATGCCGGCGGGAACTGGAATCCTCTGTTCACCGCGGGAACTCTGCCGGAGAAGTAGTACTTCCTCCTTGTGAAGATGGGGGGCGCGCCGCAGCAATGCGACGCGCCCCTTGTTTTTCTGGGCGAGCCGGTTGCGCAGCCGGGATACGACAAGAGGAAGACGCAACCACGATCTACTCGTCGTGCTCGTCGTGACCCGTTTCTCCGGCGCCGCCGGTTGTGGCCAGCGTGAGCATCTCGGCGCGCGTGTAACTGCGGGGCATGGGCTTGTGCTTGTCCTTTTCGCCGGCGCCAGATCCGGCGGGTTCCACCAGGAACTCCTGTGCGCCCGCCAGCTCATCCTCGAGGTTGAAGGCCGGAACCGCGCGCAGAGCCGGCACTTGGGCGATGCCGTGCTCGTTGAGGACACACTGCATGCCGTTGGAAAGGGAAAAACGGATACGAAGACGCTTTTTGACGGTAACCTTCCGCAGGTCGGAAAGGGTCACCGGTCCACTTCCTGGAGGCGCTCTTCGTGCTCCAGCAGAACGCCACTGGCGATGCGCTCCTGGCACGATACGCAGAACTTCGCCCATGGCACGGCGTCCAGCCGCTTCACGGAGATGGGCTCATCGCACTCGTAACAGACACCGTAGGCGCCGGATTCGATGCGCCGCAGCGCGTCCTGCACTTCGCGCAGAAGTTTGATATCCAGGGTGTTCCGATTCAGGAAGATCCACTCCTCGTGGCTCTGCTGGCTCAGATCGCCTTCATCGTGCGGATGCTCTTCTCGGGACAACACCTGAGCGGCCTTTTGGGCGGACATGCTGCGTTGCACTTCGTCCGCCTTTTTTTCTAGTATCTTTCTGTAAGTCTCGTATTTGCTTTTCACACTACTTCTCATTCCAGTAGCCAAGAGGGCAAGAGATATGACGCCCGCAACACCCGAAAAGTTGCAAGCGTCGCAAATGACGCGGGCTCGACGACACGTTATCGGGGATTTGTCATCCTGTTGGCGAAGCCGCAGTCGACCGGCGCACCAACAGTGGGAGTATGTATGGGTTCGATCCCCTTTTCCGTTTCGAGACTCTGCCGTTTTCTGCGGAGCGCGCGTGGTTCGCGCAGGACCCGCATTGCCACTTTCCGAAAAGTTGCATGACGAGTGCCGTCGCGCGGCCGATCCTCGCCCGAAATCCGAAACCGAACTTGCGGAGATCTGTTATGATGTTGGTGCGGGACCGGCGAGCGACGCCGACCCCGCCGCGGCGCTTACCGCTGGCCCTTACGGGTCCATACGATCGACGCCGTGATCCGGCCGATCAATTTCAGCCGAATTACCAACAGTAGGATCATAGATTCGATCCTCCTTTCCGCTTCGAGTGGAGGCCCGGGCGATATCCCCGGGCTTTCCCGTTTTGTGAAGCTCCGGTGCTTCGCACAGGAACCCGCACTGCCACTGTCTTTGGAAAGGCTACATGATGAGTGCCTGGGCGCGGGCAATCCTCGTTTGAAATCCGAAACTGAACTTGCGGAGATCTGTTATGATGTTGGTCCGGGACCGGTTTGCGACGCCGATCCCGCCGCGGCGCTTACCGCTGGCCCTTACGGGTCCAGACGATCAACGCCGTGATCCGGCCGATCAACTTCAGCCGAATTACCAACAGTAGGATCATAGGTTCGATCCCCCTTTCCGCTTCGAGTGGAGGCCCGGGCTAACTCCCCGGGCTTTCCCGTTTTGTGAAGCTCCGGTGCTTCGCACAAGAA
>Ga0302325_10017707_pt1 | contig 15044 bp, 16 predicted proteins | sample Palsa_T0_2_FD_201948 | JGI IMG/M metagenome (GOLD analysis project Ga0302325, IMG submission 201948) | Peat permafrost microbial communities from Stordalen Mire near Abisko, Sweden - Palsa_T0_2 | ecosystem: Environmental > Terrestrial > Soil > Palsa > Peat permafrost | place: Sweden: Abisko... | reverse complement strand
AGAGTGCGCTGCGCGAGACTCAGGCGATGCTCGGCACGCGCCAAACACGCGAGGAGCGCGTGGCGCAGGCGTCCGGCGATGAGTTCGTGACGCACGCGCAGGTCGCGGACCGTCCGGTCCGGAGAATTACGCACGAGGCGGGCAAACGCATCCGCCAGGCGACCGCGCTTATTGTGCAGTTGCGCCGCGAGCGCATGGGCGATGCGCTGCTCGAGGTCATCGAGGCGCTGCTGCTGCTGGGCGAGCCGCACGCCCGGGTGTGCCAGCGACAGGCGCTGCAGGGCGGTATCGAGGCGGCTTGCGGCGCCACGCAGTTCGCGGCGCATCGCCGCCTCCAGCCGATGGGCCGAACGCCCGAGGGCCGCGACCCAGGTGTGTCGATCGGGCACCACGCTCTCCGCAGCCGCGGAGGGTGTCGGGGCGCGCGCATCCGCGGCAAAATCCGCGATGGTGAAGTCGATCTCGTGGCCGATGCCCGTGACCACGGGCACGGCGCAAGCGCGGATGGCGCGGGCGACGCGCTCGTCATTGAAGGCCCACAGGTCCTCGAGTGAACCCCCGCCGCGCGCCAGGATGAGCACGTCGCATTCGGCGCGGCTCGAGGCGAGCTCGAGAGCAGCGACGATACCGGGCGCCGCCGCCGCGCCCTGCACCGGCGTCGGATAGATGAGCACGCTCGCGGGCGCAAAGCGCCGTGCCAGCACGTGCAGGATGTCACGCAGCGCCGCCGCCGTCGGTGAAGTAACGATGCCGATACGCTGGGGAAAAGCCGGCAGCGCTCGTTTGCGCTCGAGAGCAAATAAGCCCTCGGCGGCAAGCTTGGTCTTGAGCTTTTCGAAGTCGCGTCTGAGGGCTCCGACACCTGCCTCTTCCAGGTGTTCAACGATCAGCTGATAGTCGCCGCGCGCCTCGTACACGCTGACGCGTCCGCGCGCGAGCACTAGCTGGCCGGCGCGCGGCGCGAAGCCCACCGCGATGTTTCGCTGCCGGAACATGGCGCAGCGGATCTGCGCGGCGCGGTCCTTGAGCGAGAAGTACCAGTGACCGGAAGCCGGCTGCGAGAGATTCGAAAGCTCTCCTTCGACCCAGACGACGCCGAGGCCGCGCTCGAGGAGCAGGCGCACCTCGGCGTTCAGCTGTGAGATTGTGTAGACCTTGCGCGCAGGCCCATCGGAGCCTGGGGGGGCGATGCTCATGCGCGCGAACATAGGTTAGTGAGTCGGTTCAGACAAGCCGAAATATGCGCTGCGGCCGTGAAGTGCGATACTCGTGGCCTATGTCTAAGCGCCCAAGCAAATACGCACGCGAGCTGGATTCGCTTGCGGAATTCATCGTTGATTCGGCCGTGGGCAAGCCTCACAAAGGCGACCTGCTACCCGACGGCCGAGACCCGGCGGCCGTGGCGTTAGGACGCAGTGGCGCGGCGGTCAGAGCCGGCAAGGTGCGTACGGCACCGCGACCTATGAAGAAGCGCAAGCGTATTGCCAAGAAGGCCGCCAGGGTGCGGCGCAAGACCTAATTTCCTCTCGCACGCGGTTTACGCGTGCAGAAGAGGTGCGTAGAATAGGCGGTTTACCCAGAGCCTTATGGGCTCCCGCGGCATCCATGCGTATCCTCGAAGAAGCCCTGACCTTCGATGATGTTCTCTTAGTTCCGGCCTACTCGGAAGTTCTGCCGCGCGAGGTCGACCTGTCCACGGCGGTTACGCGCCGCATTCGCCTCAATGTTCCGCTCCTGTCCGCCGCCATGGATACCGTGACAGAGGCGCGTCTCGCGATCACGATCGCCCAGGAAGGCGGCATGGGTATCGTGCACAAGAGCCTATCGATCGAGGCGCAGGCGCTCGAGGTCGGGCGCGTCAAAAAGTTCGAAAGCGGCGTCATCAAAGATCCGATTACCGTGGCGCCCGACATGACGATCCGTCAGGTGCTCGAGCTTACAAAGAGCCGCGGAATCTCGGGCGTGCCGGTCGTGATGGGCAGAAAAGTGGTCGGCATCGTCACGCACCGGGATCTGCGCTTTGAAGAGAAGCTCGACGCGCCGGTTTCCTCGGTGATGACTCCGCAGGAGCGCCTTGTCACGGTGCGCGAGAACGCGCCCAAGTCCGAGGTCCTCGGCCTCCTGCACCGCCACCGCATCGAGAAGGTGCTAGTCATCAACGGCGAGCACGAGCTCGTAGGCATGATCACAGTGAAGGACTTTCAAAAGGCCACGGAGTTTCCGCGCGCCTGCAAGGATGAGCGCGGGCGATTACGCGTTGGCGCGGCCGTCGGCACCACGGCCGATACGCTCGATCGCGTCGCTGCGCTGCGCCAGGCGGGGGTCGATGTCGTGGTGATCGACACGGCTCACGGGCATTCGCGCGGCGTGCTTGAGATGGTTGCGCGCGTCAAGAGCCGCTGGCCCGAGCAGCAGGTGATTGCCGGCAACATCGCGACCGCCGACGCGGCGCGCGCCTTGGTTGATGCCGGTGCGGACGCCGTCAAGGTCGGCATCGGGCCGGGCTCCATCTGCACGACGCGGGTCGTCGCCGGAGTGGGTGTGCCGCAGATCTCCGCGGTTGCGAACATCGCAGCGGCGCTGCGCGATGCGGACGTGCCGGTCATATCCGACGGCGGGATCCGCTACTCCGGAGATGTCGCGAAGGCGATTGCCGCGGGCGCGCACGCCGTAATGATCGGCTCGCTCTTCGCGGGAACCGAAGAATCCCCGGGCGAAGTGGAGCTCTATCAGGGCGCATCCTATAAATCCTATCGCGGCATGGGCTCACTCGGCGCGATGGCGGAGCGCTTCGGCTCCGCCGACAGGTACTTTCAGGACACCACAACCGAGCTTGAAAAGCTCGTGCCCGAGGGCGTCGAGGGCCGCGTGCCCTACAAGGGCAGCGTCGTGACCATCCTGCAGCAGCTCGCCGGAGGACTGCGCGCGGCGATGGGCTATACCGGCAGCCGCGATATATCGGAACTGCGTACGCGGCCCCATTTTGTGCGCATCACCAACGCTGGCGTGCGCGAGAGCCACGTGCACGACGTCAGCATTACCAAGGAAGCGCCGAACTACCGGGTGTCATGACGGGCGCTCCCGACATCCATGCTGATCGGATACTGATCCTCGACTTCGGTGCGCAGTACACGCAACTCATCGCGCGGCGTGTGCGCGAGTCGGGCGTTTACTGCGAGATTCGTCCCTGGGACGCCAGCGACGCCGAGGTGCGCGAATTCGCGCCGCGCGGCGTAATCCTCTCCGGCGGCCCCGAGTCCGTCATGGACGCCGAGCCGCCGCACGCGCCCGCTGCCGTGTATGCGCTGGGTGTGCCCGTGCTTGGCATCTGCTACGGCATGCAGACCATGGCCAAGCAGTTGGGCGGACGCGTCACGCCGTCCGCCGAACGTGAGTTTGGCTATGCCGAAGTGATCGTGTCGGGCGAGAGCCGACTGCTTGATCAACTGCAGGATCGAGTCGACGCCGGCGGCAACGCCGTGCTCGATGTATGGATGAGCCACGGTGACCATGTTGATGCGGTTCCCGAAGGGTTCAGCGTTACGGCATCCACCGAGTCCATTCCGATAGCATCAATGGTGGATGAGAAGCGCAGGTTTTACGGCGTGCAATTCCATCCGGAAGTGACGCATACGCGCCAGGGCGCGAGGCTCCTCGAGCGTTTCGTGCGCGAGATCTGCGGCTGCGATGCGCTCTGGAGTATCGGCAACATCATCGACGATGCACTGACGCGCGTGCGCGCTCAAGTGGGCGAGGGCACAGTCCTGCTGGGCCTTTCCGGTGGCGTCGACTCCGCCGTCGTCGCAGCGCTCCTGCACCGGGCCATCGGCGCACAGCTGGTGTGCGTGTTTGTCGACCATGGTCTGTTGCGTCTGGGCGAGGGCGATGCGGTCATGCGTACCTTCGCGGATCACCTGGGCGTGCACGTGGTGCGCGTGGACGCCGCGGCGCGCTTCTTGGGCGCCCTGGCGGGCGTCACCGATCCTGAAGAGAAACGCAAGATCATCGGGCGGCTCTTCATCGAAGTATTCGACGAGGAGGCCCATAAGATATCCGGCGTGAAGTTTCTGGCGCAGGGCACGATTTACCCGGATGTCATCGAATCCGCCGGCGGCAGCACCGGCAAGGCGCATGTCATCAAATCGCACCACAATGTGGGCGGCCTGCCCGAGCGCATGCGCTTGCGGCTCGTCGAGCCGCTGCGCGAACTCTTCAAAGACGAAGTGCGCGCGCTAGGTGTTGAGCTCGGGTTGCCGCGCGCGATGGTCCATCGTCATCCGTTCCCGGGACCGGGGCTTGCCGTGCGCGTTCTAGGCGAGGTGCGCAAGGAGTATCTCGACCTTCTGCGCAGTGCCGATGCGATCTTCATGGAGGAGTTGCGCCGCCACGATCTGTACGACCGTACGAGTCAGGCGTTTGCCGTGTTTCTGCCGGTGCGCTCCGTCGGCGTCATGGGAGACGGGCGCCGCTACGATTTCGTCATCGCCTTGCGCGCAGTCGAGACCGTAGACTTCATGACGGCGCACTGGGCGCGCTTGCCCTATGAGTTTCTCGAGCTTGTTTCGCGGCGAATCGTCAACGAGACCGCAGGCATTTCGCGGGTCGTGTATGACATTTCGGGAAAGCCGCCGGCAACCATCGAGTGGGAGTGAGCAGACCAGGGCGCTTGCCTAGCTTGTCACCTATTTCAAAGGTTGAGAATAGTGAAAATGGGGGCAAAACTGGCAAAAACCCGGTCGTCACTTAGTCTTCTTGATGATGCGCACATGAGCGACGGTCTTTGAGGGGATGTACTCGGCTACCTCGTAGCTATCTGAGAGCCCATCCCATCCCTCAAAGATTCTTTCTCCGCTGCCCAGCAAGATCGGTACCAGCACGCAATGCAACTCATCCACGAGGCCCGCATTCAGATACTGGCTGACCGTGGAAGCGCCCCCTCCGATGCGAACGTCCATGCCCTTCGCCGCTGCGAAGGCCTGCTTGAGAGCGGACTCGATGCCATCGTTGACGAAACTGAAGCTGGTACCTCCCTCCATTTCGAAGCTCGAGTGCTCGTGATGGCTGAGCACGAAGACAGGGTGGTGATAGGGCGGGTTCGGGCCCCACCAGCCTTTCCAGTCCTCGTTGGGCCAAGGGCCGCGCTGCGGGCCGAACATATTGCGGCCCATGATCGTGGCGCCGATATTGTCGAAAGAATGGATCAGGAATTCGTTGTCGAGTCCCTCCGCACCACCCTCTTGACCAGTCATCTGGGCGAAGAACTTGGTGACAAAGGCCCACTCCATCAGGCGCAAGCCGTCCTTGCCAAAGGGCGCATCGAGCGCTTGGCCCTTGGCGGCGGAGAATCCGTCCAACGAGATGGCGATACAACGGGCGACGAGCTTGGGCATTGTGGATCCTTGAAGCAGCGGTTCAGTTTTGGTCCTTTTGCAACACCCGGCCCAGCAGCTCCAGCTGCTCGCCAATGCCGTGGACCCGCATCTTGGGGCCCTCAGGGTTGCCGTCAAAGTACGCACCGTGCTCGGTCACGCGCATCAAGGTCCCTGTCCCGTCAGGCAACAACTCGACAGTGGAAAGCGAGACCGAGAAACGCTCGCCAGCGGCGGACAGGACGTAGCTATTGATGATGCGCTCGCCGGGTACAATGTCCAAAATGCGGCTTTCGTAGGTGATTAGAGGGCCGCCCGGCGGCGCGCCTTGCTCCATCTCCTGACCTCCCACGCGGAAGTCGAGGCTGTGGGAACGCTGGCTCCAGTCTTCGGTGGAACCGAACCAGCGCTTGCGGTATTCCGCCTCGGAGAAATACCGGTAGACCTTGGCTGGCGCGGACGGATAGCGGCGCTCCAGCGTGAAGGTGTCGTGGATCAGGGCATGCTTGGCTTTCATCGTCGCCTCCTCTTCTCTGCCGCCTCATCCTCTGCGAGCAGCTCGCCCAGGCGGGCCAGACGGCTCTCCAAATGGGCCTTGCGCCCCTCGATCCATTTCGTCACCTGGTCCATAGCCGCAATACGCAGACGGCAATGTCGCGTACGCCCCTGCTTGTAGGAGTGCACCAAGCCGCTGGCCTCGAGGATGCGCAGGTGCTGCGTCACGGCGGTCAAGGTCATGTCCATCGGCTCGGCCAGCTCGCTGAGCGTCGCTGGGCCCCTAGCCAAGCGGTCCACCATGGCGCGGCGGCCCGGGGCGGCCAGAGAATGGAAAAGATCATCGATCGAATACTGAAGCATATACTTCAGTATAATCGCGACTGCTTCGACGTCAAGATGTATCCAACGCTAATCCAGGTGCCCGCGTTGATCGCGTCCACGATTCATATTGCCGATCCGCCGATTCGCCGGACCAAACTCCGGCACGCGAGCGAATTCAGCCGAATAGGATATCGAAGCGCGCAGCGAGAGCTCGGAGGTTTTTGTCGAGGGTCCAAAGCACGGCGTCGGAAGTCACCAGCACTGACCCAAGCAGTAGTAGATCGATGGCACCGCAGCCCGAATCCTTCTGAAGTTGCTCGCGCTCAATCAATGCGAGCGTTTCATCTGTGCTGGCAACGGTAGCGGAGCGCAGCTGCCTCAAGTCGCTCAATGTACGTTCCCGCGGTGCCGGCGGCGTGCCGCATGCGATTTCAATCAAGACCATGGGATGGCAGAGTACTTGGTCGGCCGAAAGCATAGTCTGGAGCGCTGGATTAGGCTTGCGGAAATGTGCGATCCAAACCGAGGTATCTGCCAGGACGAGGCTCATTGGACGTGAAGCCTAGAGTGGCCTGCGGCGCGGGATTGATTTCATCCGTGGTGTCTTTCCGCCCAGTGCGGCCAAGCGCTTGCCTGCCTGGACTCGAACAAACACCTTCATGGCCTCCCGAAACAGGTCGGCCTTGTCGGTCCCTGCGTCGGCAACCGCAAGGGCACGCTGAAACAGCTCATCGTCGATGGTGACAGTGGTTCTCACGGTCTTCTCCGTATCATCAAGAAAGATGCACTATATCATCAAGTAACGCATCAGATTTACGCCAATATGCGATTGGAGCCCCTGGATTCGCATTTTCCATTGTGACCTATCTGGACTTATCGCCGTCTATCGCCCTCAAGCGGGAATTTTTGGCGGTAGATGTGACGGTAAGTTCGGCGCACCCTAAGTGGAAGTTTTGGCAATTCAGAGAGTTATACGTGCCGGAGACAATTGAGTGGGAGTGACGAGGGCCGTTCGGCATCTATCGCTAGCCGCTCCACGGGGCGTCCGGCGCGATCTCGCGCCACGCACCCAGCGCGAGTCCTTCTACTCGTACCTTACCGATGGCGGCGCGTATCAGGCGCAGCGTCGGTAATCCCACCTTTGCCGTCATGCGCCGGACTTGGCGGTTCTTCCCCTCTCGTATCGTGAGCTCAATCCACGCCGTTGGAATCTTCGCGCGATAGCGGATCGGCGGATCGCGCCGCCACAGTTCTTGCGGTTCATCGATGAGATTCGCCTTCGCGGGCTGCGTCTTGAACTCGCCGAGACTCACGCCCTTGCGCAACTCATCGAGTGCAGTTTGTGACGGAGAACCTTCCACCTGTGCCCAGTACACCTTTGCTAATTTATGCTTCGGCTCTGCGATGCGCGCCTGCAAGACGCCGTCGTCGGTGAGCAGCATCAGGCCTTCGCTGTCGGTATCGAGGCGGCCGGCGGGATAGATGCTTGCAACGTTGACGTAATCTGCAAGCGTTTTGCGGCCCGTCTCCCGGCTGAATTTACAGGCGACACCGAACGGCTTGTTGAAGGCGATGAGCACGCCCGCGCGTTCAGGCCAGCGCCCGCTCGATCATATTCGGCGCCACTGTCGTGCGTGGCACAGCGTCGGCCGCACGGAGTCGAACCCTTTTCCCGACGCCGCGAACAGACGCGCGTTGCTCGAACCATTCACGCACGTCGAGATCAAGTCCTACCCCGTGCATGTAGTTGTACAGCGCTTTCTTGAGGCCCGCGCCAAATACATCGTGGTCTATCCCGGTAGCGTCCGTGAAATTGATATCGTTGTTGGCGAATGTCGCCTGGAGCCGCGGAGACAACGTCACACCGTATTGTTCTGGGTGTTTCCCAACCGGCGAATGCACGGTGCAGGTGAAGCGATGGAAGAACCCCGAATGTATGCAACCGGCCGCGAACAATTGGCGCACGAATTCCAGGGCGTCGACGGTGTCTTGCGCGGTCTGAGTCGGGAAGCCGTACATGAGATAGGCGTGTACGAGGATTCCCGCGTCGGCGAAGGCTCGCGTAACTCGGGCCACCTGCTCGACCGACACGCCTTTCTTCATGAGCTTGAGCAGCCGATCCGATGCCACTTCCAATCCGCCGGTGATGGCGATGCAGCCGCTTTCGGCCAGTAGTTGGCAAAGGCCGGCATCGAAGGACTTCTCGAAGCGGATGTTGCCCCACCATGAGATATCCAGCTTCCGTTGCAGCAGTGCCTTCGCAAGCGACTTGAGTGCCTTGGGTGGCGCGGCTTCGTCGACGAAGTGAAATCCGGTTTGTCCGGTCTCGCGAATCAGTGACTCGATTCGATCGATCAGCACATCGGTAGTCGCCAGGTCGTAGCGCGAGATGTAGTCAATGTCCACGTCGCAGAAGCTGCATTTCTTCCAGTAGCAACCGTGTGCGACCGTGAGCTTGTTCCAGCGGCCGTCCGACCAGAGACGATGCATGGGGTTGAGCATGTCCAGTAATGACAGATACTCGTCCAGTGGCAGGCCCGCGTAGGTGGGCGTGCCGCTTTCAGAGAAAGCGATGTCTGGCTCCTTAAAGTCGACGTACCGAAGCTGCCGCGTATACGTGCGCACCAGTCGATCGACCGGTCGCTTGTGCTGGAGGTGCTCGATGAGTGCAAGCAGCGGACGTTCGCCAGCGTCGAGCGTTATAAAATCGAAGTAATCGAAAACACGCGGTTCGTTCATAGCGCGCAGCTCGGTGTTGCAATAGCCGCCGCCCAATACCGTGATGCTGGATCGGTGGGCTTGCTTGATGGATTGCGCGATGCGAAAGGCACCGTAAACATTGCCCGGAAAAGGCGCGGTGATGAGCACCAGGTTAGGTTCATACTTCGACAGCGCTTCGAGCGTCAACGCATGCAGGGATGCATCCACCAGGTTGTGCGGCGCACTGAGCGCCGTTTGCAGCTGATCGAATGTCGGTTGGCTCGCCGCCAGAGATTCCGCATAGCGTACGAATTCGAAGCGCGCATCGATGGCATCGCGGATGACGTCCGCGAGATCATTGAGATAGAGGGTGGCGACGTGCTTGGCGCGGTCCTGCAGTCCCAGCGCACCAAACGCCCAGTTTAGCGCGTCGCCTTGGCCTTGCTGGTTGTCGACGTAGCGCTCGAGCGATGCAAAGCGCGGGCCTTCGGGCAGGTAACGCCGCGAAGCGATACGATGAGCGAGGCTCGGATCACGGCCCTGCAGAAATCTTATAGCCGGCAAAATTGTAGCCTGGTAGGTCTCGAAGTGCTCAGCGAAAAAGCGCGTGGCCGCCGTGTGTTGTTTGCGGGGTAGCACGCTCACCTGCACGCGAATTGCCTGGACGCCCTCGACTGACAGCAACTTGAGCGCCAGGGCGATGGAGAGATCTGCCTGTTCCGCTTTGAAGCCGCGCGAGCGCAGGAACCCCGTGAGATACGCCGTAGACGGATACGGCGTGTTGAGCTGCGTCATTGGCGGAATGATCGACAAAATATGTATTTCAGTCACGTCGGAAAGTATATCGCGCTATGCCGCCCTGCAGAATCGGGCTTAAGATTGAGGAATGGAGTTTTTCCTCGATTTTGCCCTTACTCGCGACATTCTCGAACAGGAGCGCCAGCGAGCGAGTGACGAGATCCGACACTTGGGAGTGCTCCGCGCACTTGAAAACTCTCAACAGCGCCATGACGCTCGGATCGCCGCCGCCCCGGATGTCGGCACGCTCGCCTGCCGAGCGGGTTGCACATGGTGTTGCTACTTCACCGTAGATGTTCGTGCCGCTGAGGTGTTCAGAATTCTCGATTTCGTCGAACAATCGTTCACGCCTGAAGAGAAGGCCCGCGTCTATGCGGAGGTGCGCGCGAACAGCATGGCGCTCAGGAAGCTAGGCGAGGGCGAGCGAGTCACTCGCAACGTAAAGTGCCCGCTTCTGAACGAAGCACGCTGCAGCATTTACGCGGCCCGTCCCCAGTCGTGTCGCAACTATCACGCGACGAATGTGGCCGGGTGCCAGCGATCCTACGAAGAGCCCGACAACTTGGACATCGATCCGGAGTTCGCGCCCGGTGTTTACCAGGTGGGTGGAGCGCATGCCGAAGCGTTCAACAGCGCGATGAGTGATGTGGGCTACGACGTGAACGCGTACGAGCTCAATTGCGCCCTCGAGGCCGCCCTTTCAGACGTCGGTGCGCGTGAGCGCTTCGAATCCAGGTTAAAACCATTCAGCAGCTTGAGCGGCGAACAAGTACCCGCTGAATTCGATGATCTGGAACGCTGAAATTACGTTATCGCGGAGGTTGCGCGTATCGTCCTACCGGCCATGCTAAAGGCACCGGTCGTTGCACGTAGGCCGCCGTAAAGTGGGTAGGCAGTCGCAAACGGCGGTTTCCCATGTCCCCGGCAGTTCCGCTCTCTGGTCTGACGGAAAAATAGTAATCGCGCGCTATGAACTCGATATTCTTGTTCGATTCCAGGGGTCTCGGAATTCGCAAGGGGAGAAACGCACATGACTTCCAGACGAACTTTTCTAAAGACGACGGCTGCGATGACCGTCGGCATGGCCAGTGCATCAAAGGCCTCTACCCCGGCGGAAAGCCGCGCACTGGCTCCTCATTACGCGGGTCCTCACGAGATGCCAACGCATATGACTCTTCTATCCATGCGAAATGCCGATGGATCGGAAACTTTGGGGGTCAAGCTCGATAACGATGCGGTCGTCGACGTGCGCAAAGCTCGCCAATTGCTCGGCATCGCCGCCCCGCTGACTCTCGAGGAATTGCTCACGGAAGGTAACGCCAGTGGACTCAAAAAGCTTGTCGCTGCAGCGCAGACCTCCGAAAGGGCCAAGGGTGCCATGGTCAAGGAATCGTCCATTACCTTCGGCAGACTGTTCCGGAATCCAGGCAAGATCGTGTGTATCGGTCTCAACTACCGAGCGCATGTTCAGGAAACAAGCGAGAAGCTTCCGAGCGTGCCGATTCTGTTCAACAAGTACAACAACGCGCTCGCGGCCCACAACTGCATAATCGAGCTGCCATCGAGGGACGTTGCCTACAAGTTCGACTATGAGACCGAGCTGCTGATCGTCATCGGCAAGAAAGCTCGCAACGTGTTGGAAGCCGAGGCGCTGAGCTATGTTGCGGGGTATTGCACCGCGCACGACTTTTCCGCACGCGATCTGCAGTTAGAAACTCCGAGCGGTCAATGGATGATCGGCAAGACCCTGGACAATTTCGGCCCGATCGGGCCTTATTTTGTGTCGGCGGATGTGGTCGGCGACCCCAACAATCTGAAGATCGAGACTCATGTGAATGGCGAGGAGCGCCAATCCTCCAATACCAGCTTCATGATCTTCAACCCGCAAAAGCTGATTGCCTACATCACCAAGATGTGGACACTCGAACCCGGTGATATCATTTGGTCGGGGACACCACAAGGCGTCATTCTCGGCTACCCCAAAGAAAAACAAGTGTGGTTAAAGGCCGGCGATGAAATCGTGAGTACGATCGAAAAGCTCGGCTCCCTAAAGATCACGTTGGCATAGCGACGCAGGTAGCGGAAACACAATGTCCATCGAGCACGTTGATCCGAAGAAACGCACCGCGGTCATGGTTGCCCGGCACGATCAGGTTCCAACAGGAATGGCCGTGGTTGTGTCTTGCGCCTTTGCAATGCTGCTCACCGCGGCGCCTCCGGCAGTCGCAACAGTGGTCGACGTGGCGCCCAGCGGGTTCACGTTGCAGATAACCGCACATATCGCAGCACCGCCGGGCAGGGTTTACGCCATTCTGACCAAGCCCTCACTTTGGTGGGATTCGGCTCACACCTTCTCTGGTGATGCACACAATCTCGCTCTCAGTGTAAAAGCCGGTGGCTGCTGGTGCGAGAAATTGGCCGATGGCGGGTCGGTTTCGCATCTGACCGTCGTGTATGTCGATCCGGGCAAGGTGCTCAGGCTGCGAGGCGCTCTCGGCCCATTCCAGGGATATGGCGTCGAAGGGGCGATGACCTGGACGCTCAAGGCGTCTGGCAGCGGAACCGATCTGTTACTCACATACGCACTCGGCGGTTACTACAAGGACGGCTTTGACCTATGGTCGAAGGGAGCGGACGGCGTGCTCACTGCTCAGGTTGAAAGGTTGAACCGCTTCGTGGCATCAGGGTCTCCCGACAAGCGCTGACGCCAGAATCAAGCCACGGGTGCGGAGGAGACCATTATCGGTACTTAAAGAAGGGTCATACTCCAGGCTGGCGCACGGCTTCGCGTCCGCGAAGCGCCCAGGGACACCCCGCCGCGTTCAAAACTCCATTTATAACGGGAGCGCTTCGAATTTCTTGAGATTCGCCGGTATGACGGCCCAAGCTGGACTGTTTTTGGTAAATATCGCGACGGTCGGACGGAAAGACGATGGATCGTCGAGTGAGCCTGCGTAGATTGTAAATTCCTCGGATTCGCCTACCTTTCCACCGAACACTAGGCCGCCGCAAACCGGGCAGAAATTACGCACCGCGTCGGTGCCCGCTGCCGATTTGGATGTGAAGATTCGGCTTGGGCCGCTGAAGCGCACCGCCTCGCTAGGAAACCCTATGAAGGGAACGAAACCTGAGCCGGACGCCTTACGGCAGTCAGCGCAGTAGCAATGGCCCGCGTATAGCGGCTCACTTTCGGCTTCATATCTTAGCGCGCCACAGAGGCAACCACCGATATAGCGCTTCCCGCTTACACTCATTTTCATGCCACCCGAGTCCTAAGTGGCTTGCAAGATTGCGCGGTGCAACTGCCTGTGTCCACTGTTGTCTGCCGCTCGCGATCGCCCTCCCGGCGGCTGAATCGCGACTGCGTGACTAATAGCGGAGTCGATCAACTACGGCCGTTACCGTTGTCGCAGACCCCGCCGGGCGTACGCTCGTGCCGATCGCCGAGAGATCTATCCCAATACTTTTGCGTACAGTTGAGCAGCAGCCGCATAACAATCGCAGGAGACTGCTTCCAGGCCGCGTGAATCGAGGATGCGCATCTTGCCGCGGGTGTAGCGGATCAAGCGGCGCTTCTGCAGATTGCTCGCCGCCCGCGTAATGCCGGCGCGGCGCACGCCGAGCATGTAGGCCAGGAATTCCTGCGTGAGCGGAAAATCACTGGATTGCGCGCGATCGCGGGTCATCAGGAGCCAGCGCGCGAGGCGTGCTTCGACCAAATGATAGCGCGCGCATGGCGCCATTTGCGAAAGTTGAGTCATGAACACGTATAGGTAGAGATTCAACTTTTTCCTCAAGGCGGCGCTGCGCTTGAGTTCGCGCGCAAATTGTGCGGCATCAAGTCGCAAAGCCGGGCCCGCGCCCTGCACCAGCACGCGCAGCGAGGCTGTTTCTATGCCGAGCAGCAATGAACTCCCTAGCATGCCCTCTGCACCTACCAGGCCGACTTCCAGGTTGGAGCTTTTATCGACTACTGATATGAGGGAGAGGAAGCTTGCCGTAGGGAAGTAGACGTGGCGAATGCGATCGCCCACGTCGTAGAGCACTTCTTCAAATTTAAGCGCGACGGGTTCGCAGCACGCCATCAGTCGCCTGCGTTCTACGTCGGGCAGACTGGCGAGCAACAGATTTCCGGGCACAAGGGTTGCCGCTGCGAGACGACGTGTCATGAATGAAGCGCAAAGACGTAGAACATCCAAGCTACATTGGACTCGTTCCAGCGCGAAAGGTCGGTGCGTTGCCGTACATCCTAGCGATGTACGAATGGTTCAGTTCCTCAGTGCGGCCGGCGGGGAGGCATCAGCCGGTCGGTTTCCTTCTTCACCACGGCGTAGCACTCGCACGACAGATGCTCCAGCCGCACTCGGTCAAGCACCCTGATCGTTCCGCGACTGTAGGTAATCACCCCGAGCTTCTGTAGCTTTCCCGCAGCATCTGTGACGCCTTCGCGCCGCACGCCAAGCATGTCGGCAATGAGCTCCTGAGTCATTGTGAGCCTGTTGTCCGGAAGCCGGTCTAGAGACAGAAGCAACCACCGGGCCAACTGCTGGTCGACCGTATGGTGCCGATTGCAAACGGCGGTTTGAGCCATTTGCGTGATCAAGGCTTGGGTGTAGCGCAGCAGGATGTGCATGGTTTCGCCCTGGCGTTCGAATTCCTGCTTTAGCCGCCGGCCGCTCAGCCGGTACGCAGATCCCGCGCTTTGTACGATCGCGCGGCTCGTCGTTGTTTCGCCACCCATGAACAGCGAAACCCCAATCACACCGTCATTTCCCACTACGCAGATTTCCGCCGACGAGCCGTTCTCAAGTACGTAGAGGAGCGAGACAATAGCGTCGGTCGGAAAATAGATGTGCCGCAGGGTGTCACCGGCTTCGTACAGAACTGCTCCGAGAGGGAGCGTGACAAGCTTGAGGTGCGGAAAAACCCGCTCGCGTTCTGCCGACGGTAACGCATCCAGAATATGATTCTGCTGCGGGAAGACTATTCCCGGCATCGACTAGGCCTCCATGGCGTTTCATCCTGCTATTTAGTCTACGCTTTTCACCGCAAAGTATGCATGCACGGTCGCGCGCATGGCGGAGAGCACACAGTGCAGGGTGCGATAAAACTATAAAACTATATGACTATATGAATAAATGCAGAAAATCGCGCTGCATCGCACCAAATGAAGTAGTGCAAAAAAACCCGTTCGCACCGTGATGCGAACGGGTTAAAGCCGAATCCGCAGATGAGCCCTCACTTCCAATAGGTTTAGGAGCGTGGCAGGGCGCGGGGAGTGTGCGGATCCGGAGTCCTATCCAGAACCTCGAACGCTTACTGGGCAATACACCTCCTTTTCCCATCACCATGACTCAT
>Ga0302325_10017704_pt1 | contig 15045 bp, 12 predicted proteins | sample Palsa_T0_2_FD_201948 | JGI IMG/M metagenome (GOLD analysis project Ga0302325, IMG submission 201948) | Peat permafrost microbial communities from Stordalen Mire near Abisko, Sweden - Palsa_T0_2 | ecosystem: Environmental > Terrestrial > Soil > Palsa > Peat permafrost | place: Sweden: Abisko... | reverse complement strand
GCGAGGCCTTTGTCCGGTGACAGGAACGGAAGGCTGCCGACGTGCGTCGTCAGTATCTTTGAGTCGCTACGCTGCACTGATCGCTATTCCGCCGCACGCAATCCTTCGCCGATACGGCCATCCCGCACCAGCTTGCCCGGCAGCGCGCCGGTATGCGTGCCTCGTTCGAAGATTTGCGTTCCGGCGACGAAGGTTGCTTCGTAGCCATCGACCTTTTGCACGAAGCGACGGCCGTTCGCCGGCATGTCGTGAACCAGCTCCGGCTTCTGCACCTGGAGCTTGTCGTAGTCGATGATGTTGATGTCGGCGCGCAGTCCCGGCGTCAGCCGGCCGCGATCCGACAAGCCAAAGAAATCCGCAGTCTCGCTGGTCTGACGCTTGATCAGCATCTCGACCGGCAGTTTCGGCCCGCGGCTGCGGTCACGGCTCCAGTGAGTGAGCATGAACGTCGGCACGCCGGAATCGACGATCGACGTGCAATGCGCGCCGCCGTCGGAGAGGCCGAGCAGACAGGCTGGGTCGTTGAGCATCTGATAGATCGGCTCATGGTCGCCGGTGACGTAGTTCACCACCGGGAAGTAGAGATACTGGCCGTCTTCCAGCATGTAGTCGTAGGCAACTTCCTCGGGCGTGCGGCCTTCGCGCTGAGCGATCGCAGCGACGCTTTTCTCCGGTCCCGGCTCGTAGTCCGGCGGATTGCCCATGGTGAAAAATTTGTCGAACTTCTTTGCGACAACCTGACGGAATTGCGCAAGCTTTTCGATTTCCGTGTCAGAAGGCACGTCCGCCAGGATTTCGCGCCGGACTTCTGGATCGCGCAGGCGGCGGCGTTGTTCTTCGATCGGCAGGCTCTCGAGCTTCTTGTAGCTCGGACGAACCGTAAATGGATTGAGCGCCGTGCCGATGCCCATCATCACGCCAATCGGCCGGCCTGCCATCTGCGCCGTGACGGGCAAACCGTGCGCGCGCATTTCATGCGTGGCCTTGATCAGACGCTTCCAGCGCTCCGGATCGGCGTAGCGGTCGGTGAGCAGGTACCAGACCGGGCGGCCAGTGCTTTGCGCTTGTTTGCGAATCCAGCGCAGTTCGAATTCCTCATCGTCGAAATCAGAATTCATGCCGAACGCGCCGGTACCGGTAATGCCCAGCGCCTGTCCGATGCCAAGCAGTTCGTGATCGTCGGCGTCGCGTGACGGCACCATGTCACCGTCCGGGGTCTTGTGTGAATCGGTGCGCGAGGTGGTGAAACCGAATGCGCCGGAGCGCAAAGCCTCGACGGTAAGGTCGCGCATTTTTGCGATGTCGTCCGGAGTAGCAGGCTCGCGCCGCACGGCGCGATCGCCCATCACGTAGACCCGCGTCGGCAAATGCGCCGCTTGCGCACAAATGTCGATGGCGCGCGGCCGGCGTTCGAGTTCGTCCATGAATTGGGGGAAGGTTTCCCATTCCCAGCTCAGTCCGGCGGCAAGGACCGGATTGGGAATCTCCTCGACGCCTTCCATCAGATCCATCAGCGCGCCGCGGTGTTCTTTTTTCACCGGTGCGAAACCGACGCCGCAATTGCCGAACATCACCGTAGTGACGCCGTGCCAGCATGACGGCGCGAGCAGGGGATCCCACATCGCCTGGCCGTCATAATGAGTGTGCACATCGACCCAGCCCGGCGTGACCATCAGCCCATCAGCGTCGATCTCGCGCTTGCCGGGGCCTTGCTTGCCGCCGACCGCGGCTATGCGGCCACCCGAGATTGCAACGTCACCGGAAAACCCGGCGTTGCCGGTGCCGTCAATTATCTTGCCGCCGCGAATGACGAAGTCGTGCATGGAAGCCGCTCCTGGCTGTGCGGGCTGAACCAATTGCAGTCAGCGGATGATGCATCCGCATCATCAGCGTTGCAACGCCAGCGTCGCGACAATCCGGCGGCTGACTTTAGGGTGCTATTTCGCCGACAGGCCGTTGAGCACGAGGTCCAGATGGGCCTCGAAATAGGCCTTCAGATCGAGTGGCTTGCGCTCGTCGAACATCATGAACCAGAGGTCGACCAGGGCGATCGGCGCGATCACGATTTGCGGCACGCTAAGGATCGATGAGTTGCGAAACTCGCCGCGATCCACGCCACGCTGGATCGCCTGCCGCAGCATGTCGAGGCAAGGCTTGAGGATTTCCTCGTGATAGCGGTCGGCGAGCTCGGGAAACCGCGGCGCTTCCGCGATCAGCATGCGCACCACTTCGCGGCGGCGGCCATCCTCGAGAATGTGCTGATACATATAATTGAATTGGGCACGCAGCAGGTCGGCCGTCGAACCCTCGTGGGTCTCGAGCATGCCATGCACAATGTCGAATTTTGTTTTGGTGATCTCGCGCACCATCGAGATAAAAAGGTGCTCTTTATTTTCGAAGTAGACGTAGATGGTGCCCTTGGTGACGCCGGCGCGCTCGGCAATCTGATCGAGCGTTGTGGACGCGTAGCCATTGCGGGAAAATTCGGTGAAAGCGGCCTCAAGAATTTCCTGCGGACGCTCCGCCTTACGGCGGCGCCGCACTTCCGGGCGCGTTTCCAACACTTCCGTCATTGAACCAGCTAGCCATCAACAGATCAAAAAAGTCAAGTTATTGACTAACCGGATAGTAAATAACTAGGTTCCGACCTTCAGGGGTGATGCTGTGGTCGGGTCCAGTTTGTTCAGGTGGCGAGGCGTGTTGGCTGACAGGGGTTTTGGCTCTTTGCGGCCAAAGCCTGTTTTGGTGGTGCTTTCACTGTTGACGCTTGCGGCCTGCGCGGTCGGACCGGATTTCGTTGCACCGCAAGCGCCGCAAGGCGCCGGCTACACGCCCGAAGGCCAGCCGGCGGCAACCGCCTCGGCCGATGTCGCCGGTGGTGCGGCACAAAAATTCGAAATGGGTCGCGACATCCCGGGCGAGTGGTGGAAGGTGTTTCACTCGAAGGAGATCGACAGTTTGATGGCCGAAGCCTTGCGGGCCAATCCGAGTCTTCAGGCGGCGCAGGCGGCGTTGTGGCAGGCGAAGGAAAACCTGTACGCGCAGAGGGGCAAGCTATTCCCATCGATCAGCGCCAATCCTTCGGCAACCCGTGAGCAATTCTCACCGGCGGAATTCGGGACTGCGGGTTCTCCGTCTATTTTCAATCTGTTCCAGGCAACGGTAAACGTCTCCTATGCGCCGGACGTCTTCGGCGGCCAGCGCCGCCAGATCGAGTCGACGCAAGCTCAGGCCGAGTATCAGCGATTCGAACTCGAAGCGACGTATCTCACGCTGACGGCAAACGTGGCGACCGCAGCGATTGCGGAAGCGTCGCTGCGCGGCCAGATCGATGCGACGATCGATATCATCAAGGCCGAGACCGATCAGCTCGATGTCGTGCGCAATCAGTTCACTGTCGGAGCCGCCGCCAAGACCGACGTGCTGACGCAACAATCGGAAGTCGCCACGGCGCAAGCGACCTTGCCGCCGTTGCAAAAACAACTCGAGCAGCAGCATCACGTGCTGATGGCGCTGATCGGGCGCTTCCCGAACCAGGCGACGCGCGATCATCTCACTTTGGCGTCGCTGCAACTGCCCATGCAGCTGCCGGTGAGCCTGCCGTCACAGCTCGTCGAACAGCGGCCGGATGTCCGCGCCTCCGAAGCACAGCTGCATCAGGCCAGCGCCGCAATCGGCGTCGCCGAGGCTAATCGGCTACCGCAGTTCACCCTGACCGGCCAATACGGCAGTGCCGCTCTGAACACAGCGTCTCTGTTTACGCCAAGCACGCTGATCTGGAGCGCGGCAGCCAGCGGCACTCAATCAATCTTCGACGGATTCCAGCTCCTGCATCTGCAACGCGCTGCGGAGGCTGGACACGATTTGGCGTTTGCGCAGTACAAGAGCACCGTACTGGCGGCGTTCCAGAACGTCGCCGACGCGCTGCGTGCGCTGCAGCTCGACGCCGCTACGCTCAAAGCCCAACGCGCGGCATTAGCTGCTGCATCCGACACGCTCGATCTGTCGCGTGGCCAGTACAAGCTCGGCGCCATTACCTATGTAATTCTGCTCAACGCGCAGCGCAGCTACGCACAGGCCCGGCTTGCCACGGTGCAGGCGCAAGCGGCGCGTTACGCCGACACCGCCGCGTTGTTCCAGGCGCTCGGCGGCGGCTGGTGGAACCGTATCGACGTGGCGCCAAATCCATACAGCAAGGACGATTCCGACGATCACGTCGCCGCGCCCGAAACCGTGCCCGGCACGCGGGCAGCACAGGAAGTTTCACAATGAAGAAGCGTATGGTGATCATGCTGATCGCTGTCGCCGTCGTGTTCGGCGGAATCTTCGGATTCCAGGCGTTCAAGGCGATGATGATCAAGAAGTTCATGAGTTCGATGGCGCAGCCGCCGCAGACGGTTACCGCCTTGAAGGCTGCCAACAGCCCATGGCAACCGAACCTCGAAGCCGTCGGCAGCCTGCGCGCGGTGAAGGGTGCGGACCTGTCGCTGGAAGTGTCGGGCGTGGTCGATACGATTTCGTTCAATTCCGGCGATGACGTCAACGAGGGCACGGCGCTGTTGAAACTGCGGTCGGATGACGATCAGGCCAAGCTTGAATCGCTGCAGGCGACCGCCGACCTCAACCAGATCACCTACGATCGCGACCAGAAGCAGTTCAAGCTTCAAGCGGTCAGCCAGGCGACCATCGATACCGATGCCGCCAATCTAAAGAACGCGCAGGCGCAGGCGGCGCAGCAGCAGGCGATCCTGGACAAGAAAACCCTGAAAGCGCCGTTTACCGGACATCTCGGCATCCGCGCGGTGGACCTCGGCCAGTATCTCGGCGCCGGCACCGTGATCGTAACGTTGCAAGCGCTCGATCCGATCTTCGTCGATTTCTTCGTGCCGCAGCAGTCGATTGATCAGCTCAAGCTCGGCCAGCCGGTTGCCGTGAAGATCGACGCTTTCAAGGATCAGACTTTCCCCGGCGAAGTCTCGGCGATCAATCCCAAAGTGGACGCCTCGACGCGTAACGTGCAGGTACGTGCGACGATGAAAAACGCCGATCACAGGCTTATTCCCGGCATGTACGCGACGATCGATATTTCGACCGGAGCTCCGCTGAACTACGTGACCCTGCCGCAAACGGCGATCACGTACAGCCCGTACGGTAACACCGTCTATATCGTTGATGAAAAGGGCAAGGATGCGAGCGGCAAGCCGCAACTCGTCGCGCGGCAAAACTTTGTGACGATGGGTTCGACGCGCGGCGACCAGGTCGCGGTTCTTAAAGGCGTCAACGAAGGCGAGATGGTCGTCACCTCCGGCCAGATCAAGCTGCACAACGGTTCGACGGTACTGATCGACAATTCGATCCAGCCGACGGCGGATGCGTCGCCGACCGTCCCGCTCGATCGCTAGGCGCCGTCATGCAATTCACCGACATCTTCATTCGCCGGCCGGTGCTCGCATCGGTCATCAGTCTCTTGATCTTTGTGCTCGGACTGCGCGCTTACGGTGCGCTGCCGATCCTGCAATTTCCGCGCACCGAAAACGCGGTCGTCACCGTGACGACGATCTATTACGGCGCCGACCCGGACGTGGTGGCGGGGTTCATCACGACGCCATTGGAAAACGCGATCGCGCAGGCCAATGGCATCGATTACATGAGCTCGACCAGCCTCAGCGGCACGAGTACGATTACCGTCACGCTCCGGCTCAATTACGACGCCGACAAGGCGCTGACCGAAATCAACACCAAGATCGCTTCAGTGCTCAATCAGTTGCCGCAGGGCACGTTGCAGCCGGCGCTCGTCGTAAAAATCGGCCAAAGCATCGACGCGATGTATATCGGATTCAACAGCGACACGCTGGCGCCGAACCAGATTACCGATTACCTGACCCGCGTCGTGCAGCCGAAGCTGCAAGCGGTGCCCGGGGTACAGACGGCCGAGTTGCTCGGCCAAAAGGTGTTTGCGCTCCGGGCCTGGCTCGACCCGCAGAAGCTCGCCGCTTTCGGTTTGACCGCAACGGATGTCAGTGCCGCGCTTGCCGCCAACGACTACATTTCAGGTATCGGCACGACCAAAGGGCAGATGGTGCAGGTCAATCTGACCGCATCGACCAGCCTTCATTCGGCTGAGGAATTCCGCAACCTGGTGATCAAGCAAAGCGGCGGCGCTATTGTGCGGCTCAAGGACGTCGCCAATGTCACTCTCGGCGCGGAAGATTACGAGTCCGAAGTCGGCTTTGACGGCAAGCAGGCGGTTTACATCGGCATCCAGGTCGCGCCGGCGGCGAACCTGCTGGACGTGATACAGGGTGTCCACAAAATCTTCCCCGACATCCAGGCGTTGCTGCCCCACGGTCTGAACGGCGAGATCATCTACGACTCTACCGACTTCGTGCACAGCGCGATCAATGAAGTGATCCGCAGTCTCGCCGAAGCCCTGGTCATCGTGACGGTCGTGGTGTTCCTGTTCCTGGGCTCGATCCGGTCCTCGTTAATTCCGACCGTTGCCATTCCACTGTCGCTGGTTGGCACGCTGATCGTGCTTCTGGCGCTCGGCTATTCAATCAATCTGCTCACCTTGCTGGCGCTGGTGCTCGGCATCGGCCTTGTGGTCGACGATGCCATCATCGTGGTCGAAAATGTCAACCGCCATCTTGAAGAAGGCATGAAGCCAATCCCTGCGGCGATTGCCGCGGCGCGCGAACTCGGCGGTCCGATCATTGCGATGACCGTGGTGCTGGCGGCAGTCTATGTGCCAATCGGCTTCCAGAGCGGTCTTACCGGCGCACTGTTCTCCGAGTTTGCTTTTGCTCTCGTCGGCGCCGTTACGGTGTCAGGCGTCGTAGCGTTAACGCTGTCGCCCATGCTGTGCTCGCGGCTGCTCAAGGCGCCCGATCCTGAGCGTGGCGGCTGGGAAGCGCGGCTCACCGCCTTCATCGACCGGCAATTCCACCGGCTGCATAACCATTACGAGCGCTGGCTGCACGGCAGCTTGAATACCTTGCCGGTCACACTGACATTCGCGGCGATCGTGCTCGCCAGCATCTATTTTCTGTTCACGAGCGCGAAAACCGAGCTGGCTCCGACCGAGGACCAGGGCATCATCATCACCCAGTCGGTCGCCGCGCCGAACTCGACGCTGCAACAGCGGCAGATGTATTCGCGGCAAGTCTATCAAATCTTTGCCCACCATCCGGAAACCGACCACGTATTCCAGCTCGACGTGCCTGGCCAGTCGATCGCCGGCATGGTGTTGAAGCCGTGGGACAAGCGCACGCAGACGACGAACGAAGTTCAGCCTGTGCTGCAACAGGAGCTTGGTAAGGTCGCCGGCGTCCGTATCGCCGCGTTCCAACCGCCGTCACTGCCTGGCAGCTTCGGCCTGCCGGTTCAATTCGTCATTGTTTCGACCGATCCGTTTGAGCGGCTGAACCAAGTTGCCCAGCAGTTTCTGCAGCAGGCCCAGCAAAGCGGCATGTTCATCTTCCTGGATTGCGACCTGAAATTCGATAATCCGCAATCCGACGTGACTATCGACCGCGACAAGACGGCCCAACTAGGCCTGAGGATGAGCGACGTCGGCAGCTCGCTCTCGTCCCTGCTCGGCGGCGGCTACGTCAATTACTTCAGCATGAGCGGCCGATCCTACAAAGTGATCCCGCAGGTGCAGCAGCGTTTCCGGCTCAATCCGCAGCAGTTGCTCGACTATTACATCAAGGCGTCAGACGGCACGCTGGTGCCGCTGTCTACGGTCGCAACGGTTTCGACCAAAACGGTTCCGGAATCGCTCAATCACTTCCAGCAGCTCAACAGCGCCACTATCCAGGGCGTCGCCATGCCAGGCGTGGCGCAAGGCGATGCAATCGGCTTTTTGCAAAATCTCGCGGCACGCACGCTGCCGGAAGGCTATTCGATCGACTACGGCGGCTTGAGCCGGCAATATATTCAGGAGTCGAGCGGCTTTATCACCACGTTCGGCTTCGCACTGATCATCATCTTCCTCGCGCTTGCCGCGCTGTTCGAAAGCTTCCGCGATCCGGTCATCATTCTGGTGTCGGTGCCGATGTCGATCGCCGGCGCGCTGATCTTTGTCAGCCTCGGCTTCGGCGGCATGTCGCTGAACATCTACACCGAGGTCGGACTGGTGACGTTGATGGGCCTGATCAGCAAGCACGGCATCCTGATCGTGCAGTTCGCCAACGATCTGCAGGCGGCGGGCCGCACCAAACGGGAGGCGATTGAGGAGGCAGCCGGAATCCGGTTGCGCCCGATCCTGATGACGACCGCTGCCATGGTGCTCGGCGTCGTTCCGCTCATCACCGCAAGCGGCGCCGGCGCTGTATCCAGGTTCCAGATGGGCGTCGTCATCGCTTCCGGCCTTTCGATCGGAACGCTGTTCACGCTGTTCGTCGTGCCGGCGGTTTATATTATTTTCGCGGCTGACCATCATGCGACCGCGTCCGTTGATGGCGATGTGACGGCCGCCGCGCCGCATGGCGCTACGTAGTTTTGTTATTGGCTTTATCCATCGGACGACACACGATGGCAGGTGCGCGAGACGCGGCTTTTCCGCAGTGCTATGGATCGGTCATCCGAACCGAATCCGAGGCATGAGCGACGATGGAAGACTGGAGCGCACGGCAATACCTTAAGTTCGAGGACGACCGGACCCGTCCACCGCGCGATCTTCTGGCCCAGGTGCCTTTGCAAAAGCCGAAGCGCGTCGTTGATCTCGGCTGCGGGCCGGGCAATTCGACCGAGCTTCTGGTTGCCCGATACCCGGATTCAGAGGTCGTCGGGATGGATTCGTCGCCCGACATGCTGAAGAAAGCGCGCGAGCGGCTGCCCAAGCACACGTTCTTCCAGGACGACATCACGACCTGGACGCCTGAACCCGGCACCGACCTGCTGTTCTCCAACGCCGTCATGCAATGGCTGCCCGATCATACCGGGGTGATGCGGCGGCTGGTCGAGTTGCTGCCCAAGGGCGGCGTGCTGGCGGTGCAGATGCCTGATAATACCCGCGAGCCGGCGTTGCGTTTTCAGCGCGAGGTCGGCGAGGAAGGGCCGTGGGCGGACGACCCGGAGATCAAGGCCGCTGCGCGCGACGACCTGCCGACGCCGGAAGCCTATTACGACCTGCTGAAATCGACGTGCAGCCACATCGACATCTGGCACACCGTCTACAATCACGTGATGGCGAGCCCGGAAGCAATCACGGAGTGGTTCAAGGGTTCGTCGCTGCAACCGTTCCTGTCACCGCTCGAGCCCAAGGCGCGGGAGCAATTCCTGGCCGCCTACACCAAGAAAATCATTGGTGCCTACAAGCCGCGCTTTGACGGCAAAGTGCTGCTGCGTTTCCCGCGCCTGTTCATCGTGGCGGTGCGATGAGATTTCTCGCGGCGCTGATCGCAGGCGTCCTCACGACAGCGGCTTGCGGCCACACCGCGCGCGCGGAGGATGCGGCCTTCCAGGCGTGGGTGCAATCGCTCTGGCCGCAGGCCGAGCCGCTCGGCATTTCGCGCGCGACCTTCGATAGTGCAACACGCGGTCTTGAGCCGGATCTGTCGCTGCCCGACCTGGTGTTGCCGGGCCGGCAGGAACGGCCATCCGCGGGCCAGCCGGAATTCGTACAGACGCCGGCAGACTATTTGAAAGAACCGGCGATCGAGCAACTCGCCGCACAAGGCCGCAAGTTGCTCGCGCAATACAAGGAGCCGCTCGCCGGCATCGAGCGGGAGTTCGGCGTGCCTCCGACCATTGTGCTCGCAATCTTCGGCCGCGAAACCGATTTCGGCCGCGCGGTGGATAAGCGCAGCGCCATTCGCGTGCTGGCGACGCAAGCCTATCTCGGCAAGCGCAAGGACAAGTTTCTCAACGAATTCCTGCTGGCGCTGAAAATCGTCAATGACGGCAAGATTCCGGCCGCCGAGATGAAGAGTTCCTGGGCCGGCGCGATGGGGCTCACCCAATTTCTGCCGTCCGACTACTTCAAATATGCCGTCGATTTTGACGGCGACGGTCGCGCCGATATCTGGAATTCGGTGCCTGATGCGTTGGCCTCAACGGCAAAGCAACTCGTCGGCGAGGGCTGGCAGCGCGGCATCCCGTGGGCTTATGAAGTTCATCCTCCGGCAGACGTCGATTGCACGATCGGCATCCCCGACAATAAGCTTGAGGTTGGCGAGTGGCTTAAGCGCGGCTTCGTGCCGGCCTATGGCCGGAAAATCTCAGCCGAGGAGTGGTCGGAACCGGCATCGCTGGTGCAGCCTGCCGGACTGTACGGACCCTCGTTCCTCGCGACAGACAACTATTTCGCGCTCAAGCAATACAATTTCTCCGATCTCTATGTGCTGTTTGTCGGTCACCTGAGCGACCGCATGCTCGACCCGCGCCCGTTCGAGACACCATGGAGCAAGGTCGCGCAACTACCGTCCGGCGATCTCGACCGCATGCAGGAAATCCTGACCGAACGTGGCTACTATCATGACAAGATCGACGGCAAGGCCGGGATGCTGACGCGCGCCGCGCTCGGCGCCTACCAAAAGCGCAATAGCCTGAAGGTCGATTGCTGGCCGACCGCCGCGGTGCTTGCTCACATGGAGGCGGCGGGCAAGAATTAGGGTTGAGAAGATGCAGATCAAAGCGGCCGTCGTCAGCGAGAAGTCAGGTCCGTTCGCCATCGAGGCAGTTGAACTCTGCGAGCCTCGCCAGGATGAGGTGGTGGTGCGCGTCGTTGCGAGCGGTATGTGTCAAACCGATCTGCACGGCCGCGACGGCTATTTTGTCAGTCCCTATCCGGCGGTGTACGGGCACGAAGGTGCCGGCGTCGTTCACGCGGTCGGCAGCGCCGTGCGCGGCCTCGTCGCCGGCGACCATGTGGTGATGTCCTATCCGTGGTGCGGCACCTGCGCTAATTGTCACCAGCATCGGCTGAATTATTGCTTGAACAGCCGGGCTCTGAAATCAAACGGTACCCGCGCCGACGGCTCGACGCTGCTGTCGAAGAACGGTACGCCGGTTTACAGCGCCTATTTCCAGCAATCCTCGTTCGGCACGTTCGCCATCACGCAGGAGCGTTACACCGTCAAGGTGCGCAAGGATGCGCCGCTGGAACTGCTCGGGCCGCTCGCCTGCAGCGGCCAGACCGGCGCTGGCGGCGTGCTCAATGCCTTAAAGCCTAATGCCGGCGAAAGCATCGTTGTATTCGGCGTCGGGGCGGTCGGCTTGTCGGCGCTGATGGCGGCCAAAATCGCAGGCTGCAATCCGATCATCGCCGTGGACATCCACGATCACAGGCTTGCGCTTGCGCGCGAACTTGGCGCCACGCACATTATCAATCACAAGGCCTGCGGCGACGTGGTCGGCGAAATCCGAAAGATCACCGGCGGTGGCGCGCGCTATACCGTGGAAGCATCGGCAGAACCGAAGGTTTTGCGCGAAGCTATCGATTGCCTGATGATGGCAGGCACTTGTGCGCTCCTTGGCAGCGCACGGCGTGGCACCGACGCTTCGTTCGAAATGCCGTTCCTGCAACAGGGCCGCGTGGTCCGGGGTGTCGTTCAGGGCGACAGCATGCCTCAGGAATTCATCCCGAAGCTCGTCGACCTGATCATGGAAAAGGAGTTTCCGATCGAGAAGATAATCACGTTCTACGATCTCGCGGACATCAACCGGGCGGCGGAGGAATCGTCGAGCGGAAAAATCATCAAGCCGGTATTGCGAATGCCGACAAGCTAAGCGGCGCTCAATCGTCGCCAGGCATGGCGTCCGGCCGCTTGTCGCTATCCTCGGCGGAATATCCCAGGATATTTCGGATCCTCTTGCCGAGCGCGCCGGTGATGCCAGGATCGCCGTGCTTCGCCGCATATTGCGCACGCGCGCGTTCGAACGCGACCTGGCCGGATATCGCCGACGGTTCACAGATGTGACGGCTGTTATAGTGCCGCATCAGATCGACGTGAATATGATTGTAATGATAGACATTGGCGCCCGGCGCCAGCACGGTGGTGAACTGCTCGCACGCGGCTGACTGCACGTCGTGCAGGAATGCCTGCTCCTCCGGCGCACCGTGCCAGCCATATTGCACTGAGACCTTGTGGCCGTCGGCGAGCGTGAACTCGGCGACATCGAGCGCATTGCCGAACGCATGCTCGGAGATGTGCGCGTTCGGGTCGCCGTTCATACCTCGGCAGGAATAAGCGGAGATTTGTTTGATCTCGACGACGGGCTGGCGAAACCAGCGCTGGGCCGCGGGCTGTACTGCGTTATTGAGCCACTGATCGAGCGCCGAGACGATCGGGCAGGCCAGCGTTGCCGCTGGCTTGAGCTCCACGGGTCCAGCCGAGGTGAGCACGGGGTCGCGCGAGGGGCCGAGCGGCGGAATCGGGTCGGCGGGTGGCCGCGCAGAATAATTCGGTGGATAAGAAGGAGCGCCAGGGCTGTCGACGTCCTCCTCAACCGGTTCCGGAATGCCCGGGCCCCGTATTGAAAGCGGCGCTCCGGGTTGCGGCGCGCCGTATTGGGGCTGTCCGTATTGCGCCTGAGCTGCCGGCGATTGTCCGTAGGTCTGTTGCGGCGGCGAATAAGTTTGTGGCGGCGGGTACGCTTGCGGAGAATTGTAGTGCTGTGCGGGCGCGGCGCTATAAGGCGATTGCGTCGATTGTGGTGGCGGCAGCGGATTCGACTGTACGCTGCTCGGCTGGGCGATCGGCCAGTGCTGCGGCATCGACGAGTTCGGCGGCCCGGCGTTCGGGATCGAGCCTGGCGGGACCAGGGAGTCGTCCTCGTAGCCGAGCGGCCCACTGTCGCCGAGCGACGACACCTTGAACGGATAGGAAATGCCGCAAGTGCCGAGGCCGTCGATCGAGGAAATCCGCACCCGCGAGGGTGATTCCTTCACCGCGCCTGAATCCAGGCAAGCAGACTCGGCATCGCGGCGCCATGGTTCGCGCTCGGCCATCATATAATGACTGCAACCGGCGAGAGCGATCAGTGCGACGAGGATGGCGGAGCTGAGAAGGGACCAGCGCACTCCACGCGTCATGCGCGGAGAATGCAATCAATTCCTTTAAGGACGGTTCAAGCTTAACGTCCGCCCAACGCTGTAGCGCCGTGAAATAAGTACAACATTAACCATACCTCTTGATCCGCCGTCGCCTTTCGGGCCACATCATCATCGGGCGGGAGGTTTCTTGCAGTGAAAGCCGAGCGGGCGAACGTAATGCTTTCAGCGCTTAAGCTTGCCCGCGGTATCGAAGCCGGTGAATTGACGCCGCGCGCCGCCCTCGAAATGTGCGCCGAAGCGATTGCTGCGCGCGAGAAGGATGTCCGCGCGTTCACCGTACTCGACCTCGACGCGGCGCGCCGCGCGGCTGAAAAGAAAAACCTGAGCGGATTGCCGCTGCGCGGTCTGCCGGTCGCGTTCAAGGACATTTACGACACCGCGGACTTTCCGACGCAGTATGGCTCGCCGATCTATGCCGGCAATCGGCCGCGTGCCGACGCCACCGCGGTGGTGATGGTGCGGCATGCCGGCGGCGTCGGTATCGGTAAGACGGTGACGACTGAATTTGCCTCGATGGTGCCGCCGGCGACGCGCAACCCGCACAATCTTGGGCACACGCCGGGCGGCTCGTCCTCCGGCTCATGCGCCGCGATCGCCGCCGGAATGGTGCCGGTTGCATTCGGCACCCAGACGGCCGGCTCGGTGATCAGGCCGGCAGCATTCTGCGGTGTTGCCGGCTTCAAGCCGTCGTATCGGCTGATCCCGCTGGTCGGCGTCAAAGATGTATCCTGGCATCTCGATACTGCGGGTGTGTTCGCCGCCGATATTGTCGACGTCGCATTCGCTGCCGGTGCCGTTACCGGGCGAGACCTGCGTGTCGACGGCAAAACACCGGCGGCGCCGCACATCGCACTCACCCGGACGCATCTGTGGAATGAAGCCAGTCCGGCGATGCGCAACGCGGTCGAAACCGCAGCGCGCGCGGCCGAGGCAGCCGGGGCGAAAGTATCCGATCTGACCTTGCCGCCGATGCTGGAGCAGGCCTACGCCGCTCAATTTGTGATCCAGGACTACGAGACCGCCCGTTCGCTTGCGTTCGAATACGACCGTCATCGCGACATGATTGATCCAAGGTTGTGCGAGGCTTTAGAAAGCGGTCTAAAAATTTCCATTGATGACTATGACGCCGCGCGTGGCGTCTCGAGCCGGGGCAGGCGGGTGCTGGCCGATGCGATGGCGAATTACGACGTGATCCTGACCCCTTCGGCGCCCGGTGCAGCGCCTGAAGGCTTTGCGACGACCGGCAACCCGATGTTCAACCGGCTTTGGACGCTGATGGGTGCGCCTTGCGTCAACGTTCCCGGCATGAGCGATGGTGAATTACCGCTCGGCATCCAGATCGTCGGTCGCTTCGGCCGCGACCGCGCGGCGCTGGAAGCAGCACTGTTTGTCGAGCGCGCTATCGCGGGCAAGACCGACGTTTAAGATCAGGCGTCCTGGCTATCGAACATGAAGAAGTCGACGCCGCCGGTGGCAAGCGCCTGAGCGTCGGCTGCGGCCGCTTGTCCTTCCGGGCTGGCGAAGGCCTTCTGGATCGCCGCCATCTCGTCGAAATGCAGGATCGCAACCAGATGATAGCCCGACGGTCCGCCCAGCGTGGCAACTGCGCCTTTGCTCATTTCGAATTTCCGCACGCCGAGAATTTTTTTGCAAGCGGTACATGCCGCTCGGCATAATGCTTGTCGAAAGCCGCTGCATCGCGCGGTGTTTTGTACATCACCAAGAGCCGGGCCATGTCGAATCCTCCTATCCTATTCTATCCTATCCAACTGCGGAGAAGTTCGCACGGTTCCATACGGTCCGGCTATACAGCCTTCGCGGGGACGGGCGGGAAGGAGTTCTACTCCGCCGCCGTACGCGCCGCGGCGAGCGGATCGTAATTGAGGACCGGCGCCAGCCAGCGCTCCATCTCGTTCAAGGTCATGCCCTTGCGCCGCGCATAATCCTCGACTTGATCGCGTTCGATCTTGCCGACGCCGAAGTAA